>Ga0164296_1001175_pt1 | contig 28666 bp, 26 predicted proteins | sample GEODES057metaG_FD_113533 | JGI IMG/M metagenome (GOLD analysis project Ga0164296, IMG submission 113533) | Dystrophic lake water microbial communities from Trout Bog Lake, Wisconsin, USA - GEODES057 metaG | ecosystem: Environmental > Aquatic > Freshwater > Lake | place: USA: Trout Bog Lake...
CCGAAGCGGAATGGGATTTCCTGTTTGGCGCCCACTCAGGGAGGGATTCCATCGTTGGTAGCGCGCACCGGATACACGGGAGAGGATGGATTCGAACTCTTTGTTCCGGTCGCATCGGGCATTGCCCTCTGGGAGAGTCTTCTTGCTGCCGGAGTCAAGCCATGTGGTCTCGGCGCACGTGACACGCTAAGGCTCGAGATGGGGTATCCGCTGAACGGATCCGACCTATCTCGTGATCGCACCCCTCTGGAAGCCGGATTGGACAAATTTTCCGGGATTAATGATCCCGAGAAGGGTGATTTTTCGGGACGAGCAGCCTTGGAGCGCCAACGTGCCGAGGGGCTTCCTTCTCGACTCACGCCGCTGAAGCTGACTGTCTCCGGCCCTCCTCTTCGATCTCATTATCCTGTTCTTTCCGAGGGAGTTATTGTTGGGGAGACATGCAGTGGAGCCCTCTCCCCGATTCTAGGCGAGGGAATTGCCATGGCCTACCTTTCCCCCTCTCTTAATGAGCCAGGCACAGCCTTGGAAATTGAAGTGCGTGGTCGCCGCTATCCGGCTACCGTTGAGACTCTTCCCTTTTACAAAAAACCCGCCCGCTAAACCCACCAACTCAACCGCTACTCATGAACGTTCCCTCTGATCTCCGCTATGCAAAGACCCACGAATGGATTCGAGTCGAAGGGGATATCGTTACGGTCGGGATCACCGATCATGCACAGAACGAGTTGACCGATATTGTCTATGCAGAGCCACCGAAGGTGGGCGCCGAAGTAAAAGCTGGAGCCACAGCTGCGGTCGTGGAATCAGTGAAGGCAGCCAGCGACATTTATTCGCCTCTTTCCGGAACCGTTACAGAGGTGAACGCCGATCTCTCCGGCAATCCTGCCCTCCTTAATACCGATCCCTTCGGAAAAGGTTGGATTTACAAGATGAAGTCATCTGATTCCGCGGAAATCAATGCGCTCCTGACTCCCGAGGCCTACAGCGCCCAGATTGGTCAATGAGTACGGTCAGTTCCGATCTTATCGACTCCGTTCTTTCCCGCGGTCGATTCTCCCGTCGTCATCTCGGATCCCATCACCGGGAAATCGGGGAGATGCTTGTGACGTTAGGCTATGCCTCCCTTGAGGAACTGATTTCAAAGACTGTTCCGGAGGATATCCGTCTCCGAGGTTCCCTGCACATTCCCCGGGCAGCTTCCGAGGAGGAGGCTTTGGCTGAACTTCGTTTGATTGCCTCGAAGAACGAGCTTCGAGCCAATCACATTGGCATGGGGTATCACGGGACCCATCTTCCCGCCGTCATCCGTCGCAACATCCTTGAGAATCCCGGTTGGTACACGGCCTACACCCCCTACCAGGCTGAGATTTCGCAAGGTAGAATGGAGGCTCTGGTGAATTTCCAGACGATGGTCTGCGATCTGACCGGGATGGCCATCGCCAACGCCTCGATGCTTGATGAGGCAACCGCTGCCGCTGAGGCCATGGCCATGTGCCATGACCTGAAAAGCGAGGGGAGCGGGAAGCGTTTCTTTGTGTCATCGGATTGCCATCCTCAGACGATCTCTCTTCTTCGTACCCGTACGGAGCCACTCGGCATCGAGTTGATCGTGGGGGCAGTGGATCAGATTCCTGCATCCGGCCTCTGCGGTGGAATCCTGCAGTACCCCGCGACCGATGGATCGATTCATGATCCTTCCTCGGCCATCGCAAAGATCCATGCCGCAGGCGGATTGGCTATCGTCGCCAGTGATCCGCTCGCTCTCGTTCTGCTGAAGCCTCCCGGCGAATTCGGCGCGGATATCGTGGTCGGCTCCACCCAGCGTTTTGGTGTCCCGATGGGATATGGCGGTCCTCATGCCGCATACCTTGCTGTTCGCGACGAATTCAAGCGCCGTCTCCCCGGTCGCCTCGTCGGAATCTCCCGCGATGCTGATGGAAATCCCGCCTACCGTCTGACCCTTCAGACCCGTGAACAACACATCCGTCGCGAAAAAGCGACGAGCAATATCTGCACGGCGCAGGTTCTTCTTGCGGTGATTGCCTCGATGTATGCCGTTTATAATGGTCCCAAGGGACTGCGGGAGATTGCTGAAAAAATCCATCTGCACGCCCTTAAGCTAGCCGCCACCCTTTCCAAGGCCGGTTGGTCGGTCGGAAGTTCGCCTTTCTTCGATACCGTCCTGATCAATTTTTCTCCCGCTGATTTCGCATCCTTGCGGACGCGTGCCGAGAAGGAGGGAATCAATCTTCGTTTCCTCGGTGATTCCGCCGTGACCATCTCCCTCGATGAGACTTCCGGATCAACGGATCGTCTGGTCGAGCTTTTCGGAAAAGGGCCCGGCGCTGATCGCTGTGATCCTATTTCCTGGCAGACGCCCGATCATCTGCGACGTTCTTCTGCCTATCTCACCCATCCTGTCTTCAACAGTTATCATACCGAGACCGAGATGCTGCGCTACCTGCGCAGGCTGGAGTCCAAGGATCTGTCGCTGACCACCTCGATGATCCCGCTCGGTTCGTGCACGATGAAGTTGAATGCCTCGGCGGAGATGCTGCCCGTCACGTGGGAAACCATAGGCAGCCTTCACCCTTTTGTTCCCCTGGATCAGGCGCAAGGGTATGCCGAGATCTTCCGCCAGCTTGAAGAGTGGCTGGCCGAGATCACCGGATTCCATGCCGTTTCACTTCAACCAAATGCCGGATCGCAAGGCGAATATGCGGGATTGTTAGTCATCCGTGCCTATCACCGCTCCCGCGGCGATACGAATCGCACGGTATGCCTCATCCCCGTATCCGCCCACGGAACAAATCCTGCAAGCGCTGCCATGGCGGGCATGGAGATTGTGGGTATTGCCTGCGACGCGGAGGGAAATGTGGATGTGGAGGATCTTAAAGCCAAGATCGAGGCGCATCGGGATCGTCTCTCAGCCCTGATGGTAACCTATCCCTCCACGCACGGTGTCTTTGAATCCCGGATCAAGGAGATCTGCGCGATGATCCATGAGGCTGGAGGTCAGGTCTACATGGACGGGGCGAATATGAATGCCCAGGTCGGTCTCTGCAGTCCCGGTGCAATCGGTGCCGATGTCTGCCATCTGAATCTTCACAAGACCTTCTGCATTCCTCACGGAGGCGGGGGACCTGGCGTGGGGCCGATCGGCGTCGCTAAGCATCTGGCTCCGTTTCTGCCCGGCCATTCCGTCATCCCGACGGGTGGTTCCGAGGCTGTCACCGAAGTCAGTGCGGCCCCTTGGGGAAGTGCCAGCATCTGCGTGATCAGTTGGATGTATCTCCGCATGATGGGCCCGGATGGACTTGTTGCCGCAAGTGCCCTTGCCATCCTGAATGCCAATTACATGGCCAAGCGTCTCGATGGTTATTTCCCTGTCCTCTATAAGGGTGATCAGGGAACTGTGGCCCACGAATGCATCCTGGATCTTCGCGAATGGAAGACCCGTGCCGGTATAGAGGTCGAGGATGTGGCCAAGCGACTCATGGATTACGGATTTCATGCCCCGACAATGAGTTGGCCGGTTCCGGGAACGCTGATGATCGAGCCGACCGAAAGTGAGTCGAAGGATGAGTTGGATCGCTTCTGCGATGCCATGATCTCCATCCATGGCGAGTTGACGGCAATCGAGAAGGGCGAACTAAATAAGACCAACAATCCCTTAAAACATGCTCCCCATACGGTTCGCACTGTCACCTCCGATGAATGGACTAGGCCTTATTCCAGGAATCAGGCTGCGTGGCCGGCTCCGTGGCTCAAAACCCATAAGTTTTGGCCCTCCGTCTCACGTGTCGACAATGTCTACGGAGACAGGAACATCTTCTGCAGTTGCCTTCCTGTGGAAACGGAGAGACAGAAAGCCTAGCTTTTCAAAGCCTTTCTCATCGTTTCAAGAGGCGCTGGTTCATTGAACCAGATCTCAAAAGATTTGGCTCCCTGGTGAAGCAGCATGGAAAGTCCATTGGCCGACGTGGCCCCGGCTTTTTGTGCCTGAAGCAGAAGGGCCGTTTGACCACCACTGTAGACCGTATCATAAACAAGGTGGTGTGATTTCAGGAAGCCATCCGGCAAAGGAGAGGGATCATTACCTTTCATGCCGAGAGGCGTGGCATTGATGAGAAGATCCGAGTTTTCGAGTGCTTTTGAGAGTTCCTCCTCGGTCATTTGAATCGACGAGATCGAGGCTGACAGGTGCTTTGTTATTTCATTTGCCAGGTCTTCCCCTTTGGAGGGGTTTCGATTGGCGATGATGATTGATGGACACTCTTCAAGGGCACATTGGGCGGTGACGGCTCTTCCCGCTCCACCGGCGCCACCCAGAATCAAAACCCGTTGCGATCCCAGGGCCACGCCGAACTCTTCATGAATGGCTGCTGACAGACCCGGTCCGTCGGTATTGAATCCATGCAATTTTCCATCACGGAGCGCCACGGTATTGATTGCCCCCATCAGGCGGGCCTCGCGGCTCACTTCATCCATGTGTGAAAGGGCTGCTTGCTTGTGCGGGATCGTCAGATTGATTCCCAGAAAACCGGCTTGTAAAAGATGGCGCAAGGCAGAGTGAAGTTCTTCCGGTGTAACGTGAACCCTCACATATTGAAGGGGAAGGCCCCGCTCCAGGAGAGCCGCATTATGCATGGGAGGCGAGGCCGAGTGAGCCACCGGATCTCCGAAGACCGAGAGACGAGCCGGAGGAGTCAGTGACCTGAAGATCTCACCGTTCTTGGCGAGATCTTCGGCCGCAAAGACCTCCGATACCTGACTCATGATCAGGCCGCGGAGGCTTTGGTGATTCCTTTGGCAAAGCGGGCCAGGGTGCGCTCCTTGCCAAGGATCTCGATCATCTCGTAAAGACCTGAACCGATTCCACGTCCGCTGACGGCAACACGGGCGGGGTGGACCATTTCACCCGTCTTGATCCCAAGCTTGGCGGAAGTCTCCTTGAGGGAAGCCTCAAGCGAAGCGGCATCCCAGGCAGTTAGGCAAGTGTAGGCTTCCGAGAGTGCTTTGAGACGGTCTGCTGCAGCACCAGTGAGCGATTTGGTAACAGCGGCCTCGTCATAGGGAAAATCCTCGGTGAAGAAGCAGGCTACCCACTCGGGGAGATCTTTTAAGAGTTTCACCTTTGGTTTCACGATCGCGAGCACCTTCTCGAGCGACTCCCAATCGGGCCAGGTAATGCCTGCCTTCTGGAGGAATGGAATCGCCAGTTCTGCGTAACGGGCCAGATCCATGGAGAGAAGGTACTGGCCGTTGATCCAGAAACATTTGTCCAGATCAAAGGCGGCGTTGCGTCGGTTGATCTGGTTCAGATCAAAGAGTGCGACCACTTCCTCGGTGCTGATGATCTCGCGATTCTCTTTAGGAGACCATCCAAGCAGACTGAGGTAATTGCGTACTGCTTCGGGGGCGTAACCTGCATCGGGGTAAGTGCCCAAGGCGGCCCCCTCGTCACGCTTGCTCATCTTGCTGCCGTCGCGATTGAGGATCAGAGGCATGTGAGCGAACCGGGGAGGTTCGGCACCAAGCGCCCGGTAGAGTTCGATGTGCTTTGGCGTGTTGGAGAGATGATCCTCGCCGCGGATCACGTGGGTGATCTTCATTTCGATATCATCCACAACGCTGACGAAATGGAAGATCCAGGAACCATCAGGACGGCGGAGTGTCAGATCGGGATGGGTGCCGGGGTTGGTGAGGTCGAACTCGATCTTGCCGCAGATCTCGTCATCGACAAAGACCTTCTCCCTAGGAGAGCGGAACCGGATCGCTCCATTATCTTCATAGAGATGGCCCCCCTTTTCCAAACGTCCCAGATACTCCTCGTAAATCGCATTGCGCTCGCTCTGGTAATAGGGGCCGTAATTTCCACCCTTTTGAGGACCCTCATCCCAGTCGAGTCCCAGCCAGTGAAGGCCGTCTAGGATGACCTGTTTGGCCTCCTCGGTGTTTCGGCTGTGGTCGGTATCCTCGATACGGAGCACAAAGGTGCCCCCATGCTTGCGGGCATAGATCCAGTTGAAGAGGGCGGTGCGGGCTCCCCCGACATGGAGTAGGCCTGTGGGAGAAGGGGCGAAGCGGGTACGGACGGACATCCTGTAAGCAGAATAGATTTACGAGGCTAACTCAAGCGCGTAGCTTGATGGCCTTACTCAACTCAACTCTATGACGACACTCGCAGAACAGATCGATCACGACCTCAAGGATGCCATGAAAGCCCGTGATGCGGCCCGCCTCGGGACACTTCGCATGCTCAAGAGCGCCCTCAAGTACGCCGCTATTGAGAAAAGCGGTGCCGATGCCGTTGTCGACGACGAGACGGCCGTAACGGTGATCCGTAAGCAGATCAAGCAGCGTGAGGATGCCGCCGAAGGATTCGAAAAAGGGGGGCGTCCCGATTCAGCCGCCAGCGAACGTGCCGAGATTGAGGTGATGAATGTCTATCTCCCTGCAGCGCTCAGTGCCGAAGAGCTTGCTGCCATCGTCAAGGAAGCGATCACCGAATCCGGAGCCACCGGTAAGGCGCAGATGGGTGCCGTGATGAAGCTGGCACAGGTCAAGGCCGCCGGTCGTGCCGACGGCAAGAGTCTCAGTGCCGAAGTGCAGAAGCACCTCGCGTAGTCTGTTCCGAACTTTATCAACCCGGGTGAGCAGTTCCTCTACCAAGGAATTGGAGTGTGCCGCAGTCATCGTCGGTGGCGGTACTGGGAGCCGTTTTGGAGGCGATAAGCTTGCTGTCCTTATAGCTGGTCGTCCCGTGCTTGCATGGACGCTCAGAGCATTTGAAGAGACTCCCTTGATCAGGAGCATCGTTGTGGTGGCTCCAGCCGGTCGTGAAGAGGAGTTCCGCGCCATTGCTCGCGAGGCTGGGATTTCAAAGCTTATCTGTGTTGTGACAGGAGGCTCCCATCGAAAGGAATCGGTCCTTAATGGTCTTCGTGCTCTCCCTGAATCGATCGCACTGGTGGCTATTCATGACGCTGCTCGTCCGCTGGTAAGTACACATCTGATCACTAGATGTCTCGAGACAGCTCATGCAGCGGGTGCCTCCTCCGCTGCTGTTCCTGTTTCCGATACCCTCCATCTCGCTGATCAGGAGTGTTGTGCGGCCAGGACAATTGATCGCAGCGGGCTCTGGGCCATGCAGACACCGCAGGTTTTCCGGGCCTCTTCCCTCATTAAGCTTCTTAATGAGCAGTCAGTGGGTAAGCCGACCGATGAGGTTTCCGTGGCACTTGCTGCAGGATGGAGAATTCCGTTTGTGGAAAACCGTGAACCCAACATCAAGATCACATGGCCCTCCGATCTTGATGTTGCCGAGGTGTTGCTTCGTTCCCGTCAGACTGCCTTTTGAACCCTCAGATTTCCAGACTTCCCAACGGCCTCCAGGTCGCGACACAGGCCATGCCTGCCTCCCAGACGGTTGCGGTCGGGATCTGGTGCGCAGTCGGAGGTCGTCACGAATCTGCCCGTACCGGAGGGATTTCCCATTTTTTGGAGCATCTCCTCTTCAAGGGAACGAAGAAGCGAAGCGCCCGCCGGATCAGTGAGGAGGTTGAGGGTGTTGGTGGCGATCTGAACGCTTACACAGCCGAGGAACGCACCTGCTACTACGCGGCCGCATCGGCTAATCATCTTGCCAGAGTGACTGAGGTTCTTTCCGACATGTATTGTCATTCCCGGCTGGATCGACAGGAGGTGGAGAGGGAGAGGTGTGTGATTGTCGAAGAGATCGAGATGATACGAGATGAGTCGGCTCAGCACGTTCAGGAACTCCTGACCGCCCTGACTTGGAAGGGCAACCCCTTGAGTCGTCCAATCACCGGATCAAAGAAGAGCCTCGCCGCAATCTCCCGTGCGGATCTCGTCGATCATCTGAAGGTGAATTATCACTCCGGCCGCACCATTGTCACCGCAGCAGGGGCGGTCGACCACGGAGAGTTTGTGAAATTGGCTTCCCGTTTCCTTGGAAAAATACCCAAGGGATCTTCCCGTCCCCGTGTCTCCGTCCCGCCACGCCAAGGAAGTCCCCGGTTGATTATTGAATCCCGCGAGAATCAGCAGACCCAGATAGCCCTTTCATTTCGAGGATTTGGCTCCCACGACTCGAAGCGTTATGCGGTGAATCTCCTTCATGTGCTACTGGGAGGGAACATGAGCTCGCGTCTCTTTCAGGAACTGCGCGAGCGCCGTGGGCTCTGCTACTCGATCAGCACCGCCCTCTCCACCCACTCGGACTGCGGTGCCTTTGAGGTCGATCTCGGGTTGGATGGAAAGAACGTCTTGAAAGCTCTGAAATTGATACTCACCGAGTGCCAGAGGATCTCCAACAAAGGCCCTTCCGTCGCCGAACTCCGCCGTGCCTGCGACTACTCCATCGGCACGAGCAGGATGGCCCTAGAACGTGCCGCCACTCAAAACTATCGCCTCGGTACCTCCTTGCTGACCTACGGCAATGTAGTGACGCCGGAATCGGTCTACGATCGCCTAGCCAAAGTTACCGTGGCGGAAATCCGGGCAGTTGCTCGTAAAGTCTTCCAAAACCGCACCCTCTGCCTCGCCATGGTCGGCCAAGGACCGACAGAAGAGGATTTAATGGGATTAATTCGGAAAAACCTTTAAAAATCAACGACCACCCGTGCTCCCACAACGAAAGCATTTGCGTACTCATGGGTACCGCCGGGGTGAATGATATATTGGAGATCCGGCTGAATGCAGATGGAGTGAATTCTGATCGAATAAGAGACCTCTCCTACAGCCTCGTAAGTAGCTCGATAACCCGTCTCACTGGCATTCTGAACTTGTTGAGAACCCACTTTTGCATAACCAAATGCTAAACCGAGTCTGTCCTGTGCTCGGTTAGGAATTAGACCGGTGTAGACTAGGCCTGCATCCGAATTAAGTGAGACCGGAGCATCCTTCTCCGGCGAAAAGCCAACGCGTAAAAAGGACGAGAGACCACGAGTAGCGGTTGCTTCGTTCATCACTCCCTGCGTAGTGAAGGGGTTCTTTTCTGATGAAGTCCCGTTATTTTCATTGAATGGGGATGGAATTGGTATGCTGGGACGATAAAGTTGCTGATCAATAATGCCGTAGAAGCCGGAGTTGTAGGCACTGGCAGTGGGGGGAGCGAAGGAAAACTGATCAAGACTTGATTCCCTGGAAGCTGAACCTGATTCAATCCAGAAACCGGCCTTAGCTTTTCCCGGTAACCCGGCATTTTTTTGGGATTGGTTCCAATCCGCCTGAACTTCATTCAGCGAGAGAAAACCACCTGGTGGTCCGAAATTCCAGTTGAAATTGTATCGGTTATTCTGCTGTTCGAAAGGATTTGCTTGAGAGACGGCACTCCTGAGTGTGAGCCAAGAAACAGGCTGCAAAGCCAGCCGGATACCCGGGGTTGCCATTGGATATTCAGGACCTCCATTGGCAACATTCATGGTGAAGAGTGGTGACATGCCGAAGGCACTGTTGACAAAAAAAGAGGCTGTGTCCGATAGAACAAACTCCGTATCAAGCCCCAAAAGTCCCGCCCGTAGCGAGATGACATCGGCAAAAAAATTCTGCTGAAACCACATCTCATAACAACGGAAGGAGGTGAGTCCTGCAATGCCGCTGGCAGCCAAGGAATTGCCCAGGTACTGCGACGAAAGATCGTTTCCATAAAGCCAGATCCATGTTGTCTTTATCGAAGCACCTTCCCAACCTATGGATTTTTTCAAATCCAAGAGGGCACTCAGATCCAATAATCCTGAATAAGTGGCACCGGTACTCACTCCACCGCTTGGATTTCCAAGAATGTCAGAGACGGATTCCATGGATAGGGTAATCCCTTTTGACTCGGCTGCCGTTCGGAGCGATCCCAACTGAGCATCGAGCGGTTTCTCCAACGGGGCTGGTTTCAGAGGGTTAACAGAAGATAGGGTGAAGTCAGCATTACCTAGCACTGTCCGCGCTATAATAAAGATCATCAACCATATCAGTAGTGAGGCCCTCAGTCTCATGAGGTGAAAGGGGGTAACAGGGCTTGTGCCATAAAGCCAGTCGTCAAATATGACGAAAAAGTCTCTTTGAGGAGATCAATTGATGCTTTTACGAACGTCAATTGTCTCTAGAACTATCAACAACCTTTAATTCTTTAAGCATCACAATCCATGAAAACATTCACCACTTCACTGCTCTGCGCAGGGTTACTCTTCTCGTCACTCAGTAATTCCTCCGCATGCACCGCTCTCTTGGTCTCTGATAAAAATGGCAATTACTACCAAGGTCGCACGATGGAGTTCTCTTCAAAGATTCCAACCTCTCTAACTTATTTGCCCGTTGGATCTCATATTGTCTCGAGCACTCCTGACAACAAGCAGGGTATGGCCTTTGATACGAAGTATCCCGTCTTGGGCATGACCCTTGATGCGGTTCCCAATGCGAAGCAATCATTGCTCTGCGAGGGATCCAATGATCAGGGGCTGACGTTTTCCCTGAATGCCTATTACGATCCGGATGGTGCACCTTGGACTGCCAAGCCCACGAGCACGGATCCCAGCAAGATACTCTCGATTGGAGATTTTGGTAATTGGGTGCTTGGCAACTTCAAAACTGTTGCCGAAGTGAAGGCTGCCTTGGCTTCGATGGATGGCCAGGTGTGGTTGCCCCTCGTACCGATGATGGGCAATGTGCCGGTTCCCGGTCATTATGCGATCTTTGATAAAACCGGTGCCGGGATTGTTATCGAATTCGATAACAACAAAATGAACGTTTATGACAATCCGGTTGGAGTGATGACCAATTTTCCACAGTTTCCATGGCACTTGACCAACCTGAAAAACTACACTCAATCCAACATGGATCAGAATACCGGAAAATTCGGAAATCTCACCGTTCACACCACGGATCCCGGCAATGCCCTGCAAACGCTCCCCTCGGCAGGATATGCAGCAGCTCGCTTCGTGAAGGCGGCTTTTTATTCGACCTATGTTCGCAAGGCCAAAACACCGGATGACGCCGTTGTCACCTTGGGGCATATCATGAATAATTTTGATCGGCCCTTTGATCTGAGTATGGATCGTCCCGGGGGCTTTGGGGATGGTCCCATCAATAAACTGGGCAGTGAAGTCACTTACTGGACGGTGATGAATGATCTATCCCGTCATCTATTTTATGTGAGAAGCGTCAATACCCTTAACTGGACAGTCCTTGATTTTGCAAAGCTGAAGGGTGTGAACCAGAAGAAGAGCATCTCCTCGTACGACGTGGATCAAGCTGGCGCTGATGGGACGAATCTCTTTCTGAAGTAATCCATCTATTGTTCATTTAACTCATCCCGCATCGATCTCTATTATGACAACAGCAAACACCCAATTCGACTTGGTCATCAATAATGGCCGCGTCATGGATCCGGAAACTGGTCTGGATGCCATCCGGAATGTTGGCGTCAAGGATGGCAAGATTGCCGTGATCACCGATCAGGCGATCCAGGGGGGGGAAACCATCGATGCCTCAGGCCATGTGGTGGCCCCCGGATTCATCGATGGGCACTGCCACGCCGCCAATGATGACTTTGGGGTGAAGTGCGGGCTTCGTGACGGAAAGACCACGCACTTAGATCTCGAAATGGGTGCTTGGCCGGTTGATCGATGGTACAGCCGCAGGGAAGGTAAATCCCAAGCCAACTACGGTGCCACAGTGGCGCATTTTGCCATTCGCGACGATGTCTTCAGCAATATTTCCTACACGACCGGAAATATGGTTCTGGAGGCTTGGAGATCCAAGGACCAGTGGTCTGTACACAAGTCGACGCCTGAGGAATTAAAAAAGATCCTCGAAAAGATCGAACATGGGCTCAAACAGGGCGCCCTAGGTGTCGGTACCCCCATCGGGTATGCAACCGATGGTCTCTCCTCGGTTGAAGTAGCGGAAGTATGGCGCCTTGCCGGCGAGTATGGCCTCTTTGCCACCGTTCATGGACGCTTCTCAAGCTTTGCGCTCCCGACCGAAGGTTTTTTAGGCACGCTGGAGGCCATTGCCTGTGCCTCGATGTTCGGAGCAGGACTTCTGGTTCACCATTTCCATGCCCAAGTCCTTAGTTCAGTGGAGGATGTGGCCAATATTGTCGATCAGGCCCGCGAAAAGGGGGCCAAGGTGCTCTTGGAGATGTATCCCTACACCTACGGATCCTCAATCATCTCGGCGGATTATCTGCGCCCCGAGAATTATGGCAGGGAGATGGGCCATAGCTACGGGGACATCTCCCTTGTTCTCACCGGACAACCTCTGACCCAGGAGACCTACGAGCAGGGAATCAAAGCCGACCCGATGACATTCATCCTGTTTGAGCACTGTGTGGAGCAGGACATGGTCAAGGCACTCTCCTGGCCCAGCGTCTGCCTCGGGAGCGATGGGATGCCCTATACCGATGATAAGGGCACCCGTGATGCCGAAGGGATCACGACTGTCCCGTTCGACTTTCCTGATGACAAGGCGATCGCCCATCCTCGCGGAGCCGGAACCTATGCGAGGGCTTTCCGATATGTCCGAGAGCAGAAGCTCATGCCACTGATGACCGCGGTGGCCAAGAGCAGTTATCTGCTGGCCAAGTTCATGCAGGAGTGCGGTGTTCCCCAGATGGCGTTCAAGGGACGCATGCAGGTGGGTGCCGATGCGGACATCACGATCTTTGATCCTGAGACCATAACGGACAATGCGACCCGTCAGCACGGAGCCTTGCCTTCCTCAGGCATTCCGTTCGTCATCGTTAACGGTGTCCCCGTCGTGAAGAACTCCCAGGTCGTCGAGGGTGTCTACCCGGGCAAGCCCATCCGTAATCCGGTAACGGAAATCTGAAGAGGGCACCGCGTTGATGTCACCCCTCCCAGTGACAGCGCTGGCGAAACCGATACCCGTCACCATCATCGGTGGTTTTCTGGGGGCCGGTAAGACCACCTTGCTCAATCACATCCTGAGTGAGAACCATGGCCTGCGTGCCGCTGTGCTGGTCAATGATTTCGGCGCCATCAACATTGATGCCAAGTTGGTTGTGGGTATTGACAATGAAACCATCAATCTCGCCAATGGGTGTATCTGCTGCAATATCCGCGATGATCTGGTCGGAGCTTGCCTGGGGATCCTGCAGCGCCCCGATCCGCCCGACTACCTGATCATCGAGACCAGCGGTGTCTCGAACCCTCTTCAGATCGCCAACACGTTTCTCATGCCGGAACTCCAGCAGATTCTTGCTCTCGACAGCATTCTCTGTGTCGTTGACTCGGAACAGTTCCTTGATATCCCCAGCGAATCTGTCGCTCTTGCCCGGTTACAAGTCGAGGCTGCCGATATCGTGATCCTCAACAAATCTGATCTTGTTGATGGAAACCGTCTGGAATTGGTGAGGTCTCAAATTAGGGAAATCTCTCCGGGATCACGCATGCTTGAGGCCTATCATGGCAAGGTGCCTCTCTCGTTGATCTTCGGAATGGAGGAGGGAGCACGAGAAAGAAACTCCCCTTTGGTTTTTAACAAGCACCCGGATCACGCTCCGGATCATGGATTTGTAACCTGGCACTGGAGCTCTGAACGACCGCTGTCGTTGCCCAGGTTACGAGCGGTTTTTGAGCTTTTGCCCGAGAGCGTCTATCGCGCCAAGGGCCTTGTCTATCTTGAGGAAGTACCTGAGTACCGCGTCCTGCTTCAGAAGGTTGGCAAGCGGTCGAAGCTAAGGGACTTGGGGAAGTGGGGCGAGGAGTCTCCGCGAACTGAAATCGTGATGATCGGGACAAGCGTGGGGATCGATCAAGAGGCGATGAGGATTGCCCTGGAAGGTTGTGTTCGTCAGGAGCATGAGGAAATGAACCCGGTAATGCGTCAAATGCGCGATATTGCCGTAACAGGTACAGAGTTTTAAATTAGGTATATATCCGTGAATAATCTCAACCAACAACTCTCCTCCACGATTCTGGGCATGAACTATTTGGGTGATGTCGTGTTCGCAGTGAGTGGAGCCCTAACTGCAGGCCGTAATAAAATGGATCTTATTGGCTATGTCATGATCGGTACCATTACCGGTATTGGTGGCGGCACGCTGCGCGACTTGCTTCTAGGCCGCAAGGTTTGGTGGATCAATAATCCCCAGGAGTTAATGATTTGTGTAATCTCCTCTATAATAGCCTATTTTTTCATCAAGAATACGACCCAGCATCGTCAAAGCATCGTATGGCTGGATGCCGTTGGTCTTGGGGCCTTTGCCGTGGTGGGGTGCCATGCGGGATTTATCTGCGGGGCCTCTTTTATCGTCGCCGTCTTCATGGGCATGCTGACCGCAACCGGAGGAGGCGTGATTCGTGATGTGCTGACCAACACAAAGCCGATGATTCTTTCTGCCGGTGAACTCTATGCAACGGCTGCTTTGGGAGGGGCTTTTGTCTACGCCCTGATGATTCAACTGCAGGCCTCTGCGCCGCTTGCTCAACTGCTCGGCTTTCTGACTGTTCTGATTCTGAGGGGGGCATCAATCCTCTTTGGCGTGCGCACAGGTCCCCCTGGTGATTTCCTGCGGTGGGGAAATGCAGAAAAAAAATGATTCCTTAAATAAGTTTACTGTTCTTAGTTTGTGTTCACCTAGAACCTAAACCGATAGGCGATCGGCAGCAGTCACAGTATTGCTCATCAACATCGCAATGGTCATAGGACCGACCCCCCCGGGGACGGGTGTGATAGCCTTGCACTTCGAGGCGACCGCATCGAAATCAACGTCACCGACAAGACGGTAGCCGCTCTTTGTGGAGGGATCCTCGACGCGGTTAATGCCAACGTCGATTACGACGGCTCCCTCCTTGATATGTTCGGCACCGAGCGCCTTGGGTCTGCCGATGGCGGCGATCACGATATCTGCGCGACGGGTGACGGCAGCCAGATCTTTTGTTCGGGAATGGGCAATGGTCACGGTGGCATCACCACCCTTACCCTTTGCCATGAGGAGGAGGGCCATCGGCTTGCCGACGATCAGGCTACGACCGACCACGACCACCTCGGCACCGGATGTCTCGATCCCGGCGGCGATGAGGAGTCTCTGGCAGCCAAGCGGTGTGCAAGGGACGAAGGCGGTGGAATCCTCCATGGCGAGCTTTGCCACATTGATCGGGTGGAATCCGTCGACATCTTTGCGTGGATCGATCGCGAGTGTCACTGCATGCTCGTCGATATGCGTGGGAGGAGGGGACTGGACAAGGATTCCATGAATGAGGGGGTCGGCGTTCAGTTCCGCAACCAACTTCATGACTTCTTCCTGAGTGGTGGAGGTGGGAAGTTCGAACTTGCGGGAGTGCATGCCCAGGGCGGCGCAGGTGCGGTCCTTGTTGCGAACATAGGCTTGGGAGGCGGGATTCTCGCCGATCAGGACCACGGCAAGTCCCGGGGTGATGCCACGGGATTTAAGCGTCTCGATCCTCGCACGGGTTTCAATTTCGACTTCTGCGGCGACCGCCTTGCCATCAATTAGTTTCATAGCGTTTTTTAGTGGATGATTCGGTGAATAATCTCCGCAGAGTCGCAGAGTTGCGGAGGGATAAGCAAAGGGAATTCAATAAGTAGACTGGGATGTTTTTTTAGTGACTCTGTGGCTCAATGCCTAAGCGCCAGTCCTTTTTATTTCTGGGGTGGGTCTGCTTTTTCAGCTTCTTCTCTAAGATGAGTTTCTAGCCTGAGGCGCTCCGCTTCGAGGTCGTTGGCCTCCGGGTCGATTCTCAGGTAGGGATCGATCGTGATGTCGATTCTGGAGAAGGGTATCGGGATTGCAAAGCTATCCCAGGTCTTGAGACGAATGGCGCAGTGATAGCGGGCGTGCACGGGCATGATCGGTATACCGGTCTTCTGTGCGAGAAAGACGGCGCCTGGACCGAGTACGTATTTGGGACCTCGGGGACCGTCCGGAGTGATTGCCAGATCGACGCCCGATTCGAGCAGGGAGGTCAGTTCCCTGATTGCCGTTGATCCACGACGCGAGCTCGATCCTCGCACGGATCCAATGCCGAGATTGGCCATGACTCCGGCCAGGATATCACCATCCTTGCTGGGGCTCGTGAGAACGGATACCCCTTTTCGTGAGGTGTGTTTGCTGGGGTAGTGCCTCAGGAATCCTATCGAGATCGCCGGGATGCGATTGTGCCAGAAGACAAGGATGCGGGGTCCATCGGGTGGATTCGTCAGGAATCCGGCCCGATCCGTCATCCGAAGCCTAATGGTGGAAAAGATCAGCCGTGCCAGGTTAGCCGCCAGCCAAGCCAGTAGGTGCTGCTTGTTGAAACGTACTCCCATCTACTCACTAGCGGGGCTGTCCTCGCGCCAGCGGCAGGCATTCGGGGCATGGATTCCGAGTTGATCTAGAACCCGCCAGACGACCGTATCGGCTAGTTCGTCGAAGTTCTTCGGATGGCTGTAGAATGAAGGGGAGGCAGGAAGGATGATACCGCCCGCCTCGGTCACGGTGACGATGTTGCGGGCATGAATCAGGTTCCAGGGTGTCTCACGAGGGACGAGGATCAGCTTGCGACGTTCCTTGAGAAAGACATCGGCTGCGCGAAGGATGAGGTTTTCACTAGTTCCGGCGGCGATCCGTCCCACGGTTCCCATGGAGCAAGGAACGATCACCATCCCGTCGAAGAGAGCGCTGCCGCTTGCGAAAGGGGCATTCATTGATTTCTCGCTGTGCTCGATGACTCCGACAGGTAATTTCAGTGCGCCGATCTCCTCATGGATAACCTGCTTGGCATACGGGGAGAGGACGAGGTGTACCTCGTGACCTCCCTGCTCAAGATGATGAAGCATCCGTTGCAGATAAATCGATCCACTGGCTCCGGTGGCTGCGAGAACAATACGCATCAGGAAAAAATGAATGATGAAGGCCTAAAGACAGATAGTCTGAAGTATTCCTTACAAGAGATTCGCCGAGGTGAGCGCGGCCCGGAGCTTATTGGCTTTCTCGAGCAGCTCCTTGTACGTAGCCACATTCTTCCCGTTTGGAATACAGCGGGTCGTTTCGTCCAAGGTAACGAGTCGAGAGCAGAGCGCATGGAGTGCTCCGATGGAATGATCTTCGCCGGCAGCCCAAGCGGCCTGAATGGCACCTCCCAGCGCGGCACCCTCGCTTGAGTGCAGGCAGACAGTCGGAACTCCGAAGACATCGGCGCAGAGCTGGCGCCAGAAGGGACTCTTGGTGCCGCCGCCGGTGATCCGGATTTCAGTCGGGGTGACACCGAGTGCGCGGAAGCGCTCCAGACCGTAGGCCAGCCCAAGGGTCACCCCCTCCATGGCAGCGCGCGCGATATGTGCCGGTGTGAAGTTCCTGGTCGTTATGCCATGGAGCACCCCGCTACCATGAGGGAGATTCGGAGTGCGTTCCCCGGCAAGGTAAGGGAGGAGCAGGAGGCCTTCGCTGCCTGCCGGAATGGTTGCCGCCGCGGTCGCATACTGTTCATGGCTCCATCCCGAGAAGAGGGAACGTGACAGCTCCGTCACGAGGGTAACATTCATCGTGCAGGCTAGCGGCATCCAGGAGCCGGTGCTGTCGCAGAAGGCAGCAACCTCACCCTTCGGATCCACGATCGGAGTGGGGCTGAAGGCATAGAGAGTGCCTGAGGTGCCTAGGCTCGCAGTCATGATGCCGGGGCTGACATTGCCGGTACCGATGGCACCCATCATGTTGTCACCACCGCCCGAGCTGACCGTGACGGAGGAGGTGAGATGCCACTTGGAGGAGAGATCTTCCCGCAGCATGCCGGCGGGCTCAGAGGAGTGGCGCAGCGTGGGTAGCTTCTCCGCAAGTCCGGGGGCAACGGCATCTAGGACAGGCTGTGACCAGGAGCGGGTCTTCACGTCAAGTAGCGCGGTGCCTGAGGCGTCTCCGTATTCCATCGACTTCACGCCGGTGAGCCACCAGTTGATGTAATCGTGGGGAAGAAGAACGGAGGCGGTCTCTGCCCAGTTCTTCGGCTCGCTCTGACGTACCCAGAGGATTTTCGGTGCCGTGTATCCCGTTAGCATGGCGTTTCCGATGAGTTCCACCACCTTCGCCTCGCCTCCCAGCGTTTTGGTCAGTTCCTCGCACTGGGCGGTCGTGGAGGTGTCGCACCAGAGCTTGGCAGGACGAACAACGCTGTTAGCGGCATCGAGAAGGACCAGTCCGTGTTGCTGACCGCTGACGCCGATCCCCACCACTTCGGAGCGGCGCTCGGAAATCTTGGAGAGAACCTCGGCAATGGTAGCCTCCACCGCTGCGATCCAGACGGCGGGATCCTGTTCCATGGCCCCTTCACCCTCTGCAGTCACAAAGCCATAGGACTGCTGGGCGCTGGCAAGTATTTCCCCTGTCTCAAGATCGAGGGCAATGGTCTTGGTGCTTTGTGTTCCGCTGTCGATGCCTAGTGTTATCATGGATGTGTCAGCATGATCTGGAGAGGACTCCTTGCCAAGACAGGAGAGAAATCACGATTACTTCTTGCCAAGGGATCCCCACGGGGGCATTCTATCCGACCACTTTAGACCAATTTCCGGCTTACATTCCTGTCATGAGTATCATCGCCAACATCGAAAAAGAGCAGTTCAAGACCGACATCATAGAATTCCAGGTCGGTGATTCTATTTGTGTCCACACACGCGTCATCGAAGGCGACAAGGAGCGTATCCAGAAGTACTCCGGCATCGTGATCGGTCGCAAGGGCACCGGCATCAACGCCAACTTCACCGTCCGCCGCGTCAGCTTCGGAGAGGGGGTCGAGCGTGTGTTCCCGCTCCATTCTCCCCGCATTGCCAAGCTGGAGATCGAGAAGCGCGGTTCGGTACGCCGTTCCAAGCTCAACTATCTCCGTGACCGCAAGGGTAAGGCCGCCGTCACCGTGAAGGAGAAGGCGCAGGAAGTTGCCTAATAGTTGATTGCTTCCCGGTCCGATGACGACCAAGCGTCGCGGATCAAAGACTTCGGGCCCCAGAGGTAATGCCTCCCGGGGCCCTTCCCTTTGCCCCACGCTCTTCCATGAGAGGGAGTTGCACACCAGGGGTATTAGTCCCGTGGCGGGGGTCGATGAGGCGGGGCGTGGTCCCCTGGCGGGTCCCGTAGTGGCTGCTGCAGTGATCCTGCCGGAAGAATTCGCCCTGGAAGGGCTTGATGATTCCAAGAAACTGAACTCCCAGCAACGTGAGGCTCTTTATGTCCGATTGACTGAAAACAAATCCATCCATTTTTTTGTCGCTCAAGGTAGTTCAGAAGAAATCGGGCATCTTAATATCCTGCGGGCAACTCATCTCGCGATGGCCCGTGCTCTAACAGGATTACATGAAAACGGACATCAGTGCGTCCATGCACTGGTGGATGGATTGCCGGTCAAGGGACTCCCGATTGAGCATACGGCACTGGTCGGAGGCGATGGTATCAGTCTGAGCATTGCGGCCGCCAGCATCTTGGCCAAGGTTACCCGTGACCGGATTATGGACGAACTCGACCAGGAATATCCCCAGTACGGATTCGCCCGCCATCGGGGCTATGCCACGGCCGAACATCTCGCTAAACTTCAGGAACATGGACCTTGCCCGCATCATCGACGTGGTTTTGCGCCGGTCGACCAACCCTCCTTCGGTTTCTGAGGGACACCTAGCCCTTGGAAGATGGGGGGAGGCTCAGGCGGCGCGCCACCTGAAGCATCTTGGTTGGAAAATCCTTCGTCGGAACTTCCGCGCACCCCACGGTGGAGAGGTCGATCTGGTCTGTCGAGACCATGACACACTGGTCTTCGCCGAGGTAAAGACCCGCCGCTCCGAGGAACTCGGACGCCCTCTGGATGCAGTCGATCGGAGGAAGCAGGAGTTGATCCGCCGGGGGGCCCTCTACTGGCTGCGCCTTCTTGACATGCCCAATATCACCTTCCGGTTCGATGTCATTGAGGTCCTTGCAACAGATCCGGTTGAAATTCGCGTCATAGAAAGCGCCTTCACGCTTCCTGACCCGATCCGCTATTAGGAATCAGACTTTAGCGAGCCAGGGAGCCAGTTCCGCACGTAACGCCATCTCATCGCCGACGGTGAAGGATTCGCCTAATTGAAGCGGAACGATGGCGCCGGAAAGTGTGCCGATTTCTAAAATCAAGGTACGCTTTCCGGAGTGTTTTTTGATGGCGTCTTGGATGGCATGAAGGTCATCCACGATCAGGCGACTACGATCCATACGTAGTCGGAGAGGCTTCTTGGAGGGTTTTGGCGTCAGTGCCTTGAAGTCACTGCCCATGGCCCTCACGCTTCCGTCCCTGGGAGTGATTCGGGCATTACAGGAAAGGACTTTACCCGGCTTCAGGATATCCTCGCTTTTGGTAAACGATTCGTCCCACGCCATGAGTTCCAAGGATCCCGAGTCATCCTCAAGCGTCATGATCCCGAATGGCTTACCGTCTTTCTTGGAAAAGCGCTTTTCCACCGTGGATAGGAGTCCTGCCAACCTGAGGCTACCGGGTTCGGTCATGGCGACGGCTTCGGAGATTAATCCGTACGATCCCGTCTCAAGATTACCGCGGTAGTCATCGAGCGGGTGGCCGGTGACGTAAAAACCGAGAAGTTCCTTTTCATGCCCGAGCATCTCGGAGCGGGTCCAACGTTCTATGGTAGAGTCGGTTCCTTTGCAGGTTGTTGATGGTGTCGGAGCCAAATCGGCGAAGGAGTCGAAGAGTGATACCTGTCCGCTGGCGCGGTCTTTTTGAACAGAGGCCGCGGCACCCATTGCGGATTCGATCGCGGCGTCCAGCGCCGCACGATGGCGGCCGTCCCAATCGAAAGCACCGCACTTCACCAGACTCTCAAGGATCTTCTTGTTCACCGTGCGGGAATCAAGTCGTGAGCAAAAGTCCTCAAGTGACTTGAAGGGCCCGTTTTCTTCTCGGTCGGCGATCGCTGTGGCCATCGCTGCCTCACCGACGTTCTTGATCGCGGCCAGTCCGAATCGGATCGCCTTCGCTCCCGGGATCTCCTCGGGCAGGAAGGTGAGGGCGCTCCGGTTCACATCGGGAGGGAGAATGACGATCCCCATCCGGGCACACTCGGAGACAAAGGTGGCGATCTTGTCGGTGTTGTTGATTTCGTTTCCGAGAAGGCCTGCCATGAACTCTACCGGATGATTGGCCTTCAGATAGGCTGTCTGGTAGGAGAGAAGTCCGTAGGCGGCGCTGTGACTCTTGTTGAATCCGTACTGTGCGAATTTCTCCAAGAAGTCGAAGATCGCATTGGCCTGCTTGGCGGGGATCTGGTTGACCTTAGCGCATCCCTCGACGAAGACTTCGCGCTCCTTGGCCATCTTCTCGGTGTCTTTCTTTCCCATGGCACGGCGGAGAAGGTCGGCCTGACCGAGCGTATATCCTGCCAGAGCACTTGCAGCCTGCTGCACCTGCTCCTGGTAAACGATGATGCCGTAGGTTTCCGAACAGATCTTTTCAAGAAGGGGATGGGCGTACTCGATCTTCTTGCGGCCTTTCTTGCGCTCGACGTAGTCGTCGATGAACTGCATCGGGCCGGGTCGATAGAGAGCGATCAGGGCAATGATGTCGGTGAAGTGTTCGATCTGGAATCTTTTGGCCGTCGCGGTCATTCCTCCTGACTCCAACTGGAAGACGCCGATCGAGTCACCCCGATTCAAGAGGTCGAAGGTTGCCTGGTCATCCATCGGGATCTTCGAGATGTCGAATCCAGTGGTGTGTCGGTGAATGAGTTTCACCGCGTCATCGATCACGGTCAGGGTCTTCAGCCCCAGGAAATCCATCTTGAGCAACCCAAGATCAGTGAGGGGGGCCATCGAGTACTGACTGACGATGTTGCCATCATTGGCCCGCGTCAGGGGAATGTAATCGGAGAGATCGCGATCGGCGATGACGACTCCGGCGGCATGGACGCCACTGTTTCTGGAAAGTCCCTCGAGGATGGTGGCGTAGCCCCAGAGTTGAGCTGTCGAGGGCTCCTCATCGACCGCCTTCTTCAATTCGGGGTTCTTGTCGATTGCACCCTGTTTCACCTCCCCCTTTTTGGTTTGTGAGGTGAGGGTGATGTCGAGTTCGTTGGGAATCATTTTGGCGATCCTGTCAGCATCCCCGTAACTCCACCCGAGAACACGACCGACATCACGGATGACACTCTTGGCACCCAGGGTGCCGAACGTGATGATCTGGGAGACCGCCATGGTGCCGTATTTCTGCCGGACATACTCGATTACTTCTCCTCGGCGGTTCTGGCAGAAATCGACGTCGATATCGGGAGGGCTGATACGGTCGGGATTCAGGAATCGCTCGAAAAGCAAGCCGTAGCGAAGGGGGTCGAGGTCGGTGATCCCCAGGACGTAGGCGATCAATGATCCGGCCGCCGATCCACGGCCGGGACCGACGGGAATCCCCTTGCTCTTGGCGTAGTTGATAAAGTCCCAGACGATGAGGAAGTAACTGGTGAAACCCGTCTTGTAGAGGACGGAGAGTTCGAACTCGAATCGCTCCATGATGGCGGCATCTTCCATCACCCTCTCGCCGTAACGGCTGCGCAGTCCCTCTTCGCAGAGTTCGCGGAGATAGCCATCACGGGTCTTTCCCTCGGGTGGTTTGTAGTCGGGATATTTCGACTTCCCGAACTCCAACGTCGCATTGCAGCGCTCCGCGATGGCCAAAGTATTGCTGATGGAGGTCGGTTGGTCGGCGAACAGGGCGGCCATCTCGTCACCGCTCTTCATGTAAAGTTCGGGAACGTAACGCATCCTCTTCTCATCATGGATCATGGCACCTGTTCCGATGCAGATCATGACGTCGTGGGCCTCGTGGTGGGAGCGCTCCAAGAAGTGAACATCATTGGTCGCCACCAGCCCCAGATCGAGATCTTGGGCGATCTCGATCAATCCCCCGCGGTTGCGGCGCTGCTGTTCGATGCCATGGTCGGCCAGTTCAATGAAGAAATTTTCTTTTCCGAAAAGATCCCGGTAAACCGCGGCTGTCTCCATGGCCTTTGCTGCCTGCCCTTCGCTCAACGCCATGTTAACCTCCCCCTTGAGGCAACCGCTCAGAGCAATGAGTCCTCGGGCATGTTTTGCCAGGAGTTCACGATCGACGCGCGGCTTGTAGTAGAAGCCATCGAGATGTGCCGCCGTGCTTAGTTTGACCAGATTCCTGTATCCCTCGTCGTCCGAGGCGAGAAGGGTCATGTGGAAGGCTGCATCCTTCCCTCCGTTTGTCGTCTTCTTCTCATGCATCGACCCGGGAGCGACGTAGATTTCGCATCCGATGATCGGTTTGACCTTGGCCTTTTCCGCCGCTTGATAGAACTCGACCGTCCCGAAGAGATTACCGTGATCCGTCAGGGCGATGGCCGGCATTTCAAACTCAGCCGCTTTTTTGACCAATTGATCCATCCGGATCGCACCATCGAGCAGCGAATACTCGCTGTGGACATGGAGATGGACGAATGGAGTCTGCGGCATTCCTTAAGATTACGGATGGCAGTGGAGGCGGGCAAGTGCCCTCCTGAAAAAACAGGTTTTCCTCAGATTTTAGAGATTTTTTTCACCAATCGCGAGTAGACCGCGGAGGGTCAATAAAGGATCAACGAGATCGATGACCCTTCCCCCGCCTTGTTGAGACGAGAGGCGTGCCACGAGATCTGAATCGCCCCCGGTGGCAATGACAAATGGCTTTTTACCGGGGAACATCTCACGTGTGATTCTTGCAACGGCCTCACGTACCAATCCGACGGCTCCCAGAAGCAGGCCGATCCTAATCGCCTCCCCGGTGCTCTTGCCGACACTGGTGGAGACGGTACTGATCCGGGTGAGGGGAAGGAGAGCTGTCTTTTCATGCAGGGCCCGAGCTGCTGTGGGAAGTCCCGGGGCGATGATGCCACCCAGATATCTTCCCCTCGCATCGATCACATCGAAAGTCACCGCCGTACCGAAATCGACGACAATGGCGGGCAACTTTCCCAAGGCTGTCACTGCGGCGGCATTCGCCAAACGATCGGCTCCGATCGTACGCGGGTTAGGGTAAGATACGGGAACGCCTCCCGGCACGCGGTGATCGACCCAGAGAGGTTCGCAGGGAAGCGACTCCGCGATCATTCGGCTGGCAGCTGGAACAACGGAGGAGATGACGGCCAGGGTGGCCTTAGTTTTTCGAAAAGTCTCCGTTGTCAGCTTGGGAGTAGCCACCTTCCGCACCTTGCCGATCTTTCCATTGAAGGCTGTGGCGATCTTGGTGAAGGAATTGCTGACATCGATCAGTAGGATCCTCGAAGTGCTTTGTGCTGAAAGCACTTTCCCTGGCGAACCCTTGGAGGTGGTATTTTTGGAGGTCAAGCGGCGCTGCCTGAGGCGTTTGCGAGATCCGCATCCTCAGGAGGGAGGGCTCCCTGGAAGCGCTTCTTATCGATCGCCTTCATGTAGGCCTCGTGGGGGGAGATGGTGCCATCAAGCATCTTTTCCCAGATGGCGTCATCCATGAACTGCATTCCCTCCGCCTTGCCGGCAACAATGACGTCCTGAAGCTTCTGTGTGGCACCTTCACGGATAATTGCTGATACGGCATTGTTCACCTTGAGGATCTCGTTGATGGCGACGCGGCCCTTGCCATCGGCCTTCTTGAAGAGCAATTGGGCGACCACTCCGCGGAGTGAGGAGGCGAGCATGGTGCGCACTTGGGACTGCTGGTCCGCCGGGAAGGCATCTATCATACGGTCCACCGTCTTGCGGGCATTATTGGTGTGTAGTGTGCCGAAAACGAGCAGTCCGGTCTCCGCGGCGGTCAATGCCAATGAGATTGTTTCCAGATCTCGCATTTCACCGACGAGAACGATGTCGGCGTCCTCGCGGAGCGCCGCCTTGAGGCCAGCTGCGAATGTCGGGGCGTGCTCGGGAACCTCCCGCTGGGTGATGATACTACGTTTGTTTTTGTGAACGAACTCGATTGGTTCCTCGATGGTGACGATGTGGCGTCCGTAGTTCGTATTGATGTAGTCGATCAGGGCGGCGAGCGTGGTGCTCTTGCCGGAGCCCGTGGGGCCTGTCACAAGGACAATGCCACCGCGCATATCGCCGAACTCCTTGATGACTTCCGGCACATTGAGTTGCTCAAGTGTCAGGATCTTCGTCGGGATGATACGGAAGACTGCCCCGTAGCCGTGCGCCTGCTTCAGGTAGTTGCAACGGAAGCGGCTGTTTTCATCCATCTGGTAGGCGAAATCGAGGTCGCCGCATTCCTCGTACTTCTGCCATTTTTCCGGGGTACAGATCTCACTGAGCATGTAGGCCATCTGCTCGCGCGTCAGGGGAGGGGAATCCTGCCAGATCGGCACAATCTCGCCGCTCTTGCGGATTTTGGGAGGCTGCCCCTCGGAGAGATGGAGATCGGAAGCACCGTTTTCCACGAGTGCCTGAAAGAGTTCGTCGATGTATGCCATGGTCGTGGTTCGTTGATCGAATGCTTAGTTGCCGATGACGTTTCTCATCTCGGTCTTGTTTTCCGCTCGATAGAGGGCCTCTTCCGCTGTGATGATTCCTTGGCGGTAGAGTTCGGCGACCGATTCGTCCATGAGGATCATGCCCGCCTTTTTTCCCGTCTGGATGATGCCGGGTAGCATGAATGTCTTAGCTTCACGGATGACGTTACCGATGGCGGGGGAGTTAAGCATGATCTCCATGGCGACTGCACGGCCCATGCCGTCGGCCCTGGGAATCAGTTGCTGGCTGACTATGCCACGCAGCGATTCGCTCACCATCATGCGGATCTGGTCTCGCTGATCGGCCGGAAAAACGTCAAGGAGTCGATCCAATGTGCGGGGTGCATTGCTCGTGTGCAGGGTCCCCAGCACCAGGTGTCCCGTCTCCGATGCCGAGATGGCCAACTGGATGGTCTCGAGATCACGCATCTCCCCCACCATGATGACGTCGGGGTCCTCACGGAGGGCTCCGCGAAGTGCTGCGGCAAATGACTTGGTGTGAGTGTGAACCTCGCGTTGGGTCACCTGGCAATGGGCCGAGGGGATGATGTACTCGATCGGTTCCTCGAGGGTGATGATGTGATCGCCGCGGTTGAGATTAATCTCCTGGACGAGCGCTGCGAGGGTGGTTGTCTTTCCGCTCCCCATGGGGCCCGTGACCAGCACGAGACCATTGTGATACTGGGTGAGGAGCTTGAGTTGGTTGGGCATCCCGAGCTCATCAAGAGTCCTCAGGTTGCTGGTGATGATTCGGAAGGCCAGATCGTACCCGAGACGCTGACGCACCACGCTGGTGCGGTAACGTCCGCTGGCGTTGGTATAGGCGAAATCAACGTCACCCACTTCCTGGAGACGCTTCCACTGAGCCTCATCGAGAAATCCTCGCACCAGTGCCTCCGTATCAGTGTCCGTGAATTTCGGGGCGTTCTCCCACATCGGCAGAAGGGAGCCGTAGCGGCGGCATGTGGGGGCGCTGGAGACGCTAAGATGGATGTCCGAGGCGTCGGCTTCCTTGCCGAGATTCAGGTAGTCATCGACGTGTCCGGGTAACGAGGGGTCGGAAAGGGTGCTCATGGGGGCTGAAAACGGGCTGAATACCTACCTAAGGTCTGAACCTCTTTGCAAGTCCCGCCTTGGCGGCATTGGTTGCAAATTCGACCACGACCGGGCGCAGGATTGGGTAGAGAATCTTCCCCACTTCCAGAGCCCCGGCGATCCATCCAGCCTTGGAGAGAGTGGATGTTTCACCCTTTACCGGCGATGCGGAGGAGGTCGACTGTCCTTCTTGTGGCGACGAGTTTTTGGTAGGCTTTGATTGGCGTGAGCTCCTTCCCCCGAAAATTGTCGCTATCAGTCCGGCGGCCGCAGCGCCTCCCAGCCATCCGTAGGGGTGATGTTTCACGGACTCGGTGAAACGTTTCTTGAAATCAAGATCGGAAAGAAGGCCCGAATATTCGCGGGAAATGCTCAAACGACTCTCACGGACAGTCTGCTGTAGCTTGGTAAGCTCGGCGTTCGACTGATTCATCGTGAAGTGTATGGTGAAGATTCACTGCCGGAAAAGCTGCCCAACGCGTCGATATCGCGACGAATTTCCGCGCTAGTTGCTTCAAAGGGGCGAGGGATGACGACTCTCGCCCGGAGAATCTGATAAAGCAGACCGAGAATTCCCAAGTGCAGCAATCCTGCTGCTGCCAAAGAGAGGGGCCAACCCCACTGTAGCGATGTGGCCAGCAAGGCGATAACCGCTCCGATCAGAGCCACGTAGGCAATCATTGCCACGAGAGTAATTGCTAGTAGAAGAATCAGTCCCGTAATGCTTTGACGAATGAATATTCTGCCCTCGAGAGCCGCCAAAGTGCCCAGCGAGAGCAGGTGACGCATCAACCCCGCCGTCAACCCCGTTATCCTAGAGGGAATCCCTCCGGGGAGATCCTTGAAGTTCATGGAAGATTCGGGATGTCGTGACGGAAGGCAGAGTTACCTGCTTAACGACGACGAAATAGGAGACCCAAAACGATACCGGCGGCGAAGGTGATACCGACCGCCTTGAAAGGGTTGTCGCGGACGTAATCCTCAGCCTGAGCTGCGAGATCTTCAAGCTGGTCACGATACTCGCCGACAGCCTCTTCTGCGCGCTCACTCAACTCGCCGTACTGATCACGGGCAAGTCCCGAATATTCGCCATACTTCGCCTTGGCGGTCTTGGAGAGATCGGCATAGGAAGAGCGGGCTGCATCCTTGAGATCACTGGCTGCGGCTCCCAATTCTGCCCGGCTCGCGGCATAGGCGGAACGTGCTGATGATTTTGCGGCTTCGGCCACTTCGCGCGCGGCGGCGGCAGTGGTCTCAAGGGCTTTTCTGGCATGAGCCTGGCTGCTTTCGAGTTTTTCGGCGGCGGATGGGTTATTCGTGGCGTCAGTCATGGTAGTTCAGGGTTGAGTGTATACGGGTTTCTTATTCAAGAATCGCAGAAGTGGGATTGTTGGCAAGGCGTCATCAAGATCCATTGCACCAGCGATGCGATATTCCGCAGGGGATCCGAAGATCATCCAAGGCGCCCTTCAATGACAGTTGCAGCATTTCGACGGATCCTCCGAGACGGGAGAGACGTTTGAAGATCAATGATTCCGCAAGATCGTCGAGCGTGTCGCTGTAGGTGTTTAAAATCAAAAAGAGCGGGTGATCCGAGAGCACCTCTTGGGCGGAGTCCATAAGATAGGGAAGGTGTTCGGATAACTTCCAGAGTTCACTTCCTTTTCCCCTCCCGAAGGCAGGTGGGTCCATAATGATTCCCTCGTAGCGGTTTCCACGGCGGATCTCCCGCTGGAGAAAGCTTAGTGCATCCTCGACGATGTATCGTATAGGGGCTTCGGCTAACCCGGAAATTTTGGCGTTCTCGGAGCACCAGGAGACCATGGCACGGACCGCATCGACATGGGTGACGGCGGCACCCGCGTTTGCGGCGGCAAGGGAAGCCCCCCCTGTGTAACCGAAAAGATTAAGAACCTTGGGAGGCTTTCTGCGCGAGGCGACAAGGAGAGTCTTTTGAATCCAGTCCCAGTTCACAGACTGCTCCGGAAATAAACCGAGGTGTTTCGAGTTGGTGGGGCGGATTAAGAAAGAGAGATTCCCGTGTCTCACGACGCACTGTTCTGAAAACGGCCGGCGC
>Ga0164296_1001176_pt1 | contig 28643 bp, 34 predicted proteins | sample GEODES057metaG_FD_113533 | JGI IMG/M metagenome (GOLD analysis project Ga0164296, IMG submission 113533) | Dystrophic lake water microbial communities from Trout Bog Lake, Wisconsin, USA - GEODES057 metaG | ecosystem: Environmental > Aquatic > Freshwater > Lake | place: USA: Trout Bog Lake...
AGGTGGCTGAGTGTCTGCGGCGCGATGTGAAGACGGTTTACGGCTGGCTTAAGGTCATGAAGGGCAAGGAGCAGATGCTGCCGCACAAGCGTGTGCTGGGCACGATCCTGATCGAAGCACGGGCGGTGCTGGCATTGCCTGCACGCATGCCGGGGCCGCCCTCTTCTTTTTTTTCAGCCAAACAGGGAGGTGAATCAGCGGCATGAGCGAGAGGTTGCCATCGCAGCTCGCACGGCAGTTTGTCGATGCGGCGGAGGAGATTGCCGACTTGCTGCAGAGCGACACTCGCAAGCACCAGCAGACGGAGCTGGGCTTTGAAGTCGAGGCTAAGATTGTCGAACTGGGCGAGGGCTTGCGCGGCAAGTATGATGTGACGCGGCTTGAACGCGATCACCCGCAGCTGGTGAATCTGATCACGTGGCTATTGTCACTGCCGGGTATGAACTACCAGGCGATTGCGGAGGCTTGCGGCAAGGGTGTGTGTTGGGAGACGGTGGCCGCTATCGCTGCGACTCGCCGGGAGCCTATACGAGAGTTCAAGCTAAGACAGGCGGCGAAGTTGGGGCTGGTGCTCGATGCGGCCATTGGTGGCCTGATGACCAAGGCAGCGGCGGGCAAGTTGTCTGCGCTGGATTACAAGTTGCTGGCGGATGCTTGGCTCCAGATGTCTGGCGAGGGGCACACGATGAGGTTCGAGGGTGCCAAGCAGGATGATCCCAAGCGTGCAGCCCTGCGCTCCCTGCTGGAGGGCTCTGGAATGGTATTTGAGGCGGAGATTATTCCGCAAATGGGCGCGGCTCCGGTGGGTCTGCTTCCGGCTGCTGACGCTGTTCATGCGAACAATCAAACGGGAGCAGGGGATTCCTAATCCCTTTTCATTGCTGTATATGTTATTGGTTATCAATGATTTGAATCTGCTGGTAACGGCTTGGCACACAAAAGCTTTCGATTTTAATGGGGGAGGGGGGGATCATCTGGGCAGACGGCCCCGCCTGCCTGCTTCCATTCGGACGCGACGAATTTATTTCAAAGGGCGCTGTGACGCAGCTGCCCACGGTCGGGCGCAGACTGTGTGCCTTGCACCGTCAGGGGTCAGAAAAAAAAGAGGGGGGGGCGCGCCGATGGGTGACACCCCGCGAAAAAAAAGAGGGGCGCGGCCCTGAATTTCCACCTGAGCACAGGTGAAACGCCTCGGGAGCGCACCCCCGAAACCAACACACACAACCATACTATGGAACCGATCAAGTTACCTTTCTTCCGCTGCCACAAGCGTGTGCAGGCGGTCAAAATCAAAGAAGTCTCGCTGCATGATCCGACTGGATCTGAACCGCCGTTGGCGGTTGCGGGTGGCTTCATCATTCATGATCTGCCAGGCGTGGGGCCGATCGCGTTTGATGCGGCGTTCTGGGAGAAGCACAAGCCGCAGGCGGGCAGCTACTACGTGGTGTATGAGGACGGCTACAAGTCGGTGTCTCCGGCGATTCCCTTTGAGGATGGCTATCTCGAAGAGGCGCAGGGTATTGGCTTCGGTGAAGCCATTCTTGCTCTCAAGGCGGGCAAGCGTGTGCGCCGGTCTGGATGGATTGGCAAGGGACTGTTTGTGTTCATGCAGGTACCTGCGGTGATTGATCCTGAAATCATTCCACGCATGCAATCGCTTCCTGACAGTGTGAAGGCAGACTTTGCTATGCGCGGAGAAGCCGTCTGCTACTCGAACCAACTGGCGCTGGTGAAGCCGAACAACGAGATTAATGGCTGGGCTCCGAGCACTCCTGATGCGTTGGCAACAGACTGGGAGATTCTGGACTGAAGACATTCCATGGGTGGCGGTAGCTGGTGTGCCAGTGAAGGAGAAGTGCCCCCAACATTGAAAAAAAAGGAAGGACCCCGGCGGCGTGTGGGCCGCCGGGGTGGGGTGGGCGGACAGCCGGAGAGACGGTGCTACTACAAATTTTATGAATTTTGTCTCGTGGAAAAAGAGGGGGTTGGAAAAGGCGTGGGTGCGCCAACTGGCCATTGGGACCTATGGGCCTGTGGAACTCCCAACCACCGCGAGACAATCCTAAAGAGGGCGGAACGACGCGCCTGAATCTAGTCCTGACAGCCGGAGAGACGGCACTACCATTTTGTATTATGACTACACCATTGATCAATAACGAGGATTTCATTGCGTTGGACACTGAGACGGGGGGGCTGAATGCGGCGGAGTGTGCGTTGCTGTCGATTGCGTGCCAGCCATCGTGGGGGGCTGCGCCGTTTGTGGTGCATGTGCTGCCGGTGGGTCGGGTGGATGCGAAGGCGGCGGAGATGAATGGGTACTCGGCTGAGGAGTGGGCGCGGCGTGGGGCGGTGCCGCCGAAGATGGCGATGCTGGAGCTGCGCTGGTGGCTAATGGCAGTGACTGCTACACGCTTCACTGAGTTGCATAATCCGATGTGGCGGTGTGACATGGCGGCTCACAATGCGGGGTTTGATGTGTTGTTCATTCTGGCGGCGATGCAGCGGACGGGAGTTGACCCCGAACTGCCTAAGGTGTGGCACTGCACGAAGATTGGGATGCAGGAGGCGCGGTGGGCGGGGTTGATCGCTGAGGAGGAGAAGGACAATCACCTGGATGATTTGGGCCGGGTGTCGGGGTTCTGGGATCTGGAGCCGAGGGCGCAGGCGCATGATGCGTTGCAGGATGCGCGGGCGTGTGCGCATGGACTAAAGTGGCTGCGGGGGCTTAATGATGGCCGCAAAGAGGCGCAAAAAATTGAAAAAAAGGAAGGGGGGCAGTGAGCTATGGGCAAGGATTCTAAGATTGAGTGGTGCCACCATACGTTTAATCCGTGGTGGGGGTGTGAGAATGTTTCGCCTGCGTGTGCGCATTGCTACGCGGAGACGTGGGCGAAGCGGTGTGGGAAGGCGGTTTGGGGGAAGAAGGCGGATCGGCGGAGGTTTGGGGTGAAGCATTGGAATGAGCCGCTGAGGTGGAACAAGGCTTTGAAAAACCAGTGGGTCTGTGACTGCGGTTTTGATGAGAACTATGTCACGCAGCCAGTGACCTGCCCCGGATGCAAAGTGGGTGTGCCGAGGCAAAAAAGAGAGCGGGTGTTTTGTGCTTCGATGGCGGATGTGTTTGAGGGGCGGGTGGATCTGCAGCCGGAGCGGGAGCGGCTGTGGAAGTTGATTGAGGGGACGCCGAATTTGGACTGGTTGCTGCTGACGAAGCGGCCGGAGAATGTGATGGACACGATCCCGATGGAATGGGTGATGCATGGTCTGCCGCTGAATGTGTGGATGGGGGTGACGGCGGAGAACCAGGTGGAGGCCAATTCGCGCCTGCCGATCTTGCTGACGATTCCGGCGAAGGTGCGGTTTCTGAGCTGTGAGCCGCTGCTGGGGCCGCTGAGCTTGGAGGCGATGCAGCTGGATCCTCATGATTCGCTGTTTCGTTACTGGCCGCTGGAGGGCAAACACATTGGAGACGGCATGAACGAGGCGCGGGCGCATGCTGACGCGGCAAGGATTCACTGGGTGATCTGTGGGGGTGAGAGTGGGCCGCAGGCGAGGGCGATGAATCCGGATTGGGCACGGGGGCTGCGGGACCAGTGTGTGAGTGCTGGGGTGCCGTTTCTGTTTAAGCAGTGGGGGGAGTGGCGGCACTGCGATGAGATGCCTCCATGTGACTACGCGGATGCTATCCGGCGTGATTGCTGCCATCAAAACGGCCCTGGAAATGGATATCTTCGAGTGGGCAAGAAAGCGGCAGGGCGGCTGCTGGATGGGCGGGAGTGGAATGGGTTTCCGGTGGTGAGTTGAACCACGGATTTCACGAACAACACGGATGCCGGAACACGCGGAAGCGTGAACAACGTAGATGAATAGGATCAAACCAGCGGTGTTGTTTGTGCGGGCGGACTCTGTGTATAAGACGCTGGAGTGTGATGCTTGGGATATGGAGAGGGATGCGACGAATTGGCCTGGTGGTGTGGCGTGTGTGGCGCATCCGCCGTGCCGGGCGTGGGGGAGGCTGCGGCATTTTGCGCGGCCCCGAGAAGGGGAGCGCGAGCTGGCACTGTTTGCGGTGCAGATGGTGCAGAAGTGGGGGGGGATGCTGGAGCATCCGGTTGCTAGCTTGCTTTGGCCGGTGGCGGGCTTGCCGATGCCAGGGGCTGGTATGGACGGGTATGGCGGCTACACGATTGAGGTGCTGCAGTGGTGGTGGGGCCACCGGGCGGAAAAGCCGACGTTGTTGTATGTGGTGGGATGTGCCCCGAAGGATTTGCCGGAGATGCCGTTGAAGATTGGGGAGGCAACGCATGTGATCCAGAGCCGGAAGCGGACGGATTACAGGCCGCATGTGAGCAAGGCGGAGAGGGAGCATACGCCGCGCGAGCTGGCGGTGTGGTTGCTGGAGGTAGCGCGGCGGTGTCGGCGTTGAGGGAGTGATAGACTGCCGGAACACGCTGAAGCGTGAACAACGTACTTTATGAAGTCGATGCCGCAGCATGCTTGTGATGAGTGCAACGAGCTGGTGAGCCAGATCGGGGGGATCAAGGCGCGGGTGGCGGAGGTGAAGCGGCTGGGGTCGTTGTCGGAGATGCAGACGGCGCTGAGTGCGTTGCAGATGGAGCTGTTCACGCTGCAGCAGAAGGCGGCGGAGGTGAAGCAGTTTGTGTGTGTGGCGTTTGTGACGACGAGGACGCGGGAGGTGAGTGACGTGGCGCCGATGTTTCCTGAGCGGTGTGGGGGTGAGGGATGGCCTACGGAACACACGGAAGGCACGGAAAACTGAGACGGAGAATTTTGAATTTTATGAGTGAATCAACGACTTTGAAGACGCCGCTGCCGAGTGGGCTGGGGGTGATGTTTTACAGGCTGAACCGTGGGGGGGATATGACGCCGGTGGCGAGGATCGAGCGACGGGCGGATGGGCCGTGGGAGATGTTCAGTGGGGTGGCGAATGCGCGGGCGTGCCTGGAGCCGCTGGAGGAGGCGCATGGGTGCTGCCTGAAGGTGAGCATGCTGCAGGTGGCTGAGGAGACGGTGCTGGCGTTGGCGGCGAAGGGGCTGAAGCCGGAGGGTGATGACCAAAAGGGGGCGCAAAATTTGGCAAAGGAATGAAGGAGCAAGGGAATGTCCGGAAGGCGGAAACGGAGTGGGCAGGAGTGCCCGCGCTCCTCTCATGGGGGAGCTGCATAAAATTTGAATATTTTACCACGAAAAAGTTATGAAGACAGGACTGGGATTGACACAACAGAGGGAGGCTTACCGGAGTGTGCATGCGACGACGTCGCGGCCTGGGGAGGCGGAGAAGCTGAAGAAGCTGATCACGTTCAAGAACTGGCGCTCTGCGGGGCATGAGGTGGTGGTGATCGTGCGGCGGCTGAAGACGACGCGGGAGAGCCTGAAGAAGTGGGCGAAGGAGCTGGATTTTGATATGGGGGGAATGCTTTAGCGGCGGGGGCAGGGACTGCAAACTGAGAACTGGGAACTGAAAATTTTAAATTTATGAACCGACGACAGGCGACGCGGAAGATCAAGGTGGGATCGTGGTGGAACGATGGGGACATGGAAGTGCGCATTGCGAAAGCGAACAGCCGAAGCGTGGTGGGCACGGTGGGCAGGAGTGTCACAGGCACGCCACCTAAAGGGGCTGAGTCATGGTCTGAGGTGTGGTACTTCCGGGAGCACATGGTGCCAGGACGCCTGGCCAAACCTGCAGGCAGGAGTGCCTGCAACACTGAGGGAGGGAAACGCTGATGAGGATTCGAACGATCAAGCCGGAGTTTTGGAAGTCGGAGAGTATGTGTGGGCTTTCGGCGGGGACACGGTTACTGGCCATTGGGCTGCTGAATTATGCGGATGATGAAGGGTTCTTTTTGGCGCATCCGGCGCTGATCCGGGGTGAGCTGATGCCGTTTGATGTGGGGACTGAGAGCATTCCAGGGATGCTGCAGGAGCTGGTGGGGATCGGGTATTTGGAGCTGATCGTGCGGGAGAATCGGACGATTGGGCGGGTGGTGAACTTTAGAAAACACCAGTTGGTGAACAGGCCGCAAAAGTCGAAACTGGCAGTGTTGGTGAATGCTCATGGAGCGATCACTGATGATTCAGTGAATGCTCATGGAGCGATCACTGATGATTCAGTGAATGCTCATGGAGCGATCACTGCGGGAATGGATCAGGGATCAGGGAATGGATCAGGGAATGGAAAGGGAATGGAGGGGAGCGGGGAGGCCAGCCAGGGCAAGCCTGGCGGGAGTGCTGCCGATTCTGTAACAGCTACACTGACTGAAGACGGCTTGAGCAGCTCAAAGCCAGCCGAGGAAGATTCGAGTCTGAGTGACGCTGCTCGAACGCCTGCTCCGGCGAAAAAAAAAGAGGGGGGGGGCGCGGTCGGAACCGGACGGGCTAAAGCCCGAACTACGTACCCGGAGCCGGAGTGGCCGCTGGATCTGCCGAGTGATTACCGGGAGCCGTTGAGGAGTTGGTGGGAATACAAGCGTGAGCGGCGGGAGGGCTACAAGCCGAAGGGGTGGGAGGCGTTGGTGCGGCAGCAGCAGCGGTTTCCGGTGGCGCAAGTGCGGGCGAGTGTGGAGGCGAGTATGGCGAACAACTGGGCGGGTCTGTTCACGGAGAAGGCACCGTCACCGGCTGATGTCGGCTATGGTTTTGGGCGGCAAAAAAAAGAAAAGGGCGGGGGGGCCGCTGCGCCGAGGCAGGTGCAGGGGGTGATGGAACCGACGTGGGACTGGCGTGAGGTGGCGGCGGGGCTGGGGATCGGGTGTGCGCTGTGGGCGGGGCTGGAGCGTGGGGATAAGCTGCGGATTTTGCGGGCGAAGACCCAACCGGAGGATGGCCGCAAAGAGACGCCAAAAGGGACAAGACCAGACACTGGTGGGTTTGAGTGTCCGGTTCCTTGTGACTGGCGGGTGGCGTGGGCGGAAATTTATGCCGGCCAGCCGAGTCCGGAGACGTGGGAGGGGGTGAGTGATTTGGCGCGGCGGCAGATCGTGGTGTGGATCGAGGAGAGGAAGAGGGCGGCGGGGACACGCTGAGCCGGAATTTTACACCGCGAGAGATTCGAAGACCGCAGAGATGAGGTGGAAGGTATGGCCGCAAGGGGGGGCGAAAGAAGAGCAAAAAAACTGAGGATTAAAAAATGCCTGAAGATTATACGAGAGAACTTGAACTAGGGGCGTTGCATATGCCGCGCAGTAGTGTGGTGGAATTTTTGGCCGGTGAGGTACCGGCGGTGAAATCTGGTATGTGTGGGCATGAACGGGTTTCGAGCGGGAAAGATGAGTGGCTGACTCCGAAGGAGATTACGGATGTATTGGGGCCGTTTGATTTGGACCCGTGCAGCCCAATTCAACGGCCCTGGGCGACGGCGAAGCAGCACTTTACGGTGGAGGATGATGGTCTGAAACAACCGTGGTTTGGCCGTGTGTGGCTGAATCCTCCGTATGGGAATGAGACGGAGAAATGGGTGTGGCGATTGGCACAGCATGGGAATGGAATCTGTCTGATCTTTGCCAGGACTGAGACGGCGACATGGTTTGATGGCGTGTGGCCGGTGGCTTCTGCCCTATTGTTCATCAAGGGGCGAATTGCGTTCTGTCATGTGGACGGACGCCGGGCGGGGACTTCTGCGGGAGCGCCTTCGTGTTTGATCGCGTATGGGCGAGAAAATGCCGAGAGGCTTAAAACGTGTGGGATTCCAGGGGCTTTTGTGGATCTGGGAAACTACTGTAAACGATAGTCAACTCTGGGAGTAACTGGTATGAACGATTGGACGGATGAGGAAGAATGGCAGGATGCGGCGGCGGCGCAGGAGCGGCGGGAACGTGAGGTGGCGGGGTCTGACCCGAGGTTGAATGTGGCGCTGCCGGATGCGCCGGAAAGTGAGGAGTGCCTGCTGAGCATGCTCATGAACTCGGGTGCGGAGGTGTGGCAGGAGTTTGCGCCGAGGCTGAAGGATCATTTGTTTTGGCACCCGGCGCGGCTGACGATGTTTATGCTGGTGAGCGAACTGCAGGTGAGTGGGCAGGAGCTGCGACTGCCGACGTTTACGGGGATGCTGCGACAGCGGAATGAGCTGGATGCGGTGGGCGGCCCGGCGGAGGTGAGCAGGTTGTGGTTTGTGTTTCAAGCGCCGATCCGTGGGGCACTCCTGCAGCACCTGGCGGTGCTGGAGGAGATGCATGTGCGGCGTGGCATGATCAAGGCGGCGTGGGGGATCGTGGCGGGGGCGCGAGATACGACAGTGCCGTATAAGGCGGCGCTGGAAAAGGCGGAGGGGGATTTGTTTAACCTGCATGAGAGCAGCTCGCGCAAGGGGACGCGGCTGATCAAGGAGGTGCTGCCGGAGGTGGTGAAGGAGATTCAAACGGCGTATGAGAATCGGGGGCACATTGCGGGTGGTTTGCTGCTGGGACTGACGGAGCTGGACCAGGTGCTGAATGGGTTGAAGACGGGGCTGTTTGTGGTGGCGGCGCGGCCATCGAGGGGTAAGACGGTGTTTGCTTGTCAACTGGCGCTGAATGTGGCGACGGGTCGGGGTCAGTATGGGGAGTTTGACCAGGCTCCGGTGCCGGTGCTGTTTTTCTCTTTGGAGACGACGGACCGGGCGCTGACGCGACGGATTCTGCTGAATGAGTGGACGGTGCCGATTAGCCAGGCGCGGAATGGTCAGATGAGTCGGAATGATCACGACAATTTGACGAAGGCGGTGAAGCTGCTGCAGCAGGCTCCGATCTACTTGCATGAGTCGTTTGGGATGAGTGTGCAGGAGCTGCGGGCGACGGCGCGGATGGTGATTTCTCGATTGCCGGAGAGGACGGATGGGAAGCCGAGGTGTTTGATTTTGGTGGACTATTTGCAACTGGTGACGAGTAGCAGCAAGGCGGCGCAGTATAACCGCCAGACGATGATCAGTGAGGTGAGCACGGGGCTGAAGCATATGGCGCATGAGTTTGATGTGCCGGTGCTGAGCTTGGCACAGCTGAACCGTGATGGGGATGTGGAGAGGCCGACGCTGGCGCACTTGCGTGAGAGTGGGCAGATCGAGCAGGATGCGGATTACATTGGAATGATTTGTGATCCGCCGGAGGGTCTGACGCAGGGTGAGGATGGGGAGCCGAGCGAGCATGAGTACATGGGCTTTGACTTGTGCAAGAACAAGGATGGGCCGACGACGACGGATGGGACGCCGCTGGCGTTCTATTTCGACAAGAGCATTTTCCGGCTGCGGAGTACGACGAATAGTTTGAGCACGAATGATCCGAGTAAGTACCGGGCGGGCTACGAGAAGGAGACGATGGCGGTGAAGCGGAAGCAGGAGAAGGAGGTCACGGCGGCGACGATGACGGATAACCGGAAGTCGGTGAGCAAGGGCGGGGGGCGGATGCAGTGGAACGGGACGGACTGGGTGCCGCCGGGACATCCGAGCTTGAGCGGGGGCGGCGCTGATTAGGGGGAGCCGATGCTGTAGGGCTGCAGCGCAGCGTTTGCGGTTGTTGGCAGTGGTTTTCCAGAGGCCGGAGATGAGGCCTACGGAACACACGGAAGGAACGGAAGCCGGATGGGGGAATTTTAGGAAACAATGAACCAATAGGAAATACCAGACGATGGCGACAATCATTTATAAACGAATCATGGCGTGCACGGGGGTGGTGCCGGGTTTTGACGGGAAGCGGCAGATCAAGCGGCAGCGGGAGATCGGGATCGTGCTGAAGCACAAGGCGGGGGAGAATGAGTGGCTGGAGCTACGGCTGCATGCGGACATTCTGAACCCGGTGCTGTTTCAGCAGGTGAAGGGGAATGCGATTCCGCAGGGGGATTCGATGTTCATCGCGAGGTTGGCGGATGTGCCGAGGCAGGTGCGGGAGCAGACGGTGGGGGAGGAGGTTGAGATGCCGGCAGAGGAAGCCGTTGAAAGCGGTGAGCAGTAGGCAGTGGCCGGTGACTGAGCCGAGTGATGGGACCGAAGGGGATGAGTGGAAGGAGAAGGTTTGAAGACAAGGATGGAGACCGCAGAGATGAATCCAAACGAGGTGATTGAAGTGCCGGAGGAGGAGGAAGAAGGTGGGCAGGGGCGGGAGCTGAGTGTTGAGGAGCAGGGCGGGGTGCTGGCGAAGAATGAGGGGCTGGTGCAAAGGGTGGTGAGGAAGATCGTGCCGGAGATGCTGCGGGAGGATGCACTGCAGGAGGGGCGGATGGCGCTGCTGCGGGCGGCGGCCAAGTACGATGTGAGCTATGGGACGACGTTTGGGACGTTTGCGTATCGGGTCATTCACAATGGGGTGTGCAAGTTTATGCACTCGAATGGGAACACGGTGCATGTGCCGGAGGGGGCCTGGCGGAAGGGCAAGCGTGCGCCGATGACATCGCTGAACGCGCCGGTGGGAGGTGATGAGTCGGGGGAGTTTTCGCTGATGGACACGCTGGCGGCTCCGGTGGGTGAGGATCTGCTGGGGGATGATGCCGGGATGGTGGGGCGGCTGTGGGAGGCAATGGGCAAGCTTTCGGAGCGGGAGCAGTTGGTGGTGAGTCTGCGGTTTGGGGAGGAGAAGCAGACGCTGGAAGAGGTGGGTGAGAGGCTGGGTGTGACGCGGGAACGGATTCGGCAGATTGAGGCGAATTGTTTGAGGAAGCTGCAGCGACTGCTGAAGGAGCCGAGCGGGGTGAAGGCGGTGAAGGTGAAGGCATTGCCGCCGGAACGGATCACGCTGAAACCGGAACGGAGCACACTGAAACCGGAACGGGCTGGCAGCCCGTGTCACGAGCCGGAGATTTTGAGTTCAACTGAAATGGAAGGGACAAGAACGATGACGCATGATTCACAACCTATGGATGGAGGATTTCACTGGGAGCCGCTGGAGGAGGCGGGGTCGGGGATGGCGGGGCTGTGCTACTGTGTGAGACAGAACGCGGGGGAGAGTTTTGGGACGTTGAGGCTTTCGATCAGTCCTGAGCTGGTGAGCCGTCTGGGGGTGAAGTCTGGGGAGTTGCTGAGGCTGGACGGTGACCTGGGGGCGCGGAAGGCGCGGCTGGTGAAGGTGAGCGGTGCGGTGCCGTATGCGCGAACGGACAAGGCGACGAAGCGGGTGAGGCTGGCGGGCACGGGCCGGGGTGACTGGCGCATCTCCTACACGGGGAAGATCGGGCTGGCGTTTCCGCTGGCGCACAAGCGGACGAAGCTGGAGGGGGTGGAGGTGACGGCGGCGGGGATGGTGTTTGAGCTGCCGGGGCGGGAGTGAATCTAATCAACAACGGAGGGGGAGCCGGAGCCGACAGATGTCGGCGCTCCCAGTGAAGATGGGGAACTCTGAAACAATAGGAGATGGTATGAATGACGTGAAGGAAAAGTTGCGGGCGGCACTGGAGCCGATCCTTGAAGAGCAGGGGGAGCACCCGGTGTATGGGCGGCTGCGGGTGCGGTGGGATGAGGTGACTGAGTTGGGGAAGCTGCCGGTGCAGATTGGGGTGCGGGGGGTGCAGGCGATGGCTCCGGAGCAGGTGCTGGAGTTCGTGGACGAGCGGGCGCGGATGATTGCGGATGAGCTGGCCGATCCGTATCGGCATGGGTATGAACCGCCGATTTGGCGGGAGGCGGACTGGCGGCTGGCGGAGCTGAGGCTGGAGAATCCGGGTGATCCGATCATCTTTGCGGTGCTGGGGGGGAATGGGAGCAGCAAGAGTTATTACGGGGCGGCGCGGTTTGACATGGCGATGGCAGAGAATGATGACTGGCTGTGCTGGCAGCATTCGCTGGATGAGGATTCATCGCGGGAGGTGCCACAGCGGATCATTTACAGCTACCTGCCCCAGGAGTTTCGCAGCGAGACGGGCAAGCTGAAGAAGTCGGCGCAGACGAAGCTGACGTACAACAAGGTGAACGGGTTCACGGACAATGCGTTTGGGTTGCCGAACGGATCGAGGTCTTTGTTTAAATTTTATGGTGGAGGGGATGTGAACGCGTTGGAAGGCCCGAGGCCAGACTTTGTGTGGGCGGATGAAATGGTGCCGCTCGATTGGGTGGAGGGATCGTGCAGGCGTCTGGTGACGAAGGCGGGGATGACGAGGAGGTTGATTCCGGCGCTGGAAAAGGCGGTGCAGGTGAGGCGGGGGATTATTCGGAAGTTTACGGTGGCTGAAGGCGGCGCTGCCGCGTTGACGGTGGTTGACGGTGGTTGTCCGGAACCGGCTCAAGCCGGGACTCCAATACCCGGAAAGGGAGCAAGGATGCAGGCGGAGCTGCATCAGGCGTGGAAGCTGCATTTGCGGCCGTTGCTGCCGCGGCTGCTGCAGGGCGTGTGTCTGGTGACGTTCACACCGAAGAATGGCCTGACGCAAACGGTGGCGTTGCTGACGCACAAGGCGCGGATTCTTGAAGAGGTGGAAGCGGAGCTGCTGCCGAAGATCAAGGGAGGCCAGGTGATCGGGTATGAGAAGGTGCCACGGGTGATGTGGAATGATGCCGAGGAAGTGCCGACGGCGGTGATGTTCTTCCACATCTATGACAATCCGTTTGGGGGTAACTGGGAGAGCCAGCGCAAACGGCTGGCCAAGCTGACGCGGGAAGACCGGCTGTGGCAGGCGTATGGGGTGGCGACGAAGATCACGGGAGTGGCGCTGCCGAGATTTGGCGCGACGTCGCATGTGCGACCGCTGGCAATGCTACCGAAGGAAGGCACGTGGTATCATGTGGTGGACCCGTGTACGGATGGGCGGAACTGGTTCATGCTGTGGGCGAAGGTGTGTCCGAATCCGATTGGAGAGCCATTGATCTGGATCGCGCGTGAGTGGCCGCAGCAGGGGGATTGGATTGTGGCCGGCAACGTGGGCAATCCGGGGCCGTGGGCGACGCTGCGCAGCACGAGCCAGGCAGATGGGAAGAAGAAGAGTGCGGCGCCGAAGGCGGACGGGGAGCGGGGCCCCGCGCAGAAGCTGTGGGGTCTGGGCTTCCGTGAGTATGCGGATGAGATCGAGCGGGTGGAGAAGGAGCTGTATGCGCTGGAACACCCGGGCGAGGAGGGGCGCATCGAAGTGCTGGACATGTGCCGGATCATGGACAGCCGGTCGGGCAACACGGAGAGCCAGTCTCACAGCGCGAGCGAGACGCTGCTGGAAACGATGGTGATCTATGACCTGCATTTTGTGAGCGCGGGGCGCGACAGTGGGGCGCAGGCGGGAAGCACGAAAATCAAGGAGGGGGTGGGGATGATCAATGACCGGCTGTTTTACGACGATGAAAAGGCCGGGGTGACACCGGAGGGGATGTATCGGTTTCATGGACGCGCGCCGAGTGTGTATGTGGCGGAGACGTGTCAGAACTTGATTTTCTGCATGGGGGTGTGGACAGGGCAGGATGGCGGTGCGGGGGCGACGAAGGACCCGATTGATGCGCTGAGGTATCTGGTGATTTCGAAGCCGGAGCACTGGGGGGATGTGCAACTGACGAGTGAAGGCGGATGCCGAGACTAAGCTATTTTTATGATCATGAATGACGATGTGAATGCGCCGTTGCCGAAGAAACTGGCGAAGCAGTGGGGGGATGATCCGCCGCTGATGTTGAACACGTACACGGTGGCGACGCTGCTGGAGCACTGGGGGTTTACCGGCAACGGGGTGTCCTATGTCAAGAAGCTGGTGCGGTGCGGCACGTTGGTGAACGTGATGAAGCCCGGGAACAACTGGCGGTTTGAAACGGGGCAGGTGATGAGGCTGTGGGGGGAGATGAGGAAGTGAAGGGGGAGATGAGGAAGTGAAGGGGGAGGGCTGCTGCGCAGCGTTTGCGGTGGCTGAAGGCAGCTTCGCTGCGTTGACGGTGGTTGACGACGGTTTGCCGGAACGGAACGGGCTGGCAGCCCGTGACACGTTTGACAAGAGGGGGAAGGGGTGCATGGTGGGGATGGCTGCATGACGCGGGCGGTTCCTCTTGGGAGAGGGAACCTAACCTGATGAACTGCTATGCCAAAAACTGAAGACGACCGGCTGACGACGCTGGAGATACGCCAGCAGGCGAAGCCTGAGCAACTGGCGCGTGAGCTGCGTGAAGCCGTGATTGCGGCGACGGCGATGAATGTGTTCACGCGCATGGAGGTGTGCCACAACACGCGGCGCTGCTGCTGGCAGGGGCAGCAGCCTGATGGACGACGGGGACCGGTGGAAGAGAATGACCGCATGTTCCGGTGGAAGGGAGCGCCGGACCTGCGCATCCCACTGGCAGACACGGTGATCCGCCGACTGATGCTGATCCGCGCGGGGGTGGTGAACCGGGGAGACATGAGGATCGCGCCGCGGCAGGTGGCGGACTCGAACCAGAACCCGACCGGGCAGGACATGGCGGCGGTCTGGCAGAGCACGATGGAGTATTTCCTGGACGTGCAGCAAGCGCCCATTGGTGCGGCGATGGATCTGTTCAACGTGTGCGTGGAGGAGTTTGGGTACTGCGGGCTGCTGCCGGACTGGCAGAAGAAGCAGCGCATGGAGCTTAAGAAGATGACCTTCCAGATCCTGACGGACACCTGGCTGAAGCAGCAGGTGAATGAACGGCAGGCAGCGGCGCAGGAAGCGGGGCAAAACCCGGATGAAGTGCTGACGCCGGAGGTGGTGCAGGCCCTGACCGAGCAGGTGACGCAGATGCTGGAGGACATGCTGGCGGCGCAAGGGCCAGCGCGTGAGGACCAGGTGGCGTTGGTGCAACTGGCAGATCCGTTGATCAGTGACCGGGAAGCGCGGCGAGTGATCAGCAACCTGCGCAAGAGCGCGGGTGAAGAAGTTGAATACCAGGTGCCCAAGGATGAAGGCGGCGTGCCGGTGACGAAGGTGCTGGTGCCATGGATCAACTTCATTCATGCGCATGACATGACGGGGGAAGGGGGCACGGACTGGTTCTCGATGCCGGAGTACCTGACGGAAACGGAGATCGAGGTGCGGAGTGCCAAGGGAGCGGAGAACTGGAACCCGAAGGCGAAAAAGAAGCTGCTGGAAAGCCAGAAAAACAAACTGTTCAACACGCTGTACACGGGCGTGGGCAGTGGATCGGGAGGCAAGCTGCAAGGGTGGATTGCGAACGGGGTGGGGGTGGGTCTGGAAGCGAGCAGCCAGGCGCTGGAGCAAATGCCGCGCTGGCTGGTGATCTACCAGTACCGGCGGGTGGTGGACAGCGCCGGGCTGCCACGGATCATCAAGTGCATCTTCCATCCGGCCATGCAGGAAGAGGAGGATCTGATCATGTGGCAGGAGACGGACCACGAGAAGCTGCCGCTGATGGTGGAGACGGCAGAGCCGGTGGCGTATGCGATGCTGGCGCGTGGGGCCTGTGACATCATTTTGGACAAGCAGAACTTCGTGAAAGACATGTTCGACAGTGAAGGCGCGCGCGGCCAGCTGGGGAGCAATCCGCCGCTGCTGCGTGGGGCCAAAGACCATGTGGGGGTGAAGCCCGGCAAAGAACTGTTTGCACGGCGGAGCGGGACCAGCTTTGAGGCCAGTGAATTCATGCTGGTGCCACCGGTTGACCAGGGCACATTCAAGATGATCGAGCTGGTGGAGCGTGCGGTAAACCGGTATTACTTCGATGCCGAAGACACGACTGATGAGGCGCGGCAACGGTTCAGCGAATGGGTGATGTTCCGGGCGGTGCGGGTGTATCGCGAATTGTTGCGAGGGCTGTGGAAGTGCGTGCAGCAGAACGTGGAAGAGCTGCAGGTGAGCAGCATTGCGGGCCGGGCGGTGAGCTTGACGACCTCGCGCGATCAACTGCAAGGCGAGGCGGACATTCATATCGGCGTGCATCTGGACGGCTACGGAGACGATGCGGCGGACAAGTTCATCAAGGTCTATGGGCAGATGGTGCAGAATGATCGTGGCGGCAATGTGAACGCCAGTGAAGGCATGCAGATCATCGCCAGCCTGCTGAGTCCGATGTATGCGCGGCGACTGGTGCTGAGTGCTCCGGCGGCGGCGGGGCAGATCCAGGCGGATCAGGAGTTGCGGATCACGAAGATCATGGCCGGCATTCCAGTGGACTATCAAGATAATGTCAGCGCGCCCGGGCTGCGACTGCAGGTGCTGCAGCAGTGGGCGCAGACGCCGGGCAACATGCAAAAGGCGCAGAACGATCCAACGATCGCGTTGATGCTGCAGAAGGAAGAGAAGATGCTGCAGTTCCAGCAGCAGCAGCAGACGACCAACAAGCAGACGGGGCGGACGGGCGTGCCGCCGAATACGCCGGAAGAGCTGGATCAAGGGAAGTGAGGGGGGCAGGGAATGACGAATGAAGAAATCCGAGCGAATCAACAAAGAACGGGGAACCAGAGCCGACAGAATGTCGGCGCTCCCAGCAAAAACCACTGCAAACCCTAGCAAACGCGTATGAAAAAGATGATGAACTGGATTCTGGGACGGAAGAGAACGCGGGTGGTGGAGTTGCCGGAGGCGTTTGGATTGAGGCCATCCATGGGAGAATTGCAGGCGGCGCTGCTGGGCAAGAATGATGACCCGGCGGTCAAGGCGCTGGCGCAGTTGATGTATTTCCGCAGCCTCAAATTGTGCGATGCGGGCAAGGCGGATGCGTGGAAGGGGCAGGACACGCGGTACCAGCTAGGGGGAGCGAATGCGTTGGACGAGCTGCTGGAGGATGTGCTGAAGCTGTGTGAGCAGGGGACGGTGCCAGAGGATTTGCGGGAGTTCTTTGTGGCCAAGTGAGGGGCTGTGGAGCAGCGAATCAACAACGTACTTGGAGAACGGGCTGGCAGCCCGTAACACGAACAGAGGCGGGACTTTGGGATATTCTGAGTACTTCTGGACATTCTGGCACGCCGAAGTTTGAGGGGGGGGGAGAAGGGTGGTTGACTGCGGGCGATGAAATCCACATCAACGCCTGTAGAAACGAATTCGGGGGCCGCTGGCAGCCCTGCCGCTGTGTCCGGGAAAGCTGCTGCGAAGGCTGCGCCTGCCCAGTTGGAAACGCCCATGATGGCGGGACCGACGGGGAAGGCTGCTGTCGTGCCCGCAAAGGCGTCCAGCCCAGGCATGGCCAATCCCGAACCCTCCAAACCGTTGGAGTATTCGCCCGGTGTCGCAGAGCTGAGCCCCGCCGAGAGGCGCCGGGCTTTCATGGCTGCCACCGCGAAGCCTGCGGAAGAGACACCCAAAGAGGAGCCGAGTGAGGAACCTGAAGAACCCGCTGCCGAAGAGGAGGAGGAAACTCCGACCGAAACCGAGCAGGCGGAAGAAGAGAACGAAGCCGATCCGAACGCCGCCGAGAAATCTGAGGAGGAAGAATCCGAAGACGAACTGGTGAGTGGGCTGGCCAAGCATGCTGCGAAGAATCCAGAACTCAAAGCCCTGCTGAAGCGGACGCAAGCCGTGCTGAAGCAGAACAGCGACCGAGGCAAGGAAGTGACGCAGCTGAGAGGCGAGCTGGAAACCCTACGAGCCAAACCCGCGCAAGTGCTGGCCCCGAGTGAGGCCGCCCCGCTGGCCCATGCGACAACGCCTGAGCAGGTGGATGCCGAGGTGAAGGACCTGATCAGTGTGGCGCGGCAACGCGTACGCTGGTTGGAGAATCATTTGGAAGGCGGAGTGTGGCAGGAAGGGACGGAGCATGAGCTGCCGATGACGGCGGGCCAAGTGGCGAAGGCGCTGGACTACTATGAAGAACAGCGAGAGAACGCCGCGAAGCTGGGAGAAACCCGCAAAGCGGAGCTGGCCGAATATGCGGCCACGCTCAAAACCCTGGGCGTGCCGGCTGAAGAGCTGGTGAAGCCTGCGGTGCCGACACGGGAGAGCAAGTTCTTCGGCAGAGTGCCCGAGATGATGCGCGACCCGCAGTACCTGCAATTTTTGGCCGATGCGAAAGCAGGCCGGGAAGCGCGGGAAGAAAAGGCGCGAGGAGTCAAGACGGTGAAAGTGGACCCCGGCAAGGTGAAGCCGAAGGCCAAGGTTCCGAATGACGGTGAGAGAAACGACGGCAAAACGCCCCGTGCGGCGGAAAGCACAACCGACCTGAACAAGCTGCGCAGCCAGGCGGAACAAGGCGATCAGACTGCCCGCATGGCAATGCGCCGTGCCTTTGTGCAGAAGATCGAATGAGCGCGGCACCCTAATTCAATCACCCTATTTCAAGGAGACACTCTCATGGCCATCGTCACAGAAGCCACGCAACGCACCATCAAGCCCGACGTCTATGACGTGCTGGGGCCTGATTACAACCACACCACCGCGCCGATCTACAACCGGATCAAGAAAGGTCCGGACGTGCCAGACGCGAAACTGTTCCAATACCCCTTCCGCCTCCCGGTGGCACCGGACAACACCGGCAGCCCTGAAGGCGTGCTGTGGGCGGCAGGCAACACCACCACGAAGAGCAACCGCGATCTGCTGTATGGCCGCTGCCACCACAAGACGACATACTTTGGAGTCGGCGAAGTGGCAGAAGGCAACACGGTGTTTGGCACCGGGGGCGCGAGCGATTTCGACAACGAAATGGATCTGCACCTGGAGTTCCAGATCAACAGCGCGGAGCGCATCATCATCGGCGAACAGGAGTCCGGCATCGGCAACGGCACGGACACCTTCACCACGCGGGGGCTGGAGTGCCAGATTCTGGACACAGCCCGGATCGGCCTGCAAACGGACACCCCCGTGGTGGTGCCGGCAGCCTTCCGGCCGCAAGCAGCGCAGGTGCCAACGTTGGCCATTAGCGACGGCACGTACGCGCTGACCGAAGACAATGTGATGGATCCGTTTGAAGCGATTTACAACGCGCTCAAGCAGGATCTGGATCTGGACATCTTCTGCACCACCACCTTCAAGAAGCAGGTGAGCAAATTCGGCAGTTTTGTGGCCACACCCACGAACACCACGGTGATCCGCCGCTTCAACACGGAAGCCGCTGACAAGAAGATCATCAACGTGGTGGACACCTACACCGGCGACAACGGCACGGCGCGGATGCAGAAGCATCCGTATCTGCGCCAGACCACGAACCAGAAGGCAGAGGCGCTGGGGGTCGATTTCCGCTTCATGATGCTGCGGGTGCGCACGGCACCGAGCGCGCAGGAGCTGAAGCCCGAAGGCAGCGGCCGCCGTGGCACGACGAAGCAGACCTTCGGCCTGCAGGCGATCCCGACCTACATGGCGCAGTGGCGCCGCAACGACTGATTCCCTCTCCCAAGAGGAAACGACCTGGAGCCGCCACCACACCGCCCTGAGATGAAATTTCCCAAAGATGTTCCCGAAGAGATCGTTGCCGCCTGCGGTGGCAACGTGGCCTATGCGCGGCGCAAATTTGAGCAATGGAAAGCAAGGGTGCTGTGGCGGCGTGCCGAAGGCATCAAGCGGCAGAAGCTGCTGAGCATCGAGAATTACAAGGCGCGGCACACGGTGATCAACGGCCTGGGCCAGTGCTGGTTCCGCATTGATGAACAGCTGCGGCAGAGCATCGCTGATGAATACGGCTGGGAACTGGCGACGAACAATGAGTTCTGCAAGGAGTTGATCCGGGACAATGACTGGTTCTGCTTCAAGCCCACGGTGCAACACAAGGCAGCGATCATCGTGGCGAAACCGCAGGTGGCGAATGTCATTGTGGCAGCGCCCAAGGGAGAACCGATGATCACGGCGAAGAGCAGAGAGGAGGCGGCCTGAGATGGCACGGGCAACGATCAGTGTGCAAAGCCTGTTCGCGGAATTCTGCGGGCTGGTGGGGTATGAGCTGGATGCAACGCTGAACCCTGACGGCGTGCCGGCCCTGACCCAGACGCAGCTGCTGCGCTGCTGGAACCTGGCGTACCGGCGGGTGTATGATTTGTATCCGTGGGAGGATGCCTGGCAGGAAGGCACGCTGACGCCCACGAACGGCCTGCTGAACTACAATGACCTGGGGGATGCGCACATTTGGAATCTGTACAGTGCCGATCCACGGGTGCAGGGGGCGACGGTGAGCTGGATTGCCGGCAGCACGGCAGCGGCGGGGATCACGGTGGGGACATCATTCACGACCTTGTTTGGCTTTTGGAAGCCGGTATGCCCGCAATTTGTGCTGACGGACACCAGCAGCAGCACGGCGCAGGTGATCAAGTGCCTGAGAGAACCGGTGCTGAGCTATGCCGAGGCCGCGTGGATGCGGCAGGCGGGGCAGTACCAGACGGCAGCGAGCCGTGAGAATGACGGCGACGCCCAGGCCGATAATTTGCAAGACCTCGAATTTCCCCGGTTGCAGACCAAGTGGTGGCTGCGGCGGCAGGATGCCTAAACCTCAATTCACTTATTTTATGGGAGTTCATCACATCAAGGGCAAACATTTTGTGGCCGTCGAACCCGGCGAAGCGCTGGCGATGAGTCCGCACCTGAGCAGCAAGCTGACGCTAGACAACGGGCAGAGCCTGCAGGTGCAGCGATACTACAGCACCACGGCCATCGCCACGGGCGCGAGTGACACGAATGTGATCCCGGCCCCGGCGAGTGATCAATTTTATCTGGTGGTGATCGGCATGACGCTGATGTGCGATGCGACGACGCTGGTGACCTGGCGGAGCAATGAGACCACGATTGGCATGCCGTTGCCGGTGGCTGCGAACGGGGGCATTACCCGCCCTCCGCTAGGGCTGCCGCTACTGGTAGGTGTGCCGGGGCAGGGGATCGACATCACGACGAGCGGCGGGAACACCTATGTGGATCTGCACTATGTGCAGGTGCCAATCGACGTGGATGTGCTGTGAGAATGAATGTCCGCAAAAACTGAAAACTGAAAATTGGGAACTGAAAATTGTAAAATCATGAAACTGAAAACCACACTTGTTTATGCGCTGGTCATGCTGGCGGCAATGATTCCTGCCAGCCAAGCGGCGACGACGGGACGAACCGAAACCACGAGCCTGAGCGGGACGGAGAAAGTGCTGTCCGACACGGAGGGAGCGAATACGTTTATCCAGGTTGCCACGCTGCGAGATGCGATGGTGCTGACGGGAGGGCTGACGGTGACGGGAAGCACGGCCTGGGATTTCAGCGGGGGCAGCGGGGCGTTCAAGACATCCACAGGAGTGAATGTGTTTGGCGGCAGCAGCCACAGCTTTGCGGCGGAGCTGCTGCCAGCGACGAATGACGGGGCGGCGCTGGGAGATGGCACGCACAGCTTTAGTGATCTGTTTTTGGCGAGTGGTGGCACGATCAACATCAACAACGGCAACTGGGTGGCGACGCACAGCAGCGGACTGCTGACGGTGGATACCGGTGACTTCCGAGTGACCACGGCTGGGACCAACACAGCGAGTGTGGTGACCGTGGGAGCCACGCAAACGCTGACGAACAAGACACTGACGAATCCGGTGATCGGCGGGCTGACGGCGACGGGCAGTGCGCAGATTGATTTCAGCTCGAGCACGGGGTTGTTTAAGACCTCCAGCGGCAACAATGTGTTCAGCGGCGCTGCTCATATCTTTGGCAATGTGTTGTATCCGGCCACCGATGACGGGGCGGCACTGGGCAACAGCACGCATGGGTTCAGTGATTTGTTTCTGGCGAGTGGTGGCACGATCAACATCAACAACGGCAACTGGCTGGCGACGCACACGAGCGGGATTTTGACGGTGGGCACGGGTGACCTGCGAGTGACCACGGCGGGCACCAACACAGCGAGTGTGGCGACCGTGGGAGGCACGCAGACACTGACGAACAAGACACTGACGACGCCGGTGCTGGGAGCCGCCACCGCCACGAGCCTGAACGGGCTGACGATCACGACGAGCACGGGGACGCTGACGGTGGCGAACGGGAAGACGGTGACACAGAGCAATACGCTGACCTACAGTGGGACTGATGGCAGCAGTGTGGCGTTTGGGAGCGGCGGCACAGTGGCGTATGCGGCGAACAATCTGAGCGTGTTTGCGGCGACCACGAGCGCGCAACTGGCGGGAATCATCTCGGACGAGACCGGCAGCGGTGCGGCGGTGTTTGCGAACAGTCCGACGCTGGTGACGCCGGTGCTGGGAGTGGCGACGGCGACGAGTCTCAATGGGCTGACGATCACGAGCAGCACGGGGACATTCACGCTGGCGAACAGCAAGACGCTGACGGTGAACAACACGCTGACGCTGGCTGGAACGGATGGCAGCAGTGTGGCGTTTGGGAGCGGCGGCACGGTGGCGTATGCGGCGAACAATCTGAGCGTGTTTGCGGCGACCATGAGCGCGCAACTGGCGGGAATCATCTCGGACGAGACCGGCAGCGGTGCGGCGGTGTTTGCGAACAGTCCGACGCTGGTGACGCCGGTGCTGGGGGTGGCGACGGCGACGAGTCTCAATGGGCTGACGATCACGAGCAGCACGGGGACCTTGACGGTGGCGAATGGCAAGACGCTGACGGCGAGCAACACGCTGACGTTTACGGGGACGGATAGCAGCAGTGTGAATTTTGGCAGTGGGGGGACGGTGGCGTATGCGGCGAACAATCTGAGTGTGTTTGCGAGCACGACAAGTGCGCAACTGGCGGGGGTGCTGAGTGATGAGACGGGCACGGGGGCGGCGGTGTTTGCGAACACGCCGACGCTGGTGACGCCGGTGATCGGCGCGGCGACGGGGACGAGCCTGGCGGTGACGGGCGCGGTGACGAGCAGCGGGACGGCCGGCATTGGCTATGCGGCGGGGGCGGGCGGCACGGTGACGCAGGCGACGAGCCGGACGACGGGGGTGACGCTGAGCAAGGTCACAGGGCAGATCACGACGAATACGACGAGCCTGGCGGCGGGGGCGAGTGCGGAGTTTACGGTGACGAACACGCTGGTGGCGGCCACGGATGTGGTGTACCTGAGCATCAAGACGGGCACGACGACGAACCTGACGAAGGTGAGTGTGAGCGCGGTGGCGGCGGGGAGTTTCAATGTTTTGGTGACAAACAACCACGCGAGCACGGCGGAGGTGGGGGCGATTGTGATCAACTTTGTGGTGATCAAAGGACAGAGCAACTGAGCCAAAAATAGATGCTGCCGAAACTGACAACGCCGTTGATGTCCATGATGCTGCTGGGGGCGGGGTCGTCGGGTGGTGGGGTGGCGGCGCCGGGGGTGCCGGGGGTGCCGACGAGTTTCGGGGTGACGGCGCGGACGGAGACGACGCTGCAGTTGACGCGGGATGCGGATGCGGCGGGAGTGACGGCGCGGGTGCAGTGGCAGGTGGCGGGCGGGGACTGGAGCGAGCTGCTGGGGAATGCCGCAGCGGTGGCGCAGTATTTTGAGGTGTCGGGGCTGAGCGGGGACACGAGCTACGATGTCCGCATCCGGGCGGAGAATGCGGGGGGTGATTCGGCCTGGGTGACGCTGACGGCGGAGTGGACGCTCCCGGCGGCGCCGACAGGATTGAGTGCGGCGACAGGTGGATATGAACAAGTGAACCTGACGTTTGACGGCGCGACGAACGGGCGAACGATCAACGTGTATGCGAATGGCAGCTTGTATGTCACGGGCATTACGAGTGGTGAATACACGTATGACGACAGCAGTCCTGGCAACACGACGGCCTTTACGATTTCGGCAACGGGGGGAACCAGTGGGCTGGAGGGGGCGCAGAGTGGGTCTGTGAACGGCACGTCGGGGGTGGGCAGCGGGCCGATCAATCTGACGACTCCGTACCTCGACAGCTTTGGCAACCTGCAGACGGCGGGGACGTGGAGCGGTGATCCGTCGTCGATCAGCCTGAGCTACCAATGGTACCTGAATGGTTCGCCGGGGAGCCTGCCGGGGAATTCGGGCGATGAGGTCTATGTGGTGGAGACGGCCACCAATGCGGTGGGGAGCAACACGGCGCAGAGCAACACGATCACGGTGCCATAACTTTTATGAAAATTACTTTAACTTCACCGGTGCAGCCCCCGAGCGGGGCGGCGATCAGCGAGATCAAGGCGGGGCTGTTCATTGTCCATTCGGACAAGATGGTTGACTTGCACATCCTGAGTGATGCGCGGGCGAAGCACGTGCTGCCGCTGTGGCGGGGTGCGGACTATGACACGCAGATCGGGCTGCTGAGTTCGGCGGCGGAACTGGAGGCGGTGATCATCACACGGGTGAGCGCGGCGAATGCGAGCGGGGAGCTGGCGAAGTGTTTTCAAGTTTGAACCGGAATTTTTATGAGTGACACAAAACTTTTCGATTCGCTGCTGCAGCAGTTTGGCTTTGCGGGGCTGTTGCTGCTGGCGGTCTATATCATCGCCCGGAAGCTTGCGAGCCAGTATGAAGGACGCATTGCGGCGCTGGAGGGGGCGAGTGCGCGGTGTGAGGCGGACCGGGTGGATCTGTGGAATGTGATCATCACGATGCAGACGAAGGTGATCGCGGATCTGACGGCGAAGTTGAACCATGAGGGGGAGGGCAAATGAACGCGGAGACGAATAAGCCGGTGGGGTATGTGCTGCTCTTCACGGGGGGGGACCCGATTGCGATGCTGGTTAAGTGGCAGTCGCGGTCGATGTACTCGCATGCGGCGATGCTGATCCCGGGGACGACGACGGTGATCGAGAGCTATCCGTTTTATGGTGTGCGCAAGCGGGTGCTGACGGCGCGTGACTGGGAGCGAGTGCATGCGTATGCGGTGCCGGGGATGACGCCGCGGCAATGGGCGGCCGCGCGGCAGTGGGCGGAGCTGCAACTGGGCAAGTGGTATGACTGGCGCAATGTGCTGCGGTTTGTGAGCCGTCTGCCGGGCCGGGTGAATGACCGGTGGTTTTGCAGTGAGCTGGTGTTTGCAGCGCTGGAACGGAGTTACCGCCGGGTGCTGCAGACGGCGGCGGAGTATGTGGACCCTGGGCACCTGCCGACGAGCCCGCTGCTGCAGCGGGATGTGACTTTTGAGCGGCTCATGGCTGAGGCGCTGACTACGGAAGAATAACAACGAACCTGACTATCGAACGATGAATCCGAATACGACTGAGATCATTAACGCCTTGCCGCCGCAGTGGCATGGGACGGCTGACCTGGTGCTGAAGGGGCTGGCGGTGCTGGTGTTCTTTGGCCATTTCCTGGCCAGCCATGGCGGGGTGCGAGGGGTTGCGGCGGTGGTGATGAATGGCAAACCCAAAGTTTGAACGGGCTGGCAGCCCGTCTCACGACAGAAAAGACGAAACCATCACAACAATAGAACATACCATGAAAGCTAAAACAACGTTTGGAATTTTGATGGCTGCCGTGCTGATGGCGGTGACGATGACGGCGTGCAAGAACACGTTCACGAAGGCCGATGCGCAGGTGCTGGGGGTGCAGATCGCGACGCAGAGCCTGGCGGTGGCGACGAAGGTGGTGGCGGGTGAGCCGGTGGATGTGAAGGCGGAGGTGGCGAAGATCGGCCTGAGTGCGGCGACGAGTGCGGTGGCGACGGTGGCGTACAATCTGTCGAACTCGGCAGCGACGCCGCAGAGCCTGGTGGCGGATTCGCATGCGCATGCGCAGACGACGATTGCGGCGGCGGTGGTGAATGATCCGACGGTGACGGCGAAGGCGGCGGAGATCGCGACGGCGGCGGTGGCGAGTGCGCAGGGGAAGATTGGGACGGCGGTGGGGGTGGCTGCGAGCAATTGAACGGGGACTGCAAACTGAGAATTGGGAACTGAAAATTTTAAATTGTTCTGAACCATCATGAGCGCGCTCGCTGATATTTACGCAGAGAAGTTTAAGGCATGCACGATCAAGCCGGAGCATGAGGCGGAAGTGCGTGCTGAGGCGGGGCGCATCATGGTGGCGTGTCAGACTTACGAGGAAGTGGTGAAGCCGTTTCCGAGTCTGCCGTGGTGGGTGGTGGGGATCTTGCACTCGATGGAGTGCGGACTGGACTTCCATACGCACTTGCACAACGGGGACCCGTTGACGCACCGAACGGTGCAGGTGCCAAAGGGGAGGCCGCTGTCTGGCCAGCCGCCGTTTAGGTTTGTGGAGTCGGCTCAAGATGCGGTGCAGTATGATTCGCTGGACAAGGTGCAGGACTGGAGTCCTGGCAATGCGCTGGTGATCTTGGAGAATTATAACGGGACCGGGTATCGACGCCGAGGGGTGCCGAGTCCGTATCTGTGGAGCTTCACGAATGAGTACCGCAGCGGAAAGTACACGAGTGATGGCCGCTATGATCCGCTGGCGGTGAGTAAGCAGTGCGGATGTGCGGCGCTGATGAAGGTGTTGTTAGCGGAGATCAAACCCTGAACTGAACGGGCTGGCAGCCCGTGACACGAACGGAACAAGGAACACCGGAGAACCATGGCACGGGAGAATCCAGAGACGAGTTTGTTTACGACGGTGCCGACGGTGCTGGTGGGGGAGCGTGCGTGTGTGCTGTATGTGCCGGAGGCGAAGCTGCAGGCGGGGACGGCGACGGCGCTGGGGACGACGCTGCAGAATTTCATGCCGGGGGTGCTGAAGGGACGGGCGCTGACGGATGGCTACGGGCCGTATGTGCTGAGCCAGATGGGGGAGCTGGCAGACGGGCTGCAGGCGTTTTGGTTTGCCAGGCCGAGGTCGAGCGATGAGATCGCGACGGCGTTCCGGACGGTGGAGGAACTGAAACAGGGGCTGTACTGGCCGCCGGTGCTGACGTCGGTAGCGATCGCGAACTTGGCGGAGTATGACAGCACGGGGACGAGCTACATCTCGAATGCGGTGTGGGATTTTGTGTGGGCGAAGATGGGCTGGAAGGGGCCGACGAAGGTGGTGACGGAGTGGTTTGCGAGCCATGCGCCGTTCACGACGATCGCTGACCCGCAAGGGATGGCGGAAATGGGGGGGACGTTTGATTATGGGGTGAGGAGCATGAGCCTGCCGCCGTGCCTGCACCCGCTGCTGGAACTGAGCTTTACGATTCCGGAGAGCAGCCGCTACCCGGTGCAGACGTTCACGAAGGAGTTTCTGGCGACGAATGTGACGGACTGGCCCAGCACGCTGGTGATCGAGGATGCGCAGACGTTTGAGAACGGGCTGTACATCCGGCAGCGGCAGACGGCTTATAAACCTTACTGAGATGGGACTGCCTACTTTTAAAGCACCTGATTTGACCAAGCTCTTTCCGAAACTGAAAGCGGTGCAGGTGGGTGCAGGCCTGCGCCATGTGGGAGGCAGCGGCGGCCAGGTGTTTGAGGTGGTGCAGGCGCTGCCGGTGATCGTGCTGAAGACGCAGGATGCGGCGCCGGTGGTGGCGACGGTGCTGGCGTTGACGATCAAGAAGACGGGGGTGGTGAAGTATGGGACGATCATGGGCGTGGAGCCGATGATTGGCGGGGAGGGGCTGTCGAACTCGCCCCCGCCGACACTGACGCTGCCGGGGACGGGGCTGAGCTACATCGTGGTGACGCTGAAGGGTGCGGCCACGCAGACGACGCTGGCGGGGCGGACGTTCACGACGGTGGACACGTTCAGCTCGGCGGTGATCACGGTGGAGGGATCGGACCCGGGAAGCGCGGGGCTGAGCTGTGCGAGTCCGGATGGGGATGGGAACTGCAGCTACCAATTTCTGCTGGGCATCGTGAGCGACGGGGCGCCCTACAACAACGGCTATGGGCCGATCTCGGGCGGTGTGAACGACACGCTGGACGGGAGCGGGACGACGGTGCTGACGCTGATCTGGCCGACCTAACACTATGGACTTTCCAACACCATGCGGGGGAGTGGATGTGAGCTGGCGAGTGGGCCAGGGGACGGCGCAGACGTGCCCGTATTTCAGGAACACGAACAACCTGACGGACCTGGGGGTGTACAAACACCAGCACACGGTCTATACGCTGCAGTATGGGACGTATTACGACGACTGGGTTTATACCAGCGGGCTGTTGATCAACGGGAGCGGGAGCTGTGCGAATGCGACGCACACGACGAACAAGATCAGCGGGTTTAATTACGGCACGCTGACCTCGACAGTGAACACGTTTGACACGCCGGTGGACCCGGCGAGCGTGATGACAGCGGCGCAGGGGAACGTGGTGTGGGGCGGGTGGAGTGATCCGCCGACGGCGTTTCAATTCAATGACGGGGCGGGGTTGTTCAGCGCGCTGAACGAGGACGCTTACAGCGGCATCTTTGTGGATGCGAACACGAACGGGCCGACGAACCCGACGACGTTTGACTGGACGATTCAAGCGACCTACACGCAGTCGCAACTGAAGTTCCGGCTGCTGCTGCCGCTGGCGGTGCAGGTGCTGTGCCAGACGGGGACGCTGGCGACAGGGGACACGGACTACACGTGGACGGATGATGCGACCTTTACGCTGACGCCTGGGAGTGATGAGCATGTGGTGGACGTGACGCCGAGCAGCACGGCGGGGACGAACACGCGGAAGATGATGAAGCGACTGATTTTTCACCCTTATACCTGAACCCGAAAGGACCTGATTTTATGGCCACAACATCTGCATTGACCTTTAGCCGCAACACGATGTGGACGCCGCCGAGTGGGCAGCAGCCGCCACCGCCGAATGGGCAAACGCCGCCGGTGCCGGTGCCGAGCCACCAGATGTGGACGGGGCAAACACCTGCGCAGATGCTGACGCCGGTGCAGGCGCAGGGGCCGAATGTGACGGGGCCTGGCATGCAAACGCCTACGCAGATGCAAACGCCTCCGCAGATGCAAACGCCTACGCAGATGCAGACGCCGCCGCAGAAGCACACGCCTACGCAGATG
>Ga0164296_1001177_pt1 | contig 28640 bp, 19 predicted proteins | sample GEODES057metaG_FD_113533 | JGI IMG/M metagenome (GOLD analysis project Ga0164296, IMG submission 113533) | Dystrophic lake water microbial communities from Trout Bog Lake, Wisconsin, USA - GEODES057 metaG | ecosystem: Environmental > Aquatic > Freshwater > Lake | place: USA: Trout Bog Lake...
CTAGCGACAAGGGATATAGGAGGCTCTCTCCCCTTCCCGTGACTCCAATTCATTAGAATCGGATTCAACAGAAACATACAAGGGACAGGGATGAGGACAACTCCGGAAACCATGACTGCCAAAAATCCCAGAATCCGGATACTCATCAGCCTTCGCTGAAGCTATGGCTGAAAAACCCCTGGCCCCTCTCCACCAACTCTGCGAGATTGGCAAAGAGGGGAACGCTTGCCAAATTGGACTTCAAGCTTGGTGGTCGGTATTGCTTGTAAATATGGGATGAGGACAACTCCGGAAACCATAACTGGCTAAAAATCCCAGAATCCGGATCCTCACCCCTGTCCCCTCTCCACCAACTCTGCGAGATTGGCAAAGAGGGGAACGCCTGCCAAATTTGGCTTCGAGCCTGGTGGTTTGTATTGCTTGTAAATATGGGAAGAAGTTGGAAACGCGTCCCCATATTCGACTGGGTGCAAGACCTAATTAGCGGTTAAAGACGGAATCATCTCTATCGCCCCGATAGCTGACGCATCCGCTCCAGTCGCATTGGTTCATCGCGGCTGAGCCAAATATCCTGAGAAAGCAAATCATAAGCGACTCCGAAATAGCGAGCTGCTTCCGACTCGCTTCCGAGAGCAAGATAACACTCACCTAATTCTTCGCAGTTAAATCCACCTAGTTCAGGGAGAATAGTCTCGATCTGCTTTTGAATTGCCAATGCTTCATCAACACGTCCTAGTAATCGCAAAGTCTTTGCGATGCTCCAATTGGCAATTCGCTCCGACTCAGTATCACCCATCTCTATTGAACAATCTCCACACCGTTCAAAGTGAGTAAGAGCCTGAGGATAATTCCCGGCACTGAAGTAAGTCCAACCGATGTTATTCAGCAGTGATTTGCGCCACTTACGTGCGGCTGGTTGTTCACTTGATTCAGCCAATTTGAGAGCGGCAGAATTCCATTGCAACGAGGATTCGCCGGACTCGACAATTGCCATCATATGGGCAGCATCGACTGCCAATCCGTCTTCACCAATGTTCTGTCCAACGTTCCAAGCTTCAATAAATAGAGGTCCAGCAACGTCCTTCTTCTTGGACGAGTTGAACACCCGGCCCCTTTCTAGCAGATAGCGCACTTTGGCACGACCCATACCTGCGGCGGGGCGCAAGGCTGTTTTGTCCAATTGAGCATGTGCTTCATCAAATTTCTGCTGTAGGCCCAGCGTTCTGGCAATCTGAGTCTCCAGTTCTGCCAAATAGCCGTCATCAGCGTTGCCTTGGACGTCATCAAATACGGCTCGGAACTGAGCTTCCGTGCCAGCGGGATCGGAATAATTCCAAAGCTTGTCGAAATCTGGAAGTGTTGATTCAGGCATTTTGGAACTCTCTATTTGCCCCACCGGGAGGATAGGGGCTTGAGCCATTGAGAAAAGAAGTGGCGCTTAGCAATGACCTCATTGTGCTCAAGAGTTGTGGTGAGAACAAACATCGGTCCCCGCTTGACGACCTCGGAATCTGTCACGTCCTCTTCTAAGAAGACTCTTGGCTGAACGTGAAGTTTTTGAAGCAGAGCGATGAACTGGGCATTCTCATGCCCCAAGTGCTCGGTGCAAATAGAGATAAGTCGGCGGCTATGATCATCGGCGCACCATTTCGCCATCAAGGGCAAACCTCCGTAAGCCGAGTCAAACAGAATCACGTCTGTGAGCTTGCCTTGTAGTTCATTTCGGCCCAAGATCGCGCTGGTGACGAGGTAGCCGCCGCTGTGAGTGGTGAGTGCGACATGGCTGATCTCTGACTTGAACGGAATGCGACCTTCTGACTTCAAGTTCGCCATCGCCTCATTCAGGAGTGCTTTCAACGAGCCGGGTTCATGCTGTAATTTACCGTCTCCAGAATCAGCCGCGTCTTTGGGGCCTTGTGGGACGATCAGAACTGCATTAACCCCGCTGTCATGCATCTCCTTTGCCAGCGAATACTGCTCGAACACTTGTGATACATGGTTATTGTGCCCATGAAAGTGGACGACAAAATTCACATGGGAAGTCGGGACAAACCCTTTAGGGATGAATATCCCGACGCTAGCGTCTACATAGTGCGGATCCTTGGGATAGAACTTTGCTTTCGACTGGTACCCGTCCTCTCTCGAACTGTGGGGAAATGGGGCAGATTGGAATGGAACGATTGCAAGGTCGCCATCTGGCCCCGATGTCCAAGCAATTGAAGTTAACATAGCGGTTGCCGTGATCATGAGGGTGACGATTGCCATGATGAGTTTCTTTCGCGACTCTACCTACTTGAGCAACTGCTTGTGTGCCATACGCATCAACCGGACGTCGTAAACGCCCCCGGCAACCCATTGGTCGGCGGCGAACTTGATCGTAATTTGACCATGTTGTGCCTTTTGGAACACTGCCTCGGATAATGGATACCGTTTGGGAATGAACTGCCCCGGTTTGTCACCTTTGAATTCCTCGATACTGAGCAGTTCTCCGTTGGCATACACTCCAAATTTGCGACCTGCGTCACCACCATGGTAAGTGACTTCCAATTCTATATCCTGATGCCCACGACTATTGAGGGTGTACTGGAACCACTTCCCGTGCCTCCATCGGTGGCCACTAAACCAACCAGATTCCATTCCTTCACCGGTTAGAGAATGGTCCACTTCTGGTTGTTGCTCGCCAACTGCAACACTATCTACCGTTGCAGCATCACGCTCCAACTTGAGTCGCTCCTGTTCAGCAAGCTTCGCCTTTCGAGCCTCTATTCCAGCTGTATCTGTCACCTCCCAATACATTTGGTACCGAGAATCTTGGAGCCTATAAAACGGAACCAGCTCAATTCCATGCGGTATCGGTGGAACTGCGGTCGCGGTTAGTTTGACATCCAATGCGGATGCTTTCCCTTCAGAGTGCAAGTGGCTGGGCAAGTCAGCCGAAGTCGTGAGAAGGGTTGGCATCTTGTCCATCGGTACCATCGGTCCCGATGCGACATGATCACCCCGACCTGGGCCGGCTCGGAGTCCTTCAAGGTCCTTCTTGCTGGTGGGAGCAGCCAAAACAATTGGACCACGGAGTATGGCGTACCAATTGGAGCCGTCGGGAAGTCCTTCCACGGTAGTGTGCATCGGTAGGTGCACCTCAATTTGGTCTCCATTGTGCCAAACCCGTTTGACGCTGATGTAAGACGACGGATCTCCATGATCAGATATCCATTTCCCATTAACTTTCAGTTCGAACTGATTGCCAGACGCCCAAGATGGTCGACGAATGTAAAGGGCAAATTCTGAAGGGTGATCGCTATGAACCGTAATTTTTGAGTGCTCAGACTCGGGAAAGGCCGTCTCTTGAACCAACTGGATTCCACGTTCAGAATCTTTCAACTCGCTCGGGATGAACAAGTTGACGTAGATTCCATCGGGTGCCTGAGCATAAATGAATTGCCCATAGCGGCCTGGGTTTTCCATTCCAGTTCCGACGCAACACCAAAAACATTGCTCCGCTTGACTGTAAACCCGATAGTGGCCTGGGCGAATGGGTGTGAAGTAAACAAAACCTGGTGGATCCAAGTGAACCGAAGCAAGCAGATGATTGTAGAGTGCTCTCTCGTAATAGTCGGCATATTCTGCCTTAGGCTGGACGGTAAAAAGCTGCTCGGTGAGCCGGAGCATGTTGTAGGTGTTGCAGGTCTCAGGGCCCTCACGATGCTCCAGCATTCCGCGAAAATCCTTCGGATCGTTGAAGTGTTCTGAAACGCTGTTGCCCCCAAATGCCACTGTTCGATTCCGCGTCACTGTCTCCCAGAAGAACTGCGCTGCGCCATCTTCGACTCTGTCACCTGTTAAGGCCGCGATCCGGTCATATCCAATGATCTTCGGAATCTGTGTATTGGCGTGAAGTCCCGTGAGGTGATCTTGCCTTTGTTCAAGTGGGTCCAAGATCGCATGATGCTCAAATCTCTTGGCCAGTTCGAGATACCTTTCGTTCCCAGAGATTTCAGAGACCTCGGCAAGAGCTTCTGCCATGCCGCCATGCTCATGTACCAGCATCTGCTGAATCTGGTCGTCAGAGAGACGATCCAAGATACTTCCCGCCCAATCGGCCAGTCGAATCAGAATCGGCTTAGCGTCATTGACGCCAGCAACTAAGTAGGCATCCCTCAGTCCAGCGAAAGTTTTGTGGACGTTGTACCAAGGGACCCACTTCTGATTGAACGCCTCGATATGACCTTTTCGAACTTCCTCCCAGAAATGCTTTCCGTCAGGAACGCCACCGATATACCCGTCCGATGAGGCTTGTTGGCATTCGCCAAGTTCGTGGATCATAGATGCCAACCGACGCTTGAGTTCATGGTTTGGCGTGTCATGGCCAGCCGCAATCATATCGGCTAGGGCAGATAGGTAATGACCTGCCGTATGTCCATCTAGCCCCATGCTCTCCCAGTTTCCATAGGCTGGTTTTCTAGGTTTTAGACCCGCCTCCCGTCGAAATGGAGCTAAAAGTCGGTCTGGATCATGAGCCAGCAAGTATTTTAGATTGGCATCGGCAGCCAGGAGAAACGGGCTTTGAGATAGACGAACGGCGGTAAGGGGGTAGAGCTTGGCGTTTGGTTTCAAGGGTTTGATTTGGGAAGCAACAGTCGTCGCAGATAGGAATACTGCGACAAGGCAAATAGCGTCACGGATGGAAGCGAACTTCATGGCATTTAGTGTTGAGGAGATATTCGATAGAGACCAGCCCCGTGAAGCGGCAATATTTGACCGAACGAATCTCGAAATCGTCCCAAATCTGTATGACTCCATAAGTCTCGAATGTGGGTCTCTCCAGTGAATCCAAGATCGCTGAGCTTGACAGACACCAAGCTTTCCTCGGGAAAGTCCTGTCGAGCTTTTTCGGTAAGGACTACAAATTCGACCGACCCCTTGCCCCCGCTTCCTTCAGTCAGGATTCCTTTCGACTGGAAGCGATCGTATCCTTCGGGAATGTCAAACTCGATAACCGAAGGGGAATGAGTTCCGATGCCACTGACCTTCTCGCCCTTGAATATGATCGGCTGATTATCAACCGTTAAGTTCTTCTGAACAGAACCCCACCCTGCTGTTGCTGTGGTCCATTTCAAACCACTGAGCTTCAATGATCCCTTGGGACCAGTAAGTGTAGGATCAACCCAAGCAGAATGATCGAAAGCAAAACCATCTCCGGCATCCGTTACCATCAGGACAAGCTTCTTGGCCCCCTGGAGTGGGATATCAATTTCTGCGACTTCGTTACCAGCGTCACCTTTCAATATCGGGCTCTGATACAGGGCTCGTTTGATATCGTACGGGGAGTGGTTGCTTTGGGCATTGAAAAGGGCTAAGTATTTATCGAGACTGTTTGGCACGTCTGCAACCCAAGCGATCAAGTCACCCTGACGATAGAGCTGACGGTTGTTGTGACTGTGCTGGTTTACGGCAAGGACTTCTTTATTGGTTAGGAGCCCCAAAGTAAACGGATCCAAGCGAGTCATGTCTGCCCCTAAAATGAGTGGAGACCTTGCGATGGACCAAAGGGTCATACACAGGATTTGCTCGCTCTGAGTAAAGCGGGTTGGACGGTTGAACTCAACGATGCCGAATGGGAGCATGTCTGCATCAGGCCAGGCTCCATCGTGACGATGGGGTGTCCACTTATCGAGTCGTCCGAACATTCCGTACAGGGGCTCCCAGCGGTCCCAGAAGTCATCGGAAATGCGCCATTGGTTTGCAAATTGTTCGACATGGCTTCCGCGTTCAATCGGCGTATCACCCGGCGATAGACTCAGCACCATTGGTCGGCCGCTCTTGTCGATTGCATGACGGATTGCCTCTATTTCCAGCTTTTGACCTTCATTGTAAGGGCGTGAGATGTCGTCAACCTTCACGAAATCGACTCCCCAAGATGCGTACAACTGGAAGAGCGAGTCGTAATAGGCTTGAGCTCCCGCCTTGGTTAGATCAACTCCGTACATGTCTGGATTCCAAGCACAAATGCTATGGATATTGGCGATATCGGTTGCGTGGAAGTCTGTCCCAAGAACCGGTGTGTTCTCCTTGACAGCTTGTCGTGGTATGCCACGCATGAGGTGGATGCCAAACCTCAATCCCTTCTGATGAACGTAATCGGCAAGTGGCTTAAATCCATGATCGCCATTAGCAGATGGAAACTTGGTTGTAGCCGGTACCAATCGACCGTATCCGTCCATAGCGAGTTTCGCTCCTGGTCTGTAATCGTGTCCCTGAGCATGGGGTTCGTACCATTGAATGTCTACCGTGAACAAGTTCCATCCGAATGGCTTGAGATGCTTGGCCATTGCATCGGCCTGAGCCTTAGCTTGGATCTCGGTAAGTGTGGTCCCGAAACAATCCCAGCTGTTCCAACCTAATGTGGGTGTGGGTTGGTACGACCAATGTTTGGGAGAAGTGGGTTTGGAGATGACGCTCATAGCCAAAAGTGGAAGTAACAACATCGTGTTCTGGGTAGACCCTACCGTATTCGCAATCTGTTATGAGTATAAGCGGATTTGAAACCGTCAAGCGATCCAAGAGCTAGCGGGTGTTCGAAAGTAAACTGGCCAACGTCATGGCTTCAGAACACTCGGACGCGACTCCCACTTGGAACCTTGCTTGTCATCATGCAAAGTCATTCCGCGAAGGCATTGGTACGAGGATTCAACGCCCAATCCAAACTTACCCAGAGTCGCTCGCGGTTTTTGAAGAGGCCACTCCAGAGCATGGAACACCTCCGCACGATGTCATCAGTGATTTAGTCCAAAAGGCAGAGCCCGGACTCCATGCGATGACCGGGCCCAGGTTCTACGGCTGGGTAATTGGGAACTCGCACGAGGTTGGAGTTGCCGCCGACTGGCTCACCGCAGCATGGGGGCAGAATACGGGAAATCATTCCGCAACTCCAGCAGCAGCTGCTGCTGAAACGGTTGCTGCCGAATGGATGCTCGATCTGTTGGGGCTTCCAAGTGAGAGTTCGGTCGGATTTGTAACTGGATGTACGATGGCGCATTTTGTGACATTGGCTGCGGCTCGTGGGGAAGTCTTGGCGCGGTTGGGCTGGAATGTGGAGGCCGAAGGATTATCTGGAAGTCCTTCGATCAAAGTGATTTTGGGAGAGGAGGCTCACTCGACGGTCTATTCTGCTTTGAAGTACTTGGGGATTGGCAAGAAGCAAGTCGTCCAGGTGGCGGTCGATTCCAATGGGGCGATTTGTCAGGAAAACTTTGCCAAGGCGATTTCAGAATCAACTGAAGATCAGGCAGTCATTGTCGTACTTCAAGCGGGGCAACTGAATACTGGAACCTTTGATCCCCTTAGGCCCCTGATCAACAAGGCTCGGGAGCTTAAGAACTGCTGGATCCATGTTGATGGGGCATTCGGCCTGTGGGCGAGAGCCTGCCCAGATCGGGCTTACTTGGCCGATGGGATTGAGCTTGCAGATTCATGGGCCGTTGACGGTCACAAATGGTTGCAAACTCCGTATGACTGTGGCTATGCGATTGTCCGCGATGCTGAAGCACATCGGAGGGCAATGACGATCGCCGCAAGTTACCTGCCATCGGCGGCCGAAGGTGAACGGGACCCCGCCCACTATGTACCGGAGTTATCCCGTCGTGCCCGAGGGTTTGCAACGTGGGCAATGATCAAACACTTGGGGCGTGACGGCATTGCTGCCATGGTTTCACGACACTGCCAATATGCTCGATTGCTGGCGGAACTACTGGTTACTGAACGCGGTGTACAGGTGATGAATGATGTTGTGCTGAACCAACTTGCCGTTCGATTTGGGGCGGATCAGACGCAAGAATACGGTGACGCGATCACACAAAAGACAATTGCCGAAGTTCAGCGAGAGGGCACTTGTTTCGCGGGTGGCGCGAAGTGGAGAGGAGTTTGGATCATGCGGATATCGGTTATTGGGTTCTCCATGACCGAAGCAGATGTGAGACTTTCCGCCGAGGCGATCATCAGGGCATATCGAAAAGTGTCCGTAGAATAACGAGTGAAGCATCGCGCATGAAGCTGGAATAATAAGTCCATGATGGAATGCGATGTGGCAATCATCGGAGGGGGGCCTGCCGGAGCCACTGCTGGTTCTCTACTAAAAAAGTACAACCCTGACCTCAGCGTAATGATCTTTGAAGCGGATCAATTTCCGCGCGATCATGTTGGCGAGAGCCAATTGCCAGTGTGTACCCACGTGCTTCATGAGATGGGGGCTTGGGACAAAGTCGAAGCTGCCAACTTCCCGATCAAAGTCGGTGCAACTTACAAGTGGGGGCAAAAGACGGACGTCGACTTGTGGCATTTCAATTTCCTGCAAGACGATTTAAAACCGGAGCCAAGGCCAGCAAAATTCGGTGGGCAAAGGATCAATACCGCCTTTCAAGTGGATCGAGCAATTTACGACAAGATCCTTTTGGACCATGCCGAGTCGATGGGGTGCCAAGTTTTCGAGCAAACCAAGGTAGCAAGCATTCGAAGAGAAGGCGACAGAATCACCAGCATTGAGGTCGATGGAGCTCAAACCGGAACCGTAACTGCAAAATACTATGTCGACGGATCGGGTAGCTCTGGCATTGTTCGACGTGCCTTTAACGTCGGTGTCCACTCACCGACCTCGCTACGCAATATCGCTATCTGGGACTACTGGCAAAACACAGAATTGGCTGAAGAGATTGGCGTTGGTGGCACGCGGGTCCAAGTCATGAGTTTGGACTGGGGATGGCTATGGTTCATTCCTCTTGGGCCAACTCGTACATCGATCGGATTGATCACTTCGGCTGAGTATTACAAGAAATCCGGCATGTCGACGGAAGATATCTATCTTCATTCCATTGGTCAGGAGCCAAGGATCAATGGTTTGGTGCAACAGGCGACACGGGAAGAAAAGCTTCAAGCTACGAAGGATTGGAGTTACGTTGCCGACCGTTTGGTCGGTGAAAACTGGTTCTTGATTGGAGACGCATGTGGATTTGCGGACCCGATTTTGGCTGCTGGCCTAAGCATTGCCCATATGGGTGCTCGGCGCGTTGCTTTTTCCATTTTGGAGCTACTAAAAGGTGAAGTGGATGGAGATTGGGTTCGCCAGGAGTACAACCGAATCCATCGAAAGAACATTGGCAATCACATTCGATTCGCTGACTTCTGGTATTCCGCGAACGCCAAGTTCACCGACCTAAAGGAGTATTGCGCCCAGATCGCAAAGGATGCGGGGCTGACCCTGGATGCGGATAAGGCGTTTCAGTGGCTGGGTACGGGTGGCTTTGCAGATGAAATCAGTGGAGTTCCTTTTGCGGGTAGCTATCGTATTTCTACGGTCAAGGATTTCACCAGTAGATTTAGCGGTACCGACGGGCATTGGACTACTCAAGAAAACAATGTCTTCGAGCTAAATTTGGAAGGAGCCACCAAGGATATCGTAGCGGTGTACGAGAAGGGCAAAGTGCTTCGGGTTCCGTGCTGGGTGAGAGGAGAAAAGACATTCCCAATCCATCTGATTTATGGGCTCGTGTATCGTGCTCTGGAGCGAGAAAAGGAGATCCAACTCTTGGTAGAGCGATTCATGTTTGAGGCTAGTAAAGCTGGCATGCCGACAACTTTTGAAACTTCCCAATTCTGCACTGAGGCGCTGGAAGCACTTTCCAACGAAGGGTGGGTAAGGGCCTCCTATGATCCAAACCTACCGCTTTTGAAGAGCTACTGGACAGGCTCTTAATTGGCCATAGTAGGCGTAGAAGCTGGGACGAGGTTCCTGACTGTTTACTAACGTGCCTACGGAAAGCCAGTAAACAGTGCATACGGGAAAGCAATGTCCGTAAGAGAGCGGGAATTACCAATTCCAGTTGTCATCACCCAGCATCGTCTGGATGTAGTTCAATTGGCCACTGTGATACCAAAGGTGGAGCGTCATAAAGCGGCACCTCTCGAATGCATCTGTATCTCCATATTCAGTAGTCACCTTGCGGGCCATATCCTCTTGGGTAATTTTGCGGATCGTGTCCAAGATTTTCTGAGAGGATGATTCAAAGCTCTCTATGACCGCTGCCTTGGATCTTAGGTTGTCTGGAGCGATGATCCATCCTTCGGGCCAATCAAAAAGTGGTTCGCCTCGTAGGGTTAGACCGACGTGGTCGTTAACCAAGTTGACTTCAGATACGATGTCTGCAACGGTTCGTGACTTCCCACCAAAATTCTGCGTAAATGCTGATTCAGGCATCGCGGCAAGGTCTTTGGAGAATATCCGCACTGCAGATTCAAGCCCCTTTAAGGCAGTTTCTTTCGCGTCCATTGTTCCGTCCTAGTTCTTGGTCAACTCGTCTAGAGTCACAAATCGATAGCCACGCTTCTTACAGAGTTCGATGAACTTAGCCAGAGTGTCCAGCGTGTCTTTAGATCCATCGTGAAGGAGGATGATTCCGCCTGATGAGAGTTTGGACGATTCCGTTTCAAGTAGGACTTGGTCGCCCGGATTGTCGTAGTCTCCTGGATCATCTGTCCAAAGAACGGTCTTAAGGCCCTGACTATAGGCGGCTTCCAATACGTTGAGGTCGAAATCTCCTCCTGGTGGTCGGCAATATCGAACTGGCTTACCAGTAAGTCGACTTAACATATCGGTACACGCCCGATATTCCGTTTCGGCCTGCTTATTGGTGATTTTCGTTAACGTAACGTGACTGTATGTGTGGTTCGCAATTTCGAATCCAGCACTGCTCACGAGTCGCACCATCTGAGGGTAGGTCTCCGCCATGTGGCCGATCATGAAGAACGTTGCAGGGATTTGAGCCGCTTTCAAAATCTCGACGATCCTGGGAGTGAAGTCGGGGTGGGGACCATCGTCGAAAGTCAACGCGACTTTTAATCCCTTGGGGCTGCCATGGCGAACGACATACTTGTTTAGTTCATCTTCGCTCAAACGCCGTAGTTGATGTTCAATCCTGCCTTGCGATGCTTGAACCTCTCGAGCGGCCTCAAGCCAATTGACGTCGTCCGTCATCATCTTAGCTGGGTTGACACGCGCGAAAGCGACTTCTTGTTTGTGCTTGGGCGAGACCTGTTTGGGGCCCTTAGGGCTTCCTAGAGTCAAAACGGCGGTTGCCAATAAAGCAAAATGCGAAAACATCGGCTGAGATTCTGCACTAAAGCGATGATTGAGTTGAACAATTTGTTGTAGTCGAGGCACAAACAGTCATGTCGACGGTGAAATGTCGCAAGAAAGCAACCATGAAGTGGATGCTTGTCGGATCAATTTTGCTTGCCCTTTCTTATGGGCAGTCAACTTGGTTGTTAGTGGTTCCTAGAAGACCGAACCCCAATACAACGACCGTATCATGACCGCGCTTATGAAGTCAGAGCAAAGGTTGAATTTCACGTTCTTAATGTCCCGTTAGACAAACTTTGGGCAAGGGTCCAGCACCGCAATCTGACGCTTGTTGATCGAACTTGGGTGTTGAGCAAGGCAGAGTAAGAACGGTATTGGAACCAATTTGAGCCTGCTCATGAAACGGAATGGAGCCACTTTGACCTTATCTTGTTTATCAACTATCGAATCACTCCATCAACTTCTGTCTGCCTGTCACCTTCATTGCCCTGGGTATTTTGGCCCTCCCGATTCTAAGTTGTATTAATTAGCAATGCACCAACCTCTTTTCCATCAGCACCTTGAAACATCACCGAGGAAATGGAATGAAGAGAATCACCATCAACGTCTCCGATCAACTGAAAGGGAGAAAGAAACAGTTCATCCAGCACACAACTGTGCTGACTGCGACATGTGCTTTGGCTTTTGGACTTGCAACTTGTGCATCTGCAAGCCAAGCATACGGCAGCATCAATAACTTTGATTGTGTCAACGACACAGGTTCAGAGGCGCACGGTTTCGAAATCGAAATCGACTACGGTCACACGACCGATATAACTTACACGTACGATTACAACCACTATGGCGTGCCTAAGATCTACCAGGACGTTACGGACCCGGCTCATCCAAAGGTGTTTGTTCGCTATCAGAGTGCAAAGAATTCTGATGGCACTTGGGCATCCTATACAGCAATTCCTTCAGGTCCCATCAATCCAACCATGGGACATCAGTTTACGAATCCTGCCGTCAACTTCGGGGGTGAGCATTTTGGAGTTGGCTTCATCGGAACTCCAGCTGCTGTAAAGTACAACTGGTTGATTGACGACGGTTCTGGGAATCTTGTCCACGGACCAGCCGTCTACATTTCAACCCCATCCTTTTCCTATAATCCTCCAGCAAATGGAGCGGCAGGAAATGTTGTGGCCCAAGTTGTTCCGCCGCCTCCACCCGTGCTTCCTCCACTAGAGTTTGGGAAAGCAAACTGGGTCAAAGAGATCAAGACCACATCTCACAATCCCAACAAAGTTAGCCTCAATCAACTCGTTGGTGACGATCCGGGCAAGCCCCAACCATGGGCAAATGGCGAGCAGCCTGAAGTTGAGATGGAGTGGAAGATTCTTCAGACTGACTTTCAAGCTCAAGCCGGTGGCGGCAAGAATGGAAATCTTCAGGGAGCGCCAGAGCCATTACCAAACGGGAACGAAATGATCACTCGTCGTTATGAATTCTACAAATATGTGGGACCTTACGATGCCGAAACCGGTGAAGCAATGGGTGACACCGTCGGGGCAGACGGGATTCATGGAGTCGGAACAGTGACATACGCCGATCACTACGACAATGCGACTGGGGAATGGGTAACCGTGACGGTCGATATGTCCAAGGTGGTTATTGTGGGAGACTTTTTTGGAACTCAAATGGCAGGATTTGATGTGGCTCCCAAGATGGGTCTCATTGATCACATTCAAAACGGTGATCCAGGAGTTGCCTTTGCTGATAGAACAGTCGTTATCGCAGGTCCAGCCGCCTTCACTGCATCAGTTTCAAGTGGATCTCTTCCTCCAGGACTGAGCTTTGATCAAACGACAGGAATTCTGTCTGGCACGCCAACAACTTCAGGGACTTTCACCTTTACGATACAAGCAAGCGATTTGAGCAATGCTCAAGTATCCAAGCAGTACACTGTTGTCATCTCAGGCCAGGCACCGACCAACTATACGGTCTCGACCAGTGCCAATCCTGCCTCGTACGGCTCGGTTACCGGTGGCGGCACCTTTGCAAGCGGATCAAACGACACCGTCGTAGCAACACCCAAGGCCAACTACGGCTTCTTAAGCTGGACGGAAAGTGGCAACTTAGCCAGCTCTCAACCAAGCTACTCCTTCTCGGTGACGAATAATCGCACCTTGGTTGCGAACTTTGCAAAGCTTGACAAGTTGACGACTTCAGCCAGCCCGGTTTCAGCTGGCACGACGACGGGAGACGGCACATATACGGATGGAACGACTCAGACGGTCGTCGCCAAGTCGAACAACGGTTACTTATTCGTGGACTGGACAAGTGGTACCACTCACGTCAGCACGTCAGCAACCTATTCGTTCACTCTAGCGGGAAATGTCAAGCTCGTAGCAAACTTTGCGAAGGCAAACACGGTGACAACGACGGCGAACCCAACAGCCGGTGGCACGACGTCTGGTGATGGAACGTACAAAACAGGCAGCAAGGTTACGGTGACGGCAACGGCAAATGCAGGTTATGCCTTTACCAAATGGACAATCGGAACTGTAACGGCGAGTACGACCTCCCCTTACAGCTTTGTTCTGAGCTCCAACAAAGCCTTGACCGCTAACTTTGTCAAAATCTATCCGGTATCGACGAGTGCGAATCCAAGCAATGAAGGCACCACCAAAGGCGATGGTACATTCCATGCTGGATCCAAGGCCACAGTAACAGCGACTGCCAAGGCGGGATACAAGTTCTTGAATTGGAGCGAGAACGGAACCAAGGTGAGTACGAGTGCAAGCTACTCCTTCGTAGTAAATGCTGCTCATACTCTAACTGCCAACTTCGCCAAGAAGTAGAAACTCCGCTACAAGGGGATGCGGTTCGGGGCTGTCTCATTAGTTTGCTTATGAGACAGCCCCGATCTCTATTTGGGTCCTGCAACGAAGACAGCCATCCGGACCAAGGACAATCGATTAACTTTTCATGAAGAGGCAGTTTTTACGTTTGCCTTAACTTTGGCCCGATATTCTTCTCATGTATGCTCGCCTTTGCAGTAACAGTTGCCTTCCTAAAACTGAACTCTCTCAATTCGATCCAAAAAGAATTCTACAGCTACTTATCAAAGCCGGATGATTCGTTCCATTACGACACTGTCCGCAACGGTGATTCAACAGAATTCGAGCTGACGAGCCAGACTTGGCAGGGACACCCTTGGAAGCATAAGGTCGTTTTCAGCGACTTCAAGACCCCGTTAAAGAAAGGTCTTGGAGTTATTTTTATTACAGGTAATGGTCCCAACCCGAATGACCGAATCCTGATGAAGGCGGTCAATCGGTCTGTTCAACTGCCGAGTGCATTTCTATTCTCTATTCCCAATGAACCGCTCTATGGTCTCTCGGAGGACGATCTCATCGCGTACACCTTCGACAAATATTTGGAAACCGGCGATTCTAGCTGGCCCCTTCTATTTCCTATGACCAAGAGTGTTTTGCGTACGATGGACATGATCGAGAAGGAGACTCAAAACACTGAGAATCCGATCCACAGCTTTATCATTGCTGGGGCTAGTAAGCGTGGTTGGACAACGTGGTTCACTGGAGCCTCGGGAGATCGTAGGGTTAAAGCGATCGCTCCGATGGTCATTGATAATCTGAATCTTGGCCAGCAGATGAAGCACCAAATGGAACTCTGGGGCAAATTCTCTGAGCAAATCGAGCCCTATACCAAGCGTGGACTTCAAGAAAAGTTTGTCACAGGTGGAGGTAGGCACTTGGGAGAGATTGTTGATCCATTTACCTACCGGAACCAAATCAAAGTTCCAACTCTAGTGATCACCGGTTCAAATGATCCTTACTGGGCGGCAGATGCTTCAAGTTACTATTACCCGGCTCTGAGACAACCCAAATGGCTGGTTACAGTGCCAAATGTGGGCCACAATTTGGGTGGTGGAGCAGAGGCAATCGAAACTTTCGGAGCGTTCTGTCGCGCGATCGCAGGTCAAAGCGACATGCCCAGCGAGAAGTGGGAAGTTAGCGAGCATAACGGAATTGGTCGACTCAAACTGAAGGCGAGCGGGGTGCCTCTCAAGAAAATTACGGTTTGGATGGCGACGCGTGAAGACTTTGATTTTCGACTTTCACGCTATGAACTGGTTGCCTCCAAAGCGATAGACGGTTCCAATGATGTCACGCTTGAGTACAACTTGCCGACTGATAAAAATGCATCGGTATTCGGGGAAGCGGTGTATGGTAACGACGTTACTTACCGCCTCTGCAGTCCTACGAAGATATTTAGGGCCAAGAAAGCAAAGGGTTCATTCTAGTTGAGATTGCGAACGTTTTGAAAGGAAAGACATGAAGAGAGTTTGGATAGGAGTGGGAGTCACTGTAGGGACAATTGCCTTGGGCGCGGGTGCATGGATGAGCCCAAAGGTGAATTTGCCCGGCATCAAAAGTCCAGACGGTAGTAGTCTCTTGGCTAACGGAGATCGCATTAGCCCTGTTGGACGCGTACATATTCCGTTGCACGGTGATATGCCGTTATCCATCACAACGGCATTGGATGGAGTCCATTGCTTGGTCGTTACCGGTGGCTATCACGATCATGGAGTGGCTCTCGTTAACTTGCACGATGAGAACTCAGACACTTTCGTTCCAACAACAAAATGTGCCGGTGGCTTGGCACCAATCGACTCTGAAAGCAGCTTGATTGCCTCGGGGGATCTGGGAATTCGGAGCATCAGGGCTACTTCCGATAAGGATAACTGGGCTGCTACTTCCTATCAATTTGGAAAAGGCGCTTGGGTTCAGGCCGTCGCTTCCGTTCCGGGGAAAAGGATCGTTGCAACCGATGTCAACAACGATGAAATCAGATGCTTTGAGATCGGAAAGTCAGCACCGGCGTGGGTCACCAAGATTGGGCATAAACCCAATCGTATCGTGGTTGATCCCGAACGATCGAGAGTCTATGTGACGAATTGGGGTGGCTCTAGCTTAAGTGTCATAAATCTTGACGGTACAGGTTTCCACCAAATTACAGTGGGATCCCAACCCAGCGACCTTGTCATTTCCAAAGATGGAACCATATTCGTATCGAACTCAGGTTCAAATTCTGTCTCCGTTGTGCAGAACGAAGCCGTCGTGGCGACTGTGTTTACCAGCCTGATATCGAATGATCTGGTAGGAACTTGTCCGAGTGGTCTTAGCTTGGCTCCCGACAATCGGCATTTGTACGTCGCCAATGCTGGAAGCAACAACGTGGCCATCCTGGATGTCAAAACGCCATCGAATCCGAAAGTTGAAGGATTCATTCCTACCGGGTGGTATCCAACCGTTGTTTACGCCACTCCTGATGGGAAGCGGCTCTTGATTGGTTCGGCCAAGGGGTTGGGAGCATCTGCAAATTATCCAGGCATCAAACCCGAGCAGACGCTAACTGACGATTTGCGAAACTTATACGATTACTTGCCGAATCGGTTGGAGGGTGATCTCATGATTGTGGATTTGCCCGGTGCTAGGCAGCTAAAGACCTACACGCAGCAGTGCAAGATCAATAGTCAAAGAGAAATCTCGAAACTTCAGGCGAGCCAGGAGCGAGCTCTCATACCGACCCTGAGAAAGACCAAGCATGTGTTGTACATCATCCGAGAGAATCGTTCGTTCGATCAGGTGCTGGGTGATCTCAAAGGAACCAATGCGGAGCCAAAACTCTGCATGTATGGAGAGAAGGTCACTCCCAATGGGCATAAGATTGCTAAGACATTCAAGACTTTTGACAATCTCTACTGTGATGGTGAGGTGAGTCAGGATGGACATGAATGGTGTTGCTCATCCTATTGCACTGACTTTACTGAAAAGATATGGCCAACCGGATATGCAGATCGAGGTAGGCCAGATGAAGACGAGAGTGTTGTCGCATCACCGGCTGGATATTTGTGGGACAACTGTAAGCGGCATGGCCTCTCTTACCGCAGTTATGGTGAGTTTGCCTCGTTTAAGTCTAATAGAGGATCGGCTCCGGTATACGAAGGTATTTCTGGGTTAGCTAATTTTGCTAGTCGCGATTGGTCATTATCACAAGGTCGTGACAAAGACCGAGTCTCAGTGTTCATTGATGAGATGAAACGAGCTGAGAAGAGTAACCAATGGTGGAATTTCATGGTGATGTCTTTAGGCGAAGACCACACTGCTGGCCGAACTCCAGGGGATTTCACTCCTTTCTCCAAAGTAGCTAGCAATGATGTTGGACTAGGACGACTTGTTGAAGCTATTTCTCATAGCAAATTTTGGAAGGACACCGCTATCTTCGTCATTGAAGATGATGCTCAAGATGGTCCCGACCATGTGGATGGTCACCGCACGGTCGGATATGTAGTTTCACCCTACATCAAGCGGGGTGGAGTGGATCACACGATGTATAGCACGGCTTCGATGGTGAGAACAATGGAGCTTATGCTTGGACTCCCTCCGATGACTCAACATGATCGGCATGCTGTCTCTATGGTTGAGTCGTTTTCTAAATCAGCCAATTTGCTTCCTTTCACAGCTGAAAAGGCACGGATAGATCTATCTGCGCGAAACCCCAAATCTGGCAAGTTAGCCGAGGAATCGATGAAGCTTGACTTTACAGAATATGACAAAGCAGATCCACAGATATTGAATCGTATTCTGTGGGAAGACGCAAAGCCGGGAGTGCCATACCCACAAGTTTCACACTTGGCAAGATAACAAGAACCCCAGTAAATACTGGGTTCATTGGGAGTTAATCTTTGCTTAACGGGTTGTTGACAGCTCGTTAATCTGGTTGTTAGATCATCGATGTTCGGATTTCAGAATTCTGATTGAAGGACATCGATATGAAACGCGCATTTACCCTGATCGAACTTTTGGTTGTCATTGCGATTATCGCAATACTTGCGGCAATCTTATTCCCTGTATTCGCACAAGCTAAAGAAGCAGCCAAAAGAACAAGCTGTTTGTCCAACGTCAAGCAAGAGGGACTTGGTATGGCTCTCTATGTTGGCGATAGTGATGATGTTACTCCAACCATTCTTGGAGCTCGTCATGGCAATACATCTTATGAGATTGACTGGTACGTGCAGTTAGCCCCTTACGTCAAGAATCAAACACTATTCCTCTGCCCAGATCGAAGTGAGTGGACTTTGGATTCCTCCGGCGATACTTGCGATGACAGTAACAACGGTGGTCCAAAGTTCAATACCACGGGCAAGTGTGTTGGCTATGGCTACAACTGGGCATTCACATCCTTTATGGGATCCGGTCTGTTGTTCGGACGAACAAATACTGACCAGTGGAAAGTCAACGCCGGAAAACCCACCTCGATGTTCGCATCCTCTTCACAAATGATTGCTTTTGGCGACACTGGTGACAGCCCCCGATTCACCATCTGCGTTGACTACATCAACCAGTATTACGATGATCGTAAGAAGAGTGATCTGCGTCACGGTGGTCGATTCAATATGGCTTTCGTAGACGGTCACGCCAAACTGGTTAACTTCAATGCTGCCTTCAACCCTATGGTTAGCCAAAACGGTGGTACGACCTTCGGTATCGGTAACACGATCGGATTGCCACAGAATCGCAACGAGGGCTATTGGTATTGTGATGATCCCAATGCAACAGATGCGACTTTGAGTGCTGTCCTTGGTACCACCATGGCTTGTAAAGACGGCGTTGACCTCGTCTACAACACCAGCTCATTTGTATCTGCGAATTAAAAATGCTGGCTCTTTTCATAACTCCGCTTATGCTGCTGGGGGGCAATCCCCAGCAGCCAACTTTGGATGATTGGCCCACCAAATCTGTGGCGATTCACAACCGTGGCATGCTTATGGGCAAACATCGGTTTGCAGTTGTTGCGCATCGTTCCAATCATGTTGTCGCGCCAGAGAATTCTTTACAGGGAATTCGAGATGCAATCAAAGTTGGTGCTGACTATGTGGAACTAGACTTGAGAACCACCAAAGATCATGAGATTGTCATGATGCACGACGATACGGTGGATCGAACAACAGATGGAACTGGACATGTCTCCCAGATGACATTACAGGAGATTCGAGGCGTCCACTTCAAAGTCTCTACGGCTACATCTGAACCCGTTCCGACCTTTGACGAAGTCCTTGATACTGTAGGGCGAAAGGTTCGCATCTATATGGACATCAAGGCCGTAACTCCAAAGCAAGTCCTCCCTTATCTCCAGAAGCATCGTGCCTTAGATCATGTGATCGCCTATTGTTATGGGCCACTGCACGTCGAACAATGGCGGGAAGATGCTCCCAAGATTCCAGTGATCTCAGACTTTGAGATGACATCTGTTGAGCAGCTCAAGAAATCCTGGTTGGCTCATCCATTTGCAATTTTTGATGGATCGGCAAGCGACCTAACTCCTGACTACGTGCGAGCTCTTCACGAGCTCCATGTTTTGGTTTGGCCGGATATCCAAAGCTCTCACGAGGGGCCTGAAGAGTGGCAGAAGTATATCGACATGGGAGTAGATGGTTTTCAAACTGATCACCCTGCATCGATGATTGAATACTTGACATCCAAGGGGATTCGCTAATGAGATATCTATTAACTTTGATAATTATTCTCAGCGCTATCATCGGCTGCAGCGGTCCCAAGGATGATGCCAAGCAAGATCCTGGTGCTACTTCTGTTAAGCAACCCGTCGATCAAGAGCTGATGCAGAAGATTCGAGCAGCTAAGAAGTCTGGGATTAAATAGTCTCTTAACATTCGGAAGGAATTTCCAGGAGTTTGTGGCAAAAACACCACTTGCGTCAACACCTTCTTAACAATTGTCTTCCACACTTCTATCCATTGCAGTCGTTGAGAAGCGGTTGCAGAGAAGGGCACCAAATTCGCTCGATAGAGGCGAAATGACTCCGAGATAGGCCCGCAGGAAGCGATGATCCTGCGGGTCTTTTTTTGCTTGAAGCAACCAAAATGGCATGTTGAAACCGTCATTCGGATGTGAGTTGCTTGAGTCTTTTGCTCGCTGGTTCGCTTTTACCAAGTGCCAAAATTTCCTTAGTCGGAGATATGTCTCCAAACCGGCTGGTCTGTGAATATCAGAAATCTCCAATTGGGATTGACACGCCAAAGCCACGGCTCTCGTGGTGGTTGACATCCAGTCAGCGCAATCAGGTGCAGGCAGGCTACCAAATTGTCGTGTCCAGCACGCGAGATAAATTGGAACGCGGCCAGTTCGATCTTTGGAACTCCGGTCATGTCCGATCTGATCAATCAGTTTTTGTCGAATACGGTGGCAAGACCCTCAAGTCTGAACAGCAGTGCTGGTGGAAGGTTCGTGTCTGGGACGGCTCAGGCAAGCAGTCTCATTGGAGTGAGCCCAGTCTTTGGACTATGGGCATACTTCGTCCCGTAGATTGGAAAGGGAAGTGGATCGGTGCGACTGACCAACTTTCGAACCTCAAAACATTCTCTGTTCATGGTTATCACGCTTTGGAGAGTCGCACTGAATCAGACAGCAAATGGGTGCAGCTTGATTTGGGCAAGATCATGCCGATCGATTCGATCGTCCTCTACCCTCCCAAACCAGCAGGATTTGAGCAGGCCAAAGGTTTTGGTTTTCCGGTCCGATTTCGAATAGAAGCTGCAAACGAACCGACGTTTGATCACCCAACGATTGTCAAAGATCAAACTCAGGCTGACTTCCCCAATCCAGGTGACCATGCCGCAAAGTTCGCAGGATCCGCCATCCAAGGGCGATACGTTCGGATTACGGCCACAAAGCTTTGGAATCGGCATTCTGGACCAGAACCGTATTGCTTTGCCCTGAGTGAGGTGGAAGTCTTGTCGCTAGGAAAGAACGTTGCTCTGACATCGAAGATTTCCGCCAAGGACTCGGTCGAAAACTCAACTTGGTCCACTCACCGGTTGAACGACGGGGAGAAATTTGATGGGCTTGGGACGTCAGCTCAGTCTGTCCCAGGCAATGCGGCACTTATGCTCCGCAAAGACTTCTCTGCGAAAAGAAACATTCGAAGAGCAACTGCGTTTCTCTGTGGGCTCGGATATTCCGAGCTCATGCTCAACGGAAAGAAAGTAAGTGATCACATTCTAGATCCGGGCTTTACGGATTATCGAAAGCGAGCCCTCTATGTCTCTTATGATGTGACCTCCTACTTGAAAGCTGGGAAGAATGCGGTTGGCATCATGCTGGGTGGCGGATGGTTCAACGCACCCGTCCCCGATCTGTTCTCCTTTGAAAGTGCAGGTTGGTCCATGTCGCCAAGAGCGCTCATGCACCTAACTCTTGAATATACAGATGGCACGAAGCAGGTCATATCAACCGATCCGACATGGAAATGGTCAACGGGAGCTATTCGTTTTAACGGCATTCGAGGGGGCGAAACAATTGATGCCAACTTTGATCAGCCTGGATGGGCAATGCCGAGTTTTCATGCTGATCATTGGAAGTCAGTCAAACTGGTTTTAGCTCCGAAAGGGCGTTTAGTTTCGCAGCAGGCTCCTCCGATCCGAGTTCATGAGTCGATCCGGCCGACAAGCGTTCGAGAAGTCAAGCCGGGCACCTACTTGTTCGATCTCGGACGAAACATTGCTGGCTTTGCTCACATCCGAACCAAGGGGCCGAAAGGAACCAAAGTGACCTTGCAGTACAACGAAGCGTTGCTCGCCGACGGCACGGTCGATATGAATCACACCCACAGCCATACTTACGGGCGCTTTCAAACCGACGAGTTCATCCTTGCTGGCAAAGGGGTTGAGTCTTTTGAACCGCGATTTACTTATCATGGCTTCCGCTATGTACAGGTGTCTGGGTTAGCCGAGAAGCCGAATCTGGATACTTTGACTGGGAAGTGGGTTTCGACTGATCCAGAAGAATCGGGCGAATTCACCTGCACGGATTCACGGATCAATCGCCTGCAAACACTTTTCAAAAGAACCTACTTGAACAACCTTCACAGCATCCCCACCGACTGTCCTCAGCGTGAAAAGATGGGTTGGATGGATGACGGATGTGTCGACATGGAGTTGGGCTTTATGAACTACGACACACCCAACTTTTACACCAAGTGGATCCACGATATGCAGGATGCTCAAGACTCCAATGGGCATGTATCTGATATTGTGCCGACATCCGATTGGGGCCGCAGCCACCGAGGGAACGAGCCTGGCGACATGGCCGATCCTTGGTGGGGTGGGGCGATCGTCATGGCCCCATGGAAGCTTTATCAGCAGTATGGGGACAAGCGAATCCTGGAAGAAGGCTTCAGCTCGATGAAACGATACGTTGACTATTTGACGTCAACGGCCAAAGATAACTGTATTGAGTGGGGGTTGGGTGACTGGCTTGATGAAAGTGCCGGTGGCGGTGGTCGTCGAGTGCCGGTCATTCAGACATCGACGGCGGCATATTTCTACCAAGCAGACATTGTCAGCAAGTCAGCGGCGATCTTGGGCAATGTCAATGAGGCCAAGGAGTACGGTGCCCTTGCGTCGCAAATCAAGAGACGGTTTGTGGAGAGGTTCTATGACTCAAAGTCGGGCCGCTTTGCCAAGGATAGTGAGACCGCTCAGGCGATTCCTATTGCAGTTGGTATCGCTCCATTCGTTGGGCAGGAACTCCTCTTTTCCATCGTAGAACGAGCCGATCACATTAGTTCTGGCATCGTTGGCACTCTCTATGTTTTCCATGCAATGTCAATGGTCGGTTCCGAATCCTTCTTGTGGCGCATGTTGAGTAACGATACTTTCCCCGGCTGGATTTACATGGCGGATCACGGTGCGACGTCACTTTGGGAAGATTGGAAAGGTGAGAATTCGCTCAACCATCCAACACTTGGATGTGTTGGGTACTGGCTCTACGACGGCCTTGGTGGAATACGAACCGACAGCAAATCACCCGGCTATAAGCACTTTGAAATCAAGCCGATAAGGCCCGATCCGTTAGAGATGGAGCTAAAGGGAGCGAATGCTTCCTATAACTCAGTTTACGGCAAGATTGCCTGTAGCTGGAAACGAGATCACAACTCCTATATGCTTGATGTGACCATCCCGCCTAATACGACTGCAAGAGTGTATGTGCCAACTTGGAGTCCCAAATACGTCACCGAATCGGGTAGGCCTTTGAGCAATGGCGGTAAGCACTGGCCTGGATATGCCGACTTCGATTTGGGGTCGGGAACATACCATTTCAAAACGACGATCGATTGGCACGAATAGGTCAATCCGACCGTGAATCTCCTATCAGGGCGAGAATCCTCACCCTGAAAGCAGCATAACGGCTGAACTTGCCGAAAAGCGTGATTGGCTTTTGATTGGGGTTCGTGAGTTTGAGCTTTTCGAACGTCCCATTTTTGGTCGTGATCAGCCCTTGTTGCACTTGTGTTTCACTGCTTATGGTCAGCGTTTGAGACCCGAAGCATGAACTGCTCGTGAGAACATTTCCGGTCAGAGAGATTCGGAATGTCCAGACAAGCGCACTCACAGGTGCCAAGAGAATGGCAAGTAAGAACACAAAAGGCCATATATGAGCTCCACGAGGACCGATGCTGATGGTGGCAGGGATGAACAAGCCCAGCGTGCCTAACGTGATGAGTAAAACTGTCAACCTTCCGCTATGTTGGGCGATGAGCGGCTCTTCGCCATCGTCAAACCGGACCTTGGGTAGAAAGATAGACGGAAGCTGATCCCCATTCTCAAACTGTTTAAAGTCGACCGTGACGGCCTTACCTGTTACATCAAAAAGTTTGAGGCCTGAATCATCGGAGCCCTGGATATCGGCATAGCGAATGACTGACCAAGGTGTCCATTGAGTTCCAAACGGTCCCTTCAGTTGGAATCCCTCATCAGACACCGCGAGAACGATCTGAGTTTGGACATACAAGTATACGGATAGGCAACACATTCCAGCAGGAACTCCAACGGTAAGGAGAATCGCCGCCAGAGCTAATCGATGCTCGTCGGTCATCATCGCCCATGCTGCAAAACCGCTCCATGCCAAGAATAGGAAAATGAACAGGACAGCTTGTCGCTGGAGGCTTTTCTTGGTAGGGAATGATCGAAGCATGGTCGTTTGATCTGTCGTGTTTTGGCCAACAGTAATGCCTAAATGGGTAGCCTAGCAAGCGATGCTTCCGGTTTTTGTTGTCGCGCTACTCCAATCTTCGACGGTTCAGATTACATACGATTTCAGTAAAAAGGAAGATGCAGCCAAGGTGGAAGCGTCCCAAGGCGGGGAAGGGCAGCGAAAAGGTGCCCAACCGCACTTGGAAGAGGGGCAGCTTTCGTTGATCGGACCGTGGTCCAAGTCATTTACGACTGCGGCTCTACCCTGTCCGGCAAAAGGACTCTTTCGAGTGCTTGACATGGAATGGACGACCACTCTCAGTCTAGGCACAGAGGGGTACAGCCTAACGTGGCTACCGACTGCCGCCAGTGGCATTCCCACGAGTTCCAAATGGGAAGAACCGGACGTTGAAAACGCATTTTCAGTTGGATTCCAAGCTAGTGACCCTGTCAACAAGGATCCTTTTCGTGGTTCAGGGAATATCGAGAATCGTCCCCAGCATGAAGCATCCATCCATTGGAACGGACGCGAGATCATCAAAGCCGTAACCCCAACTGAGTACAGAGACGAGAGGCCGCACGACTATCACCTTCATGTGGAGTACGTCACCGGTGGCGCAGAAGTGAGCCTTAGTATTTCGAAGAGGGCAGTCTGGAAGAAGTACTTCGTGCCCGGAATGACACCCTTGGAAGGTCGGCCAGTATTCGCTGCACGCAATGGAGATACCGCCGGTGAAATTGGGATCAAGAAGTTCAAACTAGCGTTGTCTCAGTCGATGCCTGCGCCAGAAGCGCCGCTCCATGTGGTGGCGATCGATCATAAGCTCAACGACAAGGATCACGGTTCCAATATCGGAGAAACCGATTTTCCGACCGATACTTCTCGCTATGGCCGAATCATCATGACCCTCCGTTTAGATAAACCAGCAACGAAATTTGATCCTTGGGATCGCGTCGCTCGTGTTTGGATCGAAGGCGACGATCATCAGCGTTATGAACTGCTTCGCTACATCACCCCATACAGCCATGGTTGGGAATGGAAGCTCGATGTTACAGACCTGAGGCCATTGCTTCATGGAAAGCACAAAGTCATCCAAGAGTGCGGAACCTATGGGGAAGGTTGGGTCGTGACGGTTGCCTTTGACTATTACGCTGGCAAGGTCGACCGAGAAGCCTACAAAGTGGTCAAGCTCTGGTCGGGTGCTCCTGAGGTTGGGAATCCAGACCACCCCACCGAGGCTTTCTATGTCCCCCAATCTGTTGCCACTGATCGGGAAACCGTCGGTGCCAAGGTCCTGGTGACCGTGACTGGCCATGGCATGGAGCCCAATACGAACAATGCCGCAGAGTTCATGCCGCTCGGACGGACTCTGACAATCAATGGGAAGTCGGCTTATAACCGACTCTGGAAAACGGATAACTACCTTAATCCTTGCCGACCGCAGGGCGGAACGTGGAAGTATGATCGAGCCGGGTGGGGGCCGGGAACGATTGTTCTACCGTGGGCGGTCGACGCCGGGCATAACTTCGAACCAGGTAAGAGTGTCGAAGTTTCCTATCGTTTGGATCCATATCTGAATAAAGGAAGAGGGAAGACGTGGGCTCCAACCCACGTGACCGAAGCGGTCTTAGTGCTTTACAGAAAGCCAAAGAACCAGTAGATTATCGGTCTATGCGTCTCGACTTTCAGGATGAGATTGAATCTTCCAGCATCACGTTGGTTGCCCATCTGGAAAAGATCATCACATGCTTGAGAGATCTTCAGCCGGAGCATTGGGATTGGACTCCAAATCCTTCTGCACCAACTGCCAGAGTCCTTGCTATCCACACTTGGCAATGGCTTTGTTGTGATCGGCAACATATCTTAGAACCTGATTTCGATAAGCACATCGATGTTCCTGAAGCTCCTGAATCCACGGATGAGATTTGTGCTCAATTGGCGGAGGAAGCAGAGCATTGGAAGCAGTTGCTTTCAACTTTGACCCCGGACAAGATGCTTGAACCGCGCCAGCAGTTTGGCATGCCACACAACGAGATGAATGTTCGTACCTTTTACGCCCATATGGTTCAAAACGTGATCTATAAATCGGGCCAACTGAGCATGATCTACTTTGCACTGGGTTACGATGGCACGGACCCATACGATGCACCATTTCCGAACGCGATTTATGCTCAAGCACGTCTGGCTCGGGAAGAGTTGGCTTCCAAAAATTAGTTTTGGTTTTCCAAGTGGAATCCGATCCAGTTTGAGATGGGATTCAACCGTTCGACTGACTGTGTTTACTGGTTAGTCTTAGCCAGATCGGATAAATCTGGCAGCCGATGCAGACATTGGCAAGTGCTTCCAGCAAGGCGCAGAACAGGAGGATGCCGGCAACACCCTTAGCTGCTGCTAGCCAATGGAAGCTGGCTAAGGCAGAGATAATCAGTGACATCAAAAAGCCGATCGTGGCTGCAAATCTTTTTGGCGCGCCATTGACTAGCCGTCCCGATTTGGCGAGCTTAGAGGCTATCCATCGGACAGGACTTAACTTAGCGTGGCCAAAGCCACGTAAGTAGAAGTCAACCGCCAAAGCGATTGGGATGCCAAACCAGCCCGTGACGACAAAGCCGATTGTAGCAACGCTAATGAGCGCGGCTCCGACCCGGATGCCATTCTCACTGACAAGGGTCTGATCAATCGGACACTGATCGAAAGATGCAAATTGTCCGTTATCCATAGCTCGATTGATCAGTTTAATCCCCATATCCAATTTCTACGATACTTGGTTATGGAGTTAATAGCTGACTTACCCGATCAATCTTTGGGATATTGGCTGGAATCCGAAAGATTTCTTAAGATTCCAGTTGACAGACTCGCCGCGGAAGGATTGAGGCATTCAGTTCAACTGTCCCATTCACGAATTCTGAACTCAGTTCCGAGACCGTTTTATCCATGATCAACTCGGACCGAGGTCGCCAAGGGAGAATGTGTATCGTCAAATTGGAAAGCTCCTCAGATGTTAATCGCCAGAGGGGGACATCGAACGGACGCCCATTCCAATAGTTGTCTAAGATCAGTCGATCCTTTGTATAGATTCGGCAGGCATCACCGGCGTATTGGAGTCGAAGCAAGCCGTCGTATTGATCCCCGATCCAGTTCAATTTCCACACCGCAGCGTCACGCCATGCCTCTTCTGATGTGGCCGCCATAGTATTGGTCTTCGCCTCTCGGAGAACCTCTAGCTGCAATTTGGGGTGAGTGGGTTCGGAGGCAATGACAGAGATGGGCAAGAAAACCTCTGTTGATGAGGCGTCCTCATTCAAGACCCAGAGTTCCAGAGGGTCATCATCAAATGTTTCCAGCATCAGATCTCGTCCGTCGAGAAGTGCAGGCTGAGCGGAAAGAAACGCGGTCTCATTTCCGTGCCAAGTCTCCAGAAACAGTTGTCCACCATGTTTGGCTGGTAAGACCACAAAACGAACGATATCCCCAGACTCAGACGTTCGCGTGAAGCTACTTTGGACTCCTAATGCCACCTGAACCGTATCGCCATTAGCAAACTTGAACTCAGAAGCAATCCCTTCGACTTCGGTGAAGAAGACAATGGTGTGGTCTGATCGGTCCACCACAGTTAGAGGTTGAGCCGTTGCGTATCGAAGTCTCACCCCAGCGATATCGAGGTTGAACGGGAAGAATCCGACCGCTCCGGATGGCAAAGTGAACGGCGTATCTGGAATCGTAACTTGACCAGACTTGGTCGCAATTTGGAATTGCACGTCAGCATGGTCCGGTAGTTCTTGGACTCGTTGATGATTGCAGAAGAACAAGAAGCCCGACTCACCGTTGGATCGAACGCTCCAGCGGACGGTGTCGATATCCTCGAAATCCTTTGGTCCGGCGGGGAAGTAGGCGGGCATTTCCGCAAAAGACTCTCCGAACGCGCGGAGGAACAAGTGGTGCTTTCGGAGTTCAAACCAGTGCTCCCGCACCTGGCCCCCGTTACCGATCGGAGCGCCGAAGTCGTAGTCTTTGATCGGCATATCGTTCGGAAAACCGGTTGCCTTCGTCTCATTCAGAGTGGTGAGCTTGCCTTCTGGATTGCTGCCTCCGTGAGCCATGTAATAGCCAGGCAAATTGTTCCCAGATCCGAGTTTGATCGTGGCCAAGGCATAAACGTCCAGGGGACTTACCTGAAGTCGATTATCGTAGGCTGATGGCATCCCTCCGCCGATCTCACAACACAGGTATGGGAATCGCTCAATGGCGGTGTTTCGTTCGGGGCGAACCGTAACGATTCGGCCGTCCACCGCCCCCATGTCCCCATCATCTCGAACGGGGCTGAATTGGAAGTATTTCCGGACCGCCGACTTGTCGTGCATCCAAAATCCGTCGACATAACCTCCAAAAAGGGGAATCAAGTCGCCTTCGGGAATCGGCACCTGATTCCAGCCGGTCATGGTCGTGAACGGAGC
>Ga0164296_1001179_pt1 | contig 28630 bp, 39 predicted proteins | sample GEODES057metaG_FD_113533 | JGI IMG/M metagenome (GOLD analysis project Ga0164296, IMG submission 113533) | Dystrophic lake water microbial communities from Trout Bog Lake, Wisconsin, USA - GEODES057 metaG | ecosystem: Environmental > Aquatic > Freshwater > Lake | place: USA: Trout Bog Lake...
ACTATTCGACGGATACAATCTATGGGTCTACGCACACGGAGACCACGGACGCGTCCTTCATCTTGCCACTATCTAACAAATTACCATCTTTTCACTAAGCGATACTTCACTAAGCGATACTTCACTAAGCGATACTTCACTAAGCGATACTTCGGGCTTCCCACCAACCCTTTTTTTACAGATCTGGGCGAGGCCGCGCCGTCATTCCTTCCTCACACGCTTCTTTGTATGACGTAATGATCTTAAAAAATTTCCATACAATTTCATCGATTTACGCATACCATTCGTCTGTTGCGCATGATACTTGGCTCGACTATACATACTTCTCGCTGCACGATATTGATACCCTTTCGACTCTTTTCTTAATTTACGGATTGATTCTTTTGCACGTTCGGGATCTCCATAATGCAACGGAACACGTGCAACATGCCCCTTTGGTAAATTATTAAATATTCCCATTGATCTTCTTATCTATACATTTATCATAAAAATAAAGATAATAACTATTTAAATTCCAAACATAAATACCGCAACAGATTTGTTTTTGTAATGATGCATGATATTTTTAATCACCCATGTATAACCATCATACTCTATACGCTTTCCCACATAAAACGCAGGCCCACCTGTAGGATCAACTGATATAACATTTTGATCATCGTCAGTAGAAAACCCATACGATGATACATCCTCACATCTGACCATTAGAACATCGCCATCGATTTGATAATTTCGCAGTGTTCCAAATCGACTCGTTTCACTCCAACGCATTATTGCATTATTGTTTGCTATTGACAATACTTCAATTTTTATACTTCAAATACGAACACTGCAGTTGATTCAGACATACGATGGTTCATAACACTCTTTATTGTCCATATCTTCCCCTCATTTTCAATCAATGGTCCTATAGTGAACGATTGTTCATCTGTTATTCCTACTTTTACAACATATGATCCATCATTATTAGAAATGTCGTATGATGATACGTTATTGCATAACACCTTTATTGCATTACCGTATACTTTATAGGACTGCGATGTTCCAAAATTTTGAGTATCTATCCAATGACGATCCATGATTATATTCTTAGATGCAAAAATAAATTCTTTATTTTATTACTCTTGGCGAAAGTAGGGTTTTACTTGATTTCCTGCTGTATGAATATGATCGACAATGGAACGAATGCCAATATGTAATGGTTTTTCTAGTTCGACATTCATCTTTGGACCAAACATTTTAATCAACCTTGCATGGATATCTATCACTTCCTTGAGATTCTCAGGATTTTGATTAACCTTATCTGAAAGATATGCCATGACCACCTCAAGTTCCGATATATGATCGTTTGTCATCTCAGAATAAGGTGTCATAGAAAACATACATACATCCTTGCCTCCAATGATGAGTCCTGCTGTAAAGGTATTCATGTTTGAAATCTATCCAGAATAGTATTTTTATTTCAAATTTCATAAAGTATATCTACATAATTTCATACCTTTTAAAATGATTTTTTATAATTTATTGACGAACATCCCATCCATTGATGTCTGGATTCCAAAGAACCCATCCTGCTGGAACATCTACTGAGGGAATAATTTTTATAGTAGGTAAATTACCATGAAAGAGATTGATGTTTAGCTTATTCACATACTCTGTAATAACTTCCTCAAGTGTCTCGCTCTTTTCTCGAGTCACGATCAATTGATGCCAACGATGCGTATCATTTACACGAATCAGAACATAGGACACAATTTGTTCACGATCCCCAAGAACACCACACGACATCCACTCAAATATTGAGCCAATTGATGCACGTGCACGAACCTCCATCTCTAGATTCCAACGTTTCGTGCTTGGATTTTTCTCTTTTATATTAAGACCCAGTGCGGATGGCATATCCGCAAACATTGACGCCGCACGCATTGCATCATCCCTTTTTTTCAGATTTGCCGAAAAGATACTGATCGGATGATTATAAGGAATATCTCCTTTTTTGATCGCCTCCATTTCTTTATTATGAATCTCCACTGCACGCATTTCTTCACGCTCTGTCCATTCTGTTGGTGTTAGATTTTCCTTCGATTCCAGATAGGTACGTCTTTTTTTCTCCATTGTTTGAGTCTTCTCTGTCTCCAATTGTTCTATCATGTCATTGATACGCTTCGTTTCTGCTTCTTTCTGAATTTTCTCATAGATTTGCTGTGATACTGGGTCCGTTCTCTTAATTCTCTCCAACCTCAGAAGGACAAGAAGAAGAGCACCAATAAGAATGGAAAACAGTATTAAATCAAGCATGGTTGGTATTATGCTATGCATCATTTGAATTCAAATTTAATTACTAAAAATAACCAATCTATGAAGATTAGAAGTGCTCGTTTTTACTAATCCAACATTCCATGACACGATAATCGGATGGATTTTCTTTCTTATCAATTACATACTTTCTTTGATAACTAGATACACCTCCTGATCCAAATAGAACCGTTCCATCCACGTATTCGGATGCAAAATGAATGATATACTTTGCATCGCTAAACATAATAGAACGAATCGTAGCTGGATTGATAAGAATATTATTCAAACGAATGAACTTCATACTGCCTTTTCACTTTTTAAGATTGCAATTCAATTTTACAGTTTCAATAAAAAAAAGAGTCGGCACTCCATTGTCGTTTCTTTTTTATTGTTTTGTCATTTCATGTTATTTATTTTTAATTATCGGCGCATGACCTCTCGAAGTTGAAAGATGACATGAAGGAGATCGAAGAAGTATTCTAAATGTGTTTCTTCCTTCTCATACTCTACCCAGACAGGAATACGATTGATACGCTCTATCTCTCGATGTGCAATTGACTCAAATTCACACATCTTTTCCCAAACTGTCCTACGAAACAACGGATACTGCAATGTGTACTGGCATTTGGAAAGGTATACAAAGAGGATAATGGCGGCATTCACTCGATCCAGTTTAGTAGTAGAATCAGCTGATTGTTGGATATAGCGACGTACAAATGTGCCATCTCGGTCTCGAATTGCTTCATAAACTCGTTTCTTCTCGGCACGAGTCCAGTAGCGGTGTTTGGATTCAACATGGGGCATCGACTTCTCAACATGTTCTTCACAGAGGATGTGGGCACGTTCAATTGGGTAATCGTAGAATGACATGGATGTATCGTTGGAAACGGGTTGTTCTCTATCCTGTTATGTTATTATTTCAATTTTTTTTATTATTCATTTACTATCATCTTGGATAGTTTGAAATGATGAGCATAGGTATGCATCCATGACAGAACGTCCAAGAACGATCCATAGACGACGTCATGTTTAGGAAAAGGAATATCCTTTGTATCGAGATCAGGCATCTTTTGGCCACGGTTGGCTTCTACAATACTGTATCCATACCCACGTGCGTGCATGATAAGAACATGACGGATTATTGCAGGAACGATGACAGGAGGCTCCGCGCATGTTTGCATTCTTGGAGTCGATACATAGGAAATCGCCTGAATGGTTGTGAGGTTGGTGCTCTTTACTGACGCATTTCGAATCAACCATGCACCCTCTTCTGCGTTCTCCAGAGTCTCAATGGCTTTCGTTCGAAGGGTATCATCATTGATCTCTCCCCATGATGAAAGGATTCCTGCATCGCCGATGTGGAGATTCTGACGCAACAGATCGTATTCCACCGAACGGTTTGTCTTGAACTCCACAGGCCCTGCAATGAACTCTCTGAATAAGGATGGGATCTCCTCGATTCTCAACTCTCGGCCATTCGCAACATCACGGGCTTTCACCGCAATCTCTACACGTTGACGCATCGCTCCCTTCCACGGCTGATTGGTAAATGGATCCTTGTTGCTTCGAGCCAGACATTGCTCCAATGCCTCTAGCGTGAAGAACCGCATTCCAACGGGAATGTTCCTATCCGTCAAACGAAGGTACGATATGGTCTTTCCTGGAATGTACTCTGGCATCTCCTCCATGGTGATGGGATCCTCCATGACACCATCGTTCTCTTTTTTCTCTTGCAGGAATGCTATGCGATTGCGATCACAATACACGCTCTGTGCAGAACGAATCGATGAATGATGAACAACTGTGGAAGGGCCCGCAGGGCCAAAATCAGGGACTGACATGGATTGGTACCTTTCCATTGAGTAATCGGATGATTTCAATTTTTAAGCGGAACGCTTTACGCAGTGTGCAGCCGAAGGCCGTTTAAGAAAAAAGGCCGCCTGTCTTGTTTTATCGTATTTTTGTATTTAGCGAGTGTCATAGTATTGGAATTCGAATGGAGAGGGTGTACCTTTTTCATAGACGATGGTCTTTCGCCGCCAACCATTCGTGGTGCGAACCGTGAAGAAGTCCCATACAATCGATACAACCCCTTTAGAACGAGATGCATTGAGAGAGCACCACGTCGCCACTTGCTCTTTGCGTTGCTCCCACAGCGGTGCATTTGGATCACTCGGTGCCCAGGTGGAAGGGAGTGGAATCTCAGGACTCGTAAAGCATTTCCAGGCCTCTTCGCGACGTATGACCAAGAAGGCATCACCTGGTTCGACAGGCTCTAGAGAGAGCTTCTGTTCCAGATGATCAAACTTGGCTTGACTTGGAGAGCGATCCAGGCCGCCATCTCCTATATTTCGTATCAGATCAGTACAAAACTTCACATCTGTAGCGGTCATACCACTTGTTTCCTTTTCTGGATGGACGAGGCATTTTGGAAGTTCCTCATTCACCGCAGTGTAGTATGGAAAGCGACCCCACGTGGACGCTGTAGTTCTTGTAGGCTTCGCCCTGCCTGGGTTCACCTTGAACCACATCTCCTCTTCTTTTTCGTGCGGAACCGAAGGGGACTGCCAGCTCTTATCGATCAATGGAATGGATGTCATGGATATCTTTTTATACACACGGTTTCGATTTCAAATTTTTATACACGAGTTCCAATAAAAAGAGATTTTGTTTAGCTTTTTACTACTAAAATCTCTTTTTCATGTATTATTTCTACATAGAATGCAATCTATTTAAAAGTGTCCAATAATAGGTTTTTTCTTTTTAGGGGCAACAGCGGGTTGTGATTTGGGTACAGAAAGAGTATGAATGATCTTTGATTTACTTTTACAGACTGGACATTCTGCTTTTATGCGCATCCATGCATGAATCGATGTACTATCAAATACATGATAGCAATCAAGCATACTTACTCGGTCGCATTCTTTCAGTCCAATCGATGCGATCGGACATTCAGAGCGGGCGATTTCATAATTCATATGATTTTCAATGACGAATGTGGGGAGTTTGTTGGGGATATTTGGAACCTGTTCAGGTTCTTTCATATCATCTTGTAATGCCACCTGCAGGACTTCTCCTTCATCCTGATTGATTTCGACTGAGTCAGGGTGATCATAACGTCTTGGATCCAACACATGAAGTGCTAACGATATAGAACGTTTTTCTTCTTCCGTCAACATTAATTTATAGATGGTGTTAACCGTTGCTGGTAGCCAGCTCCCATGATAGAAGGCTACTACTGGATACATATCACCATGATAGCAAAGAACAAAAGGCAGGATAATATAGTATTCTCCTTCTGAACGAAATTCTGATCTAAAATTTTTTACACATACAATTGAACGTTTTTTCTCATATGTTGAATACAAAGATTCTTCACACAGAAATGTATCGTTTACAGGTACTTTTTCAATTGTATTACATTCTACATCTTCTTCTGACCACCTCCGTCCTCGTGGCGCGGCGTCATTGTAGACACTTTTTTTTCTAATTTCAATTGTATTTTTATACAACGAAATGTACTTGTGTTTGCCATAACCAGGTCGGATAATACCGAACATTTCAGGGAGTCTCTCCATTTTGTTTTGTATTTCAAACCGTTTTTGACGTTTTTCAATTTTTATTGCTGTATGTTGAATGGATATGAAAAAAAACCGACGCCTGGTTTCTTTTTTCTTTTGATTTTCATTTGCAAACGGATTTTTACTTTCGAATCGAGGTGTTTCGGCGAGACATGATACGAGGGTACTTGTGCTGAATGCGCGTGCAGTTTTTCTGGCGATGATGGATTTCCTGTTTGATCGCACGAAATTCCTTATCCACCAATTGGTGGTACATGCTTCGGTGCTCCTCAGAGCGGAAGATCAGATCATCTTCTGTTTCGATGATGGGAATTCCATGGAAATCATAGATGGTTGAATCATCAAAATCCTCCTCATCATCTTCCTCTTCTCCCATTGGATGAAACAGGATCTCCTCCTCGGTAAAGAAGTTCGTCAAGAACGTTCCCGCATAGTCGCCCTTGCACACCGTGCACTGGAACGGATTCTCGGCCTTTTCCAGCCACTCTTGGAGACACTCGCGATGGATCGCCACACTTCCCTTGCAGCCGCAGCCGCGAGCCTGCATCAGCTGGCCTTCTTCTTCTAAGCAAATGTAGCACGACATGGATGATCTTGGATAGCGATTTGGCCCTGTCTACGATGCGGATTGACTTCAATTTTTTTTGATAAACTATACCAAGAAAAAAGCCGCCGCTTCTTTCCCTTTTTATGGATGTTTTTACTTGTTTAGAATGAGTTCAACCTTCTTGAGTTCCGTTTCCAGACGCTTCATGGATTCCAGTTTTACCCGTGCAGTGGACAACACTTGAACATTGTATTGGGCATCGTAGGGAACATAGAAGTTGATAAATGTATCAATTGCCTTCTTTGTCTCTTCCTCCATCTGTCGACGAAGATCTGCGATTTTGTCAATCGCCACCAGACGAAATCGTGGATAATGAAGAAGGCTCGGATGATCCCCTAGATACGAGAAGATCTTGATCGAATTCTCGATTCTGTTCACCATTCCTGAAAGCGATTCTCCGATCGTAAGATGTTTGTTCATAAATTCGATGTCTTCTTGCGGACAATTGTGAGGGGTTTGGGTAGGTGGTTGAACAGGCTCTTGCTTGGAGGCGGCAGCAACTTGACGGGCTTGAAAGCGTGTATAATAGCGTGGCATGATTGGAAAGCTTGCCACTTCTTTGATATGGAACCCGCTTCAATTTTTTTACATAAAAAAAAGCCGCCGCCCTTTTCACCCTTTTTTATTTAGATTTTTACTTTGAAATAATGGACTCGATCATATTGAATTCATCTTCTAGAATGAATGCATAACGCAGAACATCCCGTGCATACAACAAGTTCTCCTGCTCTACACTGCTGTTGACAGAAGGGTAATATGTTGATCGGAATGTGTAAATTGCATTCTTCTTTTTGCTCTCCAGATCTTGACGCAACTCGCTAATTTTGGCGCGAACTGTTTCGAGAAGTCTCGAATGATGAAGAAGAAGACGTTTGTTTTTTCTCAAATACGAAAAGATCTCCACCGAGATCTTAAATCGATCAATCCCTGTCATTGTCATGGATTGATCAAGAAGAACCCTCAAAGGTTGTAGATCCTTGTGTAGAGTTTCTTGGAGGCGGGCTTGGAAGCGAGTGTTGTAGCGATGCATGGAAAATTGGTTGCTTTCTCTGTTGTGGAGAGTTTCTTCAATTTTTTAGGCGGAACGTTTTACATGATGTGTAGCCGAATGCCTCTTATGAAAAAAAGGCCGCCGCCTCCTTTTCTTTTTATTGGGGGTTTCTTTGAATTTTTATTGATTGCTGTACAGTGAGGTTCGAATGGCATTTCCTTTTGTCTGGATGGCAATCATGATGGATCGTGGAATCACGTGGAATTGGCGAAGATAGACTGCATCGTTCTGACAATCTGTCTCAATCCATCGAAGATGATCAATAAAGCTCGGAACCGATGCCAGTGCGACGCTGTCGCCATGAATGATTGGTGCGCGCATCTTGAGTTCAAGAGCATCATCCATTGCCCACATGGCACAAATCAATGAATCGAGTGCATCGGCGGTATATTTATCATGCTCGCCTCGCTCTTTGATTATCTCCTTGAGGGTATTGAGCGCACCAAACGAAGCGCTTGCGGCAATATCCATCTCACGAAATTCTTTTTCGAAATTGTTGATATCTACCTTTTTAGAAGGCGCGTAAGGACACTCCTTCGGACGGGGTTCCTTGACAGGAGTAGACGGGTACTTTGCAGCAAGGCGAGCAGAACGACGGGGTTGATAGGAAGCGGACATGGATAGCGTGGGATTGGGGTTGTCTTCTCTTTCCAGACAACATGTCTTCAATTTTTTCTGAAAATATGGTGAAAATTTGACAATTACATGCACTTATGCAATAACACACTACCAATGGACTACTCCAAGAAGACTCGTGATGAACTGCTGGAACTCTGTCGAGAGCAGAAGAAGAAGGGATACAGTGGCAAAAAGCGCGCAGAGTTGATTGAGCTCCTTGGAGGTAATCAAATTATCGTACCGGCCGTTGTACCTGCCGTTGTACCTGCCGTTGTCCAATCGCATTCCAAACTTAGAATGATTGATCTCTTTGCGGGAACAGGTGCATTTACGCACGCATTTGAACAAACAGGACTGGTTTCTTGTGTGTTTGCGAATGATATGGTAGAATGGTCCAAAAAGATATACGACGAAAACTACAATCATAAGTTGACTCTACAGGACTTGAACACGATTAAGGTAGAGGACATCCCACCGCATGACATTCTTACAGGTGGATTTCCATGCCAGCCATTCTCCATTGCAGGAAAACAAGAAGGATTTGACGATGTGCGTTCGAATGTCTTTTGGAAAATCCTAGAAATTATTGACCACCATCAACCTCGTGCAGTTGTATTGGAAAATGTCAAGAACCTTGTGAGTCATGATGATGGAAAGACATTTACTACCATCAAGGAAAACCTTACCAATCGAGGATACAACATCCAGACAAAAGTGCTGAACACATCTGCCATCACAGGTATCCCTCAGCATCGTGAGAGAATTTACATTGTATGTTTGAAGGACAAATCAGTGGCAGACCAATTCAGCCTCGACTTTCCTGCTATTGAGAAGGGTGCCATTTCATCCATGCTCTCCACGGATCCCATTCCAGAAAAGTACTACTACACGGATGCATCTACAACGTGGCCCCTTGTATCAGAAGCAGTGGTTAAGCCAGACACCATCTATCAATATCGCCGTGTCTATGTTCGTGAAAACAAAAGTAACGAGTGCCCTACCCTCACCGCTAACATGGGTGGAGGTGGACACAACGTTCCAATCGTCCGTGATGCGCACGGCATTCGCAAACTGACTCCTCGCGAATGTTTTAACTTTCAAGGGTTTCCTTCTTCGTATCGTCTACCAGTTATTTCGGATACGCATCTGTATAAGTTGGCAGGGAATGCCGTTTCTGTACCTGTTGTAAAGCTCATTGCGAACCGCTTGATACCGCTTCTTTCGGTTTGAAAATTTCGTCGAACGTCCCATCGAATACCTTTCCTGCATGCTCCTTAATTTGAGGGTAAAGACTATCCCACGTAATACGAGGTCGTCGACCCTCGTCGCTTTGCTCTTCGTGTGTTTGATCCTTATTCATCTTAACAGCTCTCCATTCCGCCGAGACATTCTTTAGAGGGACACGCCATAGCACGAATCGTTCATTCAGCCAATCACGTGCATCTAAGAAGTAAATGACATCCCAATTCTCCTTTGGCCCAAAAGATGGAGGTCCATCCGACGTGAAACATTTCACTTCTTGGGTCTTTTCAAGGTCGGAAATCAGATCACCTGTTATTTTTGGTCCTTTTCCTTTGATTCCCTTCGTCCATTTCGATGTGGTGTCTCCCACGTGATGATGGATGATGAATTTTGTTATGTTTTCACTGATATCCTCTGGCATGTTCGGCATACGAATATCAAGTCCCGTTTTTTCTTTGGTTTGTTTGCGCTTCAATACGTACTCCTTGTGAGTTTGAAACTCGCCACGAAGGGTTTCCTCCGTGTACAAGTCAGGTTGCGCCATCTTTTCTAAAAGCTTCTTGGCGATCGTCGCCTCCGATTTTTCCTTCTTGACCTGAAGCTCTTCTGCCGTCGGTGGCGTGTGTGTTCCACAGAATTCACCGTTCTTGGCAAAATGAGAACACGGTTGACCTTTGCCCGTTAGGGCGGTGCATTTCGGCATTTCCTTCTTGGATACGGACATGGATGATGTGAAGTTTTCTTCTATTTATCAAATGTAGGACGTCAATTTTAAAAAATATGAGTTTGTCCGATTATGATAGAACAAACTCAGCAACTCTTACGGAAGTATAGTAAGCCTCCATATCATCAAGTGTCATTCTCGGTATAAGAAGCTGTGGTTGCATTTGTACCTTCTGTTCGGCAGTGAGCATATGAATCGGGGCGAAAGGAACCTTTACTGCCAAGTTGAGTGCACGACTTTCTAAAAAGGGTCGCGGTGGCACTTTAACTATCTTAGGCTTTGATGCAATGATTTTCCCTTTGGCATCCAGGCGAACGGTCGGAAATGGAATGTGTGAGGAGTGTTTCTTCATGGGTGGCACCCTATCTATGTCCAACCAGTCGTCGCGTTTCAATTTTTGGACAAGAAAAAAGACCGCCGCTTTTTTCTTCTTTGATTTTCTGATTTTCTGGCTTTTTACTTGGTAGTTTACTGGTATCCTAGCGACTCTTCCATCGGACGCATATCAAACACGTCAAAGTCGTAATCACGAGGAGTGTTCTCCTTCCACACAGCAATCTCTCGATTCCAAGAGTTGCCATTGCGTTGTAGTATGTATTCGTAGTAGATGGCGGAAAGTTCGGTTTGACCTTCCAATTGGACTTGGTGCATCATGCGACCCGCTAAGAAGCGGTCGCCTTCTAACGCAGGAGCCTCGTGGATGACAAGGACTTGTTCTAGCTCTCGCTCGGCGCTGTCCCACGCGTAGGGAGGCAGGACGGGCATGCGGACGGACAGGTTGGCTTCGACGTAGACTTGGACAGACATGGATGGGCTTGTATTGGGTTGGCTTTCCTATGGGATCGTTCCGACTTCAATTTTTTTCCAATAGCAAAAAAAAAAGAGTTGTTTTCTCTTTTTTTTTGTTTTTTGTTTGGTTTTGTGGGATTGTTCCCTTTTTCGTCGGTTTGTTCTTTTCTTATGTTTCGTCGGTTTGCAGTTTTTTCATGTTTTGTCAGTTTTACTCCTCATCGTCAAGGGGATCGGCGACGGTAGAGTCGATGCGGTTCTCGCTGGGAAGGTAGACACCCGCCCAGTCGCCAACACCGCCATCGACGTCCTTGAGCCACAGCTGATGGAGGTGGTTCGAGAAGTACGCCACTCCGCCAATGATGCGCGGGTAGACCTTGCCGTCCATGGTCTTGGGAACCCACGTATCAACGACCACCTCCGTGGCGGGCTTCTTAGCCTTCTTCTTGGGGACCTCGAGTCCGACCTCCTCGATGACCTCGATCTTGAGAGGCGTAGGAGCTTTCTTGGCAGCCTTCTTAGCCGCCTTCTCCGCCTCCTTAGCGGCAAGTTTGGCCTCCTTCTCGGCCTCCTTCTCCGCTTCGGTCTTCTTCGGCTTCGGAGCAGCCTTCTCCTTCTTCGGCTTCGGCGCAGCGGCCTCGGCGGAGGCCTCAGCGGCGACCTCAACGATCTTCTTCGGCTCAGGCGCCACGTACTGGGCCTCGAACTCCTGGTAGATCTTGTCGCCATTTTCCTTGTAGAACTTCGACAAGGACATCGCCTGCTTGCGATTCATCGGCTTGTTCGTGGACTGGAAGACGGGACCTGCATCCCGAAGGACAGACGCCTCCATCACCTCTTCCTGACCCTTCACCTTATACTCGGGCCAACCGTTCTTGTTGGCATCGGCGAGGACGTAATCGACCCACGCGAACGGCTTGTGCAGCTGCGGAGGGAGCTGACCCTTGGGCATGCTGCCCTTCTTCTCTTTGGCCTCCTTCGGCGCCTTCACCACGATCTTGGCCTTCTTCTTGGCCTCGACGGTCGCCGTCGCGATGATCGTGAGAAGTTCCTCGACGGAAAGCTCCTTGATGGACTCTTGGATTTGCTGGATGCTTGACATTGTTGGATGCTTGGTAGTGCGCTGCTTGGTTGGTTGCTTGTGATTGACCTCTCTTAAGACCCCTCCCCCCTTCAAATTTTTTTTTAATTTGACGTTTATAGGGCTGCTTTTCCTACCACCCCTCCCCCCCTAACGTTCTACTTTGGCCAAAGGAGGGGGAGGGGGGCGTAGCCCCCCTTATATAAGGATGTCAAATTTTTATTGAAATTGACCATATGGTACTAGGGAGGGGGAGGGTGGGAGTGTTTCCTTGAGTCAAAGGAGGGGGAGGGGGGGGTCTTATTCTAAGGAAAAAGGCTCAAATTCATAGAAAAATTGAAAGGGTAGGGGGGCTAGGAAGAAGCCAGCCGAAAAGTAGTAGAAACTTAGTAAGCCCCCAAGTCATGTCCAAGCAGTCCATGAACGCCCCCCTTGCCTCCAACGAACCCTCCCAGTTGAGCTGGGCCAATGCGCGTGCTGTCATCAAAGCAGAGATGGAAGCTCGCGATCCTGATTACGAGTCCGAGTACGACTCGGATGGATGGAATGTACCCGAGAAAGTGAAGTACGATTGCAAATGGTGCAAGGACGGCGACGATACCACTGCTCCGTGCATTCACAATGCAGCTCGCCAAGAAGAACAGGACCAGCACGCTATCGCGTACGCTACTGCCCTCGCTGCCGAGCGTGCAGCCTTCGAGGCTAACCCGTACAGCAAGGGCTATGGCCCTTTCAAGGAGGAAATGATTGTGGCTCATGCTCATTGCAATCTCAAGTTCCCCGCTCGTAGCGACGAGTGGTACGCGGAGCTTGAAAAGCACGAGGTGATCCATAAGTACCGCGCCTGGTCTTGGTCCAAGATGCATGGCTCGATCTCCAAAGGATGGTAAACACTCCCAACAAAACCGACTAAACACTAAAAAATAAAAACATAAATAAAAAGCAGGCCTTCCTGTTTTTTTCTAGTAGCAATAAGAAATTGTCATCAACTTAATCAATCCTTCTTGAAACAAGAAGGATTCTACAACATCAGTCATGTCTTCCTTAGAACGGATGGCTCTGCAAAAAAATTGAAGGAGATTTCCTCTTAGAAAAGGTCAATCCCAAGACCCCCGAACGACGCAAGCCACCGCCATGCAACCTGCCCAAGACATCCGTTCTCTGATCCTCGACTGCTCCCACTGCGACGGAGTGTGGCGATCCTACAAGCCTGAACGCTGCATCTACTGTTCCCGTGAATACGGGCTGCCCTACACGCTCGACCCCCTCCGCCGCCTCGCCCTCTTCGAAGCGATCCAAACCATTCCCGTCAACACGGTATGGCCCTTCCCTGGACTGCGTACCGAGGAAGACGATGAGAATTCCCTTCAATTCGCCATTGCGATGGAAGACAACTGCTCGTGGTACGATCCTGAAGACCCCGTTTGTGTGCAGGCCTGCTGGCTCGCCCTTCAAGAACGATGCCCGTGGGCCGATCGTGATCCATCTGCCCAAGCGAAATGGGACGATCTCATCGGTACCTTCCAACCTGTTCCCATCACTGCGTGCCAATTGACCTACGCTTCGATCTACTTCGACTCGGACTTTCAAGCTGCCGTCCTTGTTGCGGGCGAAATCGAGGAAGACCCTTCCCAAAAGTGGTCCGAGTACTGTTCCAAGAAGTCAGAGCTTGTTGCTCTCTAAAACCCAATAAACAATAGATAATTCCCATAACCCTACGAAACAATGGAAAATTCCCATAACCCTACGAAACAATAGAAAAGTTCAAACAAGAAAAAAAGAGGAAACTCGTTTTTCTTGTTTCATACATTTAAAAATTGATTTATCTTTCTTCCTTTGATAAGGTTAAAGAAACGCTCCTTCAATCTACGGAGCAGAGACTGCGACGCTCTGCACGTTTGGCTGCTAAGGCTGGTAAGGCTCTCCCTCTTGATTCTCCTTCTTCGATCGAACGCACAAGACTCGATCGTCTCTATGCGGATTTATCCTTCAAAGTGGAAGGAATTCGTATGAGACTCGATCGAACACATTATCCCAATTCATGGGAATGGAATACCGCATTTGAAATGTACGACACGGTTCGTGAATGGCGCGAAGTGGATCGTTTACGTAAGAACCTCATGCAACAAAAGTAAAAAAAAGAAAGGAAAACGCTCCCACAAAAACCGATAAGAACATGGGACATCCTTTTTCTTGTAAAAAAATTGAAGAACAATCATCCGTGGAGAGAAGTCAATCACAAGACGCAACTGCACTTCGTATCCCAAGCATCCATGACACACCGCTACCACACTCGCTTCCAGATGAAGAAATTCCAAGAAGAACAGCGCCGTCTCTCAGAGGTCGCTCTGGAGAAAACCGTCAAGTACTCGAGTGCGTTGATGACCCGCATCGACGCCGCACCGACCTTTATGGAGAAACTCGAGCTCCTCACCCTGCTCTACCAACACCTATACGAAGAGCCTTTGTTGCTCACGAAATACGAGCGTTTCCGTACCGCTGCCTGGGAAAAAATGAAAGAACAGGAGGCCGTTCTCTTGGACGAACTACAAACTCTTCCTCCCAGACTCGCGGAAAACAACACCTACGACATGCGGATCCGAGTCATCATTCACCGTCTCCTCGATTTGATGGAGAAAGTCCGTATCAAGTACTGGTAAATATCGTTCTTATAATAAAAATTTAGAACATACGAAAACAAAATAACGAAAAAAAGAGGCGTCTTTTTCATACATAAAAAAAATTGAAGGATCTAGACTTTATAGAATAAACCAACCACTGAATTCAAGATGTCTACTCCTCTTCGTCGTTCCGCCCGCATTGCTTCCAAGACTGTTCCTACTGCACCCCTGAAGGCTCCGCGCCCTTCTCGTCTTACCCCTAAGGTTGTCCCGTCGGCACCCTTGAAGGCTCCGCGCCCTTCCCGTATTTCCACGCCTACTCGTATGGCGGCTGTCGCCATCGATATGGACGAGTTCATGGAACTATTTGAACTCGAACAGGATGCTCCTACATTGAAGGAGAAACGAGTTGCCCAGAAAAACTATCTCGAGTATCTCGCACAGCGACCTTACCTGTTCGATTTCCTTGACGAAGACACGGCGAATCACATTCGCCAGCACCATTTGTAAATCCATCCATAAAAATCGAGAAAATCAAAGAAAACCAAAGAAGAATAAAAAGCAGTCGGCTTTTTTTCATACATTTAAAAATTGAAATGCTTCCTCCCTATCTAGGGAGGCAACCCTCTCCAAGATGTCAATTAAAGAACACGCGCACATTATCCTTGATCTCCAACGCCGATTTCGAACGATCATGGAAGATCCCACCCACACCGCCGCCGACGAAATCCAATTAGGAATTGAACTCTTTGGATTTCTCTCCAAGAACCCGCTTTCGTTCCGTCTTACTACCATCCGCAAGATCATTTCTCGTCAGATCTCTTACTTTGAACAAAAATACAAACACGACGGCATCTGGGATTCACTGGGAGATCAGCCCGATCCCCTTGATCCCATGAACCAGCTGTTTTATTATATGATCGACATTCAAGTACATCTTCTTGAACTTGAATGTCATGAAAAAATTGAATCTGTGTGCGATCCTGTTGGAGAATCAAACGCTTAACCTCCAAGAGATGGATTACTCCAAGACGACGACCGAAGAACTACTCGCACTGCTCAACCTACCCCAAGAACTGCTTTCCATGCCCAATATGCCTCCCCCTCATCATCTCATCCTATCGGATGGAATCAAACAAAAATGGGGAGAACGTTTTATGGCTCGTGAACCGAGCTACAGCTGCTTCTACATCAATCAAGACAAGGAAGAACCCACTGCCCAATTGGGTGATTCGTTCCTTGTTCGCAAAAACGATTTCACCTGGCGAAAATCCCTCATTCCCCGCAAGTCAAAAGAACAATTTCAACAATCTTCCTGGGAGCAAGGAACCTACGAAGACGTTTCCTTCGTCATCGAGTATGGCATTACTCGTGTCGATCTTCCTACGAAATGGAAGTGGGATTATGTTTGCTACCTCAAGGGTGAAGAGTCTCCCTATCCCTTCCGATACATTCGATGGGAACCCATTTCATTCACGTTTTAAAAGGACAAAACACATAAAATGAAAAAGAAAATAAAAAAAGAAGAAGGCGGCGGGGCTTTTTTCATTGAATCTTGAAAAAATTGAAGCCATCCGACCCTGATTATGAAGTTATCCAATTCCATACTACCTATTCCATGTCCGACGAATTCTACCTTCGCACCACCATTCTCTTCCACGGCAATTGCATTGACGGCTGGTTCTCTGCTTACTTTGCGTATCATGCGCTGGCTCCTCACGGCGGTGTTCAGCTGTTTCCGATCGCGCCCTCTCAGCCAAATACGTGGCCCACCTCTGATGAGATGGAAGGAACCAACATTTGGCTGTTGGACGTTTCGGTCCCTGCTCATGTCCGTGAGGAGTGGTATGAGGCTGGCGCAACTTCCATTAGCTGCATCGACCACCACGCGACGGCGACCGAGCAGTGGCCCGAAGACGCCTGCCCCATCCATACGGAGTGTTGCGCGGCCCTCCAGACGTACCAATACTTCTACCCCGATTTGAAGGTTCCCGAGTGGCTTCACTCGATTGATCGCATTGATCGCTGGGTCGATGTGACCTATGAGGATCGTTGCCTGCGCGAGTTCCTCTACATCATTGCTCGCAAACCCGTTCAACGCAAATTGAACGAGGCGTTTTACGATACCGACCAGTTTGTCTACTGTATGACGAATCACCCTGATACCTACAACTGGTATCTCTCTGAAGGAAAGCGCATTTTGACCGAGAAGGATGCGTCCCTCAAGAAAATTCTGGAGGAGAAAGGAACCTTCTTGACCATCAACGATGACCTGCAAGTCAAATGGGAACTTCCCTCCTCGTGGAACGGTCTTCGTGTCTTCATCATGGACAACAGCGATATTGCTCTTGACACCACCGAGGCGTCGCATCTGATCTTCACCGAGAACAAGGATGTTCGTGTCTTCATCAACTATCGCAAAAAACTGTTCTACCCGAAAGGGAACGCCAAGATTATGAAATCCATGACGGTCTACTCGGCTCGTTCCAACGGCCTAGATCTGACTGTGGGAACCGTTCTGCGTGGACACCCATCCTCCGCAGGCGCATCTCTCGTTCAAGGCGAGGCAGCCTCTTTTCCCTTCCTTCTCTAAATCCAACCAAACATAACAAAACATGAAAAAGAAAATAGAAAATTGAAAAAGACGGCGGTTCTTTTTAATGGTATCCATGCAGCAATTTATCGAATCATATGATCTTCCCTTCGTACCGTTTCGAGAGATTGTTGATACCACAAATTCCTTAGTGGCAGGAAGTGCGGCACTGGCTCTTTACCTACAACAATCGGGTATTGATCCAGGGTTTGTTCCAGGAGACATGGACATTTGGACCGAAGATACCCCTGACTTACTTTCTCTTTCAGGAAACTACCATCGACATAGCAACCAGCATCTCTTCACCGACCTCTTCCTTCGACACAATTATTACGTTGTTTCCAAATCAGGCCCCTTATCCGATTCGTATGAACCCCTTCATTCCATAACCAAAATCTACGAATTCATCAACCGCGATGGAAAAAAGATCCAACTCATTCTCCTTCGAGAAAAGAACATTCACGCCTATATTCGTCGGCATTTTGATCTCAGCATTTGCATCACCTGGTGGAATACAAGAGACAATCATTTTGAAGCGATGTTTCCCATATACACTGCAAAAAAAATCATGTTTGTTCATCCTGACATCGTCCTTACCGAGCGTGAACACAAACGAATCCAAAAATATACTGATCGTGGATTTGTTCTTCGTGCTTTTCCTCCTTTGTACCAATTCAAACCTGATCTACGCGAAGACGTGTCGTTCTTTGGAGAAGAAATGGCCTTTCATATTATCGACTACGAAGAAGTACGCTGTTCAGACTTTCTTGCCGCCAGCGATTGGAACATTCTCCTTCGAATCGGCCAACAATTTCATGCCTATGAGCGAAAAGCGCTCTATACCTATCTAACCCAACACCAGTCCGAGGTTCATGATCTTGGGACAGTCTATGATACACCCCACAAACAGTCCCTTGTCCAAGGTAGCCTTACCGTCTTATCCCATTCTGACTTTTCCATCTTTGAACTGATTCACGAGTATACCCTGCCGTCCATTGTGTATCCCATCTCGGACAAATCCATTCATCGTATTCAATGTTATACGGTTGCCGATTGGAAAAATGGTACTCCTGGATTTACCATTGATGTTCCACCCTTTCTTAGCCTAGCTGGCCCCCTTCTTCCACCTGAACCCAGTGGAATTCAAGCAGGTATACCCCTTTATCACCCTGACGTCTACTGGATGGACTAAGACGGTCCATCCTTCCGCTTTCCGCGTCCCTTATTCTCCGTAAAAAATTGAAGTTCATCCATCCGTTATTTTTAGTCAACCTAAAGACGATATCATGACCCCTCTTCGCCCTCTCTGGGACAAATTCTCCTACTTTTCCCATCAGGAAGATGGCATCCGCTGGATGTTGGAGAAAGAAACCAAAGGAACGGAAGTTGCCACCCGAGACGGAAAGGGAACGGTGGTTGTACACGGCGGATTTCAATGTGATGATATGGGTCTAGGAAAAACCATCCAAGTTGCGGCGGTGATCGCCAACAACAAGAAAAAAGCGACTCTCTTGATTGCCCCGCTGGCCATGATCGAGACGTGGTCGTCGGTCTGCATTCGCGCAGGAATGTCCGTGTTTGAAGTCGATCCCAAACGGGGATCGCAGGGTGTTAGCCCATGGAAGTGCATGAATCCCATGGACGCCGTCCCTACACACTTTATCAAGAACCGTCCCACAGTCTACATCAGCAATTACGAGAAGCTCTACAACAGTGCCTCCCTATTTGATCGCGAGTGGGACCGTGTCGTGCTCGACGAGGCACATAAGATCCGCAACGGCGACGGACAAATTGCACGATCGGCACGAAAGATCAAAGCACCCATTCGTTGGGCGGTGACAGGAACCCCCCTTGTCAACTCCCTCAAAGACGTCGTTAGCCTGCTGGCATTTGTCGGCGTTCCCCATTCTCCTCTCTGGCGATGGGAGCCACGATTCAACACGATCCTTCCCCAGATCCTGTTGCATCGATCCCTCGATTCCCTCCGCGCCGTGATCAAGGGCGCGCCTCCCGTTCCCGTTATTCACGAAGACGTGTTGCCGTTTACCACAGAAGAAGAAGAAGAGTTCTATCACGGCGTTCAGGGTCTCGACGACGAGATGCTTCGAAAATATCAACACGAACTCCTCTCCAATGTCGAATCCTTCAAACTCCTCCTTCGCCTCCGCCAAATTTCCGTACATCCCCAAGTATACATCAATGCAAAGCGTCGCGAAAGCGACTTGTACAACCGCAAAGACTGGTCAACCGCCAGTACCAAAATGGAAAAAGTCAAAGAGATCATCCAAAAAGACAAAGAAGGCGTCCACAAATACATTGTGTTCTGCCAATTCAACGAGGAAATGGCGCTGTTTCACGACTTCCTTGTTTCCGAAAAACTAGCCAAATCAGAGAACGTCCTGATGTACCATGGCGGCATGAATCAGAACGAACGGACGGCGGTCCTTGCAAAATCCAAAGAAACCACCGAAACCACCGTCCTCTTGCTCCAACTCCAAGCAGGTGGTGTGGGACTCAACCTCCAAGAATACGATCGTGTCATCTTCGTCAGTCCATGGTGGACCGCTGCACTCATGGATCAAGCCATTGCACGCGCCGTTCGCATGGGTCAAACCGAAGTCGTCCACGTCTATCATCTCCGTTTGGCATCCGAACACAAGACTGCCATTCAAATCGACGCCCTTGTCAATCAAAAAGCCGAAGAAAAGCGGAAAATGCTGATCAAGCTCTTTGAAATCTGCAATGCATAAATGTTATTTATCCCCTCTTCTATGAAATGAAACATTTCATTTTTTTAGAATGCACAATAAAAACAAGGGACCCCTTGTTTTTATTTTTTGTAATAGAGTGGACGCAATTATCGATATTTATAAGCTATGTTGTTTAATCACATCTTCCAATCTCTCCGATGAAAGGTGGTGAACGCAGTATTTGTTCCATCTGTGGGGCTCATCAACACGCTCCAACGCGTAGCTCATAAGAACACCGCTCTTGTTCCATGAGCCTGTACCATTTTTCACGAAGATGATGTCGCCGATGCGGGCGTTAATAAAGGATTGTTGCTCCTGTCCCCATCGGCGTGAGCAGACGGAATAATGCATGAAAAGCGGTGGAGGTCCATTCGGGTCTCGTAGGCGTTCCACTCCTACCGAGTAGAGATCCGTCTCGGATTGGTAGCGGCCCGTCATGGCTCGCTCATGGTCCGCCATGTTCCACTGCATCCAGAGTTGGTTGTTGACTTTTTGCTGGTTATCCTTGTGGTTGAGCGGAATGCTTTGCACGTACTCGAGAGCGGTTGGGAGAACACACCGCTGGCACTCTATGAATTCAATCTTGGAAGGGAGAAGGCAGTCTCGCAGGAGTTTCATCTGTTCCTCATTGGACATGTTCTTGATTTCGTCGATCTCGGCGTGGGATGGGCAGATGGTTGTCATGATCGCTTGGTTGACATAACGGCGTTATCCATTTCATTCAATTTTTTTCATGATTCGCGTGAAATAAAAATAAGGAAACGTGTCCCTATTGTTATTTTTAATAATTTGGTGTCCATCCAATCTTCATAATGCTTCCATACGATGCAGGAATGCATGCATTTCGCTCCTCATCATCCTTGGGAGATGTCCCACGTATCTTTCGATACAGATCGTCCACCAGCGCCCGCTTCGATTCGTTGTCGGTTGCATCAAACCCATTCTGTTCTTTAAAATACTTCATCGCCAACTGTTCCTTCTCACGATGAAATTCGCCCAAGAATTTCTGAAATCGATATACCCTCTTGGGAATCGGCATCGATTCATCATTCAGGTAGGCTCGGCCCGCCTCCATAATCAATTTCTTCTCTCGGCGGGCAGGTCGCGACATGATCTGCCTTTTCTTAGAATGTCATCCATTTCAAATTTTTATGACGCATGTTGCATATACCAAGTCGTGATAAACGCATTACATATAAGATCCATTGATAACTCAATAATGACAATATCAATTTGGGAAAGAAGCATGTTAATATAAATAACCCAATCAAACCAAGTATACAGTGTGGAAACGATCGAAATTTCGTATACATGTGGTAAAAATAAGTTTAACTTGTTTGCATTGGCTTCAGACGAATTGTCCTGAATGTTGTGTGTAATCCAAGGAATGATGATATTATGATTCGTGTTTCGTATTATAATATTAAAAATAGAATAAAAAATCATTCCAATGTATTTTGGCATATTGTCTACATAAATTCCTAAGATAACGAGATTTGAATGGGGTCCCCATCGATAAAAGGTAGAAGGTTCATCCGATTGTTTAGGAATCATTGCTGCCATAATCCCACTAATTCCAATCATCCACGCCAGAACACATCGAGAGAGCAAAATGGTTCTCATCACTACGGTATAGATTATACACTCGTTTATATGCGCGTTTGATTGACCTAAAGATTTGTCTCCTTTCCATCATAGAAATGGCCGAAACCAATCAAGTCATTACCCCCTCCGATCAAGAGTCCAAGACCCAAGAGAAGAAGACCCGTGTCATCATCGGACTTCCAGGCGATCACTTTAGCCAGGCTTTTATGCTTTCCTGGACTCAGGCGCTTCATATTCTGATCTCTTCCAATCGTTATGACATCATCGTCAGCCCTGGCAAGAGCTCCTTTGTTTCCTTTGCTCGTATGCAGACCCTCGGTCTCGATGTTCGTCGTGGCAAGAACCAGAAGCCCTTTAACGGCGAGGCCTATGATATCTTTGTTTCCATTGATTCCGACGTGGTCTTTTCCGCTTCTCAGCTCATCGAGTTGATCGAGACCACCAAGCTTCACCCCGTTGTTTCTGGCTATTACATGATGTCGAACAACAAGCAGTTTGCTGTTGTAAAGGACTGGAACAAGGATTACTTTTCCAAGAACGGTACCTTTCAGTTCCTCGAGCCAAAGGATACCGAGGAGGCCATTAAGAAGTTCACCAACGAGCTCGAGGAGCGCCGTGCCGCCGAAGAGCAGAAGAAGGAGGTGAAGCCCATCTCGGAGCCCGAATTCATGAAGGTTTCCTATGCGGGTATGGGCTTCTTTGCTTGCCGCAAGGAAGTGCTCGACGATCTGCAGTACCCCTATTTCAACCGTGAGCTTCAGCGCATCAAGTCGAAGGATGGTGTCGAGATGGTGGATATGTGCTCCGAGGATGTTGCGTTCTGCAAGAACATCGAGGATGCGGGCTATGACATCATGCTCAATACCCGTCTGCGTGTCGGCCACGAGAAGGCAGTGATCCTCTAATTCACTTGGACGACTCCGCAGTGGCTTGAATATAATATGATAAAAACGATACTTAGTATAAAAAGAAAAGGATGATCTTCTTTTCTTTTTATTTACAATGAATTCACTTATGGAAGTTGAGCCGATTCAGTTGGTAGGGTGCTCTGCGAGACTGACTCTGAAGGGGCAGAAGACTCCTCCTTCGGGTTGCCCATCAATTCCACACTGCGCTTGTCAAGGCTGAGACCAAATAACGATAAAACAAATGAAACAATCGATACAAAGATCTCGTAGAGCCAATCAAACATTATACTTGCCGTATAGTATTTTTTGGGTGTTTCCTTTACGCATTAAACAGAAGTTGATCGTACGCACATGGCGCGATAACGCTTTCTCATTAGGAGAGGGTACATCCCTTGGATCCCTCCCATACTTCCCTTCGCCTGACTGTTGAATGACCGCATTTTGAACATGTTCGATACTGATACGTTATTCCTCGGTTCTTATACGTATCCATTACGATCTTATATAAATGGAAACAATTGGTTTGTAAAAGACGTTCTTCTTGTTCTTTTTTCTTTTCCGATTCGATCACTTTATCAAAGAAGGATTGCCGAAATCGATTGATTTCGTCCATCTTTATATTCGAAAGCAAGAATATAGAAATGAAGAACGCTCGCAAAACAATGAAGCTGCCTCGCTATTCTGCCACGTATCATGGCGTTCATAAATGGTACGAACACGTGTTTGAAAAACTTGGATGGATGGTCCTTGCCGATGCGAAGGGACTGAAAGGAAAAGTTTCTGAATACAAGAACTCAATTGACCGTCTTATCAAAACGATTGAACACATTACGATGGAATACAAAGATCAGAATCGTATTCATGATTTGAATGTATTACTTATGAACACGAAGGTGCTCCAAGCCCATGTTCAAAAAGACTTCTAAGTCATACGGTTATTTAGCTCTTTCAACTTTGCTTGTAAGTTTGTTTGGTAATAAATCAATGCATACACCAACAATGGAGCCGCGTACAATTCTCTTACTCGACTATGATCATATCCTTTGATACCATCCAAAGGAGAAGGAATTAATTGAATTATATTTCGTATAACGTAATATAATATGATAAATAATACAATCAAAAGGAGAGTTTGAACTAACAGCATGACAATGCTCTTTTTTTCTTCTTCGATTGGATCGCTCTTTCCAATAAGACGATCCACTCCAACGGCTGCAAAAAATCCAGACAAAAACTGAAGTGTTCCAATGAATATAATATCAAGGATCTTCATCCCACGAATCAACCATTCCATTTCTATTTTATACATATAAAAATTGAAGGACGCTCTTCTCTTAGGAAAAAGTCAACCATGTCCAAGAAACCAGAAATCGGCATTACCGAAGGCATTACGTTGACGTTCGGCGATATGGCGGAGAATCACGTCGGTATGGAACAAATCGGTTCCATGGTCGCCGAAGGAGAAGGATTCGACCTTGCCTATCTCAAAACCGTCCAAGCATCCATGGAAGCAATCGGCTGCACCTGCGAACTCATCGGACTTTCTGGAGGGGAATTGTCCCTTGATCCCCTCCCTGCCGCGCACGTTCTCGTCATTCGCCAAGGAGTCCCTGCCCTCCTTTCACATGCGAACGGTGGAAACCTAGTTTCGCAGCTTCAACTTTTCCAAGAACAAAAAGCCCTTGCATACGATACGAAGGCGTTCATGTACGGACGTGTTGTCGACAAACACGCGCGCTGGAATCTCTGCTTTGACGAAAAAGGACGCGAACCCGATTACGCCGCGGGCAAAGGACGCATCGTAGGGTACAACGAAGTCCCTCTTCTCAACGCACTCAAGGGTCAAATCGAGCAGTTCATGGGACCCAAGGCGAGTCATTTGAAAATCGAATCCAATTACTACTACGATACCGACAACTGCGGAATCGGATTTCATGGGGACTCGGAACGACGCAAGGTCATTGGTGTTCGTATCGGATATTCTTCCACACCCATGCACTGGCAATGGTATCACAAGGGAGAACCCGTCGGTGAACGTATCATTGTCCCTTTGAAACCAGGCGATATGTACTTGATGTCCGAAAAGGCAGTGGGAACGGACTGGAAGAAAAAGACAATTCCTACCCTTCGTCATGCGACGGGCTCGGATAAATTTACTACCATCAAGGAATAAACATTAGAAAAATAAACTATTTTTATTATAAATACATTCCACGATAAATCATTCTTCCATTATCACATGCAATGTATTGCAATTTCATATCATGAATCACTGGCTTCAACCGATTGAAGAAGTCGATGTACATTTGATCTGTTATTTTTAGTAAGCGTATCACAATGGTTCCTAAATGATGTTTCCTTGTAATCACGTGATGCACAAACCGATTAAATTGCTCCTCTGTAAGTTTATAACGATTCGATGAAACGATAACAAGGTTGTCAACATCATTTTCAATAATCAGATCGAACATCATTTCGATATGATCCATGTAGAGAAACTGATCCATATCGATTGTCATCCATTTTTCTGATCCAATTTGTTCGGTGTAAAACTGTTTTCTGATATGATTCCATGTACGAATCGGTTCGCGTTGGATTGGACCCTGATAAGCATATCGAATGGTTGCAGCATGTTCGCAATTGATAAGCGCCATGGTCTGTAGTTCGTTAGGAACCAAGAAACGTGAAATATGGGTTAACGTGTCTCGATTCATTTAATTGGTAGATAGTAAGCCCATCCTGATTTTCAATTTTACATTGAGCGGCGTTTTCTGGTATGGGAAGAACGACGTTTTTTATGAGTTCGTCTTCCGCCTGTTCCATTCTTAAAGAGTTCGGGATATTCCAGTCTGGACAGTTTGTTTTGTAATGCTTTCTTTTCCACTTCCAGAGCAGAAGTATTTGCACTCCAGTTTGCTTCTTTTGCTGAAAAGATTTGTTTAGATAAGTCCATTAATTGTTTTCTTATTTCACTCATACGTGCTGTATTATTTTTATACCCTTGCTTATTTATACTTCTCCTATGAGAAACCATACTATTTTCATTGTATTTGAATGAACGTGTCTGTTCTGAATTACTTGCATGTTTGGCAGTTTTCACCAAACTTCTCAAATACTCTTGATATTCTTGTTTTGAAGGAAAATTAGTAAATGGCTGTATAACCAATGCAGGATATTTACTCTGAATTTTTTTAGGATCGAGATCGGGCTGTTTACCACTCATCGTCTATACTATTACATTCTATTTTTTTGAGAGCCTAAACCATCGGCTCGCTTTTTTAGTAAGATGATGACTCGTCAGCAACGCTATAATAAATCCGTTAACGTGAATGTACGACAGGAATTCGAAATTCCCGCCGTATATCTCAAAGGAGCGATCGAAGAAATCGAAGAAGCACTCAGCATTGGCGCAACCATCCAAAATTCTATTAAAACAATGCGATCCAATGCCGACATTCGTCGTATTACGGAAGAGAAAGACGCCGAAATCCAAAGAATTCAGACCACCTATCAAGAACGCATCACCAAGTTATCCGATGATATACATAGCATCAGTGCTGAAAAAGAACGTATGATGGCCGAGATGGGAGATCGCATTCGCGCCGCACAGAAAGGGGAACGCGAGATCTGTACCAAAGAATCCGAAGAAAGCATCCGTCTTCTCCGCAAAGAACATGATCTACTCGTTGCCCGATACGACGCCGCCGAGGCTCGCAAGAGATCCCTCGAAGAGAATCGATCCAAAGATATCCAAGAAGCCGTGGCTCGAACGGAGCAACTCATGGGTAAGATTGTCGCCTCCAAAGAGGATCAACTTGCCAAAATGGAGGCAACCTTTCACCGTTTGCAAGAGAGCATCTCCAAACAAAGCGACGAAATATCGAAGTTGTCCTCCAATATGGGAAAGCGCGCAGCCAACGTCAAGACCAAAGGCAACGATTACGAAGAACAATTCGGAACCATTCTCCGTCGTCAATACGGTTTGTGTGGCGGTTTCGGTCTCCGTTCCACGGGTCTCGGTGCAGGACACGAGATGGATTTTGCCATGGATCTCGAAGGAAACGTCGTCATGTGGGAACTCAAGAACTATACCTCTCTGGTTCCCAAGGCAGAAGTCGACAAGTTTTTGCGCGATTTGAAGGAGAATCCACAGGCAAAGATCGGTGTTATGATCAGTCGTACCACCGACATTCACGGCAAAAACGCAATCGGCCCGTTGTCTACCGAGTTCGACGGAGACAAGATGATGATTTACATCAATCGCTTCGAAGAATTCTGTGGTGAAGACGAGGGGAAAGTGTTTGGTATGTTGCTGTCTCTCTTCCGTATTTGGTGGCAGTATCACAAGGAAGAGAACCAGGGATTCGATCGCGTGGAAATCATTCGCGAAGTCGAGAAAGCCGTGGAGGAAATCGCAAAGCGTCGCACGGAATGGCGTCGTCATAAGGCTCATCTTGACGAAATGTCTCGTTGGGCGATGGATCTCCTCGACGAATCCGAAGGACGTCTGGATCGTATTCTTAAAAAAGTGCGCAACGTCGCAGAAGTCGTACAAGAATCCGAAGTTCCCGAGGGCGTATTCCGCGAATCCGGTGAAGAAAAGGAACGACTCTGGACACAATCCATCATGCGTTGCTGTGTGGCAGGCGGGGAAATTGAAGTACGCGAACTCGTCGACTTGCTCCGTGCTCATCATAAACTGTCCGCCGATACCATTCGTTCCAATGTCATGGCGATCTTGAAAGATTCGGCGGTGATTAAAAAAGGAATTGTGAAATACGTTCGCGGTATTTCCAAGTTTGTTCCACCTTGTCAGATCAAAATGTAAAAAATAGGTATCTATTTATGTCATTACGCCGTTCGTACATACCTCACATCAGGCATCGCTTGGAAATCATTGTCGGCGATTACTGCAACTTCATTTATACGTTTGCAAATACGCCATATAAGAAGCGTAAGAAGAATGGATCCGCCTACCGATGCAAGAACAGGTACTAGAATGGAATCCATCGCAGATTCACCTGATTGTTCTGTTGCTGCAACACGATATGTTTCGTAAAAGGGTGGTAGAGGTGGTGTCGGCTTTGGCGGTGCAGTGGTGGGAGGTGCATGTGTAGGTGCTTGAGTTGGTGGAGCCATACAAACGAGTCCCAAGTTCATACACGATTGAAGAGGTGCGACACCATTCTTTTGATCCATAAAGAGTTGGTCTGCATTCTTGAGAATGGCCTCCACACAAAGAATCTTCTGTGTATCATCTTGTGTTGCATCCTTGCATGACTTCACAGATACAAGTGTAAATTCTGCCACGTTGTTCGATGGTTTCGCCATATCGAGTTGAAGGGCTTGAATGCAGACCGCGCACTGTAATTTTACATTCGCATACGACATAATGCACGGAGGCATCGTATTCAACGTAGTCGAAGAGGCCGAATTCGGATCTGAAAGACCCGTTGTAAATTGTGGAGTTTGACCCACGGACCATTTGCAGCACGGATCACCCATTTCGAGTCCATTCGTTTGACCGTCTCCATCCGCATCTGCCATACAGAACGTCTTGGTCCATTGTTGACCTGCCGCATAGAACGTGGATGCCAATTTGGTGGGAACTTTGGTATTTCCACCTGGATGCCCTAGCGTTAGTCCATACGACGGACCATTAGGGAGCTTTGCGAGGTCCTGTCGGTATGCATAGGTTGATGCAATTACAACGAACGTGGAAAGAATACGGATCATCTTTGTATTTGTCATATACAAAAATGATATCGTCAAATTTACACATGTTCATAGATAATACGATTCTATAAAAATAATATTTTTTTTCATTTTTTACCCTTTGATTGGATGATGCCCTTCTGGAATACGCCGAATGGGGCGACGAACACGAATCAATTTGAATCCTTTTCCAAACTTCCATCTTTTGGGAGGGTTCAATACAGGTGTTAGTTTCACGATTTTTATCTCCATCGCCCGTGATGCATCTGATTGGATCACTGTCGCTTTCGGTGCAGAGGTAATCGTAATGGGAACCATTTGAACTGATTTTTGAGTTTGTATCGCTGCTTTACTCACAGCCGCGGCTTTGTTTTGAGTGATGTCTGCGGTGGTTGCAGTATTCGGTGTACCTTCGGTATTCGGTGTACCTTCGGTATTCGGTGTACC
>Ga0164296_1001183_pt1 | contig 28584 bp, 26 predicted proteins | sample GEODES057metaG_FD_113533 | JGI IMG/M metagenome (GOLD analysis project Ga0164296, IMG submission 113533) | Dystrophic lake water microbial communities from Trout Bog Lake, Wisconsin, USA - GEODES057 metaG | ecosystem: Environmental > Aquatic > Freshwater > Lake | place: USA: Trout Bog Lake...
ACATCATTGAAGAAGGTGTTGATGTCGCCATTCGCTTGGGCACGCTCAGCGACAGCAATCTCATCAGCCGCTCGCTTGGCACATCGCAACGCGCGCTGCTCGCAAGCCGCGCCTATCGCGCAAGACAGAGCGAGGCTCCTTGGCCGATCACGCAGCCGAGTGATGTGCCGCATCACAATTGTATCGTCTATACAGGCCAAAACCATCCCTATGATTGGGACTTCAAAGCCCGTGATGGAAGCATGATCACGGTTCATGTGTCCGGCAATGTGCAAACCAACAGTTCCGAAGTCATTCGCGCGGGCTGCCTCGCAGGCATGGGCTTGTGCTATTCGCCTCTTTGGCTCTTTGAAAAAGAAATCGCCTCTGGCGAAGTGGAAATCCTGCTCCCCAATTGGCCAAAATTAGAGATCGGCATTCACGCCGTCATGGCCCCTCATCGCAGCAAATCGACGAAGGTACGATCACTCGTCGATTTTCTCGCCGCGGCATTGCGCGCGAGCCCATAAGCTTGGCAGGATAGGAATGAGCCACGTCTCGGATGCACGATAAACACGCATCGATCAAGATTATCGGAAGGAAGCAACGATCCATGAGCCAGTCCAATTTTTCTGTTGCATCGCATAGCAAGCTGAAACTGGCCGATGATCGTGTGAGCGTTGCATCAAGCCAAGTGCAGCCGGTTCTTGAACAGATTCTCAAAACCTGCGGATGCAGACCCGATATTGCCGAAGAAGTGGCAGCTCACTTGATTGATACAGATCTCTGCGGCATCGAATCTCATGGCGTGATGAGAGTGCTTCAATATGCCAAGCAATTCGAAAGCGGCTATTTGGATGCCAAAGCCGATGCGAAAATCCTTCACACGGACAAAGGCGATCCCTATGTCTGTGGCGGTGGCGGCATTGGAATCCCCGCTATGCGGCTCGCTGTCGATCATTGTGTGTTATTGGCCAAGGAGAAAGGAATTGCGGCCTTGCCCATCCGCAATGTCGGCCACACGGGACGTTTAGGCAGTTTTGCGGAACGCGCTGCGATGCGATCCGCTCTTGTGATCATTATCGGCGGTGGTGGCCGTCAAAACTGGCGGCAAGTCGCACCCTATGGCGGACGTAAGGCGCTGCTCCCCACCAATCCCTATTGCTTGGGTATTCCCGGCGGTGCGCAAGGCCCTGTCGTCGTTGATTTCGCGACTTCAGTGATCGCGGGCGGGTGGGTCTATGCCGCCCATGCCGCGGGCGCGCAGCTTCCTCAAGGCGCACTCATCACGAAGGACGGAAAGCCCTCGACCGATCCTTCCGATTATTTTGATGGCGGTGCGATTCTGCCAAAGGGTGGCGTGATGGGTTATGGCCTCGCGCTCATGGCAGAGTTGATTTGCGAAGCCATGCTCGGCCCTGTCACGACGGAGGTGAATTGGCTCGTGCTGGCTCTCGATACAGAGCGTTACCGCGAGGCGCCAACACTGCAATCCGTTGCGGAAGAAATCCTCGCCGAAATCCGCTCATGCCCACCTGCGGATGGCTTCACGTCTGTTGAAGTTCCGGGCGAGCGCGAACGGAAACACCGCGCGTCTAATCCCGAATCCATGCTCGCCATTCCGCATCAAACATGGAAAGCGATTCGAGAAAGAGCCGGACTAGGCGACGCGTAACCCGACCCTTTAAGAAAAACGTGTCGAGACACAATTAAGAATTGTGTCCTACGCGGCTAGCGATTGTGTCTTCTAAACAACACATGATCGAGCGAGAAAATCCCGGGGCCTTTCGTGATGATCAGCAGAAAGCAGATCGCCCATGTGCCATGGGTGGGCCAAGCATCCGGATACACAAAAATCTCGATCACCAACGTCATGCCCAAAAGAGCGAGCGCCGAAAAGCGGCTCGCGAGGCCAATGATCAGCAGAGCCGAGAACAGATGTTCGCTGATGGCGGCCAGCACCGCAGCAATCATCGGGTCAATCAACGGCAAATGATATTCATCGCGGAAGAGATCCACAGTGCCTTCGGCCAGTTGGAACCCATTCACTTTGGTTTGCCCTGACATCCAAAACACCGCGCCAATCGAGAGCCGCGCCAAGAGCGCGATGAGCGAATAGGGGATTTTTTCAAAGAGGCCGAACAGCGTGGTGATGAGATGAGTTGTCTTTGCGATGGCACTTGTCATACGGCGCTCCTTGGAGAGTCATGAGGGTTCAGTGAGAGAACAAGCCCATCCGCAATCAGCAAATGAAAATGGGCAGCGAGGTCGAAAGTTGGATCACCCGCAACCGCGTGATCCGCAGCATCAGCAAGACACTCCCCCGCTTGCAGCGCTGACAAAAACTCACCGCCTGCGGTGCTGAGAGGCTTCACTGAAACCGTCAAATGCGGACGATGAATGAGCGCCGTTTCAGCCGGGTGATCATCAAGACTCATGATCTCCGCGAGGCCTCTGTTCATCTGCCAGAGCGTTGCAATCGCAAAACGCGACGGAATAAGGCGCAAGGCCGGATGCAGCACCAAGCGCAGTGATGGCAAATCCTCGGGCGCAATGTGTGCAAACGCATCGGCGCTCGCAGGATCAGCATCCGCCGCATGATAGCTCTCAGTGATCGCGCATTCGACACGCGCGAGATCACTCATCCAAGGATAATCAGCAAGCGGGGGAAAGCGCGCGATGAAATCAGGGAACGCGTCACCATAGAGCATCATCAGTGGCGATGATGGCGGATGCGACGCTGCATAATCGCGCGCCATGGCCGTGAAAAATTCCGCGCCGACGGCGTTTTCAACCGCAGGAAAGCGTGCGCGCAAGGCTTCAACAAGGCTCACAAACACATTATTGCGATAGACTGCAAAACGCTTTGAACCCGCTTGCGGTATCGGGGCCAGTAAGCGATCGGCAAAATCTGTTTGAAACGCGCTGTGCATGATCATCACGCAGCACGGTGAGCGCGCGGTTGGCGCAAGATCGCATCCGCGCGTGCGGTCTCTTCACGCAACACAGGCCAAGCGGGGACATCATTGTCCCACTCGATCAGAGTGGCGATGGGCCCTGTCTTCGCGAGTGTCTCGGCATAGAGCGTCCAGACCGGATCAGCCGTCGGTGAGCCATGCGCGTCAATCAAAAGCACCGCGCCTTCATCATCGGCATCTTCGGCATGGCCGCCCAGATGAATCTCGCCGACATGATGCAAAGGAAAGGCATCGAGATAGGCGCGCGGATCAAAGCCGTGATTGGTTGCCGAGACAAACACATTGTTGACATCGAGCAGCAACCCGCAGCCAGTGCGCTTTACAATCGCATCCAAAAATTCCGTTTCAGGAATCGTGCTTTCGGCAAAGCGCACATAGGTCGAAGGATTTTCAAGCAGCATCTGCCGGTTCAGCGTCGATTGCACTTCGTCAATATGGTTGACGATATGAGTGAGCGTCTCTTCGGTGTAAGGCAGCGGCAGCAAATCATTCAAAAACACGCCCTCATGCGTTGACCATGCGAGATGCTCAGAAAAGCTTTGTGGCTCATAGCGATCACAGAGAATTTTGAGCCGCTTCAAATGGGCTTGATCAAGCGGGCCAGCGCCACCAATCGACAATCCCACACCATGGATGGAGAGCGCATAGTCCTTGCGCAACCGCGCGAGCATGGCATGCGGCACACCACCCTCGCCCATATAATTTTCAGCATGAATTTCAATAAAGCCCAGCGCGCCGGGCACTTCAGCAATGCCATCAAAATGCTCAGGCTTAAAGCCAACACCCACACCGGGAGGAAGATGACATGCCATCATGGCTGAGCCCCTAAACGGTTTTCAAAAAGCGGGCGCGCAGACAGGCCGCGCGCCCACAGTGAGAGGGAGGAGAGAAATCCTTACGCTTTGATTTCGGAGAGCGAGCCATGGCCCTTTGGCGTCGTGATCGTGGTGCAGGTGCCTGCTGGCACCAAGCGCCAGGCATTGCCTTGATAATCGACCTTGGATGTGCCGGCGCATGTCGTACCTGCACCAGCGGCGCAATTGTTTTCGCCCTTCAAAGCAATGCCGAAGCATTTTTCAGTGCCGGCCTTCACGGTTTCTAATTTTTCACCCGCTTTGGCCGAAAATTTCATGTCATCAGCCGAAGCAGGGATGGCGAAAGCACCAAGAGCGGAAGCGAGCGAAGCGGCGAGAACGAGGGTCGAAGTGCGGGTCATGAGACGTCTCCTAGAGGGTTGAGAGGGACCGTGAGTGGCCCCGTATCCACCCTTTCGCAAAGCCTCCGCGATATGTTACGCATGGGACGAATTTTATTTTTTTCACCGCTTCTGTAACACTTCACGCACACAAACGAAGACATTGAATTGATGACGGGTTTCGATCACCGGACCGAGGCTTTGGCCAGTCTTCTTCAAAGAGCGAATGCGGGCGATGCCGCCTGCTATCGCCTCTTTTTAGAACAGCTCGCGCCGCTTGTGCGCGGCATGGCGCGGCGCGGCATTGGTCGGATCGGCACGCCTCTGGCCGATTTAGAGGATGCCGTGCAGGAGACCTTGCTGGCGATCCATTTGAAGCGCCACACTTGGCGTGAGGATCAGCCCATTGGCCCCTGGATCGGAGCAATTACGCGCCACAAGCTGATTGATCTGGCGCGCAAACATGGACGACGGAAAGAGATTGAACTGGATGAGACATTTGAACAGGCAGCCGCCGAGCCGGCGGACCCAACCCTCTCCGATCAGGAGATGAACCGCCTGCTCGAAAGCGTGAGTGAGACACAAAGGCTCATCATCCGTTCTATTTCGATCAATGGTGTTTCGATCCGCGAGGTCGCGGCGAAACTGATGATGACAGAGGGTGCAGTCAGAGTTGCGTTGCATCGTGGGTTGAAGGCCTTGGCCGAAGCCTATCGGAGATTGGAATTATGAAGACGGATGAGTTGATCACGCTTTTGGTTGAGGACCAGACTGTCAAGCCGGGCACACCGCGCTTGCGGATGGCGCTGTATGCGGCCTTGGGCCTTGCCTGTTCGCTTGCTATTTTTTTCGCGTTTCTGGGCATCCGCGCCGATTTCAGCTTCGCGATTACAGACCCGCATGTGGTGTTCAAATTTATCTTTGCCGCCTCGCTGTTTGCCGCGCTGTGGCCTGCCGTGCTGGCCTCCACGCGGCCTGAAGCCGATGTGCCGGTTTTAAGCAGGCTCATTCTTCCAGCCATCATTCTGGCCGTTGGCATTGTCGCGCAATTGCTTACAAGCCCATCGGATTATTGGCTCTCGGGCATGATCGGGCGCTACCCCTCAGCATGCTTGAGGAGCATACCTGCCCTCGCCATCGGCCCCTTGGCCGTGTTGCTGGTCCTGATCCACAACGGAGCGCCCACACGCCCCGTCCTCTCCGGTGCCTTGGCGGGATGCGCCGCTGGCGCCCTATCAGCCTTCATCTACGCCCTGCACTGCCCCGATGACAGCTCGCTCTTCGTGGCGCTGTGGTATTCGCTCGCCATCGGCATCGTCACCCTCCTAGGCGCCGCACTTGGCCGTTACGCGCTGAAATGGTGAGGGGTGGGGGAGGCGCATTGCTTCACCTCACAAAAAACGCCGCACCAAACCGAGCGCGGCGTTTTCAAAATTCATGCCTATCGGTTCACGCCCTCACGCGCGCAGGCCGCCCATCAGCATATATTTGGTTTCGACATATTCATCCATGCCGTAACGGGAGCCTTCGCGGCCGATGCCGGATTCTTTGACGCCGCCAAAGGGGGCTTCGGCGGTGGAAATGATGCCTTCATTGATGCCGACCATGCCATATTCGAGCGCCTCGCCAACGCGCCACACACGCCCGATATCGCGCGTGTAAAAATAGCACGCCAAGCCGAACTCGGTGGCATTGGCCATGGCAATCGCTTCCTCTTCCGTCTTGAAGCGGAAGATCGGCGCAACAGGCCCAAAAGTCTCTTCGCGCGCCACCAGCATATCGGAGGTGATATCGCGCAAAATGGTCGGCTCATAGAACAAGCCGCCGAGAGCGTGGCGCTTGCCGCCCACCACGACGCGGCCACCTTTTTGCACCGCATCAGCGACATGGCTTTCGACCTTGTCAATCGCCGCCGGGCTGATCAAAGGGCCAGTCGTAACCCCTTCGCCAAAGCCATTGCCCACTTTCAATTGGCCCACCGCGCGGGCGAGTTTTTCGACAAAGGCATCATAGACGCCCTCTTGCACCAAAAGCCGGTTGGCGCAGACGCAGGTTTGTCCGGCATTGCGGTATTTCGACGCCATCGCGCCTTGCACCGCCGCATCCAAATCCGCATCGTCAAACACGATGAACGGCGCATTGCCGCCCAATTCAAGCCCGACTTTTTTCACCGTCGAAGCGCATTGCGCCATCAGCAATTTGCCGATCCGCGTTGAGCCTGTGAAGGACAAAGCGCGCACAATCGGGTTTGATGTCATTTCCGCGCCAATCTCAGGCGCTGATCCAGTCACGACCGAGAACACACCTTTGGGGATGCCCGCACGCTCTGCAAGTTCCGCCAAAGCGAGCGCGGAATAAGGCGTTTCTGCCGCAGGCTTCACAACAAAAGCACAGCCCGCCGCCAAAGCCGGCGCGGCCTTGCGCGTGATCATTGCATTGGGGAAATTCCACGGCGTGATCGCCGCAACAACGCCAACCGGCTGTTTGACGACGACGATGCGCGCATTCGGCCAAGGCGAAGGGATCGTCTCGCCATAGATGCGCCGCGCTTCCTCGGCAAAAAATTCAACAAAGGACGCGCCATAGGCCACTTCGCCTTTGGCTTCCGGCAAGGGCTTGCCCTGCTCGGCGGTCATGATGCGGCCAAGATCGTCCTGATGCTGCATCATCAGCTCATACCAGCGGCGCAGGATAATGCCGCGCTGCTTGGCGGGCGTGGCGGCCCATCCCTTCTGCGCGCGTTCGGCGGCTGCGATGGCTTCTGCGGTTTCCGCGCGGCCATGATTGGGTATTGTGCCGAGAGTTTGCCCGGTCGCCGGATTGGTGACGGTGATCGTATCGGACGCGCCAATCCACGCCCCATCAATATAGGACATGTCACGAAAAAGCTGCGGATCTTTCAAGTCAAGGGGGAGGTTTGCCGACATTGTGATGCTCCAAACAGGCCGTCTTGATAGGGGCAATTCGCGCGGATGTCATCACCAGGCCGCGCTGTAGATCGAAAGCGCATCCTCGCGCGCAACCGGGCGCGGATTGTTGACGAGCAGACGCGTCTGCTTCATCGCGTCATCGGCCATCATCGGCAGCGCCTCTTGCGGAATGCCGACATCGCGCAAACGCGGCGGCAACCCGCATTTCAAAGACAAATTCGCAAGCCGCTCGGCAAACAACTCCGCGCGCGCCTGCGTTCCACTATCCGCGAGATCAGGGAAAACATAGGGCGCAAGCTCCGCATAAGGCCCGGGCGCCGTTGCCGCATTAAACCGCAGCACATGCGACAGCACCAAGGCATTCGAGAGCCCATGCGGAATATGAAAATGCCCGCCAATCGGATAAGCGAGCGCATGCACAGCCGCCACCGGCGAATTGGCAAAAGCCTGCCCCGCCAGCATCGAGCCCAAGAGCATATCGGCGCGCGCGTCTTTGTTGCCTCCCTCATGCACGGCGGTGAGAAGCGAACGACCCATCACGCTCAAAGCCTGAACCGCCAGCATTCTCGACACCGGGTTATTGTTGGGGCTTGCCGAGGCATAGGCCTCAATCGCATGCACCATCGCATCAATGCCTGTCGCCGCCGTAATGTGCGGCGGCAAGCCATAAGTCAGTTCCGGGTCCAGCAAGGCAATATCGGGGAGCAGAACCGGCGAGACGACGCCCATTTTTTCGTGCGTCCCCGTCGTGACAATCGAAATCGGCGTCACTTCGGAGCCCGTACCCGCTGTGGTTGGGATCAGGATCAGCGGCAGCCGCGGCCCTTTGGCTTTGCCTACGCCATAGATGTCCTTGAGCGCCTCCTGCCCAAGCGCCAGCAAAGCCACGAGCTTGGCGACATCGAGCGAAGACCCGCCACCAAACCCCACAATGCCTTGCACATAAGCGGCTTTTGCCATGTCAGCGGCCTGCAGAATGACATGGTCGGGTGGGTCAGCTTCGACATCTTTGAACAGAGTGACTTCGATCTTCGCGGCCGCGAGGCTGTCCAACGCCCTCTCAACCAAGCCGGTTTTGATCATGCCCGGGTCTGTCACCACCATAACCCGCATGCCGATGTGATTGCTCACAAGCTCACCGAGACGGCTCAAGGCCCCCGCGCCAAACTGGATCGACTTCGAGGAATTAAAAACAAACGGCGTCATTACACACTCTCTCGGCCAAAGCCACGCGCGGCCCAAAACCGGGTCACAGGGAAAAGGCTATGCCGATGGGGTGGATGACAGCAAACAAAAAAAACGCCGCGCCCAAGAAGCCCGGACCAATAAAGGCACGACGTTTTGATACTTGGTTGCGTGGGGTGAGATGCGCCCTGCGGAGCAGGGCAAAACGATCCTGCGAATCGTTTTGAGCATCGAACGCCCGAAGCGTGAGCGCAGGGCCCAGATTTGAACTGATGACATTCAGGGTGAGGAGCGGTTCTTGCGAAGCAAGAACGAAAAGCGCCTGTGACGCTTTTCGAGTGACGAACGCACTGAGCGTAAGCGAAGGGCGAGCCTGACGAGGTGAGTGGCGACCGCGAAGCGGCGAAAGCCTCCAGTGGAGGGTTTCGAGCCACGAACGGGCTGCTCCACCCCAACACAAAAAAACGCCGCGCCAATAAAGGCACGACGTTTTAATACTTGGTTGCGGGGACCCGCAACCCCCGAGAGTTTTTGCCGTTTTGCCCAATCTAATGGTCAATCGTGATTAGATTGAAGACAATGACACCAGAAAACTAAAATCAAATATAGACCTCTTCGCTAGGCATCCCATTACGGCTAATGGCTCATTTTCAAATCTTAACAGTCACGGTTTTACTGTGCGAATAATGGTGAATTGCTTCAATTCCTTTTTCTCGTCCATATCCGCTATGTTTATACCCGCCGAAAGGCGTTTGGACTGACATTGTGTTCCAGATATTGATGAAGATCTGGCCTGCTTCGATTTCGTCTGCGACCCGCATCGCACGCGAAATATCACGCGTCCAGACTGAACCAATGAGACCATAGGGCGAGTCATTCGTGATCTCGACCGCGTCAGCCTCGGTGTCAAAGGGGATGGCAACGAGAACGGGACCAAAGATTTCCTCCTGCGCGATCCGCATCGAGTTGTCGACGTCCTTGTAAATTGTTGGCTTGATATAAAACCCGTTTTCCTGATCTTTGACCTTCGCGATCTCGCCACCCGTCAAAACATGCGCGCCATCCTCTTCAGCAATCTTGAAATAGGATTGGACGCGTTCGAACTGAGCGGATGTGATAATCGGACCCAGATTCTGGCCGGGTATGACCGACTCAGCTGCCTTCGCGACTTTTTCAAGAAATGTCTGGTAGACCGAGCGTTGGACCAACAAACGTGTCCCAGCTGAACAGACTTGACCGGCATTGAGCGTGAAGCCCTTAACAGCCTCAGCGGCCGCCAAATCAAGATCGGCATCTTCGAACACGATATTGGCCGATTTGCCTCCGAGTTCCAAAGTGAGCGGAATAATTCGATCTGCAGCAATATGGCCGATAGCACGACCAACAGCGACAGAACCCGTAAACGCAACCTTACGAATGTCATTATGACGCACAATGGCTTCACCAACGACAGGGCCGGCTCCAAGGACAACGTTAATGACGCCATTTGGAAATCCGACGTCACGCGCAAGTCGTGCAAGCTCAACCGTTGTTTGAGACGTGATTTCGGACGGCTTGGCAACAACGACATTGCCCGCAACGAGTGCGGGAGCGATTGCACGCGCGGCCTGATTCAGCGGCAGATTCCAAGGCGTAATAACACCCACGACACCGAACGGCTCACGCTTTGTATAGACATGCTGCGCCGGCGCGACATCGAGCACCTCGCCGACAGGAAGATAAACAAGTGACCCATAGAATTCAAAATAATTTGCGCCGCCATCGATCTCCGCAAGCGCAAGTGCGAACGGTTTACCAGTCTCAAGGCGCTCAAGTTCGGCCAAGCGATCTTTGTTCGCGCGAATGGCCGCCGCCAAAGCCAGCATCAGACGGCCACGTTCTACAGATGGGAAATGCCGCCAATCGCGTTTTGCCCGGTTTGCCGCAGCAACGGCAAGACTCACATCGTCTGCAGTACCAGACGCAACACGCACAGCAACCTGCCCCGTCATGGGATTGACGATGTCGATATAACTGCCGCTTGATGATGGAACCGTTTTGCCATCAATGAATTGATCGACCTGCTGAAGAGCAGTAGTGTGGGATATGGATGTTGAATTCGTCATGTCAGTTCATCTCGCGATGTCGGCTCGTCGTTTCTTTCATGCCACTCGGACACAAGGCTTTGTTGTCGCAACAGATCACAGCACTTCGCGGTAAAGCCGCATCGCGTCTTCATGGGTGACCTCGCGCGGATTGTTTGCGAGAAGCCTTGTGACTTTCAGAACGCCACTCGCTAACCCCGGAATGTGTTCGTCGCGCACGCCGAAATCAGCCAAATGCTTAGGAATTTGAATATCATCCGCGAGCTGTTTCATGAAGGCGATCGTGCCTTCCGCTGACGTATTCGCGGCAAGGCCCATGGCGATACCTGCTTCGGCAAATTTCTTCGGGTTGCCCGGCGTGTTGAACGTCAAAACAGGGCCCATCATGATGCTGTTGGCGACACCATGCGGAATGTGAAACTCAGCACCGATCGGATAAGCAAAAGCGTGAACAGCGGTAACACCTGCATTGGCAAAAGCCATACCTGCTAACATGGCACCTTCGAGCATGGCGCTGCGGGCCTCAACATTGGAGCCATTGTCGAAAGCAGCGCGGAGATTGTTTGCGATGAGAAACATAGCGCGCTTGGCCAAGGTGTCAGTGACGCCATTGGCATTTTTCGAGGTAAAGGCTTCTACGGCATGAAGCAAGGCGTCCATACCGCTGGCTGCTGTGACGGATTTTGGTACACCCAGCGTGAGCTCAGGATCCACAATCGCAATGGCCGGGAAAAGCTTCGCGCTGACAATACCCTTCTTCAGATGCTCCTGTTCATCGGAAAGAATGGCAATATGCGTGACTTCGCTTCCTGTGCCTGCTGTTGTGGGGATCAAGATCAGCGGCAAGCCAGCTTCTTTGACCAATTCAATGCCAAACATCTCTGCAATCGGTTGCTTGGCATGCGCCATAATCGAAGCAACTTTCGCGGTATCCATCGCCGATCCGCCGCCGATACCTATGATCACCGAAGCGTTGACATCACGCGCCACCTTGGCGCAGGCCAAAGCGGTGTCGATGCTCGGATCCGGTTCGATGTTCGAGAAAATGACGCAGTCACGGCCTGACCATTTCACAGCCTGTTCTGCTATGCCGACTTTGAGAACACCGGGATCGGTGACGATCAGAACGGGGCCTTCACGCAAGAGCTTCAGCTCATCGCCTAATCTCTGCAATGTGCCCAGTCCAAAATGGATACGCGGCGTCGTTTGATGAATGAAAGGCATCAGTCGTAATACCCGCTCGGTGCGTGTTTGAAGGAACGCCAATTGTCAGGATCATGCCCGGTTACCACCAACGCTCTCGTTTGATCGGCGATGGCCCGTAGCTTCTTTACCGATTTCGCAGCATCGGTCGATGAGGTTAGAAGACCTGGCAAGGCGCGGTTTTCCCAATGGTCCAATGTGTATGCCGCATCAATGCAGAGAAGGACTGGACCAGTGCTTTGGAGATTGATGAGAAAAGATTGATGCCCCGGCGAGTGACCGGGCGTAAAAATCATCCGCACAGTGCCGTCGCCGAAGAGATCGAAATGATCCGTTTCTTCACTCTCAAGAAAGTGCCATTTCAATTTGGGCTTATCAAAATCAGAACGGATATAAGCGCCCGCCGAAAACCAATCGGGATTGAATGCGTAATCATATTCAACCCGCTGCACATAATGGGTCGCGTTCGGGAAACGACCAATTGCACCTGTATGGTCTAAATGCAAATGCGATTGCAGCACATGGGTGATTTCATCAGGCCTGACGCCGATGGATTTGAGTTGTTCAACACAGTTTTCATCACGGCCCATTTTGGGGGAATAGGCATCAATGACCTGGCCCCAATGTCGCCGCGGGTCAATCGCAACTTCCGCCGCATTGCCGCCATCAATCACCACATTGCCTTTTGGGTGCCTGATAAAAAACCACGGCACAGGAATTTCATAGTCTGCGCCATCACCCTGATTCATCTTGATGTATTTCAGCTTGGTCCTGAGAGTGCCAGTCTGAAACATATAAAGTTGCACGGCATTAACAGGGCTTCGCGAGCGCGGGGATGCGGAGAGAGCGGAAGCAGGCCGGACCTCAATCTGAAATGGACGCGACCTCAACGGCTCCTTTGGCTTGAAACCTGTGATGGGCTTAAACCCCGGCTCATTTTTACCAAACTCGACGATCTTGATATCCGACACCGGCGCGCTTGCCGCCGACGCACTGCGTCTTGTCTCGGCCCGCGGCTCGATTCCCGGTTCATCATCGCCGAACTCGACAATCTTTACTTCACCCACGCGTGGGCTGGCAGCCAAAGCCGTGCGCTTCATGTCACTCTGTGTTTGATAGGACGTCAGAGGCTTAGCCGCTGACCGCTCCTTCAACGCTGGCGTGCTGTCAAACCCCAGCTCATCTTTGTCGAACTCTATGATCTTCACGGGTTAACCTCCGGTCCTTTCGCGGATGATGCGAAGGGCTTCCTTCAGATAGACGCGGAACAAAGGATAGTTCTCGCTCATGGGGAAATGTCCGATGTCTGTCATCTCGATATAGACGCCATACTTAATCTGCCGCGCGGTATCTTCAGTGGCATCCGGCGGGGTCAAGTAATCATAAGTGCCTGTCATCATCACAACGGGGCATTTCTTTCCGTCGATATTCCGCAACTCTTCGCGCAAGTCATGATCAACGGAATAGAAAAAGAGGTCGCCCTTAAAGGCTTCTGAACCTTGAGTATAGTAGTGCCAAGTCAGCCAGCGATCCATTTCCGGTGATTGCGGTGCCATCAAATCCCAAACACCCGAAGCGCAAACCTGCGCTGCGTTGGCATGGGGATGTCGCCACCAATCAAGAAAAAACCCTGGTGCATAATGTGCGGCTTCAACTGGGATAACAGCCTTGAATCGGTCCGGTCGGCGCAAGGCCAATTGGAGCGCGACATTGCCGCCGAAACTTGAGCCCATAAAAATAGGATCATCCAATTCAAGCGCATCGCAAAAGGCTACGATGAAATTGACATAGTGTTCTTTGGTGAGCTTGTATTCTTCTGTCCACCATTCGTAGTTATGCGGGGGATCGGACTTCCCATGACGCGGCAAATCATAAGCAATCACGTTATAGTGCTTGGTGATTTCCTCATCTTCCAAGAGGCCGCGCCATTGATGATTATGACAGCCTGCCGTGTGCTGACAAATTAAAGGCTGACCTTTGCCATTGTGAAGATAGAAGACTTTGTACTCCATGCCATCGACTTCGATGGTCACATAGCGTCCGGTAACAGGTGAGTGGCGTGCCATTGTTTTTATTCCTCTCAATCAAACTGGAACGCCGCATTTGCGCAGCAGCTCGAATTGCAAAGTAAAATTTCTGAGATTTTGCATCATGATCAGGTGATTACCTTCGATCTTGAGATCCTCGCGGAAACTTGCGGCCCAGATGCCGTGAAACATGGGCCGTGGCACGGGCTGGCCAAATTCGCGCCAAGAGGCTGCGCTCGCACGCAATGCGAAGTCATAGGGGTCCAAAGGCTGCGGATCGGTGTTGATATGCTTCACCTTGCCATCATGCATCTCGATGATGACTTTCCGATCGGTCATGTCCCACAAGTAAGTGCAGGTATAATATTTGCCCATAGAGGCAATTGCGGGATCGCTATCTGACAGGCTTTTGAATTTACTCGCCCAGCTTTTGATGTCTTGCGCCATTGCGTCACTCCACTTTTGATTTTGATTGCGATGGACGAAGAAGCTTGGCGAGGTCCGCCGCAGAGAGCTTTTCGATCTCGGCAATTCCTGTCCAGAGATTTTCAGCCTGAGCTTTGCCAAGCAATCCTTTGGCTTTATGGCGCAGACCTGCTTCGAGTTCGACCATCGGCATCCGATCCGAAAGATCGTGGCGAACGGAATAATTCTGACCCGACTTGAGCGTGATCACGGCACTTTGTGTCGTGTCATTAGAACTCTCATCCGTCACAACCTTCACACGCTTCGCAAGTTTAGTGAGTTTTGCATCTTTGGCCAAAGCGTCGGTAAATGTTTTCTCTGACGACGTATCAACGCCGTAAGCCACCATAGCGGCGAGGTGAATATAGGAGAACTTCACTTCCAGCCCGGTGCGCGGTTGCTTGATATCGCACACCTTCAACCAACGGGGATGCGTGGTAACAATGATGCTCTCAACATCATCTCCCGAAATATTCGCCCTCTTCAGCGCTTCAATCATCGCATGCGTCCCATGACAACAGGCGTGGAGCTTGTACTGCACATCTTCGAAGATGAACTTGCGGGGCGGCGGATCTTGCCATGGTGTGATATGATCAAACATCTCGGCGTGAGTTTCCACAAATCCTTGTGGCCCCCCCACGCCATCATCAGCGGATGTAAAGCCACGCTTCGCAAGGGCAGCTGCCTCAACACCATTGGACGCAGACATACCTGCATTGAAAGGTTTGCCCATGGTACCAAATTGCGACTTGAGGCCCGAGGCTCGCGTTGCGACAAGGCCGAGTGCGGATCGCATCTGCTTTTCATTCAGTTGATAAAGCCGGCCAGCGGCAATCGTTGCACCAAATGCACCGGCTGTTGCCGTTTGATGAAAACCTTTTTGATAATGCCCACGGCCCAAAACCATGCCAATGCGACAGGCGGCTTCCGCACCAAGCAAATAGGCGTCACGAATGGCAGAGGCTCTCGCCTTCACTTCCTCTCCTACTGCAAGAGCTGCAGGATAGATGCCGACAGAGGTATGGCCAATATGGGCGAAATGCGTGTCATCATAATCGAGCGCGTGACTGATTGTGCCATTGACCAGAGCTGCGGCACGAGAGGGAATTTTGCTCTTGCTGCCAAAGACCGTTGCGCTTTTCCGACCGGCATCTTCCAAAATATATTTACGAATAATCTTGCTTAAATCCTGCTGCGCACCAGCGCGGCCACACATGATCCAGTCGAACAGTGAAAGAGTCGCGTATCGGCGTGCCGATGCCGGAATGGATTTGGCCGGCACCGCAGCAAGGGATATGAGCTGATCAATGCTTGACATTAGTATGACTTCGGCAGGCCAAGCACGCGCTCGGCGATGAAACAGAGGATCAAGTTCGTGGAGATCGGCGCCACCTGATACAGTCGGGCCTCGCGGAACTTACGCTCAACATCATATTCTTCCGCGAAGCCAAAGCCGCCATGAGTTTGCAGGCAGGCTTCCGCCGCCTCCCATGAAGCATCAGCCGCCAGCATCTTGGCACTGTTGGCTTCAACGCCGGGATCTGTTCCAGCGTCGTATAGCCCTGCAGCACGATAGACGATGGCCTCCGCAGCAATCATATGCGCGTAAGCTTTCGCGAGAGGGAACTGCACGCCCTGATTCTTGCCGATTGGATTACCGAAAATCACACGGTCCTTCGCGTATGCTGCACCCTTCTCCAAAAACCACTTGGCATCGCCAATACATTCGGCGGCAATCAAGATGCGCTCCGCATTCATTCCGGAAAGAATATATTTGAAGCCCTTGCCTTCTTCGCCCACGAGCGCAGTTGCGGGAATGCGCACATCATCGAAAAACACTTCAGTGCTGTTGTGATTGATCATGGCGCGAATGGGCCGGATCGTCACACCTTTACCAACCAGTGATTTGAGATCGATGAGAAAGACAGAAAGACCATCGGTTTTCTTCTCGACCTTGTCGCGCGGCGTTGTGCGGGCCAGCAGCAACATAAGGTCAGATTGTGCAGCGCGTGACGTCCAAATTTTTTGCCCTCTGACGATATAGTGATCGCCGTCACGCGTTGCCGTTGTTTTCAGCGCAAGCGTGTCAGTACCGCTTGTCGGTTCGGTCACACCAAACGCCTGAAGGCGTAGCGAGCCGTCGGCAATCTTTGGCAGATATTTATTCTTTTGTTCATCGCTGCCATGGCGCAGCACCGTGCCCATTGTGTACATCTGCGCGTGGCAGGCTGCTGCATTGCAGCCGTGACGATGAATTTCTTCAAGAATAACTGAGGCCGCTGTAAGATTAAGCCCAGAGCCGCCATAGTTCTCCGGAATCATTGCAGCAAGATAGCCTTCTGTCATCAGTGCGCTGACAAACTCTTCGGGATAGAGCTTGCCTGCATCACATTTGCGCCAATACTCACCAGGAAACGCAGCGCAAACCTTGGCCACGCCATCGCGGATTTCGGCGAGATCAGGGTTGATATCAGTGAAGTTCATATCGCCTTCTTTCTTGCAGGAGCTTGCTTATTGTGGCCCTCGCGCACTTCGGCGAGTGCCTGTTCAATTGCTGCCATGTGCGGCTTAATGCGTTTCACCAAGTGCCACGCTACATCAGTGGGTTCAGCGCTGCGCCCAGAGCGATGGAACAATTGAATATCAAGTTCCTGTTCTAGCAGCTTGATTTGCCGGGTTAACGCCGGTTGGGCCACGCCAATGGCAGAGGCCGCTTTGGAAATGCCGCAATACTCGCAAACGGCCAAAAAATAGCCAAGGCGCCGCGTATGATAGGGGAAGGGTCCTTGGCTCATCTCACCCTCCAGCTTTGCGCGGGGCGGTTCGAGAGACGGTCCACCAACCGCTTAATCCACTGCGGCTGGCGCGCACTGGTGATAAGGCGCGGATCCTCGGCAAGTTCTCCGAGACGCAGGCGCTCGATGTTAACGACTGAAAGCCGAGTTTGGTATGCAAGCCACCATACCAAAAACACGCCGATGACCCAGAACAGGATTTCCCAAACCCACAATGAGGGTATGCCGAGTTTGACATCAATCCCACTGAAGATCGGCTTGGAGAAAAAATTATTGCCTAACACTGCGCCAGGACCAATGGCGAGGAAGGCCCATATGAGCGTGAGTGACCATTTGGCACCTTGAGCCGCACGTCCGCCAAAATCGGTCTTGTGGTCGCGCGCAAAAATATCATGCAGCTGATTACGGTGAGCGCGTTCAGCGCCCTTGCGATTAAAAATTGCAACCAGCAGGCAGAAGAAGATATTGACCACAAGCCCCCATGCGGCGGAATGAACCGTGAATGGCCAACGGCCCCACGGCAATGGAACAAAGAGTTTATCGAAGAGAATGAGGCCGGGAACTTCGGTAAAGAAAACGACAAGTGCTCCGAAACACATCCCGACAAGCACGGCACTACGACTGAGCCAAGGCATCCAGCATAGGCCGAGATAGGCCATGAAAAGCTGTACTGATAGCCCAGCGGCCAGCGTTGCAAAGCTTGATCCCAACGCAGGCACAAAGCCGCTGATAAAAATGATCAGCGCGAATGTAACAGCAAGCACAATGCGCGACGACAGGCGCTGTGCGTCGCTGCTCATTCTCGGGAGCAGATAGCGATTGACGACTTCAATCGTAAAAATGTTTGCGCCCGAAATCGCGAAATAGGCAAAGCCCAGCAGCAGGCCAGAGAGTAGCATGAGAATCAGTGCTGCACCCGCCATGTCATCAAGGCCGGAGAGCTTTGCGAAGAGATCTTGGAAAGCATCCGGTTTGGCACTCTCCAATTCAGCCGCGATGAAAGGTGCCAGGCTCATGAGAAGGCCGGCTCCGATGCCCGCCACGACCCAAACCTGCGAAAATGCGAAACCGCTGCTGGGTTTGGTTGTCAGACTCAAGAAGGAAAAATTCGGGCTGATGGCTATACCCACCGCCGATACGGCAAAAGACCCAATCGCCAGAGCCGTCCAGAAGCCACCCTCCGCCGGCGTACGACCCAATCCCCCGGAGAACTGTATGACGCCGGGAATAGCGTCAGCCAAAACACCGTGAGCCACTTTCAAACCACCATGGAACAAGGCAACATCACCGAGGGCCGTGGCGATGAGACCACCCAGAAAAATCAAAAGGAGACCCATGAGAACTGAGAGCGCAGCCGTGACATAGACGACCGCGCGCCACCCTCCGAGCCCTGCAAAAATGAAGGTGAAAATCCCGATATAAAAAACCGCAGACAATCTGCTGATTTCACCGGAGCTTGCTGAGTTCAGAAGACCCGCTGCTTCACTGAGAAAATACGAAGCTAGCGGTACTGCGAAGAGAAAGGCAACGCCAAGCATAAAGATGCGAATCGAAGGGCTTTCAAAGTAGCGCGCAAAAATCTCGCCAGGAGATTTTGCATCCATGATCCGCGAGGCCAGCCATAGTCTTTTTTGAAAAAGAACGCCTGCAAGCCCCATGCACACAAGCGACAAGAACAGCATATTGGCCTGAAAGCCATAGGTTGCGACAAGCCGCAGATGATCAAAGGGACCAAGCCCGGCTATGAGAACCCCAGCTGCAGCAAAAATATAGGTCCAGTTTGCGAGAGAGGAGCCCGCATCCAGATGATCTGACCCGTTTGTTACATGCCGCGATACCTGCGCAGCCATGTAGAGCGCATAAGCCGCAGGTAAAACCAGAATGATGGTCAACAGCCCTTGCATCAGCGCTTCTTCTCCGGGCCAAAACGACGGATTATGTCAAAGCTTTCAAATGCACCCCGAACGCCCAACCACGTAATCATGGTGAAGATCACTGCGGCCGTCAGCGATACGAAACCCAGAGCGATCGGCAAAAACAGACTGAAGCAATGTTGCGGATAGAAAAAAACAGCCAGCCCAAACCACAAGAGGCATATCGCGAAGACAAAGAGGCCTAAGGCCACTTCGCCCGGTGTGAAGAGAGTTTTGAAAACGATATTGATCAAAACATGGGCGATGAAGCCAGCCAGCACTGAAGCGAAGCCCAAGCTTAAAGCCCACCAGTTTGCGCGATCAATACCGAGATGCAGCAAAGAAACTGCTAAGAAGGCAAAGCCAAGCCATAACGCCATGACGAGGGCGTGTCGATCAAGGGATTTAAGGTCACGGTCGGTCATGAGCCAGCCTCAGCTTTGGAAACTCTCAATCATCGTCCTTCGATTTTTTACGCGGGGCAGGTGCCGAACCATCAGCAGGCTTTTCGGGTTCCGCAAAATTGCGGAACTGCATACCGCCGGCAGCGCCGAGTTGATTGATAGGCAGACCAAGATCCTTCATCAGTCCGTCGACGAAGGCCACTTGTGTGCGGTATTTCATCGCAGAATTGACCACACGGTCCGTCATATTACCATCGTTGCCACCGCCCTCACTGGAGCCCCCTCCACCGCCGGAGCGCTCTGACGGGCTGTTAATACCGGGCACGCCATCAACTTGCAGAATCTTGATCGAGTCGATGTTTTCCATCGGCTTGACTGTTTCACGGATAATCTCAGGCAGATTCTTGACAAGGTTTTCGTAAATGGCGCTGCGCCGCGAGGCATCATTACGCGTATTCTCTGCAGCATTGATCGCCAACGCACCCTCAGCTTCCTTCTCATAACGGACCGCTGCGGCCTTGGCTTCTGCAATCTCAGCAAGTGCACGCTGCTCCGCAGCATCCTTGGCCGCAGATGCGGCGACCGTGACACGGATGCGCTCACGCTCAGCCTTGGTCTCAGCGTCGAGCACTTCAACGATCTTCGCACGATTGGCCGTCTCGACTTCGCGTGCCGTGTTCACTTGCTCTTCGATTGAAGCGAGCTTCCGTTGCGCTTCTGCCGCTTCGGTCTTGGCATAGGCTTCTTCGATTGACTTATTAACAACCGCGATCAGGCGCTCCTTATCGATGATCTCGACTTCTTTGTTGCGCTCAATTTCGAATTTCTCGACAAATTTGCGCGCAGCAATGCGAAGCTCGTCAACTTCTCGTTGTGTCGCGATATTGGCATCCTCGATCTTGCGGAATGCTGTTGTCTCCGCAAGTTTGATGTTTTGATTTTTCGTAATCTCGTGTTGAACGATTTCCTCGTCCTTCCTCAAGCGCTCAATATCGACGTCATAGCGTTTGAGGATGGCGGCCTTCTCCTTCTCGGCACTGGCCTTCTCAGCCGTAACCCGGACGTGTTTGTCCTTTTCTACGGCAAGCGTTTCAATCGTCTTCTCAACTTCGATACGGCTTGATTCAACGATCTTCTCGCTTTCAAGCTTGGTCTTGTCGACCGCTGCCATCGCATTGGCTTCCGAAATTGAGATCGCCTCACGTGATTTAATTTCGAATTCTCTGATTTCGCGTTCCTTCTCGATGCGCTCCGCATCAATGTCCCGCTTGGAATTGATACGCGACGTCTCAATAAGCTTTGAAGCAGTGATTGAGCGTTCCTCATTGTCCTTGTTACGATCAATCGAGAGAAGGCGGATTTCCGTTTCGCTGTTGATGCGCTCGGCGCTCACCAATTTTTCTTTGGCAATGCGGATGCGTTCAGCTTCCTGCTCGGCCTTGATTCTGGCCTGGCTGATGGAAATCGCCGAAGACGATTTTTCCTCTTCAATGATTGCAAGTTGTGCCGCACGACGCGATTCAATATCGCGCTGCTGATCAATACGCGCAAATTCGAGATCCCGGTCGATTTCGATCGCGCGTTGCTCGGTTTCATAATCCTTCAGTTTGATATCGATCCGCGATTCATTTTCGATGCGGTTGCGTAGCTTGCGGCGCTCTTCGATCTCCTGCGTGAGCTGAGTGAGACCTTCGGCATCAAAGGCATTAGCGGGATTGAAGACCGAAATGTCTGATTGATTCAGACTAACCAACGAGGCGTTTTCAAGCTCGAGTCCGTTTGAACCAAGAGAGGCGGTCACTTGTTCCGCAACGCTTTGAATATAGCCTTTACGGTTCTGATGGATCTCATCCATCGTCATCATCGCAGCAGCAGCCGCCATCGCATCAACAAAGCGACTCTGCACAACCTCTTTCACGCGTTCGGGCGATCCGGTCTGGCCGCCAAAAGTGCGGGCTGCAAGAGAAACATTGTCTTCAGTTGGAATCACACGCACCGAAAATTCTGCCAAGGCATCAATGCGCATTTTGTTCTTGGTGATGAGCGACGTTTCGCCAGCCCGCTTTATCTGAATGGGGATGGCATTCATGTTGACCAAGGTAATGTCATGAATGATCGGAATGACGAGGGCGCCGCCGCCCATCACCACTTTTTCACCACCAGAGCCGGTGCGCACAAAGGCCTGATCTTTTGATGAATGGCGATAGAGCCAGTGCAGCAGGTAGACACCCACCGCAATCAGGATCGTTAGCAGAATGATAATAGCAATTGCGTCTGCTGCGGTAACGTTCATGAGCCTATTCCTTCCCGAACTAGTAACGTTCTTTGCCGGCGACCGCGATATAGATCAGCGACAATGTGATGAGATTGACGACATCTGCTGCCGTATAAAGAATGACGATGGGCGCGACATGACCTGTGCCGATCACGACATCGACGAAGTGAAGAATTGGAATGATTGCCCAGCCGATCGTCATGATCAGCCTGATCCAGAAATAGCCAAGCCGCACGGTCCGCGTCGCCTTGCGCACGGCTTCGCTCATCTTACCGAAATACATCTCACCCAGAATGTAGAGCCAGAATGCGATAGAGAGAAGAACGCCCAGCGTTGGATTGAAGATATCCGCATCACCGAGATAGCGCGAGAGTGTCATCAAAAAAGCGGCAACTGTTGCCCGCCAAAATACGCCGGACGGCACGCGTTCCGTGACATTGGCGTAGAAGTAAGCAGCAGCAACAAGCAAGGGATGAACAGCGGCCCACGTTGCAAAGCGTGGACCTGCCGAGGCTTTACCCGTCGCGATCCACACCTCGGTTGCGCCCAGATAATAGAGGCCGGAAAGTCCCATGGCCACAGCGCACAAAGCGATGGAGACGCGCCACCGTTCACCGGCCCATGAGAGGCCGAGAGCCAGCAAGCCCGCGGCTGCAAAGCAGCCCATTGTTGCCGTAGCCAGAGCGCTTGATGTGATGTCACTTGTATTGAAGAGCGTTGTAAACATATCAGTTTCCTAGACTTGTGCTCGGATCGATGGCTGGCGGCTGTAGAGCGCCACCATCGGCAAAATGAGAATTCCGAAAATGAATTGTTGCCACTCGTATTTGAGGCCGATGCCGATTAAGAATGAGGTGAGAACCTGCAGCACGAGAACACCAATGACGGTGAATCCATAACCGCCATAACCGCCGGCGAGTGATGTACCGCCGATAACGACAGCTGCGAGCGTGGTGAAAAGATAGGGATCGCCAACGCCAATGAACCCGCCGCCACTCCAGCCAAGGAGGAGAGCACCGGTCAGCGCTGCACATCCGCCACTGATGATATAGGCCAAGAGCCAATATTTAAGTTCGGACACGCCGACGAGCTTGGCCGAGCGCCTATTGCCGCCCAGAGCGTAAACATAACGCCCATAGGCTGAATAGCGAAGCGCAATAACAACAGCAACGGAGAGAACAATCCAAAGCAGAATTGTTGGCGGCACAGCCAAGCCGAAGAATGTTCCATTCATCGCAGCAAGATTGGAGAGCCAACCCGGCACCTTGCCAAAGACGTTACCGGCGAATGCGGACCCAATGGACGTGATGATCTGCACTAATCCCGTTACGGTGAAACCTGTCCCCAAGGTTAAGATCAGCGCCTGGCCCTGCAGCTTATAACTCATGATTCCATTCAGGAAGCCAATGCCACAGCCCAGAGCAATAACGGCAACAAATGCAAACCAAGGTGGAACGCCAAGACCCGCGAGATAGAGAAGAAGAATGTTGGCCGCGCCAATCAAAAACGGGATCGAAAGATCAAGGCCACCCATCAAAGCAACCATGGTCTGGCCAATACAGGCAATTCCCAAGAAGGAGGCAAAGAGCAAAACAGCACGAATATTCGCGGGCGACAGGAAGCCGTTGATCGTAAAGGCACTGATCACAATGAGCGCCAGCAATACGATCAGGCCGATAAAGGCGCTGCGCCCATGGACAAAGACATTCGAAACCTTAAAGGCAAAAACGAGAATGATTTCGAGGACCAAGAATCCGATCAGATTGTAAATCGAGCGGAACGGCGGATAGGCACCTGTGACGATCAAGTAGACGATCAGAAGCAGAGCCATCGCAATTATCAATACGCGATTATTCTGCCAGACCGAACCAACACCGACCGCACTCTCCGCAGTCTTCTCTGTCTGCAAGCGGCTTTCAAAAATCGCAGCGACATAGTTCAAGATCCAGAACAAAACTGCTGCGGAAATGATTGTGTAAAGGATGACCTCTTGCGCGGGAAGTCCTTGGCCAAAGCCAACACCGAAGCCAATCGCGGCGATCACAAAGGTGATGATGAGATTGAGCGTAACTAAGGTCGTTGAGCGGGGCACGAAGGTCATTTGAGTAAGCCCCCACTGCTTGGCAGGCTATAAAGTGCGACGACCGCAAGGCCCAAGACCAGCAACCCGGCAACCATCACATGGCCGAATACGCCGAAGCGGCGTATAGAAGCCTCGAACACGACGACGCGCATCATAATCGTGCCGAATGTGAAGACGGCTAACGCAACTAAAACCACTTTCTGTATCGGCGTGAGTACGAAATCTGCGAGATCAGATGTTACCGCGGCGGGCAACAGATCGTAGCCTGTTGTTGCGATGGGTAGGGCATCGTCAGGCATGGAGATGCCCACCGTCAGCATGATTGCAACAACCACCACACCCAGAATCATGAACGCCGAGAAGGGTGTGATAAAACTGATGTGCCGACCAACCAGCGGAACGAGGAGAGTGAGCAACAGTGAAGCAATGAGGATCAGTCCGTAGCACATCTGTGTAACAAAGGCTTGCACCGAGCCGAAATTGAATGTGGCGAGCACATAACCGATCAGGAAGAGATTGATCGCGCCAAGCAATGCGCCAAGGACATTGCCGCGTCCGCCCGCAAGCGAAATACCGCCCAGCACAACAGCGGTGACAGAGGTCAACGATATTGTTGTGCCTTGCGTCGGATCGCCGGAGGCAATGAGCGCAGTATAACAGATGGCTGCAAGTGCTACGAAGATGCCGGATATAATGTGCGCGCCAACCCGCACCAGATTGCCACGCACGCCAGAAGTGAAGGCCGCGCGCTCATCATACCCCATCATCCTGAGGTGTTTGTAGAAGGGTGATAAGGTGAACAACAGCCAGCCACCAGTAGCCAGAACAATCAGAAGCAAGATGGGCGAGAAAATCGTATCGCCCGTCCCCCAAGAGTTCATCCATTCCGGCGCTACGCCGCCAGGGCGCTGCATGATGACACGATTGATGCCCGAAAGTGCGAGGAACCCCGAAAGCGCCACAATGATCGGCTGCACCCTTACAATGATAATGACGAGCGCAAACAGAACTTGATAAGCAATGCCGATGGCTAACGCCAAAGCAAACACGCCGAGCGGCGATGTCACCAGATCAAGTTCGTTCAGCGAAACAATGATAACATTGATAAAGGCGAGAAGCGGACCGACAGCGAGATCAACCGTACCGCGGCCAGCAATGGCAACAGACATCAGAGCATAAGTGGCAAGGCACAAAGGTGCGGCCACCGTAATGGCGCTTCCCAATCCTTCCAGCGTAACAATGGCAGGCCCACGAATGACCGCGATGCTAAGCAGGATACCCAGCAGGAGAATGGGAATGAGCAGATAGGTGCTCTGCGTGCTGCGCGCTTCAGCCATGGCACCGCACTTTTTGCGCACCACCAAGAGTCGTTCCCGCTTGCGCGGGGACAACTAACTTGATGGCGGAGGTTGAGGTCATGGTTCTCACAGATCAATAACCCGGCGGCCACTCGACGGCGCGTTACGCGAACTGCCGTGAGAACCCATTGACGTCTGCGGACGAGTGCTGTTCGAGACCGACATGGAAGATCCCGAACGCCAATCCGGATGATCGAGCGCGAGAATCTTCTTCAGAACCGGCGTGACCACCTGCTTAAACTTGGCAGGATCTTCCGATGTCGGGAAATGGCCACCGTCAAAGATGATGCATTCCGAATTCTTCACCTTTTCCGCTGTGCGTTCCGTCATTTCGGGAGTGCAGGCAAAGTCATAGGTGCCGGTGATAAAATAAATCGGCAACCGACCTGAAAGCTTTGATGTATGTTCACGGAAATCAGAGTCGACTGAATAGAAGTAGAGATCGCCCTTGAAAATACCGGGGCCACCATTGGCGTAGAGCCACCATGTTTCCCAACGATGTTCATCCGGGCTTTCCGGCGACATCAGACCAAAGGTAGACGTGGCTACCACTTCGTTACCGTGAATATGCGGATGATGCAGCGCATCGATCCACCAGCCAGGCGAATAATCGCACGCTTCGAGCGCAATCAACGCACTGAACTCATGCTCGTAGCGCAAAGCCAATTCGAGACAAATATTACCACCCATCGACTGACCCATGATCACGGGCTTTTTCAGTTCCAGCGCGTGACAGAACGCGACAATGAATTCCGCGTAGAACTTCGTCGTGAGCTTGTATTCATCCTCCATCAAATAGAAATCCTTGGGAGGAAGAGACTTGCCATGCCAAGGCATATCAAAAGCGATCATACGGAAATTGTTATAATAGTCAGGATCGCAAACTTGATGACGGTATTGACGGCCATCGGTGCCGGCTGTGTGAAGGCAAACCATTGGCACACCTTCGCCGGACTCTTCATAATAGGTGCGATATGTCTTGCCTTGGCACTGAACATAAACATAGCGGCCAATGATTGGGTCATGTTGATTCATCGAACTCTCCTTATGCCTTGCGCATGAGCGAGAGCATGTGCGTAAGAGCTCTCAGATTTTGCCAGAATGTCATTGCATCACCGTCGATGCGCAAGTGACGGTGAAGCGGATGCGCCATTGCCCAGATGTCATTGAACATGGGCGGCGGAATTTGTTGCGCAAACTTACCCCAAGTGACACTCGATGCGCGCAAAGCAAATTCAAATCCAAAGTCATTAGGTGCCAAGCCTTCGGCAATTTTCTGCACCTTGCCCTTGTTGACTTCGATCAAATAATCCGTGTCATCGATGCCCAGCACAAAGCGGCCCGAGAAGAAGCGACCAATGACAGGCAAACGACGATCTTCGTTCACTTGCCGGGCCCAGCGCTCAACCCATTCAAGGTCAAAGGCCTTGCGGCCACCAATGCGGCTCATGATTTCCTCCTGAAAGACATGTCAAAACTCCAATTCATTGTGGCAGTGGTTTCTCTACGGCGCCGCCAACATCCCAGTGTTTCGGCGGCGTTGAAAGCGGATCGAAGCCCGGTTCGATATCTTCATGATGGACATCGCCAACAAGATCATCACTGTCTTTGCGTCCAAACATCGCGTTGAGTAATATGTGTCCGCTGTAAGGCGGCGTGAATTCTGAAGAAATTACGCCATTGCGGAAGACGATCACGCGTGTGCAGAGATTGAGGAATTCCTCAACTTCGGACGATAGAAAGACAACGGACTTGCCCTTTGAGGCGAAGTCCCGAAGATTGCGATAAAGATCGAGCTTGGCACCAATATCAATACCGCGCGCGGGATCATTAAGGATCAGCACTTCCGGCTTTTCGGCGAAAGCACGCGCGATCAAAACCTTTTGCTGATTGCCGCCCGACAGCGAAGTGATGAGATTGTCCTGTGATCCCATCTTCACCGCAAGCTTGTCTGTTTCCCACTTGAAAATCGGCTGCAGCTTGCTGCGATTGATGATGTTGAGCCAACCGCCAAGGCGCGAGGCGTGATAGATCGGCATCAGCAGATTTTCAAAGATGCTGAGATTAGGGAAAATGCCTTCCTTCTTGCGATCGCCGGAAACATAAGAGACAAGGTGCTCTTTAGCAGTGGCGAGATCATTGACCTCTTCAGTGCCAAGGCCATCAAACATATTGATCTTGCCAGAGATGAGTTGCTGCACGCCCGCAAGGCAACGCGCGAAATCCGCTTGCCCCTGCCCGTCGAGACCCGTAACTCCAACGATCTCTCCAGGATAAAGCGAGAAATTGATTCTCCCACCATCATGCCAGACACGCGCATTATCGACGCGCATCACCGCACGATCGCCTTTCCTTTCTGCAACCTGTTGCGAGCTCGCTGTCTTGCCGCGCTCGGTTCCAGCGATCAATTCGAGAATGCGCGCTTCGGTGATTTCTTCCTTGGCAAGCGCGCCCACATCAACACCGTCTCGCAAAACGGTTGCGCGGTCAGCGATTCGAACAAGCTCCGCGATCCGGTGCGTGACAATGAAAATGCTGCATCCCCGGGCTTTCATCTCGCGGACTTTCTTGAACAGCCGCTCGGTTGAATCAAAATCAAGGGCTGCCGAAGATTCGTCGAGAATGAGAACTTTAGGATCCGTGAGCAACGCACGCGCAATGGTGATCCATTGCTTCAGAGACAACGGCAATTCGCCAACTGGCGTTGACACATCAAGATCAAAACCCAGAAGTTCGTAGAGAAGCTTCTCGGCGTTTTCAATTTTGTCATTGTTCGCGATGTTAGCGCTGAACAGATTGTCTGAGCCAAGATACAGATTGTCGAGCACCGAGCACTCATCGGCGACCAGGACTTCTTGGTAGACATTCGCAATGCCGAGCGCTTTTGCCTCGACAGGTGTGGATGCGGATTTCCCAAGAATTGAAACTTGCCCACTGTCTGGGATCAAAACCCCGGACATGACTTTTGCCAAAGTGGATTTGCCCGATCCGTTGCCGCCCACAATGGCATGCACTTCGCCTTCGTAAGCGCGGAGGTTTGCTCCCCCTAGCGCTACTGTGGGGCCGAAGGTTTTTCGGACAGCAGAAATTTCGACAGTTGCAACGGCCATGTGAAAAATACGGCCCGCGCACAAAGAGTACGCGGGCCCCTTATCAAATGTTACGGCTTGTAGGTTTCAGGATCTGCAGGATGCAGGAAGAACTGGTCGAGGAAGGCTTTGGAAGCCCAAGTCTCAACGCCTGGCTGGTGCCAGCCATCTGAGTCCTCGTTGCAGTCTTCGTTCAAGATCTTCTTCAGGCCTTCGAAATCAATCGAATAAGGCGAGGTCAAGATCGAAGCCACTTTCGGGCCTTGGCCCTCAAGTGTGCGCATCATGATGTTCCAATTCATTTCGAAGTCATCGCCAGGAGGCCAGGTTTGGATGGCAGCCGAAATGAAGCCTGGGTTCTTGCGCCAGTAGCAGAGAGCGCCGAGTTCACCACCGATGGTGATCTTCGGCATTTTGCGGCCAGACTGCTTCAGAGCACGGATAGCGCCCAGTTCCGAGGCGGATTGGATCAGAATCCCATCAAGATCGCCAGGGTTGGTAGCAAGCCATTTTTGGATTTCGGCCTGAGCAACTTGGTCCGTCCACATGCCAGCAATTGATCCGACAATTTTGATGTCTGGATAGTTGGCAAGCGCTGCCTTCGCACCACGGTCTTGGGCG
>Ga0164296_1001185_pt1 | contig 28518 bp, 31 predicted proteins | sample GEODES057metaG_FD_113533 | JGI IMG/M metagenome (GOLD analysis project Ga0164296, IMG submission 113533) | Dystrophic lake water microbial communities from Trout Bog Lake, Wisconsin, USA - GEODES057 metaG | ecosystem: Environmental > Aquatic > Freshwater > Lake | place: USA: Trout Bog Lake...
CAGTTGATAAATTGATGAATCCTGTATTGAAAGATCTGAAAGTTCAGGAAATTTCTAGTAGTTCACTTCAAAGTCAGCCTATTGCAGCAAATCAAGATATTAAAGTTGCTAACATATCGGACGCTCTTAAAAGCATTGGTGATGTGAAAGTGATATCTGTTGATCAGTCATTCAACAAGCTTTCTGCAACACAATCATTGAAGATCGATAATCAGCAAAATCAAACATTGGATTCAGTTGATGTTGCAAGCAGCATTCCAGATTCCAATACTATTAAACAGTTACCAATAAATCAAACGAGTAAAGAAACAAGCGAAGATAAAAAGTCCTTTGAAGATTTCTCAGGAGTTTCTAGTGGTTTTATGATGAACCCAGGATTTACCAATCACACCAATCATGAAGTTAGTTTAAAACTTGAGGCAGTTAATACAAGTTTAACTAGTGGTCCTTTGCATAGCGAGTTGATTTCAGCCGCAAAATCAGGAGGAGGGCGGATTTCTTTAGAAGTAAATCCCGATAACACAGGCCCAATTCGAATTGATTTACAAATTGATCAAGGTGGACAAGCCAGGTTAATGGTGCATGGCGCAAGCGAAAGTACTCAAGCAAGACTCGAACAAGGTGGTGATCAGTTACGACAACAGTTTGCACAAATGGGTTTGCAGTTATCCTTAGATATGCGTCAAAATTCAGCAAATAATGCTTTTAGTCAACCAAGTAACGATTCGACTAACCAATTTAGCAACAATCAGAGTCAACAAATTATTGCAAGTAGCACAAATTCGAATAGAATAGGGAATGAGAACTTATTAGGGGCAAATCAGCAATTGAGCGCTGACAAATCTAATGGCATTAACTTGTTTGCTTAAATAACAACTTTAGGGATTATTCATGGCTGAAGAAGTCGAAAATCAAGAGTCAAACGATGCCGCTGCCGCGGCCGTAGCTGCTGCGACTGCTGCAGCCACTCCAGAAGATGAGGCTCTCGCTCTTGAAGAGGCAAAGAAAAGTAAAAAAAAGAAACTCATTTTTATTATTGCTGGAGTTGTAGTTGTCCTTTTGGCCGTTGGTGGTTACATTTACAACAAGAAAACCGAAGAGGCAAGACATCAAGCTGAAGAGGAAGCCCAAAAGCCCGAAAATATTTTAAAGAAACAGTTGGCTGATCGGAAGAAAAATGATGCACCTATATATATACCAATGGATGAGATTGTGGTCAATCTTCCAGGTAGAGGCGGGGAGCATTATTTGCAGACTAAAATTGTATTACGCACTTCAGATTCTGCTACTGAAGGAAAATTAAAAGACTTCATGCCGCTCATTCGGGACAGAATCATTACAGTTTTATCATCTCGTCAAATGCAGGAATTAGCAACCGTAGAGGGTAAAACAATGATGGCAAAAGAAGTTGCCCTAGTGATTAATTCTATTATTTCCCCACAGTTAACGGCGATTTATGTCTTGCAGCAACAACCTAGTACTGCCGACCTTCAAAATCTTGAACGTATGAATGTTGTACCCAAAGAAACTTCTACTGGGCAAAAAATCTCAGTTGAAGCAGCAAATGCTGCGGCAGCTTTTTGGAATATTACTGAAATGGATTTGCCGGTACAGGCAGTTTTATTTAGTACTTTTGTAATGCAGTAAAACTATCGCACTTATTTATTACCAAAAATCATGTCCGAACAATATAACTTTGAGATGAATACCGACGTTGCTGATCAACGTGGTATGTTTGATAAATCAAAGATTATTGCAAGACGGAGAATGCCTACTCTTGAATTGATTCATGAGAGGTTTTGCCGTGCCGTAAGATTGACCCTCTTTAACATGATTCGTATGCCGATTGAAGTTACGATGCATTTACCGGCAATTAAAACCTACGAAAAATTTGTATCTGAATTTCCAGAAAGAACCAATATCAATATCGTTGGAATTCGCCCCCTGAGAGGGGTGGGATGTTGGATTGTTGATCCTGGAGTCGTTTATGTTGCTGTAGATAATATGTTTGGTGGTGAGGGCCGAATTACGCCTAGGGTTACAATGCGTGAATATACCCAAACTGAAATGCGAATTATTCGCAGAATTGTTGATGCATTTTTGCTTGATTATGAAAAATCTTGGAAACCAATTCATGAAATCAAATTTGACTTCATGCGTCAAGAAACAAATTTTGGTTTTGCTAAGATTACCTCTCCACAAGAGATGGTTTTACACTCCAAATTTACTGTAGACATTAATGGTCGTAAAGGTGACGTTGATCTATGTATACCGTATTGGGTTTTAGAGCCTGTTAAATCTATTCTTTATAACAATATGCAAGGTTTCCAAGCTGAGCCAGACGAGCATTGGACAACTTTATTAAATGATCAAGTTCATGAAGCAAAAGTTACAGCAGTAGCAGTACTTGCAAAAAAACAGATGTTACTTGGAGATGTCGTATCAATGTCAGTCGGTGAAATTATTCCGATTGAAATTTTGGATCCAATTACAGTTTATGTGGATGGCTTGCCTGTTATAAGAGGGCAATATGGTGTTAAAAATGGCCATTATTCTGTGAAAATTGAGTCAATTCAACACCCTGCAGAATTTTTAAAGAGCCCTCTTGAGAAAGCTCGTTTGGGGCCAAGTATGTTGCGCAGTCAGGAAAACGGGGAACTCTACGAAAATTTCGAGTCTAAAGGAGCACCTCCGCTAGAATCAGATTTTCAATTTACTGCTGCAGATGTTCAAACACTGACCCCTGAAATGTTGACAAAAGAGGATAGAGGATAAAATGGCTGAAAATGATAACGAACTAGCTGGTTCGATGGCTTCAAAAGATTTATCGGGGTCATTAAGAAAAGCAAGCTTTAATGATTTAAATGACACCACAAGGCCCGGTGCACCAGCTAATGAGATTGATTTAGTAATGGATGTTCCTGTTCAAGTTACTGTTGAGCTGGGAAGAGCGAAGATGCAAATTCGCAATTTGCTTAATTTAACGTATGGATCTGTTATCGAATTAGATATCTTGGCTGGCGAACCTTTAGAGGTAGTTGTGAATGGTTGTCTTGTCGCCCAGGGTGAGGTAGTAATTGTGAACGATCGTTATGGCATCCGTTTGACAGATATCGTTACACCAGCAGAACGACTTCGCAAAATTAATCGCTAGGCCGTGACTATGTCCTTTGATACTACTAGAAGTCAAATTAAGGGACGAAAGTTTCATCTTTTCAAAGCTATTTTTTGCATAGCCATCATTTTTTCTTTCAAGAGCGTAAACGCTGAAGAAGTCACTAAATTAAGTTCTTCCACATTTGGGGGCACTTTGTGGTTCTCATTTGTTAGTCTGATGCTCGGAGCTGGACTGATATTATTAGTTGCTTGGTTGATCAGAAAGAATACTTCTGCAAAGTTACCTACTGACAACGCACAAATACTTTTTCAGTATCCATTGGGTCCACGAGATAGGATATTAGTGATGCGGGTATTAAATCGCGTCATTATTTTGGGACAATCTGCAACTCAAATTAATTATTTGACAGAGTTAGATCCTGAAGAAGTAGCTGATATAAATATAGAAGCACCAAATCAAAACCTAAAGAATACTTTTGCCAAGTATATTAAAGTCAATTTCAATTGAAAAAGAAATTATTCCCCTCGAAATCGCAGCAATGGTGGCTTTTGACGGTGGGCTTGAGCGTATTTTTTTTAAGCTCTTTTGAAGCCTTTAGTCAAGCATTGCCTTTAGTAACATCTAAAAATGGTAGTTCAGGGACTACATTTGCTGTTCCAGTCGAAACTGTTTTAGCCCTAACTGCGCTATCATTTTTACCTGCAGCACTCATTCTGATGACTAGTTTTACTAGGATATTAATCACATTTTCATTATTACGACAGGCTTTGGGTCTTACCACTGTTCCTCCTAACTTAGTAATAATAGGGTTATCTTTATTTTTAACCCTCTTTATCATGAACCCAGTTTTTGAAACTATTTATCGAGATGCCTACACACCTTACTCTAAAAATAAAATGAGTTTTGTTGATGCTGTTGAAAAAGGAAGTGTCCCTTTGAAAGAGTTTATGCTCAAACAAACTCGTCGGGAGGATTTAAATGTATTTGCAAAAATGTATGGTAAACCTATAGAGTCTCGAGAAAAAGTTCCAATGGTAGTTCTTATTCCTGCATTTGCGATCTCTGAGATTAAAACTGGTTTTTTAATAGGTTTTGTGATTTACCTACCATTTCTAGCTATTGATTTTGCAGTCGCAAGTATATTGACATCATTGGGTATGGTAATGGTGTCCCCAATGATGTTTTCTTTACCATTGAAGTTAATTATTTTTGCTTTGGCAGATGGCTGGGCTCTTCTTGCGGCCTCATTAGTACAAAGTTACTATTAAATAAAAGCTTCGATATGGATAATACTCTCATTATTGAATTGGTTTTTCAGGCGATGCGAATGGCGGGAATTTTGGCTGGCCCGCCCATTTTAGCTTTATTAATTACTGGTCTAGTAATTGGTATTCTTCAGGCTGCAACCTCTATCAACGAAACAACTGTAGCGTTTGTACCAAAATTACTCGTGTTTGCCATTGTTTTGTTAATGATTGGCCCTGTTTCTTTGGGTCTTTATACAGACTATATTCGTGAATTATTTGCACGAATTCCTAGCCTTATCTCTTAAAGAAAATCATGAACTTTAGCAGTTTGATGATTCAACAATTTACTGTAGCGTTGATGCTCACTTCATTAAGAATATTGGGGCTATTTTTAACTGCGCCAATGCTCTCTTTTCGGGCATTTCCAATGCAATTTCGTGTCATGCTGTCAGTTTTCATGGCATTTATGGTGATGCCGGTCATCAACAGTGGTGCTTCTATCGATTTACCTGCAACTGTAATGATGAGTTTTTATTCTGCAGCCATAGAGCTTTGTATCGGAGCTTTTATTGGATTTACAATTCGAGTAGGTTTGATGGTCGTTGAAATTGCAGCGGAAGTACTTTCTTTTTTATCTGGATTTAGTTACGCCTCAACCTTATATCGTGATCCTTCTTTGGATTCTGGTTTGGTTTCAGTTTTTCTTAATTTAGTCGCATTGGCTTACACTTTTACATTAAACTTACATTTAGTTTTTATTGATGTGGTCTTACAAAGTATTAAAACTTTACCTTTTGGTTCTTGGCCAACTGAATGGAGTATGCGTAACATGATGATACTTGTTTCAGAATCTTTCCAGTTAGGATTGATAGTGTCTATACCTATTTTTTTGGCATATCTTATGTTTAATTTGATTCAAGGTTTCTTAGGTCGGACGAGTCCTCAACTAAATTTATTTTCTGTTGGATTTGCTTTTACAATCCCTTTGGCATTTTTAGTCTTAAATCTACTTATTCCAGAAGTTCAAAGTATAGTTATTCATGCTATAGAAAATCCATTGAGCCTTGTTCGAAATGGTGTGGAGATGCACCTTGGTCGATAATTTAAAAATTATTCAGTTAACAGCATCTTTAATTATCCTTCTTGGTTTGGGAGCTAATGCTTTTGCTCAAGTTAATGAAGAGTCTAGTACACAAACTCAGCAGCTTGAGAAGAGCATCCCAATTGATAAAAAAGCTGGCCCCTCTGAAAGATTATCTCTAGTTCTCGGTTCTGCAAAGAGCTTTTGCGCCTCACGAAACCCCTATCCTGTAGGTGCGGATTCTAATGGTCAAGACACGCAAATTTGTAAGCGTCTTGAGATTAGAGGTAAGCGAATAGAATGTGAGATTAATCAAGTTGGTCAGAAAAACGCAAAAGGTGATGTCTTCGGGCCAGAGATGCAATCTTCTTTGAAAGACTGGGCCCAATGCACAGGTAAAGTGGCTTTAATTTTAGAGCAAGGCTTCTATTTGCCATCAGGTGAAATCGAGAGAAGGCTACAATTTTGTAATAATCAATTTATGCACCACCCCGGAGAAGCTCCTCAACTTGGTTTTATGGAGCGCTTAAGAAAAAATTTTGCTCGTCCAGACTATAAATCTCAAACGGAGCCAGCAATTGACAAAGCATTCTTTGATAAAAGTAATTTGCAAATAGATGATCAGCGAGTGGGTACTATGAAGTGTGAATACATGCTGCCATCATCAACAAATCCTGCTAGTTTAAAAATCGAAACACTTGAGCCAAATAAGCCCACTGTGATTGAAAATAATAAAAAATACAACGATTCAGAAATGAATGACCAAGCTAAAAAAATTACTCCTACTAACAAAGCTAAGACACCTAAAGTTGAACTTAACTCCAAAGATTCTTCCAAGGCAAAAGAAAATATAAAGAAAAAAGAAGAATTTAAAAATATAAATCCTGTTGGAGAATGTCGAAGACCACTTAAAGATTGTCCAAAATAATGAGCGAGAACATCATGAGAAACGTTTACAAAAGTATTTTTTTAAAGCCTTTATTTATAGTTCTTTCGATATTTTTCAGTGGGATTGCTTTTGCTCAAGCTGGTGACGCAGAGTTAAGTCAATCTTTGGCGGATAAGATTAAAAAGGGTGGCGGTGATATCGTCATGAGGCCTAGTGATTTAAAAGAAACGGTTCCTTCAAAGCCTGTCCTAAAACCAGCCGTTCAATCAACTGACATCTCAACCCCATCAAAAAATAATAGTACCAGAAAAGATTCAATGTCTCATCAACATTGGTCCTATGAAAGTGGGGAGACTGGACCTGAAAATTGGGGTAAGTTGAGCAAAGAAAATACTTTATGCACAAATGGTAAACAGCAGTCACCAATTAACATTGAAAAAGGAATTCAAGTTGACTTGCCAGCGCTGAGCTTTGATTACAAACCATCTCAATTAGCGATTGAAGATAATGGTCATACAATCATGGTGAAGTATAGCGAAGGCAGTAATTTGTCAGTACAAGGTAAACAATATCGACTAGTGCAGTTTCATTTTCATCATCCTAGTGAAGAAATGGTCGATGGAAAACGCTTTGATATGGTGGCACATTTAGTTCATCAGCATTTTGATGGTAGCTTATTAGTGTTAGCTGTTTTTATGAATGCTGACAAAAATTCAGCGACACTTGCTGTTAATCACCAAGAAGAAGGGCCTGAAAGCAAAGTAAACCCACAAAAATCAAAACAGGCATCAAATACTCCCGTGAGCAATTTTGAAAATTCTCTGTTCCAGCAGATACTCAATAATGTTCCTTTAGTAAGAAATATTACCGAAACGCCCCCTGGAGTAATGATTGATATAAATCACATATTGCCTAAAAATTTGACTTATTACACATATATGGGCTCGCTGACAACTCCCCCTTGCACTGAAAATGTGACTTGGATTGTTTTAAAGGAGCCTGTAATACTTTCTCAGCAACAGGTCGAGAACTTTGGACTCATTTATTCTAATAACGCCCGTCCAATTCAGCCCAAACATGATCGCTTAATTAAAGCTACTCGTTAAGTTGTTCAAAAAATAGTCACAAACTTGCTTTTTTAGGTAAATAATTCAATTCTGGCATGAAGTTTGCTTTACTTAAGGTATAGAAATTTTTCTTACTGATAAGGAAGTTAAACATGAATGTTGGACCACAGTTTGATCCGCTAGATTTTGGCGAAGCCGCATTAAAGCTTCGTACTTATCGTCATGAGATTTTAGGATCTAATTTGACTAATGCGGATACCCCTGGATATAAAGCTAGGGATATCGACTTTTCCAAATCTTTACAAAATGAATTATTGCAAAGAAATCATGCAGATACAATGCCTATGGAAGTTACCTCCAAAGGGCATTATCAGTTTAACAGTAGCATTTCAAACCAGCCAAACTTGTTATACCGTGTGCCAAATCAACCATCAATGGATGGAAATACTGTAGATCCAGATATTGAGCTTGGTGAATTTTCTAAAAATGCGTTAATGACGCAAGCGGCTATAACCTTTTTAACAGGAACTATCAAAAGTCGCTTATCAGCCATTACAGGACAATCATCATGAGTCTACTAAGCACATTTAATATAGGCGCTTCTGGTATGTCAGCGCAGTCTTTGAGGCTAAATACTATAGCCTCAAATATTGCCAATGCTGAAAGTTCTAGTGGCCCGGATGGCAGAACTTACCGTGCTCACCGTGTGGTATTTACGTCAACACCTAATGCTAATAGCCCAGGCTCTGGAGTTGCAGTTTCTAACATTGTTGAAAGCGATGCTCCCTTAAGGCGTGAATACCGCCCTGGACATCCCAAAGCTGATGCAAATGGTTATGTTGATATGCCGAATGTGAATCCTGTTGAAGAGATGGTCGACATGATCTCAGCTTCGCGCTCTTATCAAACGAACGTCCAAATGATGAATGTAAGCCGTCAATTGGTTCTTGCAACCCTTGACTTAGGTAAATAATTTTAGAAGGAGTTTTAAATGACTACTAGTTCCATGAACCCTATGTTAAATATTCCGGTCTACACAAATAGTAGTGCTCTGAATACTAACTCAACAAATACTTCAAATACATCTGCAAGTTCTACGGATCAAACTCAGAACTTTCTGAAGTTATTGGTGGCTCAGATACAAAATCAAGACCCAATGAGTCCAATGGATGCTTCAACGATGACTAACCAAATGTCGCAATTAAATATGGTTAGTAGCATGGGAACAATGAATACAACGTTGACATCAATGCTTGCTCAAATACAAAACAGCAATTTCATGAATCAAACTGCGATGATTGGCCACACTCCATTAATTGCAGGAAATTCAATCTCTTTTGATGGGTCTAGCAACGTTGCTATAGGTGCTAATCTTGCTTCTCCAGTTAATAATTTAGTTGCTAGCATTCAGGATAGTACTGGCAAAACAGTTGCTCAAGTAAATCTAGGCTCTGCTAATGCTGGTATGAAAACTGCTACATGGTCTGGACAAGATAGCTCAGGCAATGTTTTACCTGCAGGAAATTACAGTGTCAATTTTACAGGATTGGATGCCACTGGAACTGCTGTAACACCAGTTGCGTTTGTTGGATCGCCTGTGGCTTCAGTTGCTAAAGGAGCAGGTAATTCTGTCAACTTCACTTTGCAGAACGGTCAATCCGTTGATGCAACTACTATTAATCAATGGGTTTCTTAACATTCTGTCTAGAAAAGGAATAAATCATGGCTATTGGAATCGGACTTTCAGCATTACTTGCAGCATCAGAGGCTATTGATGCTACAAGTAATAATATCGCAAATGCGCAAACAATTGGCTATAAGGCTGGCCAATATGTTTTTCAAGATGAGTTCTTTAGAGCAACGGATCCTCAGAATCCTAATAGGACAGGTATGGGAACTGCCATTACTCAGATTCGTCGTCCTCAAACGAATGGATCGATTGTCGCTACATCAAATCCATTGGATTTAGCAATTGGGGGTATTGGAATGTTCACAACTGCCACAACGGTTGTTGACGGAACAAGTACTGGCAATCCCTCTGACTTTCAATATACTCGTAACGGTCAATTCGGTGTGGATAATCAAAATCGTATTGTTAATGAAAATGGTAATTATTTAGTAGGTTATCCAGCAAATCCAGATGGGACGATTAATGGTGCTGTAAGTTCTGTTTTAAAACTTGATCAAGCACCTTTGCCAGGGACACAGACTCAAAATTCGAAGATTGATTTAAATATTGATGACTCAACTAATCCAATTCATTCTCAATTTGATCCTACTAATTCTGGAACATATACACAATCGACCTCTCAAACTATTTATGACTCAACAGGTTTGTCTCACACTCTGTCTCTTTATTATGTTAAGCAAGATTCAATACCCCTAGTCTTTACAGATGGCGGTAATGGAACTTTTAATTACTTACCAAAACAAAATTCCGTTACAACTGGAACTTTGGATGGAAGCGGAAATCCAACCACTACCACAATTACAGGACAGCTTGCAACAACAGCAAATCCTGCAACTGCTAATAATGCAGAAGAGACTCTTAGTAATGCTAGTGTTAAGTATGTTTCGGGTGGGCCTGGTGTGGGAGCAACCTACTTGATGACCCTGCAAGATGGTTCAACGTTGACAGTTACTATGAGTCAACCTGCTGTTTCGGCTGGTAGTCAAGACCCTGTAACTGGAAACTTAGCGACAACGGACATTCCTGCACAATATACAATTCCTACATCTAGATTTGCTGTTTTTGCAACAATTGATGGTGTTGCAGTACCTGGTGGTGGTAGCCCATCTACAGCAGCTGACTTTGGAGCTTCTACTGGATATCCTACAGGCGTATCAGGACCTTTCAGCGGTCAAACAGCTCTAGGAACGATGGCTTTTGTTGGAGGTAAGAATATTGATTCTCTTGCTAGAGATGTTTATAACAGTCCACAATTTAAATCCTCTTTCAACATAGCAGCAAATGTTGGAGAAACCAATAAAAACCAAGTTGCTTTTAACATTGATTCAACTGATATGACTGCGTATTCTGCGGTTGAACAAACTTATACAAATAGTCAAGATGGATCACCACTATCGCAACTTTCAAGTTATTCTTTTGACAGTACAGGAAAGTTAGTGGCCGTTTACTCAAATGGTCAGTCAAAAATCCAGGGACAAGTTAAGCTTGCAAACTTTACGAATGATGAAGGCTTAATACCTATTGGTGGAAATTCTTTCGAAGAGTCTGCTTTATCTGGTCAGCCATCATACGGTACAGCTGGAGCTGGTCTATTTGGTGCTTTAAAGTCTCAAGCTCTAGAACAGTCTAATGTTGACCTAACAAGCCAGTTGGTAACTTTAATGTCATTACAGCGCCAGTACTCTGCGGCATCTGAGGTTGTGAAAACATCACAAACTATTGAGGATGATGTTCTGAATAAATTAGGTTAATTGCATAATTATTTTTTTCATCCGCCCTAGTGGCGGATTTTTTTTAATCAGTAAAAAATCATTAGTTGGCATGATACTTGCTTTAACTAGAATAAGTGATTTAAATCAAGCAAAAAAGGATATTCAATGATTAACCGATATGTGTATACCTCAATGACTGGAGCTAAGGCTAGTACAGATCAGTTAGCAGTTACTGCTAATAATTTAGCGAATACACAAACTCCTGGGTTTAGGGAGGTAGTCAATGCGTATCGTGCAGTTCCAATACAGGGTAAAGAAGCTGATACCCGCGTATTCTCTGTGGAAACAACCCCAGGTTCTAATTTTAACTCTGGTGTAATTCAAACAACCGGAAATCCATATGATGTGGCTATTAAAGGAAGCGGCCTATTTGCGGTACGTCGTGCTTCTGACTCTAGCGAGGCTTATACAAGAGCTGGTAATTTTTATGTAGATAATACAGGCGTTCTTAAAGTTGGTAATAATGCAACTGTTTTAGGGGTTGGTGGACCTATTAACATTCCTCTTGGAGCTAAGGTTCAAGTGGCTGATGATGGTTCTGTTTATACCCAGATTCCTGGAAACTCATTTCTAAATCAGGCTGGAAAATTAAAAATTGTTAATCCGCCGACATCACAACTCTCAAGAAACGAAGATGGCCTATTTGACGTGCCTAACGGTCAAGGTACCGTTGATCCAAATGCAAGAGTCATTCAAGGCGCTGTAGAAATTAGTAATGTTAATCCATCTCAATCGATGGTTGAAATGATCAGTCAAAGTCGTATGTTTGATCTTAATATCAGAACTCTTCAATCGGCCGATCAAAACGCACGTTCTGCCAATGAACTTCTCTCTTTATCGCATTGATCTAAAGGAAAATAATTATGTTACGCTCATTATGGATTGCTAAAACTGGAATGGATGCCCAGCAAACAGGCATAGATTTGATTTCAAACAATTTAGCTAACTCTTCGACAAATGCATTTAAGAAAATTAACCCTATTTTTCAAGACCTTTTGTATACCACTATACGAGCCCCTGGTTCAGCTTCAAATGCTCAAAATTTATTACCAACAGGTTTACAAGTTGGTTCAGGTTCAGCAGTAACAACAACAGAACGTGTCAATATTCAAGGTCCATTATTAAATACTGGAAATTCATTAGATATAGCGATTCAGGGAAATGGTTATTTTCAAATTCAGTTAGCAGATGGTACCTTGGCATACACTCGTAATGGTAGCTTTAGTAAAAATGCTACTGGTCAAATCGTAACTCAAGATGGTAATACAGTTTCAGGCGCTGGTGTTATACCATCCTCTGCAACAGGAATTTTTATAAACTCAGCTGGCTTGGTCCAATATACCCAACAAGGAAGTACTGCGCTTACTCAAGCGGGTCAGCTTGTTCTAGCAAATTTTGCCAATGAGTCAGGCTTATCATCAATCGGTAATGGTAACTATATCCCTACACCATCTTCAGGAACTGCTCAGACACAGACTGCTGGAACTAATGGTATGGGAACAACAAATCAATATTATGTTGAACAGTCAAACGTTAATGTTTCAGAAGAACTAGTTAAATTGATTGCAGCACAACGTGGTTATGAGATCAATACGCGTGCAGTCACAGCTTCTGATCAAATACTACAAAAATTATCAACCTTGGGACAATAATCATGCGTAAATTACCAGTGTTTCGGTTAATCAGTATATTGATCATCGCCCCAGCACTTTTAAGCGCTTGTGCTACAGCAGATAAGCCAACTCTTTTAGCAACGCCAACTTCTGTTCGTCCAAAACCAGAGACACTTACCCCAGCAAATCTAGGGAGTTTATTTCCAACAACTAATACTTCAATGAGTGTTGGGTTTAGGCCATTATTTGAAGATACTCGTGCAAGAAATGTGGGTGATACATTGACGATTGTGTTGAATGAAACAACCAGCGCAGCGAAAAATAGTGGATCATTGGCGGCAAGAAAAGCTAATGCAACAAACACATATGCTAATACTGGAGCAACACCAGGTTTTCTTGGTGGAGCTATCTCTGGAATTACAGACTTTTTAACTGGTGTTGGTAATAACGCATCCACTACAGATTTAAAGAGTGAAGGGAGCGGAAATAGTTCAAACAGTAATTACTTCAACGGTACTATAACCGTAACAGTCATTGAGGTTCTCTCCAATGGTAATTTAGTTGTTGCTGGTGAAAAACAAATAGCAGTTAGTAATGAAGAAGAAACAATCCGTTTTGGTGGCGTTGTTAACCCACGTAATTTAGTCAATAATTCAATTTCATCCCAGCAAGTAGCAGATGCAAGAATGGAATATCGTGGTCGTGGAGCTGCAGATGATGCACAACAAACCGGTTGGTTAACGCGCGCTTTACTTAAATTTAATCCTTTATAAGCTGATCATGAAACTGACTAAATCATATACTCGTTTTCTAGCTACTCTTTTTTTATCCTTAATATCAATTACGACAGTTCATGCTGAGCGTTTAAAGGATATTTCAAATATTGCTGGATTGCGTCCTAATCAACTCGTTGGTTATGGTCTTGTAGTTGGCTTAGACGGTTCTGGTGACCAAACTACTCAAACACCATTTACTATTCAAAGTGTATTGCAAATGATTGGAACTTTAGGTATTACAGTTCCACCGGGTGGACAGGCGCAGTTAAGAAATGCTGCAGCTGTGATGGTAACTGCAGAAATGCCACCACTAGCAAGACCTGGCCAAGCAATTGATATTACAGTTTCTTCGATGGGTAATGCGCAAAGTTTGAAAGGTGGAACTTTGTTGATGACACCCCTTCGAGCTGCTGATGGGCAGGTTTATGCGCAGGCTCAGGGTAACGTTGTTATATCTGGCGCAGGTGCAAGTGCTGGTGGGGCAAGTACAACAGTCAATCATTTATCTGCAGGTCGAATTCCTTCAGGAGCACTTATAGAGAGATCGGTTCCTCAAATCATGCCAGAGGAATTTATCCAATTGGATTTAAAACAATCTGATTTTTCCATGATGCAAAAAACAACACAAGCAATTGGACAGCGCTTTGGAGTGGGAACAGCTATTCCCATCGATGCTCGATCCCTCAATGTTCGTGTACCTCTTGATCCATTACAGCGTGTTGCTTTCATGGCGACTTTACAAGATATTAATATTGAACAGACATCAGGCCCTGCAAAAGTGATCTTAAATTCAAGAACTGGGTCTGTTGTGATGAATCAAGCGGTGAAGCTTGCTCCATCTGCTGTTGCGCATGGTAATTTAACAGTCCGAATACAATCTACTCCAGAGGTAAGTCAGCCCAATGCGTTTGGTAGAGGCGAAACCGTTGTGACCTCTCAAGACACTGCGACAGTTTCAAGTGATGGTAAGCCAGATAATTTAATATCAATTTCAGGCGGAGCAAGCTTATCTTCAGTGGTAAAGGCATTAAATATGTTAGGTGCAACACCTTCCGATTTAATTTCAATCTTGCAATCACTCAAGTCCTCAGGCGCTTTAAGTGCAGAAATAGAGGTGATTTGATGATGCCTCTTTCTAATTTAACTATTCCAGGAGTTGGGTTGGCAGCTATTGGATCGAATGCAATGAGTTTTTTAGGGCAAGCTAACGAATTACCCCCAGTTCTAAAAAACAATACCAGTAATTCTGCATCATTTGCTTCTATTTTGGATTCACAACAAACTTCGTCAGATGTAATGTCATCTACAAAAAATAGTATCTCAGAATCATCATCTTCAATCACAAAGACTGAAAAACAAATAAGAGATGCTGCTAGGGGTTTTGAGCGTACTTTGGTTCGTCAAATGTTAAGCACAGTTAGAAGTAACTCTTTACGTGGAGGCGATGATCAAAATGACTCTTCAAAAGGTTACTTAGAAATTGCTGATGATAAGTTGGCTGATGCTTTAGTTGCTGGTAAAGGTGTGGGTTTTGCTAGTAAAGTGGCTGATCAAATGTTAAGTCAACCCAATGTAAAGGCCCTAATCGAAGCTGAGAAAAAATCCGTTAGTAATACTAACAAGACTAATTCAGCAGCTAATTTTAATAATGTAGTAAATCAGTATAAAAATGTTTCATCATTTTAATAGGATCTAATAATGGATATCAATTCAATCAGTAGCACAGCTTATGAAGGCCTACAAATGGCCCAAGCTGGTATGCTGATTACATCGCAAAACGTTTCTGGAGCCTCTGTCGATGGATATTCAAAACGTAATGCTAACTCAGTCATTGATTCATTAGCGCCGAATGCTATGAATTTGACAGGCACTGCATTTGCTGTCAATGGATTTATCCGTCAGTACAACTCTTTGGTGAGTAGTCAGTTACTAAATCAACAAGCAAAGTCAAGTTATACAGACACTCTAGTTCAATACACATCATCGATTAATAGCTTAGTTGCTAGTACCTCTACAGGCTTACAAACATCAATTGCTAACTTTTTTAATGCGTTTGGCACCTATGCAACTAATCCCTCTAGTCCATCTGCGCAGTCAGGATTAACTGGGTCTGCAAATCAAGTTTCCGCCAGCATGGCTGGTATGGTTTCTATGGTTGGGCAGTTATCTAGTAATGCGAAATCTGGTCTCTCTGACATTGTTGACCAGGTAAATACTTATTTGCCACAATTAGCAGAAGTAAATCAGCAAATTATTAATTCTGCTAGCGGAGGAAATAATACTGGAGCGTCTCCAGATTTGTTAGACCAAAGGGATCAAATTCTTGGTAAATTACAAACTTTAATTGGTGGTCAAAGTCTAATAAATAATGATGGAACTGCAACACAAATTGTTAGTGGAGTTCCTTTAGTTGAAAGAGGAGTTGCAAACAAATTAGCTATTATCACACCTGACAATCCTGTTTTGACTGTTCAATTTAATTCAAATTCAATAAACAATGGTGGAAATGTTCAAAAGATTAAAACTCCTACTGAGGGTCAAGCTGGAGCATTAATTACATTAACTACTCAATTTGTACCGCTTTTAAATCAACGTCTAAATACGATTGCCCAGGGATTGGTAAGTATTGCTAACAATGTCAGTGGCGCAAGTGATAAGAGCGGTGGAGCTTTAAAGATTTTTGGTTTTAATACAAGTCAAGGATCCCTAGGCGATACTCGCACGATTGGTGGCGACGCAACGAATCTTATTCCTCAGATTACCTCAGACACAGCAATGAATGATCTCTATCAAGCGAATGCCACTGATTCATTAGGACTAGTTTCACAAGGGCTTACTGCTGCAAACTTTACAGCACTTGCACCAATCGATAATACTCAGTATGTGAATAATACATCGGGGACTTTTAATGGAGTAGCTGCAGGCCAGCCTTTTATAAGTTCATCACAAGCAAACACAATTTCACAATATAGTACGTTGATGGGGAATTCTGTTGCTAACTTAGTAAGTGATGTGGGTGTCCAGGTAGCAACTTGGACCAATAATCAAAGCGCTAATCAAGCCATACTAAGTAATTTAGAAACCCAACAAAGCTCAATTTCAGGAGTGAATCTGGATGAAGAAGCAGCCAATCTTTTGAAATATCAGCAAATGTATCAGGCTTCTAGTAAAGTTTTGCAGGCAGGAAATCAAATGTTCCAATCAATTTTATCTATCATGAATTAAGAACTGAATCGGAGAAATCGATATGAGAGTTAGTACCAGTCAAATTTTTGATAGTAGTGTTCAATCCATGAATACAAGTCTTACGCAAGCTGTGAAATATCAGCAGCAAATTAGCACAGGTCAGCAATATAGTCAGGCATCTGATAACCCATATGCAGTTTCATGGGGAGTTAGATTGAGCTTCGATAATAGTCGTTTAACGATGTACACCAATAATCAGAATTTTGTTTCAGCATCAATGGATAATGCATCTACTCAGTTAGGAAGCATGATTGATCAAATGAATCAATTAACATCTATCTCAGTTCAAGCTCAAAATGGAGCTCTTACATCTTCAGCTTTAAATGCTTTGTACCAGCAGGCTAGTCAAATTGCCACAACAATTCAAGGTCAATCAACTGCAAAAGATGCCACGGGTAACCCAATTTTTCCACCAAGCATAAACTCCGTTCAAATAGAACCTGGTGTTTCCGTAGATTCAGGGATTCAAGCTTCAAATGCTTTTGGTTTAGATGTGTCGGGTAATTTGGTGGCGGGAAAAACAGATGTGATGGCAAAAATCCAAGCTTTTGTTGCTTATTTAGGACAAAAAGCTGGAATTCCAGGTCAAACATCAAGTGATACTCTAAGTACGGTATCCACAGGATTAACTTCGGCATATAATCAACTACAAGATGCTCAAACTCATAGTGGTTTGGTGGGAAGTCTTGTTAGTCAAGCAAGTAGCGCAGTTAACTCACTAAGTACTCAGTTAGCATCAACGACTTCGACTTTACTAGACACTGATATGGCAGCAGCAACTGCAGGCTTCACAAAGGAGCAATCTCTTTTGAATGCAGCTCAGGCGCTGTTTGGTAAATTGCAGTCAAGTAATTTGTTTTCAAATTTGTAATTTAAAACTAAAGAGAAGCTATGAATATTCCAATTGGGTGGATTATTGCGATGGGTTGTGCACTGGGCGGGTACGCTTTGCACGGTGGTCATATTGGGGTGCTGTGGCAGCCAACAGAGGTTTTAACAATTGTTGGAGCCGCTTTGGGTACTATGCTCGCTTCAAATACGCCGACTAACTTAAAAGCAACGATTTCTGCGTTAGGTGGGGCATTTAAATCTGCTGGGGCTGTCAAAGAGTTCCATTTGAATTTATTGTGTTTGATGTTTGAAATTCTTCAAAAAATTAAGAGGGATGGTTTAATGTCCCTAGAGGCCGATATTGAAGAACCTCACGCCAGTCCTATTTTTGAAAAATATCCAGATGTTCTAGCTGATCATCACTTAGTGGACTTTATTACTGACTATTTAAGAATGATGTTAGCTGGCGCTTTAGATTTAATTCAGATTGAAAGCTTAATGGAACAAGAAATTGAAGTTCACCATCTAGAAGGACACATTCCAGTAAACGCAGTAACGAACGTTGGTGATGGTTTACCTGCGTTTGGTATTGTTGCTGCTGTGATGGGGGTTGTTCACACCATGGGATCTATTGGTTTACCTCCGGCTGAATTAGGTAAGCTAATTGGTGCGGCCTTGGTTGGTACGTTTTTAGGTATTCTTTTAGCTTATGCTTTCGTAGCACCAGTTGCAAAAGTTTTAGAGCAGAAATTGAATTCCAGTTCAAGAGCATTTTTAGCTGTAAAAGCTATTCTCATTGCAAGTTTAAATAATTTTCCACCGGCTGCTGCCATAGAATTTGGACGTAAAGTACTATTCTCTGATCAACGCCCAAGCTTTGCAGAGCTTGATGAAGGAACAAAAGCGGTTAAAGGTAAGTAAATGCCTAAAGATGGCGCACCTATAGTTGTTATAAAACGCGTCAAGAAAGGTGGCCATGGCCACCACGGTGGTGCTTGGAAAATTGCATACGCAGACTTTGTAACTGCAATGATGGCATTCTTTCTGTTGATGTGGGTTTTAGGCTCAACTACTGCCGGAGATTTGGCAGGTATTTCTTCATATTTTCAAAACCCTTTAAGAATCTCAATGGCTGGAGGGCAGGGTTCAGGAGATACCACTAGAATTGTTAAAAGTGGAGGTGGCAGTATCACTTTGACTACTGGCCAAGAGGCTAAAGCTGACGCTGATACGGATGAGCGTCGCGTTAGTAATTCTCAAGCAACTGAAATTGAGAATGCTCGAAGAGATAATACTAGTTTGACTTCATCTGTAACACAAGGCGGACCCGGCGGTTCAGATAGCGGTCAATCTCAGGCACAGGCTCAGTCTGTAAAAGATAAAATCGAAAGTGATATAAAAAACGACCCTGAGCTAAGTAAGTTAAAAGGTCAAGTTTTTATGGACGTTACAGCAGAGGGACTACGGATCCAAGTAGTGGACGATAAAAGCAGACCTATTTTTGCAAGCGGTGGGACAACACCTACTTCTTCAGGGCAGAGATTATTGAGAGTTATTGGAAAGGCTCTAACAGAGTCTCCAAACCCTATTAGGATTGAAGGCCATACTGATGGTGCTAAATATACTAAAGGAGGCATGGGTTACTCTAATTGGGATCTTTCCTCTGATAGAGCAAATGTCGCTCGACGCGAAATGTTAAATGGGGGCCTTAAAGAAGACCGTATCGCCCAAGTTATTGGATTCGCAGATAAATACCCTATTAATCCTGATGATCCTGCAGATCCTTTAAATAGAAGGATTTCAATTACAGTTCTAAAGCAAAAACCACAGGTAGCTTCATCTAAAATCAGTGGGATGTCTTCAAATGAATCAGGAAATAATAAACTTGAAGGCTTTAAGATGGGCCCTCAAGAGATACCAGATAATTTAAAAGCACCAGAAAAAGATAAAAATGAATTACCATCTTCACAATTTTCATTACCACCAAAACCATCGGTTTCACCAAGTTTAAAGAGGTAAATGTTATGAAAATAAGCTCTTATTTTGGGGCTAGTTTTTTAATTGGAGTGATTTTGCTCAGTAGCACTGTAGTGCTTGCAGGGGGGGCATCAAACGAAGAATCTAAAGAGGATTCTAATAAGAAAACTAATAGTTTGCCTTTAAACAAAGGGCAAAATTTAGCAGTTGATAAATCTAAAAAATCAAATGCTGATCAGCAAAAAAATGAAGCAAAAAAAATCTATGACTTATTCAATAAAAGTTTTATCAAATCAATTGCTTCAATTCAATGTTTAAAAGATATTGATTGTATTAACTCAGAGGACGATGTTTTAAAATATAGTGTTTTTAATATTAGACTACTTCATAAGCTAGAAGAGGCGGCACAAAAAAACGATATTTGGGCAATGTATTATATTGGGCTCATTGCGTATGAGAGGGCTGAAGACTACGCTGACCGAGCAAGCTATATTCGAGATCGAGATTTTATTTTTACTGCAATGGTTCTGAACCGATATAAAGATGACCAATATATAAGAGCTAAGAAGTTTTTAAAAGATCCAGCTAAAGCCAGGATTCCAGAAGCTTGTCAGATGATGGGAAACATATACTCAAAGGGCTTAGGTGTAAAAGTTGATGTTAATCAAGCAATGGATTTTTACTACTGTGCAGCCTTAGAATTCATGAGTGCAGATCGCAATTTAGAGGCTGAAATAATATTAAAATCGATGAATGAAACAACAATTCCAACTGACGCCCGCATAGTTGATGTTTATGCAAAGTTAAACAAAAATAATAGATAATTAATTAAATTTATATGAAAGAATTGGCATGAAAGATAAAATTTTAGGTGTTCTTAAAAAACTATTGGTTTGGGGATTATTGCCTCTTGCGTTTTTGACTTTTTTATTTGTAATGGGTGAGCAATTTGAAGTTGGTAGATTGTCTGCAGTAGCTGCCTGTAAAGACTGTCCAGATGTGGGGCTTTGTTTAAGAGAAAAAGGATATTTAGAGAACGATCCATTTTATCCAGATTTAACTAGACGTTATTTAGGAGCTTACGCAAGAACAATTGGTGGGGATTTGGGGGCTTCTTATCAAGTTAAAACAACAAAGCCAAATAAACCTGCTGCACCCAAGGCAAGTGATAATGGCGATCAAGAACTTATTGATGCAGCTGGAAAATAGTTTTTTCCAATACCTTGCCATTTAAGATATAGATGGCAGAAGAATCTTCTCAAGAAAGGGAGCTAGCTCCCTCAGCCAAAAGGCTTGAACAAGCCAGAGAGCAAGGTCAATTTGCTCAGTCTAGAGACTTAACTACATTTGTATTGATCATAGGTTTTTTTCTTGTAGTAACAACTATTGGACCCATACTATTACGCCAGATGCGAGTTTTGGTCCAAATCGCACTTCAGTTCGACCAACCGGCCAATTTACTAGATCATATAAATGAATGGTTCTCTGGCCCTTTTTCTGTTCTCGCATTTACACTTTTAATGATTATCTTGGCCGTTTGGCTTGTAGCAATTTTTGCACCCTTAGCTTTAGCTGGATTTAGACCTGTATTTGCTCTAAAGTTTGATTTATCAAAATTAGATCCTATAACGGGGATCGGTCGAATTATATCCGTCAACTCTTTGATTGAATTAGTTAAAAATCTAATGAAAATTATTTTTTTGATGGGTGTAGGTTTATTCTATTTGTATGGATTATTTGACTTTGTTAGCCTTTTAATACAAAGTGATTTGCAAAATTCATTAGTTTTTTCAGTCAAATTTTTAACCAACGGTATTGGACTTCTTCTTTTCCCGTTGGCGATTATTGCACTTTTTGATGGAGTTATACAGTATCTCAAATTTCAGAAACAAATGAAAATGAGTCCTGAAGAATTAAAGCAAGAAACAAAGGAAAGTGAAGGATCTCCAGAGATTAAGCAACGACTCAGACAAAAGCAAAGACAAATAGCTGCCTCTCGAATGATGGCAGCTATTGAAAGAGCTGACGTGGTTCTAGCAAACCCTGAGCACTATTCCGTAGCCTTACGTTATGATCCTGAAAAAATGTCTGCGCCGATAGTTGTCGCAAGAGGGACAGATGCATTAGCTCTTCGTATTCAAGAGGTGGCTAAAGAGCATCAAGTTCCTGTAGCACAAATTCCTCCACTAGCTCGATATTTATATAGCCAATTAGATATTGGTGAGTCAATACCAATAGCGCTCTTTGAGGCTGTTGCTAAGATATTAGCGTGGGCTTATGAGACTAAAGAAAGTGATGGTAGAGCCCCCATTCTTCCTCAAGTCTCTTTCACTCCAGAGCAGCTGAAAAAAAATCGTCCGTTACTTTAAAAATTATTTTTTTACATTTTCAAGGAAAGTTGCCCCAACGTCTGGAGGGAATATAAAAATATTCATTAACTCATTACGTTTATTAAAACTTCTGCCTACTTGAAACACTATTTGACCATTTGCAAAAACAAAGGAGAGTGTATCTTTCAGTCCTATTTTATAGGTATTTAGAGTTGCAGGGCTTGGTTCATAAGCCACGGAATATTTTTTTGAAAATAAGTTAAGAAGTGTTTGAGCTTGATCAAAATTAAAATATCCCAAATCACGCTTCATTAAAATCATCCTACCGGATTCATTGTATGTAACCCAAAGCATGTCTTCTTTTTCGCCATCAAAAAATGGGCATCCTATCGTCAATTCATATTCAGTACATTTGAACTTGTTGATAACCTCATCTTTAGTCATCGTGAATAATATTCCCCGATATCCTTTTAAAGGTAAGTTTTCTAATTCAAGATTCTTGGCTTCTGGTTCAATAATATTTTTATGAGCAACTGGTGCATCACACGCCGATACAAGCAGACTCAAAATTATGGATATAAAAATAGCCTGAATTTTTTTTGAAAGAGAAATCATAAGAAATAGTTCTTAATGAAGTTTATCTTGGTTGAGCCAAAGCCGCAGAGTTGCGACAGCGCTCGCAACATCGTTATGGATGATATCTGCTGTTTTTTTAATCTCGTCATTAGGGCTTTGTATGTTTTCAGGAAGGATAATTTTATTATTGGAGGCTGGGGATATTGATTTAATACTATGGCTCGCGTTCTTTGATTTAGTGTTTTGAGAAATACGCTTACGTGAATTTTTTTTGAATCCAAACATGACTCTTCTCCTTTAATTACAAAGTATATATTAGAAGTAGGCTATACATAATTAAGTGACTTGACTTTTTTTCTTAGGTGGACAGGGGCAATTTTTAAAATATCCCGATATTTAGCAATTGTCCTTCTAGCCACAACAAAGCCTTTTTCAGATAAGAGTTTTTCTATTGAACTATCAGATAAAGGCTTTTTAGGATCCTCAGCTTTTACAAGCTGCAAAATTAATTCTTGAATAGCAGTGGATGAAATATTTCCACCAGTAAGTGTTTGTACTTGGCTGGAAAAAAAATATTTAAATTCGTAGGTTCCTTGAAGGCAAGATAAAAACTTTTGAGTAGTAATCCTAGAAATCGTAGACTCGTGGAGTTCTAATTTTTCTGCAATTTCTCTTAGAACTAGTGGCCGCATTGCAATCGGACCATAATCGAAAAAATTTTGTTGTAAGCGAACGATCTCTTGGGCGACATTCAAAATCGTATCATTACGTTGGTTTAGGTTTTTAACCAACCATCTAGCTTCTTGTAATTTTTGAGTAACATTTTCTGAAACTGATGATTTATTAGATTCCTCTATAACCTTTGCGTAGGCAGAGTGGATATTGATTTTTGGGAACGAGGATGGATTTGCAAATGCTTTCCACTTTCCTTGGTACTTTTTTACAAAAATATCAGGAAGTACATATATCTTTTCGTTACCCTCATAGGCACTTGCTGGGGTGTGTTGTAGAGATCGAATGCACTTCAAAGCATCAAGAAAATCCCCATCTTCAAGCTTTAATTTTTTTTTAATAAGAACAGTTTCTTTATTTCCAAGCTCATAAAAAAAATCTGTAATAATTCTTAAGCTATTTTTCCAAACACTTTTTTCTTTATAGTCACTTGGGAAACGATTTAATTGTATTTCAAGACATTCTTTTAGATCTCTTGCGCCGATACCTGGCGGATCTAAATTTTGAAGAAAAGAAAGGGCTCTATGAATTTGCTGGTAAGCAGATTCATCATTTTCATCTACCCAAGGTTGAATCTCTTGAACCAGCTCCTCAACACTAAGTCTTAAATATCCTTTTTCATCTAAATTACCTGCAAGAGTAGCAATGACACTTTTTTCATAATCAGTAATTCTCAAAAGCTGAATTTGATCAATCAGATTTTTAAAAAGTGATGACTCTTGCGCTATTTCGAAGATTGGATCATTTTCATCATCAAAGCTATGGTTGGTAGTTTTGATTGAATTAATTTCGGAGATGATAGGGGCTTGTTCTTGACTAGATGCTGACATTTCTGATTCGAAGTCAAGAAAAGGGTTATTTTCAGCAGCTAAAATAAGTTCTTGCTCGAGTTCTAGAGATGAAAGTTGAAGCAGCTTTATAGATTGTTGGAGCTGAGGAGTAAGTGCTAAATTTTGTGTAAAACCTAAATTAATTGAAGCTTTCATTTTTTTTTAAGGTTTTAATAATTTAATCAATTTTATGCTTTTTCCTTATACTCTGAGAAGTATTTTCATCCTTCTGAAAAGTATCAAAATTTTAAAGTGATATAATTTCATTAAAATTAGTTTTATCAAAGTAAGTTTTAAGGTTTTATAGCCTTTAAAATTATTCCCTTAGTCTTAAACGGAGCATTTTTTGAGGTATAGATATTAGATGATATTAAAAGGCAAGGTAAGTTTAATTAATCTGTTCTTGATAACTTTACTATTGATTTCGTATCAAAACATTGCTCAAGCATATGTTCCTGTCGCTCCCATAGAGGAGATGATGGCAAAAAAAGATCCCCGCCTAGTTTTACAGGAGATTGAAAAGCAAAAAAAAGACTTTAGCCAAAGTGATTATCTTATTTTAAAGTCCAATACTTTTATTCTCCAAAAAAATTGGAAAGAGGCAGCTGACATTTTGGAACCTTTATATAACAGCGATCCTAAAAATACTGTCGTAGCGAATAATTATTCCGTTGCTTTGTGGGGTATTGGTAAGAAAGATTTAGCAAAGAGTATTCTAGAAAAAAATCTACTTTCTAATTCTCCAGCATATAGAAATCTTAGAAAAATATATTTAAGTAATGCAGCAGATTCATACAGTAAAGCTTTAGATGGGAAATCAAATCCTGTTCAAATTGATTTATTAGCAAGTACTAAGACTGGTTTTGATATTGAATATTTTGTACCGCCACCTACTAATAAAATCCCCCCTGCACCCCCTCCTGAGACTAATCTTGCTAATAGCGAAAAGCCCAAAGAGGAGATACCCAAAAAAGCCTCAGACAAAAAATCTGAAAAGAGTGAAAAAACTGCTAGTGAATCAAAGAAAGCTACTAACGGATATGATGGTGCTTCAGAGTTTGAACCTATTGCAAAAAATATTCGAGGATGGGCATCAGCTTGGTCTAACAAAAATGCGAAAGAGTATTTATCCTATTACTCATCAAACTTTAAGCCTGAGGGCGGAATATCCTATTCTGAGTGGTCTTTACAAAGAGTTCAACGGGTTACCAAGCCAGGCTCGATCAGTGTTCAGGTAAAAATAATTAACATTAGCGGATCTGAAAAGAAAGCTATTGCAAAAATATTTCAGAATTACACTTCTAGCAATCTTAAAGTAGATGTTGTAAAGTATCTTGATTTTACAAATGAGCAGGGTAAGTGGCTCATTACAAGAGAATATAATAATAAATAATGCGATTATTAGTTAATTTTATTGGCGCTATTTTAGGGCTTTTGGTTGGATGTGGTTCGTTGAATGCATTTGGCCAAACACCTAATAGTGATCTTTTGGTTCGGCAAGCCTTGCAAGAAATGCTTGCAAAAGGCAATGTCAATAAGGTCGAAGAATTAATTGATAAAGTTTCAACTGAGACCCCCAATTTTAGATTGGCAAATTTTTTAAAAGCGGAGTTTTATTCTGCTATGGCAGGCATGGAAGTCGCCAAAAAGGACAGGGTAATAGTCCGTGATTCTGAAATTCCTCACAATCTTATTGAGGAAGCCAAACTGAGAATTGCAACCCCCTCAAACGTTTCCGAGTCTAAACCTTTACAAGTTTTAAAGTTACCCAATACGCTTGATTACATCATATTGGTCGATGCATCAATTTCAAGGGCATATCTACTCAAAAACTCGAATGGCGAGCCCGTTTGGCAAAGTGATTTTTTTATTAGTGTTGGACAGTATGGTGTTGGGAAAGAAAAGGAGGGGGATTTAAAGACTCCTCTTGGCCTCTATAAAATTGGCGACGAGGTACCCAAAAAAAACCTGACTCCATTTTATGGTCTTGGCGCTCTTAAGCTAAATTTTCCTAGCCCCTATGATAAATTTCAAAACAAATCTGGGTCTGGAATATGGTTGCATGGAGTACCTGCGGAAGTCTATAACCGCCCACCTAAGGCATCTGAAGGTTGCATTGTTTTCACCAACGCAGATTTAAAATACTTGCTTAAGTTGTCCAAGGGCAATCGTATTGATGTTTTAGTCAGCTCCTCAGTTAAGTGGTTATCTCCAAAAGATTGGCGTGCAACCTATAACAGAGTTATGAATGATTTGTCTGATACTGTAATTCAAGAAAATAACCCGAATCACATTGATTTCAAAAGGTATGAATTAACGGGTATTTACTTAACTGACAGTGATAAAACTCTTATTTTGGATCGTACATTAAAAGGCGCTTCATTAGTTCGAAGAGAATATTGGACTAAGAATGCTGATGAATGGCATTTAAAATTCAGGGTTAAAACGAAAGACAGTTAAAGCTTCAAGAACTTAATATTGAGTTCAATGACCTTGGGGGAGTAATCAAATTCCCTTGAAAGAGCTTAACCCCTATCTCTGAAAGCGCATTGAACTGTTCTTGAGTTTCAATATTTTTACAGACAATTGGAACTTGTAAGATATTAGCTAAGGACAATAAACTTTTCACTATCATAGAAGAGTTTTTTCTCTCTATAGTTAAAGCATCAATCTTTAGTTGATGAATTGGCAATGATAATAATTCATTCAAAGAAATATCACTTGCATTGACGTCGTCAATACAAAACTCAATACCTAAAGTCACAAACTCAGCCATTGTTTTTGAAATCTTGGATAAGTTTTTGGGGAGCTCATTTGCTGAAAATTCAATGATTAATTTAGGATGACGCTCACTTCTATTTTTAAAAAAATGGTTTAATATTTCTTTACAACGGCTTTGTTGAAAATACACTGGACTCATATTTATGGTTAGAGGAGTCTCATTAAATCGCTTGTTACACGATAAATTTTCTAGCGCTTCAAATGATTCATAAAGAACAAAATCACCAAAAGTGGGAATATTGTCATGATCATAAATTAAGTATAAAAAATCAATTGCTGATAATTCTCCTAAGCTGGAATGATTCCATCGTAAGAAACTCTCTAATCCGATGATATTATTTTTTAAATCTACCTGAGTTTGAAAGTCAAGGCGAAACTCTGACAAATTAATTTTATGAATTGGTGAGTCAATAGCCAGCATGTCAATGTATGGTTTATTTTGTTCTCTATTATGAAATCCTATGGACTGATTTTTCCCAGATTTTTTGGCAACTTGAAGAGAGAATTCAATCTTCTTAATAAGGGGAGAAGATAAAGTCACTCCCATCGGGTTTGCAATATATCCAATACTTGCTTGCAAAAAATGTTGTACTTCGTCAATTACAAAAACTTCATTTATGCTGTCGATAAGCTTTTCAGCAAGTTTTTGCTCATTGGTGATTTTATCTACTAGGATGATGAACTCATCTCCTCCTATGCGGATAGCGATTCCACCCTCTGAGTTAGCTATTTCATTCAAACGATTTGCTACCTGACGAAGAATATTGTCTCCTACAATATGACCAAACAGATCATTGATTTCTTTAAAGTAATCTAAATCAATTAAGTAAATAGCCCATATGAATACTTCTTGGTTTAATTGTTGAGATTCTTTTAAAAAGAGATCAAAAAAATAACGGTTAGGAATCCCTGTTAAGGGATCTAAAAAACCTATGTTTGGATTGGTTTTGAATGAGACCAATAATTGTTGGATATCCATACAAGTTTTCTAAAAAGCTACTACAGATTAAACTTATTTAAGATATCTTTTAAATTTGAAACATCCGACCAATCTTGATTTTCCGGAATGCTTACACCAAACTTTCCATATCGCTCTTTTAAACCACCTTTATAGGATGTTGAATATTGTGTTTCTTGTGATAAGTCAAAGGTGTTCGTTCCAGGAGGGTAGATGTAGCAACCATCATTAATAATGAAATCAACAATAGTAGTGTTATTTATTTTGAAAATAATCGCATTTTGTTCTGGATTGATATCTCCAGATAACTTTGAAAAGGGATTCATTAGCGGATTAAAAATACGCTGCAAGCTAGATTGACTTTGAATTATTTTTTGCGCTACCGGACCCAATGCCAGCTTTGAAAATTCAATTTGATTGATAAAGTTTAACCAAAAAGATAATCTTTGAAGGGCGTTTGTTTTATCACCAGTTTTCAAGGCATAAAAAATTCTTAGATTTGTTTCATGATGCCAGGATTTGGCAATTTTAAGTGAGTTTTCATCCAAAATCATCCAATTGGAATCTTTATGTTTAACTCCCAAGGGCGAACCCCATGCTTGGTAAATATAATCTTTTAATTGAGGATGCATCACTGTTGATGTGCATTTTGAGAAACGTTGCAGAGTGAGCTGTATACCTAAATCCCTGTGTAATGGGCATGTGTCTAAAAACAATAAGATACTTGTTAAACTCTTTTTAAATGATTCATCATCAAAATTGACGATGGTTTGCAATACTTTGATGAATAAGTTTTCCCAAAACCAACTGTCTTGCGGTATCTCTAAATCCTTTTTCATTTGAATGACTCTTTGCGATAAGCCATCTAGCCAAACTTGTGAATAGAAATCACATGCATTTGCCTCAAGAATAGTTGTATATTTATCGATATCTTTTAATTCATAAAGCGTTTGATGCGTATTGTTTTTGATACTAGGCCAAGTGCTAATTAGAAATTTACGAAG
>Ga0164296_1001188_pt1 | contig 28490 bp, 31 predicted proteins | sample GEODES057metaG_FD_113533 | JGI IMG/M metagenome (GOLD analysis project Ga0164296, IMG submission 113533) | Dystrophic lake water microbial communities from Trout Bog Lake, Wisconsin, USA - GEODES057 metaG | ecosystem: Environmental > Aquatic > Freshwater > Lake | place: USA: Trout Bog Lake...
AGACCCTTCTCCTAAACGAGTCAGTAGCATTTTCATTTGATTTACTGTAGCATTTTGCATTTCATCTGCAACTATGTATGCGTTTTTAAATGTGCGTCCACGCATATACGCAAGTGGGCTTATCTCGATAACACCTTCCTCTAGCATTTTAGCTATTTCTTTAGTTTGATAGTATTCGCCCAAGACATCAAATATAGGACGAGTCCAAGGTGCCATCTTTTCATTTAAGTCACCTGGTAAAAATCCTAAGTCTTCGTCTACGGACACGGCGGGTCTTGTTATCACAATTTTGTCAACCTTGCCTTCCTGAAATAGTTTAACTCCAAACTGTACAGCCAACATGGTTTTACCCGTGCCAGCAGGGCCAATAGCAAGTACTATGCTAGTAGATTCTGAATACAATTTGCTGAGATATAATTTTTGATTAGCGTTACGTGCGTTGATGCTGACACGTTGCTTTTTCGCCGGAAGATATGGCTGAAAATCAATGATATTAACTTCTGATGTAAAACGCTTTTTCACTCGTTGTTTACTCATTAAAGTTGCTCCTACTCTTATAAAAAAGTAAGACTTGTAGTGACCGCCTTTGATAACTACAGAGGTCCTACATTTTTATTTAACAAATACACAAAAAAGTAAAGTGATATGTTATGATTTCAAACCAGCTAAATAAGTATAGAGGAATCTAGGACAACAACATGCACCACGATATATTAGATGTAATAAGAAATATACAAGATCTTTACGAAAACAACAGCAGTTTAGCTGTGTTAAAGGACTTTGAGCGTGTCCTAGACGAAATGGATATGTATGCTTACGAAAACTGGGACGACGGAGAACTAGCTTACGGGCCTAAAGTAGATCGGCATTGGATCACAGCTGGATTCATGTGGGAGCATAGTAAAATGCCCAACCCAGTTGCCGCCAAACGTTTAACAGAACTAGGATGTAAAGTTACATATCAAAAGAGTCATTTATTAGAACCACGTAAAATTAAAACAGAATCTGATCTGCGTCCAGGCACAAAAAAAGGTAAATTGGATCGTCATCCTATTTGGATTGTAGAAATTACTATGCCTAAAAAGATAGCATTTGATATCTACAAAGGTTATATGGATAAAATGAAGAACGAAGATAAAAAATCAGATAGCTCTGATAATGCAGGAGCTCCTCCTGCACAAGCCCCCGCAGGTCCAGCCGCAGCCGCACCAGGAGCTCCTGCACCAACAGCACCAGCCGCACCAAGTGCTACAGGCGGAGCACAAGTATGATAAATGAAAGTCTTCGCGCGAATGATTTAAGAAATCTTGTAAAAGAAGTGTTTGATATCGATAGTTTTAAAAGTAAGATCGGTAAAGACGAAAATGTAGTTGTACTAAGTTTTACAGTAAATCAAGAAGATCCTGCAAAAGATTTAGAAAATTTTATCGAGATGGGATATACTTTTGTTTTAGATGCTGACTGTACTCCAGGTGAAACTGACGACGGTAATTATAGAGTATATGTAGAACTAGAAAGAACTCGTCATGTAGCTGAACAAATTTTTGAAATTGTAGAAGGAGTACAAAAAATAACAGGAATCGAACAAATGCGTTTTCGTTATTTTAAAAGTTTTAAAAGTGTACCAGCTACATTAGAAAAATTAGAAGAAATAGTTCCTAAAGATAAAGATTCATATAAAATTACTGTAGAAAGAAATGTATTAGAAAATTTTAGTAACTTTTTTAGCAACAGTTATGCAGATACTTTGAGTGTAGTTAACGAAAGTATTTCATTCAAACGTCCATTTAGTGGAACTGTAATATTTGATATTATAAATAGTGGAGCAAAACAAGAATTATATAATAGTATTAAGGGACCTATTGTACTAGAAAATAAAGACATGGCTGAGGTTATGTTCTTAACTAAAGTTATAGGAAACTATAACATTAATAAAATAGGTGATACATTTATATTTGAACGCAACAATTGGGCTGTTGCACTTAAAAGGAAACAATAATGGCAGACGGATTTACATTTGATTTTAGCTTAGAAAAATGTACAGCAATACTACAAAACAATCCTTATAGCGAACACTGGCATGAGGCATTGTGTAAAATTCTTCCTGACTATGATATTAACACATTAGAACGTGTAGCTTGTTTTATGGGGCAAACAATGGTAGAGTCAGCTGGCTATAAAGCTATCATTGAAAATTTAAACTATAGACCAGAAACATTGTGTAAAGTTTGGCCACATTATTTTAATGCTGATAATGTTAACGATTATGCACACCAACCAGAAAAGATTGCCAATCGTGCTTACGGTGGACGTATGGGCAACGGACCAGAAGAATCGGGCGATGGTTGGAAATATTGCGGGCGCGGGCTTATTCAGTTAACTGGCAAAAGTAACTATGCTAAATTTGCTGAAAGTATCGATACTCCGTTAGAAGATATTCCAGAATTCTTAACAACATTTGAAGGGTGTGTACAAAGTGCTTGTTGGTTCTGGGAAGCAAATAATTTAAATGATCTAGCAGATAAAGGCGATGTATTAGGATTAACCAAAAAGATTAATGGCGGTACGTTAGGTTTACAAGAGCGTCAACAGCATACAGCTCAAGCTCATCAAATCCTACAAGGTTAATTATGTTTAGTTGGTTATTAGAACAATTACTTAAAGATTTACCCACATGGTTATGGCCATCAGTAGCAGGTGTCGGTGCATTAGCTTATTTTTTTGCATCTTTACTTTCTACTTTTCCAGTTTTTAAATTATATTCAAAATTTATTAAACCTGTAGCATTTATTGTAATATTAATCGGTACATTTATGTACGGTGGTGCAGGTGTTACTGCTATTTTAAAAGAACAAATGGCGGAACAAAAAGCTCAAATTGCCGCGGCCGAACAAGCCAGCGCTGATGCAAATAATAAATTAGAAAAAAAGAGTAAAGAAAAACAAAAAGTCCGTGTAGAATACTATGCAAAAATTAAAGAGCGTATCGTAGAAAAAGAAAAACAAATCGATGCTGAATGTAAATTGGATCCAGAAGTTCCAAAAATTCTTAACGATGCGGCTAAAAATCCACTAGGACCTAATAAATGAAAAAAATATTAGCACTATCATTAATACTATTAAGTGGATGTTCTTCTATCATGGCTCCTAGTCAAAAAATGGCATGGCCTGATACAACACCAGACCTTAAAATAGCTTGTCCAGATTTAGCACAAGTAGACCCAAATACAACAAAATTAAGCGATGCGTTAACTGTGATATCTGCAAATTATAGTCAATATTATACTTGTAAAGATAAAGTCGATAACTGGCTTGAATGGTATGCAACACAACAGAAGATTTATAATACTATAAAATAAATACGTATATAAAGACAAAAGGGGCGAACAATGTCAGACAAAAAAGATAGTAGCTGGATGCAACAATTATGGCGTCCAATGATGGGCTGGATGTATATGCTTATCTGTTTATTGGATATGGCAGTATTTCCTGTTTTATGGGCACTTTGGCAAGGTGTTAATCATGTACCTATCACTCAATGGAATCCATTAACCTTGCAAGGTGCTGGATTATTTCACATTGCTATGGGCGCAGTATTAGGTATTAGTGCATTTGGTCGTACACAAGAAAAATTAGCAGGTACTGCCGCTAACCCAACTGCTACAAGTCAAACTATAACTAATAATCAAAACATGTCAGGCAATGTAGCTGGCGGATTTGGTAGCGGACAGGGCAGTGGCGGATTTGGAGGAGCATCAAGTGGCGGATTTGGAGGAGCATCAAGTGGCGGATTTGGTTCATCAACAGGCGGGGCTTCAGCATTTGGCGCTCCGGCATCAGGAGGCTTCGGCTCTTCCGGCGGTGGTTTTGGTTCAACACCAGCACCGGCCTCAAGTGGGTTTGGCGGAGGCGGGTTTGGAAGCACACCTCCAGCAACAACGACAAGCCCAGGAGGGTTTGGATCGGGTTTTAATAGCGGGTCAGGAACAACACCCGTAACAGCGCCAGCATTAACAGCTAGTGGCAAGAAAGTTGTTCCACCAGCAGATCAACCTGCACTATAAGGAAAAATAAAATGAAAAGATTACTAGCATTTTTAATTGTAGCAATATTTGCATCAACAGCAATGTCCGCTGACAAGAAACCAGCTCCTGCTAAAAAAGAAGTTAAACATCACAAGAAAGCAGAAGGTACAGAAATAGCAGGCACCAAACCTGATACTGCACCTGCTAAGAAAAAATAAATCAAAATCTTGACAAGCTCCAATTGATATAGTATAATTACTATATTATTGGAGCATTTTTACGACTATGACTGATTATTACCAAACGCTAGGTATTAGCGAAAACGCTAGCCCAGACGAAATAAAAAAAGCATACAGAACTTTGGCTAATAAACATCATCCAGACAAAGGTGGAGATCAAGCCAAATTCAAAGACATTAGTGTTGCTTATGATACCTTAAGCGATACACAAAAAAAAGCTGAATACGATCATCAACGTGCACACCCTGGAGGTCAGCAATTCCATTTTAATACTGGAAATCCATTTGGCGGCGGGTTTGATCCGTTTGGAGGAGCATTTCCGCAAGGGCATCCTTTCGGAGATATATTTGCTCATATGCGCGGACAAACAAGACGCAATAGAGATTTAAACATCCAATGTACTATTAGTTTATTAGATTCATATTTAGGTAAACAATTAGAAGCAAACTATCAATTACCAAGTGGTCGTAGCCAAACTGTAGCTATTAATGTTCCTGCTGGAATCGTTCACGGGGATACTATTCGTTATAACGGTTTAGGAGACGATAGCATTGCGGGAGCGCCTAGGGGAAATTTAAATGTAACTATTTTAGTTACTGGAGATCCGATATATAGTAGGCAAGGAGATGATTTATATTCTACAGTTGATATAAATCCAATCGAAGCAATGATTGGTTGTAAAAAAACAATTAAAACAATAACTGGCGGAACTATGAACTTAGATATCCGTGCAGGAGTTGAGCACGGAACAGAGTTTGCAAGTAACGGACAAGGGTTTGTAAATGTAAACAATGGTCGAAAAGGTAGATTTGTAACTGTAGTCCGTATTAAAACACCTATTATTAAAGACCCTGTTTTAATGGCTAAATTAAATCAGCTAAACGATGAAATTAGTAAAATTTCCTGATCCTATTTTAAAAAAACGTGCTGAAGATTGGAACTTCAGCACTCAAACCAATGCTGAACAAATTGAAAACGAAATGCTTTTATTAATGAAAGCAAGCAACGGCAGAGGACTGGCTGCTAATCAAGTAGGATTACTATACAGAGTATTTGTAATGCGTACAGATGATGGTAGAGAATTTGGATTATTCAATCCTACTGTAAAATTTACTAGCGAAGTTGAACAAGAAGGCGAAGAAGGATGTTTAAGTTTTCCTGACCTATGGTTAGATATTAAACGACCTATGGCAGTAGATGTCGAATATCTTGACAGAAACGGAAAAGAATGTATAATATCACTTGTAGGCATTGATGCTAGATGTTTTTTACATGAACTAGATCATTTAAACGGTGTATGCTTTACTGATAATATTAGTCCTTTGAGACTATCAATAGCTAGAAAAAAACAACTAAAGAAAAGGAAAAAATGATGGTTGAACCCAGTGATAACTTACAAGTGGTATTTGAACGAGCAATCGATACTGCTAAAAAAATGCATCACGAATATCTAACCATAGAACATTTATTGTTTGCTATGTTAGCCGATGAACAATTTGCCGGAGCCATTACAGGATTCGGTGCAAGTAGTGACAATTTAAAAGCAGAGTTAACAGACTACTTGCAAAACAAATGTCAGGAAATTACTATTCCTGATGTTGTAGTTAAACCTAAAAAGACACAAGCAGTTGAACGTGTACTTAATCGTGCATTTACACAAGTATTGTTCAATGGACGACAAAAGATTGAACCAACAGATGTGTTTCTCGCTATGATCGGTGAAAAACGTAGCTGGGCAAATTATTATATACAAAAAGCAGGCATTGATAAAGATAAATTTGCTGATTATCTAAACAATAATGTCGAAGAAGTTGACGAAGAAGGTCCAGCAGATCATCAAGGTAATCGTGCATTAAAGGCATTTACTACTAATCTTAATGATGAAGTAACAAAACAAAAAGTCGATCCTGTTATCGGTCGTATTGACGAATTAGAAAATGTTGCACTAGCATTAGGTCGTCGTAGTAAAAACAATGTAATTTTAGTAGGCGATCCTGGTGTAGGTAAGACTGCTATAGCAGAAGGACTTGCTTACAATATTGTTAATGGTGCTGTTCCGGAATTCCTTAAAGATTATAAAGTTTATAGTTTAGATATTAGTGCCATGCTTGCCGGATCTAAATATCGCGGCGACTTTGAAGAACGTTTTAAACAAGTCGTTAAGGCTCTTCAAAAGAAAGGCAAGACTGTATTGTTTATTGATGAAGCACACATGATTAGCGGTGCTGGTTCAGCAAGCAACTCTGCTAACGATCTTGCTAACATGATGAAGCCTGCATTAAGCAAAGGCAATATTAAAGTCGTAGCTTCAACTACATGGGAAGAATATCGTAAACATTTTGAAAAGGATCGTGCTTTGATGCGTCGTTTCCAACGCATTACTGTTGACGAGCCTACTATGGAAGTTACGAAGCAGATACTTAAAGGTATTAAGAAATACTACGAAGGTTTCCATAGTGTTAAGATTCGTGATGATGCAATCGATGCCGCTATTAAGTTAAGTGTTAAGTATCAAACAGATAAAAAGTTGCCTGATAAGGCTATTGACTTAATCGATGTAGCATGTAGCCGTTTTAATTTGAAACTTGCAGATGAAAGAATTATCGGCGAACATGAAATTCAATATGAACTTGCTAAGATGATCCAGATGCCTGAAGAAAAGATCATGGAAACTGAATCAAACAATCTTGCTACGCTACAAGAAAATTTGCAATCAGAAGTTTATGGACAAGAACTTGCCCTTGTAGAAGTTGTAGATAAAATTGTTGTTGCCCAAGCAGGACTTAAAAGTGAAAATAAACCTATTGGATCATTTGTATTCATGGGTCCAACTGGTACAGGTAAGACTGAAACTGCAAAATCTCTTGCTAAACACCTAGGTGTTAAATTGCTTCGTTATGATATGAGTGAATATCAAGAAAAACACAGTATTAGCAAATTAATCGGTAGCCCTCCAGGATATGTTGGGTTCGAAGAAAATGCCGGACAGTTGATTACTAGTATTCAAGAATCGCCTAACGCTGTATTGTTGTTAGACGAAATTGAAAAAGCACACCCAGATGTAATGACTGTATTGTTACAAGTAATGGACAATGGATTTATTACCGGTTCAAATGGTAAGAAAGCAGATTGTCGCAATTTAATTCTTATTCTTACTACTAACGCTGGGGCAGAAAGTGCCGAAAAGAATGCAATCGGATTCGGTGGTCAAGAAAAAGATTATAGTGATAAAGACTTGAAGAAGTTTTTAACTCCTGAATTTCGTAATCGTTTAGATGGCATTATTACGTTTAATAAACTTAGTAAAGAAACTATGACTAAGATTGTTATCAAATTCATCGACGAACTCCGTGCTCAAGTTAAAGATAAAGGCATCCTTGTCAAAATAGATAAGGAAAGTACTGATTGGTTAATTACTAAAGGATTCGATAGTAAAATGGGTGCTCGTCCATTACAACGTATTATTGATAAAGAAATTAAACGTAGTATGGCTCGTATGATGTTATTCGGTGATTTAAAGAATGGTGGGCTGTTAAGCATTAATGTTGCTAACGATGCATTGGTATTAACTGCTACACAAGATATTAAAATGCCGTTGTTAGCAAGTCCAACAATTGAAGATAACTCAGATATTATTATTATTGAATCACAAGAAAATGGAGCATAAGACTACAAGGAGTTTATTTCGAGGCATTTATCAGTACAAAATTGTACTGACTTGTGCCAACTCGCATTTATTTCGTTCAAGAGACATGCCAGCCGCAATAGCTACATTAAAAAAGGTCGAATTTACAAAAAACAAGGATGATACCGGCTACGGTATCAAACTTGCTACAGAGCTAATGCACGAATCGGCTATAGATGTTCGTGTCGAAAGTCCTTGGATTAGTATCTACACTAATAATCAATCTCTTATTAAGAAATTAGTTAAAATTAATCCAGACCATGTAAAATATGTCTGCGAGCCTGAAACTGGTGCAAATTTACAAGAGGGCACGATAATCATGCCTAAAATGGACTATGATTATCGTGTTACGTTGGGCAAAACTGTACAAGAACATAGCGCATTTATAGCATGGGCTGATACGAATAAAAAATGCAAATTAACAAAAAGTTGCATCCGAGAACTACAACGCCCACGCAGTTGGGGCGGTACGCACTTCTATATCACTGGTGACAATAACTTATTGCTAGCTAAAATGCATTTGGGCGGTAGCATTAGTAAAGTAGAACGCATAGTTAAAAAATAAGTTCTGGTAAAAGCGATAAATACTCTAACCGCAGAGTTTTCTGCCGACTTTACTAACCGAGATACAAAATGCGAATAAAAGAATTATTAGAAGGCAAATTTTTCCATGAAAAAGATTTTGTGCATCATGATGGACATAAACGAGATATAAACTTTGACTTAGTCGAAGATTTAATACATTTCATGCATCAAGATGATGACATATATCGCCGTTTAACATATCCAAGCATTGCAAAATGTATTGACAGAATTGAATCTAAAAAACCTACTAATTTAAACTTTTTTAAGCCTGCTGTCGAAAGTAGTTATAAAGCATATATTCGTAAATTTCCTATTAAGGAATTACCAGATAATTTAGAAGAAGATTTATGCGAACGTGTATGCAATAAAATGCATCACGAAGTTATAAAAGATATCAAAGACGGCAAGTACAAGGATTAATAATGTTACTACGCGAGCTTTTTAGTCGCATTAATCCTGTACTAAAGGAAGGTGGAAATGCTACTATCGGCGGAGCAACTGCCGATACTATAGATTTACAAGTGCACAATCGTGGATTTGTATTGCCTGTTTTTAATAAATTGCTATTAGGAATTAATACTGCATTTAAAAAACATAGCAAACAAAATTTGTGGAGTCCTGAGTTATTACAAAGTCAGGAATTTTTAAGCGGTAGCAGTTTACATTTTTTTAATACAAACATATCAGATGAAGAATTTGTTCGTATTAAACCTAAAGTCGGTGATATAGATACACAAGTTAATAAAGACTTAGCACCCCAAGTACAACAATTCTTAACAGCAATACAAGGTAAAAGTATTGCAGGTGCAAAATTCTTAGGATTTGATCGAGGTAATGAACAATATCTTAGTTTATGGGAGTTTCAAAATCCTCCTATTAAAGTTCAAATTGATTTAGAATTTGTCGACTATAAAGACAACAAACCAACTGATTGGGCTAAATTTAGTCACTCAAGTGCTTGGGAAGATTTACAGCACGGAATTAAAGGTGTATTCCATAAATGGATTATACAAGCACTAGCATCACTTAGCAACAAAGAATTTTATACGACTAAAGGCAAAGCACCAGTTCGTGATAATATGTTTAGTTTTGCAGTTAGTTCAAAAGAAGGTGGTGGTTTACGTCCTAAGTATACTCCTGTGATAGATCCTGCTACAAATGCGCCCATGGTAAAACATGGATTACCTGTAATGAAAGCATTACCACCAAGTGGATATAATAACGATGTTTCCGGAATTTTAACTACATTGTTTGGCGATAGGATTAATCATAGACAAATAAAAAAACTAGTACCTAAATTTTGGTCGTTTGTCGGTATATTAGAAATAATGAATGCTGTACTGCAACCTGAAGAAAAGGAAACCGTTTTAAAAGGATTCTTAGTTAAATTGTATGGACCAGGTGCTCAAGGATTATATAAAAACGACCCTAATAGAGATGCCGCTGAAAAGAAAGCTGCCGTAGATAAAATGTTATCCGCATTGCAACTACCCGAACCTGCAGATTTAAATCAATTGACGCAAACTTATTATAGTAACTATAAAAGAGTAAGTGAATCACTAAATGAAGACGGTGTAGTTCAAAGTAAACGTAAAGGTGCAGTTCATTTACAAAAAATGAAAGACATTGACTTTTTAGATTTGTTAGATGAATTAAAAGATAGTAACGATAGACTTAACTTAGGGAACATTCCTATGAATGTCAAAGTCGATGGGTTAGGTGGGCGTTTTGGTAAAGATGCATCAGGAAGACCTTTTTACGAACCTCAAAAATTAGGTCCAATATTTGAACCAGGTGCAAGTATGGCATGGGCACAAGAGCAAGGTATCACTGATCCTTGGCAATTAGATCGTGCTCAAAAATACGATAGACTGTATGACCAAGTAATTCAAACTATTGCAGATATCGATAGCAAATTAGGACCAGATTTTTTAAAAGATGTTAAAGTTCATGTAGAAGTTTTATATGTACCAATGGCAGAAGAAATCGATGGTAAACTTAAATTTGTTAGTGTCAAATATAATAAATTACCGCAAGGTGTTGAATTAGCACTAGTTCCATTCACTGTTCAAGTTTCTAGTACAGGTGAACAACATCCGAATGAAGATGATATTGTAAAAACATTAAAATCATTAAAACAAATAGGTTCAACTATGTTTATCGATAATAGTTTAACCACAAATGGTGATATTGATGCATCAGGTGTTATTGATCCTTTAGCAAATCTTGGCGCACTAAGAGATATGCTTTTAAGCAATAAACGTGCGGCTAAACAAGAAGCCAACACAGTAATTCAACCAATGAAAGAAAAATTGGCTGATATGATAATATCACATCCTAATATTGTTGGTAGAGATATGCTAGGCCAAGATTATGAAGGTATTATTCTTAATAGCCGTAACGGTCCTGTCAAAGTAACTACAGATATGTTTAAGGATGTAGTTGCTACCAAAACAGCCGAGAAAATGGCAGCAAAGCAAGCCGCGCAACAAAGAAGACTAGCAGTAGGAACAAAAACCGATGGCAAAACTGCGGTAGTTGCGATTGGTAGTTTTGCTGGACATAAAGGACATCAAGAACTATTTAATTATGCAATCAATAAGGCTAAAGAAGTAGGCGGAGATCCTTATTTGTTCATTGGAAATGCTGTAGGTAAAAATGATCCTATTCCAGTTGCAGATAAAGTTAAAACATGGCATATGTTATATCCGCAATATGCTAAAAATATCAGTGCAGTTACAGAACAAGGTGGAACACTAACTTTAAAAATCAAGCATGAACTAATACAACCTCGTCCAGGAAAACCTCCTAGATATGATAATATTATCATTATGGTAGGAGAAGATCAAAAAGGTATGAGTATTGCTAATGCGTTGATGAATGCTGTTAATAAATTCCAAGGATACGAACATGTTGATGTTAAATTAGAACCAACTCCTCGAGGAACCGGAGTAAGTTTTACACAATTAAGAAACAGTATAAAGATTGATAGTCCAGAACAAGCATTTGCCATATGGAACGATGCGTTTAATGGTGGAAATTTTGGTGCTACTAAATTATCTCCTGCCTGGATTGAACATTTAATGAATGTTACTCGTCGAGGTATGGGCATTTCCCCTAAACAACAGCCCACCGAAGAACCGCTAAATATAAAAGAAAGTAATAGGATAATACGAGAAATGAGAGCACAAGAATTTATGCGAAAGAAATTAGATGAAGGCGATGTACCTTATGCAGGTAAGGGTGAAAAATTCCATCCTCATCTTATATCAGGTCTGCATAATGCTATGAGTGTGCCTAATATTAGTATGAATAAAGCCAACGGTAGTCCTTATATGCAGTATCGTTTTGGTATGGCTATGGGCAATCCTGACATGCCTCGAGCGGGTGCAATGAGCGGTGACCCTTTAATTTCACCGTTTAGTGATGCAGATGTCGAAAAAGTTAAAGCGGCAGCTAAATCTATGGGTGCAGGTTCTATTACAAATCTTAGTAACGGACCTAGTTACGAACACGACGAAGGTCTTAATGTTATAAGTCCAGTTGCTAAACCTAAGAAAAATAGATTTGGAATATAATGCGAGCTAAAGAATTTATTATCGAACATACTGGTAAACACCACGAAAATCATGCATCTGCGGCGCAGGGCACACGAAAAGTTCGTGATCCAGGAGGCTACTATCCTAGCTATCATCAAATGCGCATGGGTATTGTAGTTGGAACTATGGATGGAAACGGTAATATACCTAAGGATGTTCCGCACGAAAGCTGGATGGGACCATATTGGACACAACATCCGTTTAGTGAAGTAGAACACAATATGTTTAAAGATGCTAAAAAAGTTATCCCTACAGAAGATCACGAAGTACTACCCTGGAAAAAGAGCCAAGAACCAGAGGGTGGCAATAAAACTAGTCCTGTAGCTAAACCTAAAAAGAACAAGTACGGTATATAAAATGGAACATAACAAATATCATCTTGCATTAAAAACTGCATTTGCTAGTGAATTTAGTTTTTATCTTAAGAGTCATAATTTTCACTGGAATGTAGAAGGTCCTTTATTTTCTCAGTTGCATGAACTGTTTGAACGCATTTATACAGAAGTATATGGAAGTATTGATACATTTGCAGAACATTTACGTGCTTTACAAATTTACACTCCAGCTAGTTTGCAAAAATTCAGTATGTTGACAACAGTTAATGATGAAAATGCTGTATTAGAGTGGAGCGATATGTTAAAAGAATTGTTAGCAGACAGCGATAAAATGGCAGAAATTTTCCGTATTACATTTGATATGGCCGAAGCTGCCGGTGATCACGGTCTAAGTAACTTCTTAGCAGATCGTCAAGATGCACATAAAAAGCACAGTTGGATGTTGAGAGCGAGTCTTAAATAATGGATGAAATAGCACGTCTTAAGAAGTTAGCAGGTATTAATGAATTTAAGGGCTTACAACCTTATGGCGGAAGTAATATCAGTATAACTGGTACAGAGAAAGCAAAGATCATGCGTGAGCAAAACATCAAGCCTGGAACTGAAGAATGGTTCAAGTTGTGGTTTAGTTTACCCAAGTTTATGAATGGCGAACGTGCTGTTGGTGCAGGATTTAGAGGAATTAAAAAATGAAATTAAGAGAATTAATCGGCGAAAGTTTAGGCGATGATTTTAAATCATTTCTTAAAGATAAAGGAATTAAACACCGCGTTCGCGGTACTCCTGATGAAGAGCGCCAGCGCACACAAGATATGATAGCACAACGAGCTAATGCTCCTGCGCATGTTTCTCGAGAATTAAGCTCAGAAGAACGTTTTCATTTAGAACAAGAATTAGGACATTTAGAAGCTCAATTTGATCCTAACTATCAATACAGCGATGATCATAGTGTGTATACTAAACATCACAGTCTAGCACAGCGTATTAATAGTATTAAACATAGATTGAAACAAGGTGTGGCGGAAGCTGCCAATGCCGCACAACAGGCCGCTATTGCTATCGCTAAAAAGAAAAAGAAAAATATTAAAGAAACTGCTACAGCAGGTGCTACAAGTGCCGCCAACATTGGTACAGTAGATGCTCCGCAACTAAGTCCAGGTAAGGCACGTGGTAAAAGAAGTTATACAGGTAGTCCAGGTACAGGTTCTGGAACGAAAGCGCCACCACAACCTAAAGTAGTACAACCTAAAAATAGCGACGGAACAGCTAAAAACGGATTAGATATTAAAGGAACTAGCTTGTTTGGCGGTCCTAAGAACGAAGCACAAGTCATCAAAAGACGCTAAATATATGAAGAATAACGGAGTATACTCATGCCAGCAAATTTAGACAATATGGATACAGAAATGGATCAAGATATGGGTGCAGAAACACCTGATATAGGCGCAGAAGAACCTATAACAGATCACGGAGATCAAGAAGGCGCAATGGCCAAGCAAGAGCTAATTAAATTAGCATCATATGCAACTAGTCTACAAGATCATATTTCTGATGATGAACAATTAGAAGCATGGGTACAAGCTAAAATTACTATGGCTGCTACTAACATTGCTAGTGTTTATCACTATATGGCTTACGAAAAGAAAATTGGTGAGTATAGTGATCAGCTAGAAACAATGCCAATGAATGAAAGTCGCAAACAAGCACTTAAAGGTTGGTTATTAGAGGCTAAAGCTAAAGTTAAAGAACTTAAAAAGGCACATGCTGATAAAGTTTCAGAAAATGCGTTTGATTGGAAAAAAACAAAAGACGATGCAAATGGCGATTACGAAAAACGTAGTAGCACCGGTGGCACAACTACTAAAAAAGGTAGTACAATCACTCATAAAGGTAATACAGATCGTTTCAGCGACGAGCCATATGATGCAAGTAAAGACCGTACAAAGTCACATGCTAAAGCTCGTTCTAGCGCCGACAAAGCAGGTGAACGTGCAATGGATAAAGCTGACGAGAAAGAATCCAAAGCATGGGGTAAGGCCAATCCAGGCAAGCAGACTATCCATAAAGATGGCAAGACTACTACAAATGAAGCTAAAATGAGTCCAGCACAAATGGCTCATCATCATGCATGTGAATATGCTAAACATCACAAATCAGGTAATTTAGAACTAGCTATGCATCATAAAGAAGCATGTGAGTCATGCGGTGGTACTATTACTCACGGTGCTATGGGAGAATGCTGTCATACTCATCCACATTTAAATAATGGTCAAATGTATGAGTGTGGTGTTATGATGATGGAAGCCAAAAGTAAGATGGCAAAGAAAGACTACGACAAAGATGGCAAAATTGAAAGTGGAAAAGATGAATACTTAGGTAGCCGAATCCGTGCCGCTAAAAAAGCTGGCAAAATGGACGAAGGACAAAAATGCAATGAGTGCGGTATGATGATGGAAAAATGTTCATGCATGCACGAATCCACTGATAAGACAATGAGTCGTGCCGCTAAAGGTGTTATGAAATACGGCAAGGAAGGCATGAAGGCTCTAGCCAAAGCTGGTAAAGAAGGCAAGAGTTTGGAGCCAGTTAAAGCCAAGTATAACAAGTATGACGAAAGCACAAAACAACGCATCAGCGAAAATTTAGATCGACTGTTGAGTCATTATCCCAAAGAAGTGGAGCATTTCAAACAAGGCGGCGAATTAGATCGTGATCTCCAAGACGCTTTATGGGATTATTACTTTACCAATGGTGAAATAAGAAACTATGATGCTGACGCTGGTGAATTTATTGCTGATAGATTGGCTTATCATCTAGGCATAGACGAAAGTTTAAAAGAAGGTAAACCAAGCGTAGGACTAAGTGCCGCTAAGAAGTCTGTTGTAGTTAAGAAAGCTAAAGCAGGTGGTGACATTGGTAAGCCAGGTAAAGGTTTTAAAGGACTAGCCGCTAAAGCCGCTAAAGAATACGGTAGCAAAGAGAAAGGCGAAAAAGTAGCCGCAGCCGCTATGTGGAAAAACATTAAAGAAACTACTGCTTATGTTGCAGAAAAAGCAAAGGCTGCTAAACCAGATTTTCTAGACATGGACAAAGACGGTAACAAAAAAGAGTCAATGAAGAAAGCAGTTGCTGACAAGAAAAAAGAAACTGTTAAAGAATCTACAGAGTTTACTCGTATGCAAAATCAATTGCAACGATTAACTCGTGCTGAAAAACCAACAATTGTCGAATCACGCGAAGTCGATCAAATCCGTGCATTGACACAACGCCTATTAGGATAATACCATGGACATGAAGCGCATACTACAGGCGATAGATAATGCCTCTACTAATCCTGTAGAAGGCGCAAATGATATGAAAAAGTTCCTTCAAGTTGTTACTGAAGGAGCTAATCCTCATAAAGTTAGTTTGCCAGTACAAATGGCAATGCAACACTATCAACAAAAAGAACCTGCTCCGGTTGTAGAACGTAAACCTTCACTCCTTAATAAATTTTTTCAAGAAGTCAACCAAGAGCATATAGAAGAGCAAGCTCATAAACGTCAACTCATGAATCAGTATGCAAGTGTTATTGCCGAACGTGTATTAATGAAAGAAGGCCGCGAAGTTATTAGTGAAAAAAGTACAAGCGAAAAACAAGCACGTACTATGGCTGCTGCCGCACACGATCCTAAGTTTGCTAAAAAGTTAGGTATCAAACAATCAGTTGCTAAAGAGTTTAACAAAGCAGATACTGGTACTAAACAACTTAGTAATGCTATGAAGCATAAAAAAGTTAAAGAACACGAGATTCCAGGGCATACTATCGGCTTTACTCCAGGACCGGGAGGTCCAGGACTTATGTCTAATGAAGCGCATGATCCTAAGTTTTTAAACTTTATGAATAAATCGATGAGCAATCGTCAAGATGCAAAACCGCAGTCATACGATCCAAATACCACAATGACTTTTGATAATATGCCTGGTTATAAACATGCATTTAAGTTTGGTATGGATATTCTTAAAAAAATGGATCCTGATACTAAGGAACACTTTGCAAATGCAAGTGACAATACATTGCTAAGTTACATGATTGATATTGCCGAGAAAAAAGGTTTTATTCCAAAGTATTTTGTAGAAGAAGATTTAGACGAAGTTACCCAATGGTTTGATGAAAAATTTCACGATCCAGAAATGGAAGGTTGGAGTTGGGCTGATTTGTTAAGAGATATGATTGGTCAAGAACCTAATCCCGCAAACAGAGCGGCGGCTCAATCACATAAACAAATGATGGCAGCAACTCAAGCAAATAAACATAGCCAAGAAAAAATAGATCCAACTAAATTAAAAGTTGTAGATCGTACAGATACTGGAAAATCAGAGATATGGTATCCCCACGGCGAATTTTTTGGTACACCAACATGGGCAGTAGTACAAGGCGGATTCAAAGATAAAGCTCATGCCGAGCATACACTACATCAGCTAAAAGCAAATCCTAATGTTGTTAACATTATAAAAAAAGCTATTGCAAACGACTTAGATGAAGGCCAATCAGCACAAGTAAAATTAAGTCGTGCATGGGATCGTGAAAAGGCAAAATCTACAGCTAGTTTAGAACGTGCCAAACAGGCCAAAGCAGAATTTGAAAAAGAATGGAAGGCCAAACAAGAAAAAAAATCTCAAGAACCTAATCCAATCAAAGAAGCCAACGCAAAAAAACGCACACTAAAAAATTCAAACCCGTGCTGGAAAGGGTATCATCCAGTAGGCACTAAGAAAAAAGGCGGACGTACGGTTCCTAACTGTGTACCTAAGGAATAAAGGATAGTAAAATGAACTTAAAAGATTTAATGGAAAAGTTGGATGCAATAGATGCTGGAGCAATGATTCCTAACACAGCTGGTGGATCACAAGACATCGACACAATTAAAAAATATACTGATAATACAAGTGCACCTGCATTTATTGATAGCAAAGACGGTATGGTTAAGTATATGGATGTAGCAAGTGCAAGAGAAGCCGGTGGTACCCCAATACCAAAAATTATGCCAAGCGATTGGATACAACGCTATGCTCCAGATTTAGCAAAGGCATTAGCTTCAACAGGTGCAGGTGAACAAATTAAAAATAAGTTTCTTGGTATGTCAATGGATCAAGGAACTAAAGTCGATCTATCAAAATTAAAAACACCCGATGTTCAAGCAAATAAAGCTAAAGTTCCTGATGCACCTGTTGCAGATAAAGTTGCACCAAAAGGAGATGACTATTCTATCAAAATTGCACAACTAAATGATTTAGTTGGTCAATTAGAAAAATCTGGAAGTGGTGCAGGTGCTTCTAAAACCAATACAACTATCGATAACACAACTAAAAAATTATCGCCAGTTGATCCAAAAATAAAAGCATTACAAAATGCTATTTTAGCAATAGATCCTAAAGCATTACCTAAATACGGTGCAGATGGACGTATGGGTCCAGAAACACAAACAGCCATGAAAGATCCAAGATTTAAAGCTGTTGTTGATAAAATTTTTGGAACATTTGATTCTGGGTCAGGCGGCAACGATTGGGGAAATACTGCTGGAGGTGCCGCGTTTGGTAATCCTAATTCAGCTAAATGGGGTGCTAAACATGGTGTTAATCAAGCATATCAAATTCCTAAGAATTTCGGTATGAAAGATACGGACGCTAACTGGGAAGAAAGTGTAAACATTTCTAAAGAATTAATTGAAAGTTTTGGATATGTAGCAGAAGCGGCTAATGAAAAGTGGACTGGCTCTGCTCGCAATTGGGGGCAAGCAATCGGTGGCGGATTAGGTGCTGCCGGATTAGGCGCATTAGGCGGAGCAACAGGTGCACTTGCTGGTCCTGCTGGAGCGGCTATAGGAGCAATCAGTGGTGGAGCGGCAGGACACGATATTGGCGCAAAATTAGGAAAAAATGTTGCAGATTTCTTCACTGGCGAAAAAGATGAGCCAGCACATGCATCGGCAGCACCAACTGGTTCTACTATTCCAAATGTAAGTCATACACCTGCAAAACCAACAGCACCTGCACCTACAACAGATAATTCTGCATTAATTAAACAAATTCAAGATTTAATGCGAGATATTGCAGATAACGATTCCGAAGATAATGACGGTCACAGTCAAGCACTATCAAGAGCACAAGTAGCTCTTGACAAAGCATTAGGTGCAAGTGGATTACAAACTGGTATGGATCAACAACATTTAGATGCAACATCCAGTGTTAAAGAATCAGACGAGCTTTCTCGCTGGTTAAAAATAGCTCGAGGCTAATTATATGGCAGACTTAGTTCTGCCATTTTCACCTCTAAAATATCAACAGTAGTATCGTGTACAGATAATTAATGTATGTACAAAAAAATATCAAATAATACATATCAAAGATTGCGGAATTTACCAATATACGCATCCGATGATACAATATTTTCTAAAGAAGAATTAGACCATATTAATAATTATGTAGACAAATTAAATTTACAACCCGGAATAGATGAAGGAAATATTAGAATCAGTGATTTAAATTTTATAAATCCGTCAAATGATAATAAATGGATTTTTGAAAGATTTAATAATGCGTTAGATTACATGAATGAAAAATATTTTAATTTTGATATCAACGGTTATGATTTTATTCAATATTCAACTTATGATTCTTCTAAAAATGGAAGATACGATTTTCATATAGACATGGGTCTAGGAGAAATGGAAAAAGCTTGGATAGAAAATAGAAAACTTTCAGTAACACTACTGTTAAACGAACCAGGTATAGATTTTAAAGGTGGAGATTTTGAATTTAATGTCTGTGGTGATAATAGAACTATAAAGCCAACTCTAAAAAAAGGATCTTTATTATTATTTCCAAGTTTTTTAATACATCGAGTTACACCAATTACAAAAGGTATTAGAAAAAGTTTAGTTATTTGGTTAACTGGGCCTAAATTTAAATAAAAATATGTTGCTTTTATAAAATAAATATTGTATAATAGGCAATATAGTTAAGGAGATATTATGTCAGGTCGTAGTTATGGTCCCGAAGAAAAGGCAAAATTAGAAAGATTAATTAGCGAAGGTTCTACAGTTTTACGTGAAGTAGAAGATTTGCAAGAAGGCTTAAAAGAAACTGTTAAAGCAGTTGCAGAAGAATTACAAATTAAACCCAGTGTTATTAACAAAGCTATTAAGATTGCACATAAAGGCGATTGGTCTTCATACAACGAAGACTGGGAAGAAATTGAAGCAATTTTGGATATTACAAAACGTATCTAATAAGTATTGCTATAGAAGGCTAGCGGGCCAATAAACCGCATAAAGGTATTTGCAAGCCCTAAATTGCATGGAGAAGAAATTTATGTCTTATGTAGACGCATGGTTTGACCGCGAGAATGATATTGTTAAAGTGGTTGAACGCAACAAAAATGGCGAGAGAGAATTTAGAGATATTCCTGTACGTCATACATTTTATGTAAAAGATCCCCGAGGGAAATTTACTTCAATCTACAGTGAACCGCTCACACGTATCGTTTGTAAAAACACAAAAGAACTACGCAAAGAACAAGCTATTAATAGCGGTAAGACTTTATATGAGTCTGACATTAATCCTATCTTTGTAACACTAAGCGAACACTACTTAAATCAAGATGCTCCAAAACTAAATGTAGCATTTTTCGATATTGAGGTAGACTTTGATCCAGAACGTGGCTACGCAAGTCCAGACGATGCGTTCATGCCAATTACTGCGATTGCTGTCTACCTGCAATGGTTAGAGACTATGGTATGTTTAGCTATTCCTCCTAAAAAACTTAAAATGGCAGAAGCCAAGGAAATGGTCAAAGACTTTCCTAATACATATTTGTTTGATAACGAAGCAGATTTATTGGACATGTTTTTAGACCTAATCAAAGATGCGGATATCTTAAGTGGTTGGAACTCGGAAGGTTTTGACGTACCATATACCACTAATCGTGTTATTAAGGCGTTAAGCAAAGAAGATACAAGACGTTTTTGTTTGTTTGATCAACTGCCTAAAAAACGTGAATATGAAAAATACGGTCGTACAGCAACAACTTATGATTATATAGGTCGTGTACATTTGGACTATCTTGAACTATATCGTAAGTATACATATGAAGAACGTCATAGTTATCGACTAGATGCTATTGCCGAACACGAGTTGGGCCAACGCAAAACGCAATACGAAGGCACACTAGATCAGTTATATAACAATGACTTTAGAACATTTGTTGAATACAACATCAATGACTGTAAACTACTCGATGATCTAGATAAGAAATTAAAATTCATGGATCTTGCCAATACATTGGCACATGAAAATACAGTATTGCTACAGACAACGATGGGTGCTGTAGCTGTAACCGAACAAGCTATTATTAACGAAGCACATCGCAGAGGTTTTCAAGTTCCTAATCGTATTAAGAAAGATGACAGAGAAGAAAATACTGCGGCCGCAGGTGCGTATGTTGCATATCCTAAAGAAGGTATTCACGATTGGATTGGTTCATTAGATATTAACTCACTGTATCCTAGTGCTATTAGAGCACTTAACATGGGTCCAGAAACTATTATTGGACAATTACGTCAAACTAAAACAGACGAATATATTGAAGCACAGATGGCTAAAAATAAATCATTTGCGGCCGCATGGGAAGGTATATTCGGTTCGTTAGAATATACTGCGGTAATGAATCAAGAAATCGGCACAGATATTACTATCGATTGGGAAAACGGAGACACTGATATCCTAAGTGCTGCCGAAGTATATAGACTAATTTATGAAAGTAATCAGCCTTGGATGCTCAGCGCCAACGGTACTATATTCACTTATGAAAAAGAAGGTATTATTCCTGGACTACTAAAGCGTTGGTATGCTGAACGTAAAGAAATGCAGGCCAAATTAAAAGAAGCTATTAAGGCCGGAAATAAAGTAGAAGAAGAATATTGGGATAAGCGACAGCTGGTTAAGAAAATTAACTTGAATAGTTTATATGGTGCTATTCTCAATAGCGGTTGTAGATTCTTTGATAAACGTATTGGTCAATCCACTACATTAACTGGTCGTCAAATTGTTAAACATATGGCCGGTAAGGTCAACGAAATTATTACCGGTGAATATGACTATAGAGGTAAAGCTGTTATTTACGGTGATACTGACAGTTGTTATTTTAGTGCTTACAGTACATTGCAAAAAGATATTGATGCAGGTAAACTTCCTTGGACTAAAGAAACTGTAATTGCATTATACGATCAAATCGGCGAAGAAGTAAACACTACATTCCCACAGTTTATGTTAGATTATTTCCACTGTCCAAAGAGTCGTGGTGAAGTAATTAAAGCAGGTCGTGAAATTGTCGGTAGTAAGAGTTTGTTTATTACCAAGAAACGATATGCTGTATTGTATTATGACAAAGAAGGCAAACGTACAGATATAGATGGTAAGCCTGGTAAGATCAAAGCAATGGGGTTAGATCTTAAACGTAGCGATACTCCTGAATTTATACAAAACTTCTTAAGTGATGTTCTTGAAATGGTCTTAATGGGTAAGCCCGAACAAGAAGTGCTAGATCATATTAGTGAGTTCCGTATCAAGTTTAAAGGGCGCCCTGGATGGGAAAAAGGTAGTCCTAAACGTGCTAACAACATTACTGACTATCAAGCTAAAGAAGCCAAGGCAGGTAAAGCCAACATGCCAGGGCATGTTCGTGCTAGTATCAATTGGAATTCACTAAAGCGTATGTATGGTGACAAATATTCTATGAGTATTACTGACGGTGCAAAGGTTATTGTTTGTAAACTCAAACCTAATCCGTTAGGTTATACATCAGTTGCTTATCCAGTAGACGAACTGAGATTACCACAGTGGTTCAAAGATTTACCATTTGATCATGCTGAGATGGAACAGACCATTATTGATAATAAGTTAGATAACTTAATCGGTGTACTTGATTGGGATATTACTAGCACAGAAGAAAAAAATACATTTAACAGTTTATTCGAGTTTTAATATGAAAAAAGAAATTATAATTGCAGGGTACGGATTTGTTGGAAAGGCCGTTGGAAATGCTATTGAGCCTAACAATATTTTACATATTATTGATCCAAAAATTAATAATAACAAAATTTCAGATTTTAAGTACGCAGACGGTATTATTATTTGTGTCGGTACACCAAGCACACCATCAGGAGATTGCGATGTAAGTCAAATTTATGAAATAATGAAAGATGTGCCTTTACATATTCCAGTATTACTCAAATGTACTGTACCACCAAATTATTTAGAACAATTATTAAAAAATTTTCCTAATCATAGTATTTGTTATAGTCCAGAATTTTTACGTGCAGTAACAGCCAATGATGATTTTAAAAATCAAACTTATATGGTTATGGGAGGTGATGATCCTGAAGGAATGTGGCAAACAGTATTTCAAGAATCATGCCCTAAGTTAAAAATAGTGTTTAATACTAGTATTACAGAGGCTAGTATGATCAAATATGCTACTAATTGTTTCTTAAGTGTTAAGGTGGCATTCTTTAATCAATTATACGATATGTGTAAACTAAACGGTGCAGATTACGATTTAGTTCGACAAATATTAACACATGACACTCGTATTGGAAATAGTCACATGATGGTTCCTGGTCCAGATGGCAGTAGAGGATTCGGAGGTGCATGTTTTCCCAAGGACACAAATGCATTTGTACATTATGCTGATACTTTGCAAATTTCACATACTTTGGTCGAATCGGCCATTGAATATAATAAAAAGGTTAGGAAAAATCCTTGACATTGTCAGAAAAACCTATATAATAAACAAACATGGAGAATCATATGAAAGACTTTTTACAAGACCTAGTAGCACATACACATACTTTAGGATTTTTACCTTTAATTAAAATTAGTGCCACTGATAAAGAAACAGTTATTGAATCAATGGCTGAAGACCGTAGTGTTATTTTAAACGCAAAAACACACAATCCAGTTGATGATTTAGAAGGCACATTTGGTATGCCTAACTTAAATAAACTAGACATTCACCTTAAGTGTCCAGAATACAAAGAAAATGCTACTATCAATGTAGTTAAACAAGAACGCGACGAAGAAACGTTTGTAACAGGATTACATTTTACAAATAATACTGGAGATTTTGAAAACGATTATCGTTTTATGAGCGAAAATGTTATTAATGATGTAATGAAAACTGTTAAATTTAAAGGTGCTAAATGGGATATAGAATTTAGTCCATCGATTTCAGCAATCCAAAGATTAAAATTCCAATCAAGTGCGCATACAGATGAAGGTACATTTAAAGTTAGTACAGATAACAGTAATCTAATTATTAGTTTTGGTGATGCAAGCACACATGCAGGATCATTTGTATTCCAATCAGGTATTACTGGAAAACTCAAACAAACATGGTCTTGGCCTGTTACACAAGTTCAAAGTATTTTGAACCTAACTGGTGATAAAATTATGCGTATTGCAGATGCCGGTGCATTGAATATTACTGTAGATAGTGGTATTGCAATATATGACTATATCTTGCCAGCGCAAAGCAAGTAATGGAAACACACAAGCGAACTATTGTTCGAACGCTTTCTTATAGATTTACAGCTTTGCTTATCACTGCCTTATGGACAGGGTTAGGCGAAGCCGTTGCTATACATATTGTATTGGCTATCTGGCAATATGCGTTAGAAAGAGCATGGCTAAAAATTAATTGGGGTAAAAATGACAACTGATCAAATTATATGGGCAACTGGTGCGTGGGCATTAATGATTGTAGCATTATACACCCACATCGAATGGAGTAAAATTAAAGATTGTTATTCGATGTGGTTTACTAAAGACTACTGGACAGATTACAATATTATTGAATTTTTATCCTGGACTGCTAAAGCAATTATTATTATTCCAGGATTAATTTTCCATATCGATATTTGGCAATTTTATTATCTGACATTAGTAACTAGTGCTACTTTAATATGGGCTAGTCGAAAAAAATTCTTACCTACATTAGTAGGTTTTAATACTATGTGGTTGTGGTTAAGTTGCATGGTATTAGCACAACATTTGATATAACATGAATAGAAATTTAACAGCTACACAAAACGATTACGCATATTTCCTACCGGCAACATCAGGATTTTATAGCACGTACATAGGAAAACAACGTTATAGCAATTACGTCGATCCTGCTCGGATACCTGCAAGTTTTAAGAATGGTGTAGAAAGCCTTAACTACTTAGAACCAGACAAAGGTGCTTTTTATTACGACCATTGTTTGTATAGTGCAGGTCATGCTAACTTAGATCTTACAAAACAAGATGAAGGCGAAGACATGTTCCGTAATCGTAATCGTGCAACTAGTTGGGTGTTAGGAGATTCAGGCGGATTCCAGATTGGTAAAGGCAAATGGGAAGGTGATTGGAAAGATCCCAACTGCCCTAAAGCCATGAAAAAACGCACACAAGTGTTAGCTTGGATGGATGCGTTAATGGATTACGGTATGTGTCTTGACGTTCCAGCTTGGGTATCACGTAGTCCAGCAGGTGCTCGTGCAACAGGTATTAGTACATACGCAGAAGCAGTACAGGCTACATTTATTAATAATGACTACTTTATTAACAATCGTAATGGTAATTGTAAGTTCTTAAATGTACTACAAGGTGAAAATCATACCGATGCAGAAGGTTGGTATCAGCACATGAAAAAATATTGTGATCCAAAGCAATATCCAGGCCGTCATTTTAATGGTTGGGGTATGGGTGGACAAAATATGTGTGACATTCACTTGACTTTAAAACGTCTAGTGGCATTACGCTTTGATGGTTTGCTTGAAAAAGGCGAACAAGACTGGATGCACTTCTTAGGAACTAGTAAACTTGAGTGGGCATTAATCTTAACAGATATACAAAGAGCTGTAAGGAAATATCATAATAGTGACTTTACTATTAGTTTCGACTGTGCTAGTCCTTTCTTAGCAACTGCTAACGGTCAAATTTATGTGCAAACAGAAATTACAGATAGAGAAAAATGGCTGTATCGTATGTTGCCCAGCTTAGATGATAAGAAATACAAAAACGACAATCGTTTATTTCAAGATGTTGTTGTACAAGATAAGCATTTTCAATCATTTACTACAAGTCCAGTAATGGACGGTGTCGAAGTTAACAAGATTTGTATCTATGGTCCAAATGATGTTAATAAGAATGGTAAAGTTGGAAAAACATCGTGGGATAGTTTTACTTACGCTATCATGATGGGGCATAATGTATGGATGCATATTAATGCTGTACAAGAAGCCAATCGTCGATATGATGCAGGACTATGTCCATCAATGTTAGTTGACGAAAAGTTTGACAGAATGTATGCTAAGGATATTATAGATGCTATATTTGCAACAAGTGATCGAGGTACTGCCGATGCTATTGTTGACGAATTTGATAAATTCTGGCAATCGATACCTGGTACACGAGGTTATACAGGTAAAAGAACAGTTAACGCTAGCACTAAAGCAGACGAGCATTTAGAAGTTGAATCTAATTTTGAATTATTAAAAGAAATACAACCAAAAGTCGAAACTACTACACCTATTTTAAACAATTCACTATTTGAGTTTTAAATGACACTACCTGACGAAAGATTTAGAAGTATACAGCGAACTGAAGAGTTTTTAGAAAGTCTATTAGATCCAAAAAAGACTCCACGTATTTCAAAAAAAATACGTGAGGACGCTCGTCGGTGCTTGCGCCATTATCCTAGCTATCATAATTTAAAAGAATTAGAACGTGCGGCTCCTAATGTTATACAAGAACGTATGGAAGATGTCGATCGAATGATCAAATATTGGGAAGAAGGAAAGAAATTTACAAATGAAAACTAGTCTTATTGTCGGCATGGGCATAGGTAATCTATACGCCAAGGTATTGACCGAGCTCGGTCACAATGTAATTACTGTAGACAGTGATCCAAATAAAGGTGCAGATTTTTTAACTGTAGATTCGGCTATTATTAAATGCCATATGTTTGATACTGTGCATATTTGTACTCCTAATTTTACACATTTTGAACTTGCGGCTAAACTAGCACCATATAGTAAAATTGTGTTTATAGAAAAACCAGGTGTTTCTGACAGTTTTTCATGGTCAAGATTAATTACCGAATTTAAGAAAACACGGTTTATGATGGTTAAAAACAATATGTGGAGAGAAGATATTGATAGAGCTAGGAGTTTAGCAGAGTGTGCAAAGAAAGTAAAGATTGAATGGACTAGACTTAATTGTATTCCTAGTCCTGGCAGTTGGTTTACTACTAAAAAATTAGCATTTGGTGGCGTCAGTCGAGATTTAATGCCTCATTTACTAAGTTTATACGTTGCTATTAATCCTTTATGGCGTAAAGAATTAGTAAAAGATATTGTATCTACACAAGTGTGGAATTTAAAAGATATCGAAAGTACCGAATATGGTATAATAAATCCTAATGGCACATATGATGTAGATGATATATGCAATATATCATTCGGTGATAAATGGCAATGTTTAGCTAACTGGCGTAGCACAATACATGAAAAAAGTGCAATTGAATTTACAATGCAAGACGATAGTATAGAAACATATGAATTAGGATGGTGTCCTGAAATAGCATATAAAAATATGATGCAGGATGCAATCAGTAATATAAACAATTATCAATTCTGGTTAGATCAATTTGAAATAGATACATGGATACACACACAAATAGAAAGTTTATGAGAACAAGAATTTTATACACATCAGGTAATGGGCAATTTATAGAAACAGGTTGGGATAAGCCTGAACCTAGTCAACAAGAAATAGAAGTTCGAGCGGTAATCACTGGAGTATGTCGTAGTGATATCGATATGATGGTCGGAGAATTCGGCCCATTACCAATTGAAATGAGTGGACACGAAGGAATCGGTCAAGTAACTAAGGTCGGTGATAATGTAGAAGGCATTAATGTCGGGGACTTTGTCGCTACTCGCGGAGAGCCTGCTTATTCTGATTTTTATAATGTAAAACCATTTGAATATGTAAAAATTCCTGAAGCACATCCTCGTTATATCTTAGAACCAGTGGCTTGTGGACTTAATCTTATTAATCAAGCTAAAGAACAATTATTAGATAGACAAGGCCGCAGTGAAAACACACGTATGTTAATTATCGGTAGTGGATTCCTTGCTTGGGTTGCTTATCATGCTATGCGTCTAAATGGATATATCTTCCATGTAGATGTACTAGGGCACAGCAATCAAGAACTATGGGGTAATAAGTTGTTGTCTAATACTATTGCAAACTACGATGTAGTTGTTGATCTTAGTGGAAATTATGAATTAGGTACACAGATCAATCTAAATAACAATGCGTTAATTATTGATGGTGTTGGCAAAGCAGTAAGCAAACAAGAATCACAGAATCAACTTTGGAAATCTGTTACTACTATTAAACCTAGTCCACGTAATCCGCATTTTATCGATTGCATGAGAATGGCAAAATATTTTATTGAAAACGGATACTTAGAGGTTGACAGTTTCTGGACAAAGTCATATAATCGTACTACTGAATGGCAACAAGCGTTTGCGGATGGTATGGATCGTCCAAGCGGTTACAGCAGAGGTTATATCAAATGGGACTAAACACTGAAGAACGGCAAAATGTCGTTTACTTTACAGGTTACGAAGTCGAACATACTGTATGTTACGGTATGAAAACATTATTTGTAGTAGGAACTCCTCCATTAGAAGAGATTCTACAACAAGCAAATCGAGATGTCGAGATTAAACACATTTACTTAGGAACAAGTCAAAGTTTTAATCCAGCACATATTTCTGATCCTAACTGTTACAAATCTTATAGAGCTTGGGATCAAATTATCGAAGGATGCCTTATGGCAGACTACTGGGTCACTTTAGATTTTGATATCAAACATATCGAAGGTGTATTAGAAGGTAGTTGGAATGATTATCCTAGATTTGTTCCGATG
>Ga0164296_1001189_pt1 | contig 28480 bp, 20 predicted proteins | sample GEODES057metaG_FD_113533 | JGI IMG/M metagenome (GOLD analysis project Ga0164296, IMG submission 113533) | Dystrophic lake water microbial communities from Trout Bog Lake, Wisconsin, USA - GEODES057 metaG | ecosystem: Environmental > Aquatic > Freshwater > Lake | place: USA: Trout Bog Lake...
ATCCTCTGCCGATCGCCTCACGCGTTTGTTGGGTGTTGACACAGACACGGTGAACCACAGTTGGCTCTGTGACAAGGGGCGCTTTGCTTTTGAAGCCGTCAATGGTGTCGATAAAGGAAACGATGAGTTGGCATTGACGGACCCTCGTCGTCGTTTGACCGAACCGCTACTGCGCAAGAACGGCACGCTGGTCCCGGTCACCTGGGGTGAGGCACTCAGCGCTGCTGCGAATATTGTTCGGGACGCAACCAGGTCAACGCCTGAAGGAATTGGCGTGATTGGTGGCGCACAGTTGACCAATGAGGGTGCCTACGCATGGTCGTCGCTCTTCAAGGGCCACATCGGCACGGACTCTCTCGACGCCCAACTCGGAGACGGTCTTGACGCACGGCTCCTGGCGAGTGTTCCTCGAGCCACCATTGAGGACGCAGCATCTGCCTGCACCGTGGTTGTCTTGTCTGGTGACCTCAGGGAAGAACTTCCCGTGTTGTTTTTGCGTCTGCGTTCCGGGGCCGTTGCGAAACGTAGTTCCGTGATTGACCTTGGACCGCGACGTTCCTCCATCTCTGGCTTCGCGGCCGTCCGTCTGCTAACTCGACCTGGAGATGCTCCAGCGCTGGCGAGACTCTTGAGCGGCGAAAACGGCGACGTCGCAACGATGACGAGTCACCCGGAAGGTCGCACCTTCGGCGACGAGGATCTCGCTGAAGCTCGCCGCCTGCTGGGCAGCGACGGCGAAGGCGTGGTCTTTGTCATTGGTCGCCCTTCCCTAGCGGAAGCTCCTGGTTTTATTGAAGCCGCAGTGCGTCAGTTTGCGCAGGCCTTCCCGAAGGCACGATTCCTCCCGGCACTTCGCCGCGCAAACGTTATGGGTGCAATCGATATGGGTCTGAGCCCTGGACTGCTGCCAGGACGCCAACCACTCGAAGCGCCGAGGGCAGAACTTCGCACCGCATGGCAGAAGATCCCTGCAGCGGTGGGACGGACGACTCCAGAGCAACTCGCTGCGTTGGCTGATGGTTCGCAAAAGGCGCTTGTCGTACTCGGCGCGGACCCACTTGTTGATGTGGTTGATGCTGGTCTTGTGGAGCGCGCCTTTGGGTCAGGTGCTCCTGTGGTGGTAATCAATGGTCACGGCGGAGCAATTGTTGAACACGCCAGCGTGGTACTTCCCGCCGCAGTGATGCATGAACGCACTGGCACGACGACCAACATTGAAGGTCGGGTCAGCCGCTTGGGCCAGAAACTCGTGCCCGCAGGTCTGGCGTGGTCTGACTGGATGATTGCTGCAGAGCTCGCCAGCGAACTCGGCGTCGATCTCGGCTTTGCTTCTTCTGCCGACGTGACGGATCAAATCGCTGCAGTTGCACCTAGTCATGCAGGTCTCGATGCTGCATACTTCGAATCAGCGAAGGCCCTCGATGGTGTCTTGGCACCGCTGAGTCGCAACACTGAGATCGCACATGATGCGCTTGTTGATCCCGTAGCAGTCCCTGGCCTCTCGGCCGTACCCCAAGTTGGGCTTGGTTCGTACGCCGGACAGGTTCGGACTTCGCCTGCAACGCCGCAACACGAGGCAGTGGCTCCGATGACCATTGCATCTTTGCCTGAAGAAGCCGCCTTGGTGGCCCCCGCAGCGGACAGCTATTCACTACGCCTCGTTGCGACTCGGACGCTCTACGACCTCGGAACTGCGGTCTCGGCATCCCCGTCGTTGACTCGCTTGCGCAAGGACGCGGTGGTCGCTGCCAACCCTTATGACCTCGATCGCCTTGGCGTCGTCTCAGGTGATCAGGTGAAGGTCCGCTCTGCTCGTGCCACGTTGATCGTGACGGTGGTGGCCGATGAAGGAATACTGCGTGGCACGCTCGGTGTGCCGGTGGGTCTCAGTGATGGCTCAACCTCTGCACCCACACTGGCTGCTGCGCTGTTGGATATGAGTGAACTTGTCTGCGATGTTCGGATGGAGTCACTGTGAATCCCGTCGTTTTCCTCGCCACTGGAGATCCGCTCTACGCCCACGGCGTCAATTGGGTCGTCGTCCTGATCGCGCTCATCAAGGTACTCGTTGCCTTTGGAGCTTTGATGGGTGCGGTGACGTTGATGATTTGGTTCGAGAGAAAAGTTATCTCGGACATGCAGAGCCGTATTGGCCCAAATCGCGTTGGTCCCTGGGGCATCCTGCAGTCATTGGCTGACGGCATCAAACTCTTTTTTAAAGAGGACTTGATTCCAGATCGCTCTGACCGTTTCGTCTTTAAATTGGCCCCGTACTTGTCGGTCGTGCCTGCGCTGCTTATCTTCACTGTGGTGCCGGTGGGCGGCGTGGTGACCGTGGCCGGGCATACCTTTGAACTGCAAGTCGCTGACCCCCAAATGGGCATTTTGCTTGTGCTCGCCATGTCGGGTATCGGCGTCTACGGCATCATGTTGTCAGGATGGGCCTCTGGCTCGAAGTACCCCTTGCTTTCGTCGGTGCGCGCCAGTGCCCAAATGATTTCTTACGAAGCAGCCCTTGGTATGACTGTGGTGATGGTGGTCTTGGTGACCGGGTCACTTTCGACTCGCACCATGGTTGACGTGCAAGGGAACAACATTTTGCATTGGAACGTCTTGCGACTGGGCATTGTTCCCTTCGTGATTTTCATGATCGCCGTGATCGCGGAAACAAACCGACCTCCCTTCGATGTGGTTGAAGCCGAATCTGAACTCGTTGGTGGTTTCCACACTGAGTACTCGTCGATTCGCTTTGCACTGTTCTTCCTTGCGGAATTCATGAACACCATCACGATGTCGGCAATCATGGTGACGCTCTTCTTCGGCGGTCCGAATGGGCCAGTTCCAAAAATTGCGCACATTGCATGGGTCTTCCCGATTTTGTACTTCCTCATCAAGACGGTGATCTTCTGCTACATCTTCGTGTGGCTTCGAGGTGCGCTCCCTCGTCTTCGCTACGACCGTTTGATGGACTTGGGTTGGAAGCGATTGATACCGCTCTCGCTGGCGTGGATGCTCCTGGTCGCAGGATTCTTGATCAATGCGTGGTGGGGGATCGGTCTTGCTGCAGCGGTCGTCGTTGGGGCCATCGTTTTGAATCGGAGTTTTGATCTCGGAGCAGAGGTCGAAGCGTCGGGTCACGCTGTCTTGCCGCCGCTCGGCACAAAACCTGTTCCACCAGCGCTCCTTCGTGAATTGACCGACCTAGAGGGTGAACTCTGATGGCTAAGAAGATGCGTCAGAACTTCTTCGGTGGTTTCATCCTGACGGGGAAGCACCTCACGCGTCCACGTGTGACGCGCCAGTACCCGGACGAGAAGAAACCTAAGCAGCCGCGTCAACACGGTCGACACGTGTTGAATCGATACGAAGACGGCATGGAGAAGTGCATCGGCTGCGAATTGTGCGCGGGCGTCTGCCCTGCAGACTGCATTTACGTTCGTGGTCTCGACAATCCGCCAGACCACCCCGTCTCGCCTGGCGAGCGCTACGGCTACGTCTACGAAATCAATTACTTGCGATGCATCCACTGCGATATGTGCGTTGAGGCTTGTCCGACGCAGGCAATCACAGAGTCGAAACTTTTCGAGTTCTCGTTTACCTCACGCAATGACGCGATTTACACCAAGGCCGAGTTAGTCGTCGACGATGACGGCATGCCGCAGAAGCTTCCATGGGAAGACTGGCGCGAAGGCGACGATCTGTTGACCTCGGGCTGGATGCGCGCCACGTCGCCGGCAGGGAATGCCGAGTTTGAAGGCGTGGTGCAGTGGTCTGGTGAACTTGGCTATGGGACCCGTGCCCCCGAGGGTGGTCAATCGGGAAACCGAGATGACGAGGCGACCGGGACAAAGGCCCTGCGTGACATCCTCGAGCCCCACCTGCTCAACAAAGACATCCCCAAAGCGCACAAAGGCATGCAGGGTCGACTGTGGCGAGCCAAGGTCAACGCAGAGAAGAACAAAGCAAAAATCGAGAAGTTGAAGGGCCTTTATAAGGACCGTCGAGAAGCAGCGAAGGCAGCAAAGGCGGCCCAGCAATGAGTGCACTTCTGGCGAGTACGCAAACGCTTCCAGACCTCATCGTCTTCATCGTGGGCGCGCTCATGATTCTTGCCGGGGCACTCGGTGTAATTGCCTGGCGCAATCCTGTGCACTCGGCGCTGAGTTTGGTGCTCACCCTTTTTGGTATCGCTGTGCTCTTCATCGAGCAAGGTGCTGATTTCCTTGCTGCGGTGCAGATCATTGTCTACGCCGGCGCCATCGTTGTGCTCTTCTTGTTCGTCATCATGTTCCTTGGCGTTGACAAGACTGAGAACATTCGCCAAGAACCACTTGCAGGCCAGCGGTTCTTGGCTGTTCTGCTGGTCGTGGTGGTCGTTGGTTCTATCATCGCCTTGGGTAGTGAAGCGCATTGGGTCGGAGGCGCCCAAAGCACCGTCGAAAAGTTGGGCCTCTATGACAACGTGACCGCCCTTGGGCGTGCGGTCTTTACTGACTATCTCTTTGCCTTTGAAGCAACTGCGGCACTCTTGATCATTGCGGTCGTCGGTGCAGTCGTTCTGGCTCGCCGCTCGGGTACTGCGACGTCAGACGAAGAACTGCCCACCTTGGAACTCGAAGATGTTGATGAAGAGGAGGTGTTGTGAGTATCCCTTCATCCTGGTATCTCATTCTTTCTGCGGTGCTCTTCGGCATTGGCGCGTTTGGACTGCTCGTTCGTCGCAACGTCCTTGTGATGTTTATGTGTATCGAGTTGATGCTGAACGCTGCGAACTTGGCATTCGTGACCTTCTCGCGATCGCTCAATGACATTGGTGGCCAAGCCGACGTCTTCTTTGTGCTGGTCGTTGCCGCTGCCGAGGTGGTGGTTGGCCTCGGCATTGTGGTGGCCATCTTCCGACGTCGATCCAACGCGATCGTCGATGACCTGTCGAGCATGAAGGGCTGAGCGACAACATGATTCACGCAGCTCCTTACATGCTTGCAGCTCCGTTGCTCGGTTTCTTGATTTTGGTCAGCGTTGGCCGACGAATTGGCGAACGAGCATCCGGCATTATTGGCACCTTGGCCATCACTGTTGCGTTTGTGGCAGCGGCGGTGACGTTCTTTGGGCTCCTCGGACAGTCGAATCGAGAAGTCACCACGACCTTGTTCACCTGGCTTCCTGCCGGTTCCCTTCAGGTGAAGGCTGCACTGCTCATTGACCCACTGTCCATCACGATGTGTCTGTTCGTGACCTTTATTTCAGCGCTCATTCACTTGTACTCAACGAGTTACATGCATGGAGATCGTGACTTCACCAAGTTCTTTGTGTACCTGAATCTGTTCGTCTTCTCGATGCTGGTCTTGGTCACAGCGAACAACCTTCTTCTCACCTTCGTCGGCTGGGAGGGAGTGGGGGTTTGCTCCTATTGGTTGGTGAGTTACTACTTCGACAAGGAATCTGCGGCGTCAGCTGGCAAGAAGGCCTTTATCTATAACCGCGTCGGTGACGTGGGCCTTCTCTTGGCCATGTTCTTGATCTTTAGCCACGTCGGCTCACTTGATTACTTGACGATCTTCCATCACACCGGCACGATGAGTTCGACTGTTCTCACGCTGACGGTGCTCGCACTTCTTGTTGCTGCTTCAGGTAAGTCGGCGCAGATCCCGCTCTTCAACTGGTTGCCAGACGCCATGGAAGGTCCGACTCCAGTTTCGGCATTGATTCACGCCGCCACCATGGTTACCGCCGGTGTTTACTTGCTCTGTCGCATGAATCCGTTGCTTGGGCTGACACCGAATGCACGACTCGTTATCGCCATTGTTGGTGTAGCGACCGCCTTTGTTGCAGCAACTGTGGCGACGGCTCAAAAGGACATCAAGAAAGTTCTGGCCTTCTCGACGGTGAGCCAAATCGGTTACATGGTGCTTGCTGTGGGAACGGGCGCCTACATCGCGGCACTCTTCTTGATGATTTGTCACGCGTTCTACAAGGCGTTGCTCTTTTTGGGAGCAGGTTCCGTCATCCACGGCCTTCACGACGAACAAGACATTCGTCGCATGGGAGGCTTGCGCAAACTGATGCCTTGGACCTATGCAACCTTCTTGATTGCGTGGCTTTCCATCGCAGGCGTGCCGCCCTTTAGTTCCTTCTGGTCAAAGGGTGATGTTCTGAGCGCGGTGTATTCGCGGTATCCAGCGTTGTGGGTCTTGGGGCTCGTCACTGCGCTCTTGACGGCTTACTACATGAGCCGTTTGTTCTATGTGGTCTTTACCGGCAAGGGCCGCTTTGATGAAGTCGGACCAAACGGTGAGGCTCCTTTGGGGCAGCCCCACGAATCGCCCTGGACTATGCGACTTCCTCTCGTGATTTTGGCCGTGTGCTCCATTGCAGTGCTGTTCATTGACCTGCCGTGGATGCACGCCCACACACTCAAGACCTTCTTGTCGCCAGTCTTTGAAGGAACGCTGTATGAACCGCATCAAAGTGCAGGTCTCCAGATTGGATTGGCGTGCGTCGACGCAGTCCTTGCGGTGGTCGGCATGTCGATTGCCTGGGTGCTCTGGCGGGGTCGAGCGGAGCGACCTGAACTTGAACTTCCCTTCTTCGAGAACGTTTGGTATTGGGACAACTTCTACGACGCCACGATTGGTCGCCCTGGGGAGAAGCTTGCACAGGTTGCAGCAACCACGGTTGATCAAACCATCATTGATGGTGCCGTCAATGGCATAGGTGCGATGGTTGTGGCAAAAGCCCGTGCACTTCGCACCCTGCAGACCGGGCAACTTCGCCAGTATGCAGCCGTACTCCTCGCAGGTGTTGCCGCCCTGCTCGTCTTCTTGTTGATGAGGGCCTTCTGATGACCCACGTGGTGACAACCTTGCACGCAAATTCCTTCCCCTTCGTGGGAATCTTGATTGGTCTCCCACTCGTTGCGGCCTTGGCCGTTGCGCTCCTGCCAGCAGAACACAAGCAGCTCACCAAGTGGGTTGCACTCGGCGCGTCACTCGTGACACTTGGCGTCGCAATCGCAATGGGAATTGCTTTTAATGCCCATCAAGGTGGCTATCAATTCGTCACGGAACACACGTGGGCGTCGCAGCTTGGGATTTCTTGGCTTGCTGGCGTTGATGGTGTCAGTTTGTTCATCATTGGACTGACTGCTCTTGTTACGCCTTTGGTGATCCTTGGCGCACCCGAACATGTGCGCGGCAAGTCCTTTATCGCTTGGGTGCTGCTTTTGGAAGCAGCCTGCATCGGTAGCTTCGTCAGTCTCGACCTCATCTTGTTCTTCCTGTTCTTTGAACTGACCCTGATTCCCTCGTACTTCTTGATCGTGGGTTGGGGAGGTCGTAATCGTGCAGCGGCTGCAACGAAGTTCTTCATCTATACCTTCGTGGGTTCCGGCCTCCTGCTCGTAGGCATCTTGTATGTGGCCTTCGCCGCAGCGGGACAGACGCACCACTTGACCTTCTCACTTCTCGCCCTGCAGGGCACCAAGTTCTCTGGCGTCGTGGGGATGTTGCTGCTTGCGGCCTTCACCTTGGCGTTTGCCATCAAGGCGCCAATTTTCCCCTTCCATACCTGGTCGCCTGATACCTATGCCGAAGCGCCAACTGGAGCAGCGATGATGCTCTCTGCGATTTTGGCGAAGCTCGGTACCTACGGCATCATCCGATTCGACCTCACCCTCTTCCCACATGCGTCGAAGGTGGCAGCACCAGTCCTGCTGACGCTCGCCACGATCTCAATTCTCTACGGCGCCATCGTTGCCTGTGCGCAAAAGGACCTCAAGCGCCTTATTGCCTATTCGTCCTTGGCGCAGGTTGGCTTCATCGCCTTGGGAACCTTTGCGTTCTCGACGCAAGCCCTCACTGGTGCGATCCTTTTGATGCTGAACCACGGCATCATCACAGCCGCCTTCTTCATGCTCATTGGCTTCATTGCGAAGCGGCGCGGCACGTGGCAGATCGACGACCTCAAGGGCCTCCAAGGACCCGCACCTGTCTTGGCCGCCGTCTTCACCTTGGTGATGCTGGCGTCTATCGGTTTGCCAGGTTTGAACGGCTTTGTTTCTGAGTACTTGGTCCTGATTGGAACCTTCGTCACTCATGTGTGGTGGGCGTCGATTGCCACCTTGGGTGTGGTCTTTGCAGCGCTCTACTTGCTTTGGGCCTATCAGCGAGTCTTCCAAGGCAAGGCCGAGGGCGAGAACGCCAAGATTTCCGATCTTGACCTTGGCGAGCGCCTCGTCATCGCACCTCTGCTCGTCTTGATCGTGGTGCTCGGTATCTTCCCCGGTCCCGTCCTGGACCGGATCACGCCCACGGTGAATCGGATTTTGACTGAAGTTTCCGTTGCAGACTGCCCAGCGCATCTTGTGTGCGCTGCGGCCCCGGGGGCCACCCCAGGCGCAGTGACTGGAGAGACGAAGTGATGACCCCTTTCCTTGCTGCGAGCAGCCAACTCGGCAAAATCATCGTGCCGAGCATCGATTACTTGGCAATCATGCCCGTGCTGATCCTCCTCGGGGGAGCTGTTGTCGTACTACTCGCTACGTCACTGCTGCGAGGTGGCCTGCGTCGCGATACTGCCACGGGTCTCACGGTACTGACCTCGCTTGCTGCTCTCGGAGCCGCCCTCGTGGGCTGGCACCGAGTGACGACGCAAGGTGCGAGCAACACCATTGCTCACGCAATTGCCTTTGATGGTTTTGGCGTGTTCGGCGCAATCACGGTGACTTCAGTGATGGTCCTGGCAACATTGATCGGGCACAGTTATTTGAAGCGCGAAGGCATTGCGACGGCCGAATATCACGTCCTTGCTCTGTGCTCGGCTGCAGGCGCTGTTTTGATGGCCGAAGCCAATGACCTCATCGTGATCTTCTTGGCCCTTGAAATCCTCTCGATTGCCCTCTACGTCCTTGTGGCCTTCAACCCCCGGCGCAAGGAATCAGGAGAAGCCGCTCTCAAGTACTTCATTTTGGGTGGTTTCTCTTCGGCAATTTTCGTCTACGGCATCGCACTGACCTACGGGGCGACCGGCACGACGAACCTGTCGCAGATTTCGGGCTTCTTGGCACAGAGCCAACTGATGCATTCCGGCCTGCTCTATGCCGGGCTTGGCCTTTTAATCGTGGGCTTTGCGTTCAAAGTTGCAGCCGTGCCATTCCATCTCTGGACGCCAGACGTCTATCAAGGTGCGCCGAGTCCCGTAACGGGTTTTATGGCAGCAGTGGCCAAGGCGGCAGGATTTCTCGCACTTCTTCGGGTCCTGCTCTCCGCATTTGGAACACAGCAGACGACGTGGCAACCCATTATCTACGTCTTGGCCGTGGCGTCGTTGGTCCTTGGAGCAACCGTTGCGTTGGTCCAGCGAGACATCAAGCGCATGTTGGCCTATTCCTCGATCAACCACGCCGGTTTCATCCTGCTTGGCGTTGAGACTGCCACCGCTCGAGGGGTCTCTGCCTCGCTCTACTACCTCTTCGCCTACGCCATCATTACCGTCGGTACCTTCGGTGTCGTCACCCTGGTCGGTGGACCCGGAGATGCGGATCAAGATTTGAGTGCCTATCGAGGGCTTGCTCGACGTCAACCCTTCCTGGGTGGGGCCTTGGTGATTTTGCTCCTCGCACAAGCTGGCGCTCCGTTCACTACTGGGTTCTTGGCGAAACTTGGCGTCGTTGCAGCCGCCGTGGGTGCAGGGAGTTGGCCGCTGGCCATCATCGCCATGTTGACGGCGGGCATTGCTGTGGCGTTCTACCTTCGAGTCGTGGTCTTGTTGGTGACGCCAGTCAACTCTGCTCTCACTGATGAGGCGCTCCCTCCTTCTGGTGCTCGCCCCGCCACGGTGTCAGCCAACGCAGCACTGCTGTTGGAGCCTGAGACGGAACAAGAAACCGAAGAAGGACTCACCGTCCCCGCCTTCATTCCTGTGCCAGGCCCCGCAGGCGTAGGCATTGCGCTCAGTGTGCTGGTGACCGTTGTTTTTGGTATTGCACCAGGACCCCTGCTGGATCTCGCTCACGCCGCCACACTCGGCTACTTGCCCTAGCGGGTGCCCCGAGTACTCATCGCCACGTGCGCCGCACTTCCTGAAGGCGACGACGACCACCACCTCTTGCATGCCGCACTCAGCGCGCGTGGCATTGATGTTGCCCTTGGCGTGTGGAGCGATCCCCACGTTGAGTGGGATGATGCAGATCTGGTCGTGATTCGAAGTCCGTGGGACTACACCGAGGCACTCGATGATTTTCTGATTTGGGTCTCAAGCTTGGCGCGTGTCTGCAACCCAGCCCACGTCATTCGATGGAACAGCGACAAGCAGTATCTCGACGACTTCGCTCAACGTGCGGTCGCCACCATCCCGACGAGCTATGCACGCCATCCCGACGAGCTACTCATTCCTGATGCAGCAAGCTTCGTGGTGAAGCCAACAGTGGGAGCCGGATCTCGGGGCGCCGCCCGATTTGCTCACGATGACGAAGTCGCCGCCCAAGAGCACGTCGCGTCGCTTGTTGCCGCAGGTAAAACGGCGATGGTGCAGCCCTACCTTGACGACGTCGATCGCAATGGCGAGACGGCACTGATTTTTCTCGATGGAGTGTTTTCCCACGCCATCGAAAAGCAAGCAATGCTGGCGTCAGATGCTCTTGATCCTTCAGGGCTTTTTCGAGCCGAGAAGATTCGTCCTCGCCATCCGTCTCGTGTCGAACACGACGTGGCTCTCAAAGCGATGCACGAAGCCGAAAAGATCCTCTCTCTGGAGCAGCCGCTGCTCTATGCACGCGTCGACCTCATTGGCTCGAGCGACGGTCCTCGACTCATTGAGTTTGAGGCGACCGAACCCTCACTGTTCTTGGGCTATCACGCCGAGGCAGCGACTCGTCTTGGGGATGCGATTACCCGCCGGATTGACTAGGAATCAGAGACGTCGCTTGTCGAGTCGCTGGAGGCAGATTCCGCTGCGGCGAGCACGTCGGCGGGAACGACGGTTCCCGGACGATTCACAGGATCTTGGGCGAGGAGGCGGCCCAAGAAAGGTATTTCGGTGACTGATTCGGCGCGGAGTGCCGCGGCTGCAACGGCGACGAAGTTTTCAGGGGAGGCATAAACGAGATGTCGGCTGAGCCAATTCGGCTGGTACTTCTCATTGAATTTCCAAAGGGTCTCGATGGGGAGCACGGACGACATTTTCCTGAGTCCCCAACGTTCAATTCGTTGCGTGATGCCACCACCCTTCTCGCCATCCAAAGTTGAGCGAAACGCGGAGAAATTAAGACTCAAGCCTTGGGCGCCTTGCGCCTTGAGGTGCTCGATAGTGGAACACAAGGCAAAATCCAACAGTCCGTTGGGATGTTCGCCCGGGTCCCGCCGCATCAGGTCCAGGCTGTAGCCATTGATGGCTGGCGAGGGAACGAACTGGCACATGGCCGCAGGTTTGCCGTTGGCGTCACTCACCACACAAAGCAGAAGTCCTTGATCCTTGGGGTCGAAGAGTCGGCCGAGCATCATCGAGAAACCTCGTTCCCCCTCGCCTCGACGGTTCATGCCCATGAGCTCAATGAGAGCGGGGATGCGAGCGGGCTCGATCGTTGCCGGATCAAAGAACTCGGCCCGATATCCATTGCGCTCAATGCGGCTGCATGCTTGCCGGAGCCCCTTCATTTTCCCGCCTTGGAGGGTGAAGCGTGGAATATCGACGACTGCTTCGTCGCCGAGATAGAGATACCGCATGGTTGATGCGCTGTAAATCGGCAGCCATTCGACGCCAGCACCAATCACGCCAACGCCCCAGGCATGGGCGTCGCAGTAATTACGAAACGCTGCCCAGACTTGCGTGCGGTCTGCGACCGGACCGATGGGGTCAGGTGACACCAGGGCGATCCCACCAAAGACGGCATAGGCGACAACCGAGTCTCCGTAGAAGAAGAATTGCTTGTCGTCCCTGAGGGCGAAATAGTCCAAGGTTCCACGACCGTGACGGCGAACAATGTCGCGCGCCCGCAATTCGGCAATTCGGCGCTCGCCCGGATGCTCGTTGGTTGCCAATCGTCGGTCAACGACAGGTCGAGTGATGAGGTACAGCGTGGCCAAAATCACACCGATACCCACGGCAAACATCGTCGGGTAGACGAAATCATCGACCCGATCGGGCAGGGCGATTGTCGAAAGCCCGACGAGGCGCTCTGTGACGGCGAGGAGCACCAGTGGCCAGGAGGGCAACTGGCCGTGGTGTCGATGCGACACTTCAATCGCGAAGAATGATGCCAGGACGGCCACGAGGACGATGGTCACCAGCGTGGGGATCGCTTTGGCGAAGGAGGTGCGATCAGTGGTGGCGGTGAAGTAGCGGCGCTCGACGAGCAACAGAGCCAGAACGCCAAGTGAAATCACGATGCCACCCACGCTGATGGCGTGCGCCAAGTGAAATACCGTTGAGGCCGCAAGGAGGACGACAGCGACAAGCCAGGCGCGCCGTTGCCCGCGCAAGATACCGCGTGCGAGCATGACGAGGCACACGCCGATAATTGCGACCGCAGTTGCCGCAGTTTGTGAGACGCCGAGGGGGAGCACGCTCAGGACGGCGTGCAGGCGGCGGTGGAGTGGTGGAGAGACCGCAATAAGGAGGTCGAAGAGTCCGGTCAAGAAGATTGAGAGCGCCGCAAGGCGCCGAATTCGATTTGCCCGGCTTCTCGCACGAGCAAGATCAACGGGAGGCGGCCATGCGTCGCCAAGTGGCCAACTTGCAATGAGCCGACTGGCAATTTCCTTGGTGGGCGTCGGCTCGATGCTGGGACCAGCCACGAGTCGTTCGAAGCCATGGCCCGACTCAACTTGGGTGTCAGTGGCCAAGAGCTGCACGTGGAGATTTGCTCCGGTTTCTACCAAAACTGCCGCATCTTGGCGATGAACCAGAAAGACGGGAGGCAGGCCAAAACGGCCTCGATGCTCATGGAGGAGCGGAGACGTCACGCCTGCGACGGCGACAAATCCTGCATCAAGGTGGGTGAGCGACGGCAGTCGGGGTCCACCCACGATGGTGCCAGCACGACCGACTTGGAGTTGGGCTCGGGCGAGGTCCATCGTGGCCAGGACCCCTGGGCCTTGCATGTAGTCATCAATGAGGACCGTGCCTCGCTGGGGTCCGGCGTTGGTGTCGTCGTGATCAAAACTGATCCGAGACAGGATGACTGCGAGAACGCCAGCTACGACTTCGACAATCACAACGATGACGATGATGGCCCCAAGGCGTTGCGACCAGGTCAATTCCGAGACTTCCGTGAAAGGTCGTCCACGTCGGGCAATGTGGTTGAGGCCATTGCTCAACACGGTGACGTTTGCTGCAAGTGCCGTGAGTATGGCTAAAAGTGGAGGTATCCAGAGCAAACTGCCCAAACGTCGATAGAGCGCACGCGAGCGAGCGAAACGACGCTGGTCGGCTGGGTCATTGAGGAGGTCAATGCCGTCGAGCCAGTCAGCACTCTCGCTCTCATGTGGGAGCGCAGAGGGAGAAGACTGAGCTGTGACCAGAATTTCATGGACGCCAGATGCAGTGACGCATGCGAGCAGAAGTTCCTCGTGCCGATCGCTTCTGAGGACGTGAATGGAGCGGCCTGGTGTGTCAGAAAATCGCCGAAGTGCGTCTTTGAGGAGTGGGTAGTAATCGAGCACGTCATCGACGTCCTCGGCCTCATCGAAAAGGAAGCCACCTGCGACAATGAGCGTGCCCGTGCCCTGCCATTGCTCGAGATCTTCAAGGAGCGCTGCTGCGCTTCGCTGCGCCTCTTGAGAACTGCCACGGTCAAGAAAAAGCCCGCTTCGGACGAGTACTCGGCTCCCGAGAGGCACCTCGACCCGAGGGAGCGGCGGAAGGGAGCTGGGCTGAGACATCGCCTCTCTATCGTGCCACCTCTTGAGGAGGAGGTGTGAGCCATCACGAGACGGAAAGAGGCTCGGTAGGATAGGACAGATATGTCGTCTCCTGAGCTCTATGGCAACTGGCGTTTTCGCGAAGAAGGGCTCGTTCCTTCACGGGCCGTGGTGTTTGACATCGATGGCGTGCTTTCCGACGCCGTGGGACGTCAACATTTCATTGAACAGGGTCGGCGTGATTGGAACGCATTCTTCGAAGCTTGTGGCGATGACCCGGTTATCGAAGAAATCGAGCGCCTCCTCGAGTTACTCGACCCGACGTTGCAAATTGTGTTGTTAACGGGTCGACCATTGCGCGTGCGTCCACAAACGTTGGCGTGGCTTGAGCGATATGGCTTGCGTTGGGATCTGCTGATTATGCGCGACTGGGGTGATTACAGCTTCGTCACTGAATTTAAGAATGCCGTCGTGCATGACCTTCGAACTGCAGGCTTTGAGATTCTCTTAGCTCTCGAGGACGACCCGCAGAATCATGCGATGTACGTCGCTGAAGGAATTCCTTGCGTGTACATCCACTCGGGCTACTACGAATAGCGACGCACTGGACTCAGTTTTCTGAGGCAGAGTGTGCTGCAGTATCGACAAAGTGCTTCTGTCGAGCGCCCCCCTGTCCAAGTGCAAGCAGGAGGAGTGCCACGAGTAACACCGGCCAGTCTCCGAGTGTCGAATACAAGGTCGATCCGCCGTGGAGGGTGACAGTTCCCGTGACCGCAGTCGCCTGGGAGAGATGTGAGCGGGCCGTCACGTCACCCATGTTGTTGATCAACACGCTGTAGCCCGTGGGAGATGCCTGAACAAGGTCTCGCCCACGTTCAACTGCTTGAAGTTGTGCAGCGGCGAGCTCCTGGCCCGGCATCTGGCTCGAAGGATATGAGGTGGTGTTGGTTGGCACGACCAGCAAGGTCGCTCCATGGGCGACGGCATCCGCACTTCGATTCGAAAAGAAGACTTCAAAGGAGATCAGTACGCCAAGTTTCCCTGCTGGTGTGTTGAGTATTTCTGGGAGACGGCCCACAACAGCATCTCGGGGCACACCGGAGACATTTGCAAATTTGGTAATGAGCGAACGGGCAGGAATATATTCGCCAAAAGGGACGCGATGCACTTTCTCAACTCTGCCGAGTTCTTGTCCCTCCGGGCCGTAGGCGACAACGAAATTATTAAATTGCGTTGACCCAACGGGTGTCGTGACGCCAGCCAGCAGTGTCGTAGAGAGCCGCTGTGCCTCTGCTTGGAGTGCAGCCTCTTGCCAAGAACCTTTGAGTGGGCCAGTGAGCCCGACGACGTCCTCAGGGAGCACGGTGAGTTGCGTCAAAGGCGGGACCGTCTTGAGTACGGCAAGTTGGGCGTTGGTCACGCCCGTGGGGTCAACCTGTTCTGCCGAGGTGCCACGCTGACCGCCGCCTTGGACTGCAGCGACGCTGCGCGTGCCGAGAGGAGCCCCTCCAGACGGAGCTAAGAGACCGATGACCGCAATGGCAAGAACTGCGCCAAAGAGACCGAGCGCATGAAGACCTCGTTTGAATGATTCTCTGTGTGCGGTGTTTCGAATTGCTAGCGCGGTCAGTGCAATGCGGAGAGCGGCAGCGGTGATGACGAGAGCAAAGAGAATGCCAAAGGGTCCAGCAATGCGAGCGATGACGAGGAAGGGCCCGTTGGTCTGCCCGAGCGGAAGCCCACCAATAGGGAGGCCACCGAGGGGCCAATTCTCTCGGAGCGCCTCGGCAAGGACGACTGCACCAATCGCAGTCAGTGTTCGGCCACGGCCTGGGGTCATTGCTGCTCCTGCAAGGGCAAAGAAACATGCTTCGAGGATCATGAGCAACAGTGCGCCGTACCAGTTGAAGTGTTGCGCCCACCACAGACCGGGAACGAAGAGGCCAAGTCCAAAGGCCCAACCCGTAAAGACTCGGGCTCCGACACTTCGATCCTCACAAGCCAAGAGGAAGAGAGCAATGCCGGCAACAGCCAGGGGCCAGAGCCCAAAGGGAGGAAGTGAGGTGGCAGCAATGGCCCCACCGAAAGCGCCGAGGCCTGCGGAGCCCCAGAATGCTCGTCGACTTTGAAGCTTCATTTAGGACTCGAGCGTTGCAGCGAGAACTCGGCGGCCCGCAGCTCGACCAGAGGTGATGCAGGCCGGGACGCCAACGCCGTGCAACGCAGCACCGGCGATATCGAGGCGCGGTTGACGAGCGATAGCCGCTTCAATGCCCTGGACGCGCAGTAAGTGATTGACTCGATATTGCGGCAACGAGTTCGTCCAGCGCTGGAGCGCACTTTGGAGCGGCGTGCCACGCACTTCGACAAGAGCTCCAAGTTCGACGGCCAGTTCGTTCAGGAGTACGTCATCTTCAAGGTGTGCGATGCGATCATCATCGATCTTGCCGCAATGGACTCGGAGGGTAAGTTCACCTTCTCGAGCAAGGTGGGGCCACTTGCGATCCAAAAAAGTCAAGGCAGTGGTGAGAAATTTTTCTCCAGCTCTTGGACCGTGCGGAACGCGAGATCCAGGGGGGACGAGGACGCCTGTCCCCTCTGGCGGGAGATCAATCTCGTCAGCACGAAAGGTGAAAGTGGCGATGGCCACGGAGGCGTAGTCAATCTGTTCGAGGAGGCCGGCAACTTCAGGATCGAGTGTCCTCAAAAGTGAGGCCGTGGCAAAGGTAGGTGCACACAAAATGACCGCATTTGCCAAGGTGGTCGTCGTCGCGCTGTTGACGGCCCAGCCCGGTTCAGCTCCGCCCTGGCGGACCAGCGAGGTCACTTCGGTGTTCATGATGAAGTGGACGCCACGTTCATGCAGTAGCGACTCGAGACGTTCTGGAATTGCATGCATCCCTCCACGGAGCGAGAGAAATGCAGGCGAATTGGCTCCACCTTCCTCGGGTGGAGGTGGGGCGAAAGGGCGCATTGCTTTCATCAAACTGCCGCGTTGTTGGGCTGCGTCGAGCAAGCCTGGGTAAATAGCTGCTGCACTCATTTCGGCCACTCGGCCTGCGTTAATGCCGCCAATCATTGGGTCAATGAGAGTCGTGACGACTTCGTCGCCCAACTTGGTGCCGATCAAGGAACCAATGGCCCTGTCTTGAAGGTGGCCGCGAGAGGGGGGTGCAGGCGTGACGACATCTCGAAAGGCACGAAGGAGCCCCCGAAGCGACAGCACTTTCGAGCGTCGCAACGCACCGAATCTGGTAGGCACCCCGAGCGCAAGTCCCTCTGGAAGGGGCCGGACATGACCTCTCGCAAAAACGGCCGCGCCACGAGCGGCGATAGGTATGAGGTCGCCGCCTAAACCGATCTCATCGGCAAGATCTGCCAGTTCGGTTCGGCGCGCAAGCGCCCCATCAGGTCCCGCATCGAGTTGCCGGTTTCCCAAGGCAAGGGAACGCACCTTGCCACCCACCACACTGTCGGCATCGATTAGTACGACCGAAGGCGTGTGGTCTGAGGGCCCGTGTGCACCGCCCGTTAGTTCCCACGCGGCACACAAGCCCGAGATACCTGCACCAACGATGGCGACATGCTGTCGCGGGGATTCGTTCATTAGCGAGGGAGAGCCTCGATGACTCGATCGGCAAGAACGGAGAGAAATGCGGGGTCTTCGTTGAGCGATGCGGTGCGAGTCAGTGCAACGCCTGCAGACTCGGCGGTGGCTTTTGCGTCAACGTCCACGTCGTAGAGCACCTCAAGGTGATCAGAAACAAACCCAACTGGACAGATCACCACGGCAGAAATGTCTCGTGCAGGGAGGTCACGGATGACATCAAGAATGTCGGGCCCAATCCAAGGCTCAGGAGTCCGTCCCGCGCTCTGCCATGCCACTTCGAAGCGAGAGATTCCCGCGGCGGCTGCAATTCGCTTTGCGGTGTCATCAAGTTGTGATGGGTAAGGGTCACCGTTTTCAAGAATGCGGGCAGGAAGCGAGTGGGCTGTGAAGAGCACAAGGGCATCTGCCTGCAGTTCCGGATCAAGTTCTTTGATGGCAGCGGTTACTCGCTCGGCCATGAGGACATCGAATCCTTCCGCGTCGTACCACTGCCGAATGCCAACGAAGCTTGTTTCCTCTCCAAGGGCTTCTTCGGCTCGTGCGAGGTACTCACCTGTCCCCATCGATGCAAAATGCGGGGTGAGGGCAAGCCCAATCACGCTAGTGATGCCGTCGGCACGGAAACGTGCAGCCGTCTCTTCAATGTCGGGAGCCGTGTATTTCGCGCCAAATCGAACATCGAATTGTCCAGGTGCGCGACGTTCTAACTCGGCAGCAAGACCAGCAACTTGTGCCGCAGTCCGAGCAGCGAGTGGCGAGATGCCACCGATGGCGTCGTAGCGACGCACAAGGTCAGCGAGTTGCTCCTCTGTTGGCGGCCTGCCGTGACGAATACGCGTGTAATAGGGCTCGACCTCCTCGCGACTGCCAGGTGTGCCATAGGCCATGACGAGCACGCCAACTTTTTGCGTCATTGTGAACGCTCCTCTTCTGCGATAGTTCGCCCTTCAGCATGGACAAGATCGACGACTGCCTTGAGGACGCCGGGGTCGGTTTCAGGGAGGACACCGTGTCCCAAATTGAAGATGTGGCCAGGTGCATGTGCGCCACGCCGGAGCACGTCTCGAGTGCCGTCTTCGACGAGTGGGACGGGTGCAAAACACAGCGCTGGATCAAGATTCCCTTGCACTGGCAAATTGCCAATTCGGCCAGTCGCGACATCGAGTGGCACTCGCCAGTCGACGCCAACCACGGTGGCACCTGAGGTGGCCATCAGTTGAAGGAGCTCGCCAGTTCCCACGCCGAAGATGATGCCGGGGGCGCCCGTGGGCTTGAGGAGTTCAAAGACCTTCTGAGTTGAGGGCAGCGCAAAGCGGGCATACTCAGCAGGACTCAGCGATCCCGCCCACGAATCGAACAGCTGGAATGCAGATGCCCCAGCGGAGAGTTGTGCGCCGATGAACGCTGCAGCCATCTCGGCCAACTGGTCGCAGAGTTGGTCCCAAAGTGCTGGCTCCGAGTGCATCAGCGCCTTGACTTTGGTGAAGGTTCGAGAGGGGCCGCCTTCGACGAGATAACTCGCCACGGTGAACGGGGCGCCAGCAAAGCCGAGAAGGGGCGTTGACGTGGCGGAGAGTTCGCCGAGCGCGATTTTGCACGTCTCAATGACGTGTGCGAGATCGACTTCTGCCTCGAGGGGTCGAAGACGTTTGAGATCCGCTGGGCCCTGGAACGGCTCAGCTACCACCGGACCTCGACCGGGGACCACGTCGATGCCAAATCCAATGGCATGGACGGGGACGACAATGTCAGAAAACAAGACTGCGGCATCAACGCCGTAGCGGCGGATCGGCTGCAGGGTTACTTCAGCCGCAATGTCGGGTTGTGCGATTGCGTCGAGAATCGACCCTGTTCCTCGGGTAGCTCGATATTCAGGCAATGAACGTCCCGCCTGACGCATGAACCAGACCGGGGTGCGTTCAGGAGTGCGACCTTGGCATACGTCAAGAAAGGGGCTGGTACTCACGATGCCCACTTCTGCAGGTCCGTTCGCGCTCCAACCCGGCAGTGGGTCCGTCTCATTGTGGTGTCCATGGAGTCCTTTTCCGCTGGGTGAGAGCCACTCCCTATCGTAGGGCGGATTCGTGGTCCCAGCCGCTCCTTACGCGAGGGAGAAGCGGCCCAAAAATGCGCTCTAGACTGTCTCGTTCCCCGGATTGGGAAGGAAAAGGTCACCGGCAATGTCGATTGAGCAAGAGATTGTCAAGGAGCAAGCATTCCTTGATCGTGCCTATACCGCACTTGATCTCATGCGCGAAGAGGCGCGACTGATGATGGCAGGCGTCCTTGACACTGGTCGAGGCGGCACCTTCCAATCGCGCACCGAACGCGACATCGTCGTGCGGACCTCACTGGCTCGGCTCGAGCAACTCGAAATTGGGGATCAAGCGCTGACTTTTGGTCGCATCGATGTCGCCACTCCCGACGGTGAGCCTGAAATTTTCCACATTGGGCGCCTTGCTGTCTCGGATGAGCACCACGAGCCGATGATTGTGGATTGGAGAGCACCAGTCGCGGAACCGTTTTATCGGGCAACTGGGCTCGACCCTCAGGGCCTTCTTCGACGACGGCACCTTGGGGTGCAACATCGCACTGTAGTGAGCGTTGAAGATGAGTACTTCGCCTCAGCTGACGGCAAGGTACATGTGGTCGAAGGGGAGAGGCAGGGCCCGGAAGGGCTCGCAGACGACGCCATGGTTCTCGGAGGCCCAGGAGCGCTTCTTGCTGCACTCGGCCAAGCCCGAACAGGTCAAATGGGTGACATTGTCGGGACGATTCAGCGCGAACAGGATGAGATTATTCGTGCTCCCCTCCCGGGCCTCTTGATGGTCCAAGGTGGCCCAGGTACAGGGAAGACCGCCGTTGCGCTCCACCGCGCCGCATATCTCCTCTACACGCATCGCTTTCCTCTTGAGCGCCAGGGGGTGCTCGTTGTCGGTCCTAATCCGCTCTTCTTGCGCTACATCGAACAGGTCCTTCCCTCACTAGGTGAGACGGGTGTGACGCTGTCGACGATTTCTGGACTGGTCCCTGAAGTGCGAGTCACCGGAAGAGATCCAGAAGAGGTAGAGCGTCTGAAGGGCGACCCTCGGATGATCAAAGTCATGTCTCGTGCGGTACGTACTCGCCAACGCCCGCTCAAAAATGATCTTTCGATCCCATTTGGTGCAACCACGTTGCGCTTGACCGCGGGGGAATCCGCCGACCTCATCGCTCGAGCGCGCCGCCGCCCTGGAACCCACAACGCTCGGCGCAAATTTGTCGAAACTGAACTCGCCACACTCCTTGCAGCGCAATATCAGGCCCGACGGGGGTTGGACTTGAGTGACGAAGAATTTGACCTTGACGATTTTTCACGTCAGCTCCGCCGCCTTCCCGAAATCCAGGATGCGCTTCGCCGGATGTGGCCGCGCCTCATGCCCCATGAGCTCCTCCACGACCTCTACGGAGCCCCTGCGCTGATCAAGGTTGCAGGTGATGGGATCTTGACGTCCAACGAATGTGAGCTCCTCGTCAGAGGGCGCTCAACGTCGCTTGATGAGGTGTCGTGGACCTCGGGCGATGCCGCCCTTATCGACGAGCTCAAAACCTTGCTTGGTCCACGGCACAGTTCGAAAGAAAAGCCAAAGCAGCCTCGCCGAGACGAGGGATGGCCACAAGGGCTCGATGGCAACGAAGGTGATCGGCGCGATCGTCGAGATGACGAGGTGCGCTCATTTGGGCACATCGTTGTCGATGAAATCCAAGATCTCTCGCCCATGCAACTTCGGATGCTCGCTCGACGATCACTTTCGGGATCGATGACCGTTGTTGGTGACATCGCACAAGCAACTGGTCCATGGGCTCCTGCGAGTTGGGATGACGTGGCAGCGTACTTGGCGCCGAAGCGACTTCCGCAGTTGGTCGAATTGACGGTTAGCTATCGCACGCCGGCTGAAGTCATCGAATTGTCGGCAAAAGTGCTCGCTGCCTCGGGAACCGGCCTCGAACCACCTCGTCCCGTACGAGTGGCCGGTGTCAGCCCGATCGTTGAACTCGTCGAAAAGGAAGATCTGGTGCGAGCGGTTGCTCAAGGAGCGAAGGAAGAAGCGGTTGCACTTGCTCCGGGACACGTTGCAATCTTGGCCCCCCGCGAGTTGCTTCCAGCGCTGCGAGAAGGTTTTGCAGGAGCTGGTCTCAAGGTGACGGATCCGCGTGCGCAAGGTGGCCCGGGCCTGAATTCCCCGTTGGTGCTGCTTTCAGTCGATGAAGCAAACGGATTGGAGTTTGACGGCGTCATTGTTGTTGAACCGACCCTCATCGCCCAACGAGGCGCCACGCAACTCCAACCTGCACCCGAAGCGACCCGGCGCGGGCTACGCACGCTGTATGTCGCGATGACGCGCCCAACCACCCGGCTGCGCATCATCGGGTCCGAGAATTTCCTCTTCTAGCGCACTCTTCTGATTTCTCCTTCGTCGAATTTCGACGGTTCAAGGTGACCTACCCGACTTCCCTGATGAGTGCGAGGTCAATCGACGCTTCCGGTGCACGACAAGATGTGCTGTGCAGCGGCATCAGAAGACGGTTCACGACTCCCAGTGATTTCAAAAATACGGTGAAGAGTCAGCGACATGCTGCTCGGACGCCACAATCCCTCATCAGGCCAATTGGTTGAAGACCTGACTTCGTGCTGGCGTCGTTGCCGTCGCTGAGGAGTTCGGAGCCTCACCTGGATTCCGCTGCTAATTGCTCTCTCCTTGTGTCACTCTCGGCCAACACTGAGCCCGGTGCACTTCCGTTTCGTCGCAATAAACAGTGAACTTCGAGAACAAATTTTGGGGTTTTCGCGGACTAAGTTGAGCACCATGAAAATCACTCGGCTGGCACGTCTTTCTCTGTGCGTAATCTCAGTGGGCAGTCTGATCCTCGGAGGAGGATCTTTTGCGAGTGCGTCCGCCCCTGTCACTCAGGCAACCATCGCCTCAAGTCCAAATGCAGGGACCGACCACAATTCATTGACTGGTATTGCATGCCCCTCGTCTACTTCGTGCATTGCGGTTGGCTCTGCCGACAGTGGCTCCGACAGCCAAACGCTTGTCGAATCATGGAACGGAGCGTCGTGGAGCGTTGTGGCGAGCCCCAACGTCGCGAGCGCCGCAAACATTTTGAGTGACGTCGCCTGCGTCTCTTCATCTTTCTGTGTTGCAGTTGGCAACACCGCCGTGGGTGCAACCGACCAAACGCTTGTCGAATCATGGAACGGAGCGTCGTGGAACATCGTGACGAGTCCCAGTGTCCCGAGCGAGAGCGACGAGCTCATTCGAATCTCATGTCTTTCGACCACGTCGTGCACGGCCGTTGGCTATAGCTACGACGGATCCCATTTCCATACGCTTGTCGAATCATGGAACGGTGCGGTTTGGAATATTGTGACGAGCCCGAACAGTACGAATGCCGACAATCTGTTGACTGGTGTTTCATGTTTTTCGGAGACATTCTGCTCTGCAGTCGGCTACTCGAGTTCCGGTTCACAACGGCAGACTCTGATCGAATCATGGAACGGTGCGGCTTGGAGTGTTGTTGCAAGTCCGAACGCCGGGAACGAGAACTTTGACGATCTTTTTACCGTCTCCTGCTCCTCGGCGACTGCGTGCACTGCAGTTGGGTATTCAATTGACTCCTCACTGAGGCAAACGCTTGTTGAATCTTGGGATGGCGCCTCCTGGAGCGTCGTCGAAAGTCCCAATGCTGCAGGAAACCAGAACAGCGCGCTGAATAACGTGGCCTGCAGTTCAAGCGCACCCTGCACCGCTGTTGGCGAATTCGACGACGGAACAAATAAACAAACTTTGATTGAGACGTGGAACGGGGTGTCGTGGAGCATCGTGACAAGTCCCAATGTCTCTGGCAATCCCCACAATGACCTCCTTGGAATCGGTTGCTCTTCCGCCACCAGTTGTGCGGCTGTTGGCTACACGGGTGGTACCTATACCCAGACGCTGGCTGTGTCCCTTTTGTACTCTCCTCAGAGCCCATCGACCCCAGTCGTGAAAGCGTCCAGCGAGCAAATAGCCGTTTCGTGGTCCTCGACAAATGGTCCTGGCACGACGTACGTCGCTACTGCGTCACCGGGCGGCGCGACGTGCACGACCACGACAACGTCATGCAGCATTTCGGGGCTTAAAAGCGGAGAGAGTTATTCCATTTCAGTGACGGCGACAAATGCAGTTGGCAGCTCGGATCCATCTCCGGCTGTCTCTGTCACCCTGCCCATGCCTGCCACATTGGCAGCGACGGGATCTGACCTTTTCTACCCATGGTGGCTGGTTGCGGCTCTGTTCATGCTTGGCGGGGTGGGACTCCTCTTGGGCCGCAGGGGCAAAGTGCGCGCACGCAACTAGGTAATCCAGGTACCACCTTCTGTAAATTGCGGGCCGTTTCGGGGAGCCGCCGAGGCGCTACGAACGCAAGGCAATGGCGAGGATCGACGAATGGTCCTCTTGAGGCTGGAAAGGGTTCACGAGAGAAGCCCGAAAATTGGCTAATCTGGCGCGACTCGCCCCCCTTGCGCTAGGAAAGTATCTGTGACTCAGGCAGTTTCAGCGGCACCCCCCGCAAAGCGTCAGAAGATTGTCCACGACCGACCGCCAATGTTGGCGATCGGGATCATGATTTGGCTCGGCTCCGAGCTCATGTTCTTCTCTGGACTATTTGCCGCCCTCTTCACTATCCGCGCCCACCTCGCGTCATGGCCACCGGCAGGTACCAAGCTCGACACCATTCAGGCAGGTATTTTCACCGTCATCCTTTTGGCCTCGTCGGGGACCATGTGGATGGCCGTTTGGCACGAAGAGCACAATGAGCGTCGCCAGGCACGCAAATGGTTGATCATTTCTCTCGTCATGGGGGCGATGTTCCTCGCCAACCAGATTTATGAGTGGACGCACATCGAGACTCGCTGGTACACGAATGCCTATGGCTCGGTGTTCTTCATCACGACGGGTCTTCACGGTCTGCACGTCTTCATCGGCCTTGTTGCCATGGTTCTGCTCTTGGGCAGGATGCGTGGCAAGGGAGGAGACCCAGGGGAGTTGTCTGTCTTCCAAGGCGTCAGCTACTACTGGCACTTCGTTGACGTCGTGTGGGTTGGCCTGTACCTCTGCCTCTTTATCCTGAAGTGAGCCGCACCGTGACACTTTCCCTCACCCGTCGCCTCGTTCTCCCGGTTCTGGTCATTGTGACCGTTGCCTTGAGCATGCTCGTGCTCTTTGCCGGAGGTTCTTCCGGGGCGAGCGAGCAAGCCCAAGTGATTTCCTCAACGGTGACTGCTGCCCAACAGCACACCACGCCACCAGCTGCGTATCAGACGACACGTGCGAATGCTGGAACGGCGAACTCAACGAACACTGTGTACGTCAACGGAAAACTCGTTGCATACGGCAACAGCGACATCACGTACGTGAATCCGCCGAGTTCGCTGATTCCGCTCGGTGAAGCGCTCTACGCTCAAAACTGTGCGAGTTGCCACGGCAACAGTGCCGATGGCGTGCCTGCGAATGGAACGCCGGGTGCATTCCCGAACCTGCGCGGTCTGGGAAGCGCAACGATTGACTTCTGGATCGAATCTGGACGTATGCCTGCAAAGGACACGACCCAAGTGCAAGCACTTCGCAAGCAACAAGTGCTTTCGAAGCCCGAAGCACTTGCAATTGCTGCCTATGTCACGTCGCTCTCACCTGCGACGCCCTACATTCCAGTGGTCCACAACATTTCTTCGGCGAACACTTCGGAAGGATTTTCGCTGTTCGCGCTGAATTGTGCGGCATGTCACACCATCACTGGTGGCGGTGACGCCCTCGCCTCGAATACTTACGCACCGAGTTTGCGTCACATCCCTGCAACTCAAGTGGCGGAAGCGATTCGTACTGGTCCGGGCAACATGCCTCGTTTCACTGGGAATCTTTCTGACGCCCAAGTGAGAGACATCGTGGCCTACGTCACGTTGAACATTCAGCACCCCGTGAACCCCGGCGGCTTTGGTCTCGGAGGCTTGGGTCCTGTGGCTGAAGGCTTTGTTGGTCTCGCACTGGGTGTTGGCATCCTCGCCCTCATCGCCTTCTGGATTGGAGACCGGTCGTGACCGCCGAGCACGGTACCCCCGTATCACTGTCCACTGCGAGTCCAGACGACCCGCACATGCAGCCTCTGGCTCGAAACCCACAACGGACGGAGCGACTCATCGCGCTTGCCATGTTCGTTGGCATCTTGGGAATCGTCGGCTTCGGCGTTGCATATTGGTACAACGCAAACGGATGGGTTTATGGCGTCACCTTGGGTGGCGGGATCACCCTCCTCGGGTTTGGCATCACTGCATGGGGTAAGTACCTCATGCCGAAGGGACCTTTCGTCGAAGAGCGCCACGAGCTTCGAGGAACTGATGAAGAGCGAGAAGTGTTTGCTGCCGCTGTCGTGCAGCGCGGTGGAGGCATCCTTGGTCGACGCAAGTTGCTTGCTGGGATGGCAGGACTCGGGCTCGCTGCCTTTGGCGTGGTAGCTGCGTTCCCGCTCATTCGTTCGCTGGGACCACTTCCGAAGAAGACCCTTGACGAGACGGACTGGACGAAAGGTTCGTATCTCGTTGACTCAACGGGACGTCCCGTTCAAGTTGGGGACTTGGCAGTTGGTGGCATCGTGACCGTCTTCCCGAAGGGTTACGAAGACACTGAAAATGGTCAAGCAGTCGACCAGACGGTTTTGATTCGCCTTGCAACTACTGACTACACCACTCGACCGGGCCGTGAGACCTGGGGGCCGGCTGGCTATGTGGCCTACTCGAAACTCTGCACCCACTTGGGATGTCCAGTGGGCCTCTACGAGCAGCAACTTGAAAAACTCGTCTGCCCGTGTCACCAATCGATGTTCGATGTGACCAATGGTGCTGAACCCGACTTCGGGCCAGCACCACGTCCGTTGCCACAGTTGCCGATTTACGTCGACGGACGTGGCTACTTGCGTGCACAAGGTGGCTACGAAGAACCTGTTGGCCCTGGTTTCTGGGAGCGTTCATGAGCGACACCGCCAAAAAGGAGAAGGCTGAAGCCTTCGGACCAGCCGGAAAGGTCCTCAACGAGCTCGACGACCGACTTGGCATTGCCAAGGGTGGTCGGAGTTTGCTCGACAAGATCTTCCCTGACCACTGGTCGTTCATGCTCGGAGAGATTGCCCTTTACAGTTTCTTCGTTTTGCTGGCGACCGGTATTTTTCTCACGCTGTATTTCGTTCCAAGTCAGCAGTCGGTTGTCTATTGGGGCTCCTACGCACCACTTCGTGGGCAGCACGTTTCCGCAGCCTTTGCGTCAACGATCGATATCACCTTCAAAGTTCGTTGCGGCCTCTTGATGCGCCAAATGCACCACTGGGCATGCGACATCTTTGTGGGCGCCATCGTGGTGCACATGGCCCGTGTGTTCTTCACGGGAGCCTTCCGCAAGCCTCGCGAACTCAACTATTCCATTGGTCTCATCTTGCTGATTCTCGCCATTGGAAATGGTTTTGTGGGTTACTCACTCCCTGACGACCTCGTGTCGGGAACTGGTCTTCGCATTGCCTTCTCCATCACCGAGTCGGTGCCGTTGGTTGGTTCCTACTTGGCCTTCTTCCTCTTTGGTGGGAACTTCCCAGGGACGGCAGTCATCCCACGCTTCTTCACGATTCACGTGCTCTTAATCCCATTGGTGATTCTGGGTCTTGTGTCAGCGCACTTGTTCCTGCTGGTTCGCCAAAAGCACACCCAGTTCCCAGGCAAGGGTCGCACTGAGAAGAACGTTGTTGGCGCACCCATGGTTCCGGTTTTTGCAGCAAAGGCAACGGGCTTCTTGTTCATGGTGACCGGTGTCATTGCGCTTCTTGGTGGATTGGCCCAGATCAACCCGATTTGGCAGTTTGGCCCCTACGACGCGTCAAAGATTTCATATGCCGTTCAGCCTGACTGGTACATGGGATTCCTCGATGGAGCACTGCGTATTTGGCCCGCGTGGGAGTGGACGGGATTTGGTCACACCATTCCTCTGGAAGTCTTCCTTCCTGCTGCGGTTCTGCCTGGCATCGTCTTCGGTATTTGCTTTGCCTGGCCAACCATTGAGCGGCTGTACACAAAGGACTCAGCGGCGCACAACTTGCTGGACCGCCCACGCGACCGTCCCAAGCGGACCGCTTTTGGCGCAGCCTTCTTCGCTTTCTTGGCAATGTTGTTCATCGCCTCGTCCACTGACGTGCTCGCCAACTTCTTCCACGTAAGCTTGAATACCGTCCTCTGGGCCATGCGCATTCTCGTGATCGTGGTGCCATTCATCGTCTACCCGATCACAGTTGCTATCTGCAAGGAACTCCAGCAGGTCGACAATGGCGGAAAGCGCAAGCGAGCCAATGTGGTCACCCGTACTGCAGATGGCGCCTACCTTGCAGTTCCTGCACCGGAGCGACCTGGCGATGGACATCACGAACTCGATGCGGAACCCGTTCCCGACTTCATTGAATTCGAAGGAAGCGACGAAGCAAGTGAGCCCGGCATTAACCGGGTTGGTCGCTGACCAAGCAGTGGCCCCTCCTCGCCACCCTTGTGGTGGCGGGGCTGGCCACCGCATGTTCGTCGACGACATCCTCGTCTGATTCCTCGCAGCCCGTTCCAACGTGGTCGACGGCGAATCTCTCGACACCGGCTCCTGAAAGCCATGAGGCGGTGGACACGCCGCCTGGATGGACGGTGGTGTCTTCTGGTCCGCGAGGCGCAACCGTTCTGATGAAGACTTTTCTTGCGTCGTCGGGTCGATCTGTCACCGTGGCCGAATTTCCAGCAGCCACGACCGCATTCCATTTGCACGTGGGATCGAGCGATCCGCCGAGCGCATTGTCACTAGCGCCCAATGACGCAGGGAACGCCATTAGTACCGCTGAGTCAGCTCTTGTCGTGGCCGCCTTTAACGGTGGCTTTAAACGTGGTGACCGAGCCGGCGGCATGATTGTTGATGGTGTC
>Ga0164296_1001193_pt1 | contig 28438 bp, 25 predicted proteins | sample GEODES057metaG_FD_113533 | JGI IMG/M metagenome (GOLD analysis project Ga0164296, IMG submission 113533) | Dystrophic lake water microbial communities from Trout Bog Lake, Wisconsin, USA - GEODES057 metaG | ecosystem: Environmental > Aquatic > Freshwater > Lake | place: USA: Trout Bog Lake...
ACAGTATTACAACATTTGCATGATGTCGGCTTATCCAAATTCGATATGCCCGAGTTTTTTATCGCGTTAGATAAATTTCCACTTACTGCTAGCGGCAAAATATTAAAGCGCGAACTGGTCATCTGGGCACAAGAGGGTCGCATCAAACCAATACCCGTGCGCTGGAAACAGCCACAAATCTGATCAGACTTTTAAAAAGTCTCTGGAGTAAATTAATGAGTGTTGAATTAGATATTCGGGACAAATTGGCATTCGTACGTTTGAATCGTCCGAGTGCGCTGAACGCTCTTAGCTTCGCTATCCTCGAAGAAATCAATTCCGTAATTGATAATATCGATGTCAACATCGCATTAGGCGAGGTGCGGGGCGTGATCTTTACTGGCGCAGGCGACAAGGCTTTCTGCGCTGGGGCAGACATCACAGAGCTTACGGGCCGTCAGATTTTAAAAGAGCACGAAGGTGCGCGCATTGGGCAAGCTGTATTCTCGCGAATATCGGACTTGCCGGTACCCACGGTTGCAGTTATTCACGGCTATGCTTTTGGCGGTGGACTTGAGCTTGCTTTGGCCTGCACTTTTCGAGTCGCCTCGAATAAAGCCAAAATGGGCTTGCCCGAAGTTAAACTCGGACTCATCCCCGGGTATGGTGGTACTCAGAGGCTGCCACGCCTCATCGGCGAGGGACGGGCGTTGGAAATTATTATGTCAGGCCGGACGGTCGATGCGGCGGAAGCTGAGCGCATAGGACTGGTAAACCGTTTAGCCGACGAAGGAGATCCGGTCGCGCTAGGCGTTCAGTTTCTCGGACCGATGCTCAAGCACGGCTTACCGGCACTTGAATTTGCAAAACAAGCGGTCACACGCGGCATGCAAACCACGTTAAACGAGGGACTGCGCATCGAGCGAGACCTCTCCACCCTAGCCTATCAAACGGCCGATGCCAAAGAAGGCATGAGTGCTTTTCTAGAAAAGCGTCCAGCACAGTTTAAGGATCAGTGAATATGAGCCAAGGATGCATTGTCGTCACAGGTGCGAGTCGTGGCATTGGTGCAGCGATTTCCTATCGCCTAGCGGCGTCAGGATTTAGAGTCGGCTGCCTATCCCGATCAGGTGAAATGCCAGCGATCGCGCATGCGAGCGCAGATATTAAAGCAAAGTGGTTTGCAGCTAAATGCGATGTAAGTAGCGAGAACCAACTAAAGGACTCTCTGACCGCTGTAGCTGAACACTTTAAACAACCACTCATTGGCTTAGTCAATAATGCTGGTATCCATTCACAAGGCAAAACAGAGTTACTGCGAGCAGACGAATTTAGACGAGTGATGGACATCAACGCATTAGCGGTGTTAACAGCCAGTCAAGCCATTTACCCGTATTTAATAAAACGCTCTGGCGGTTTGATCGTCAATATCGGTTCGTTTTTCGATAAGCTCGGCATAAAACAGCACCTCGCCTATTGTGCAGCAAAAGCAGCTGTTGGTGCTATGACGAGATGCATGGCTGTTGAGTGGGCCTCCAGAGGCATCCGAGTGCTTAACGTGGCGCCAGGCTACATCATGACTGACCTGAATCGTGAAGCCATGCAAACCGGCCCGTTAGCTGAATACTTGGCCAAACGAATTCCTAATGGCAAGCCGGGACAAGCGGACGATGTTGCCAAGCTTGTTGAGTCGCTTTTTACTATGGATAACCCATTCATGACCGGCGAAACGATTTATATCGACGGCGCACATGGCATGCTGGGTTAAAACGCCAATATCTAGATAGAAATTCTGTCTATCCAACTAGGAATGAAATTATGCACGTACTGCAACGTCTAGACGCCGATCAGAAATGGTCTGAAGAGGAGAGCATGTTGCTTGACTCGGTCAAGCAACTGGCAGTCGAAAAAATTGCTCCTCGCGCAGCTGCTTACGATAAAAGCGGCGAATTCCCTTGGGACAACATCGGCGAAATCAACAATCTCGGCCTAAATGCGATGTTTATTCCGGAAGAATATGGCGGCGCCCCACTCTCTTATTCTTGCTATCTCGCGTGTGTAAGAGAGATAAGTCAAGCGTGTGCGTCCACGGGGATTATTTGGGCGACAAACTTTCATGCGATCAAACCACTTATGGATTTTGGTAACGAAGAACAAAAGCAGCGACTTTTGCCGCGCATCGCCGCAGGCGGTCTAGCTGCTCTCGTTATCACGGAGCCTTCAGCTGGGTCAGATGCAACTGGAATGAAAACTAGTTTCACCGCTGACGGAGATGAAATTGTTATTAATGGCAATAAGATATTTATTTCCAATGGCGACGTCGCAGATCTTTACCTGGTATTTGGTAAATGGTCCGGCATAGAAGGCGCAAAAGAGGCAATTTCAGCCGTTATCTTAGAGAAAGGCACTGCAGGTCTTACGGTGACAGGGATTGAAGACAAGATGGGAACACGGGCCTCGGGCACCGCATCACTGTCTTTCGACAACTGTCGAATCACTAGTAAAAATCTTTTAATGAATCCCGGTGACGGGCTCAAAATACTATTAGGCTCACTAAATAAGTCTCGTCCTAGTGTGGCAGCGCACGCCTTAGGTATTGCCAGAGCAGCCTTTGACGACGCCATTACCTACATGAATGAAAGACAGCAATCGCGTAAAAAATTACTTGAATTTCAAGGACTGCAATTTAATGTGGCCGATTTAGCTGCGGAACTCGTCATGTGTGAATCTTGGCTATGGCGTGTTGCAAAAATGATTGAATCTGGTTCTACCGATATCGGAATCGAGGCATCGATTCTAAAACTACGAGCGACCGACCTTGCAATGAAAATCGCAACCGATGCCGTCCAATTCTTGGGTGGTTATGGGTACTGCAAAGACTATCGGGTTGAGAGGCTCATGCGAGATGCCAAAATCACACAAATCTGGGAAGGAACAAACCAGATACATCGTCAATTGATAGGACGCAGCTTCCTCAAAAAAGGATAAATCGCATGAACAATGAGAAAACAATTGGCGTGGTTGGATGCGGGACGATGGGAACAGGCATTGCGATCGTCTGTGCACGAGCCGGTTTTATCACAAGAATATATGACACGCGAGCTGAAGCCTTAGAAAACACTCGCAAACAAGCAGCAGCTTTCCTCAAGAAATCCGTCGAACGGGGCAAACTAGCAGAGGGCGAAGATGCACGCATCATGAGCCAATTTCATCCGACTACCGATCTCAACGATCTTGGTGATTGCGATTTAATTATCGAAGCTGTTTTTGAAGATTTGAAAGTGAAGCACGCAATCTTCAGTGAACTCAACAAAATCTGCGAGCCACACACGATCTTTGCCTCAAACACATCCACAATCTCCATTACTGAAATAGCAGGAGGAAGTGGACGCGATGATCGTGTCGTTGGGATGCACTTTTGCCTGCCTGCGCAGCTCATGAAACTAGTAGAAATGTCACCAGGTATTTCTACCTCTGAAGAGACTTTTACTCAGGCTTGGGCGCTTTGCGAGGCATTAGGACAAAAACCAGTAAAAACCCGGGACACACCTGGTTTCATTCTGAATTACTTTCTCATACCGTTTCACAACGATGTCATCAACATGGTAGATCAGGGTGTCGCAACACCGGCAGATATCGATCTTGCGATTAAAACCGCACTGGGCTATCCCCTCGGTCCACTCGAACTTCTGGACATGGTTGGCATGGACACCCAGCTTCTTCTTTGTGAGGCCATGTATGGTTTAACCCACGAAGCGCGAGCAGCATGCCCTCCCTTAGTGAAACGCATGATCGGTGCAAAACACCTCGGTCGTAAAACCGGCAAAGGTTTTCACACATACGAAAGCAATAAAATTTTTGGAGCCTGAACGTGACTTACCAAATCATTCAATCTGGCCTCAGTAGATCATTTCCCGATTCACATCCTTTCATTGAAGCAGCTACTACCGATGGCGCTAATATCGTAATAACGGGTGAACAGGCTGGTCAAGGCTACCAACGCATCGAAGTACAACTCAGTCAGTCGAAATTCGTGGCGATTGAATTGGGAACCGAATGCCTGGGCGTTCACATCGGTGATGACGATGGCCCTGACAACGTCTTAGGCTTTGCAAGATTTAGACTAGGTGATGCGCAACCAACAAATCTTATTGAGTTGGTTCACAAACCCTACACAAACTCAACGTCAGTCGAGACAGCAAAGAAAGCATTTGAAGCTGCAGGTTTTAAAGTTGCAGTTTGTGGAGACTTTCCTGGACGTATCGTTAATCGCCTCGTTCGTCCCTACTATAACGCTGCGTTGCGACGATTAGATGAAGGCTTGGCGAGTGCAAACGACATGGATATGACGTTGCGACTAGGTTTAGGCTACCCCGAAGGCCCGATTGCATTATTAAACAAGACGGGACTGGCCAATCATTTCGAAGTCACACGGGATCTTTACGAACAACTCGGCCAAGAGGCCTATGCTCCTGCACGTCGTGCCAGAACTGCTTGGTTACGCCAACAACAAAAAGACAAATGAGCATGCAACCGTTAACAGGTATCAAAGTGCTGGATTTCAGCACATTATTGCCAGGTCCTATGTGTACGCTGATGCTGGCAGATGCAGGTGCCGAAGTGATCAAGATAGAGCGCTCTGGCGGTGACGAAATGAGGTCCTACGAACCCAAGTTAGGTACTGATAGCGTCAACTTCGCGCTCCTAAATCGTGGCAAAAAATCCATAATTGCTGATCTTAAGAGTGCTGAAATTCGCGAACAAATCGAATCTTTGATTGGTCAAGCCGATGTCATCCTAGAACAGTTTCGTCCTGGTGTTATGGATCGACTCGGTTTGGGCTATGCAGATGCAAAAAAAATTAATCCAAAAATCATTTATTGCTCAATCACTGGCTATGGACAAACTGGTCCGGACGCGATGATTGCAGCCCACGATCTGAACTATCAAGCGCAAACAGGAATGCTGAGCTTAAGCGCAGACGATCAAGGCACACACATTATCCCTCCAACACTGACCGCGGACCTTGCGGGTGGTGCTTACCCTGCTATCATCAATATATTGTTAGCGCTGAGGCAGCGCGACCAAACCGGTTCTGGCGTCCACCTCGACATCTCGATGTCAGATAACTTGTTTTCACTCATGTACTGGGGTCTTGGTAACGGCTGGTCTACGAGCCAATGGCCTAAGCCAGCTCAAGATTTAGTAACAGGTGGCAGCCCACGATATCAGATATATAAAACTGCCGATCAACAGTTTCTGGCCTGCGCCCCTATTGAGGAGAAATTTTGGTTTAATTTTCTTCAAATCATCGGTGCACCGGAACTGCAATCCACTATCTTCGACGATGTCGCCAAATCGAAAATAGCAACAATCATCGCGAGTAAGCCCATCAACTACTGGCTAGAGCAATTTTCCGGACAGGACGTATGCGTAAATCGCGTCGCAAGCTTGCAAGAAGCTACCCAAGATCCTCATTTTATAGAGAGAGGATTGTTTAAACGAACCATAAAAACCGCAGACGGCGCCCAAATAACCGCACTTCCGACCATCCTGAGTTCGGGTTTCCTCTCCCCTGAGGCGGATGCAATCAGTCCCAGTTTAGGGCAACATACAGGCGAGATTTTGAAATAGCACGGATCTGCTCATATTAAAAATTAATTCGTAGTACGGAGACATGTAATGAAATTCAAAAATGCCGTTCTTTCCACTTTATTTACAGCGGGCTTGTTGACCACACACGCTGTCACAAACACCGCCATAGCGCAAGATGTCAAGCCATTTCGCATTGGTGCATTAGTTGACATGTCTGGCGTCTACTCGGCATTAGGAGGACAAGGCTTGGTCAACGCAGCCAAAATGGCTGCTGAAGATTTTGGCGGGAAAGTATTAGGTCGTCCAATTGAAATTCTGTCGGCCAATTACCAAAATAAAGTTGACATCACTTCCGCTCGCGCTCGCGAATGGTATGACCGCGATGACGTGAATATGATCATCGAATCAACAGATTCTGCCTCTGCCTTGGCTTTACAGAAAATTGGCTTAGAGAAGAAAAAGATTTCGATTTTTGCCGGTTCGGCAAGTTCGGCACTAACCAACACAGAATGCTCGCCCTATGGTGTTCATTATGTATATGACACATATGCGCTCGCCCATGGCACAGGAGCGGCAGTGACAAAAGCGGGTGGCAACACTTGGTTCTTTATTACAGCTGACTATGCATTTGGCCAAGCACTTGAAAAAGATACAAGTGAAGTCGTTATTGCCAATGGCGGTAAAATTTTAGGCAGCGTTCGGGCACCTCTGACTACGCCTGATTTCTCTTCTTTCTTGCTACAAGCGCAGGCATCAAAGGCCAAAGTAATTGGTCTTGCCAATGCGGGCACGGACACTCAAAACTCTGTCCGTCAGGCCGCTGAATTTGGCATCACACAAAGTGGGCAGCAACTCGCGACATTGTTAGTTTTCCTGACCGATATTAAAGGCATGGGCTTGCCTGTTGCTCAAGGACTGATGTTTACGAATGGATTTTATTGGGATCGTAATGATGAGACGCGCGCCTTTTCCAAGCGTTACGGCGAGCGCAACGGTGGCAACATGCCATCCATGGTTCAGGCGGGCACATACTCTGCCGTCACACACTACTTGAAGGCCGTTGCTGCGGCAGGCACGGCAGATGCGGATGCGGTATCAGCCAAAATGAAAGAAATGGAAATCAACGATTTCTTCGCGACGAAAGGCAAGATAAGGGCCGACGGCCGCATGGTGCATGACATGTACCTTGCTCAAGCCAAGAAACCATCTGAGTCCAAGGGTCCTTGGGACTTACTTACTATTAACGCAGTCATTCCGGGCGATCAAGCCTTCCGCCCTCTGTCGGAAAGCGTCTGCCCTTTAGTAAAAAAATAAGCTGAAGAGGCATGGGTATGTTGGGTAAATTTAAATCGTTACTGGCCACGGGTATATGTGTAGTGGCCAGTATCGTCATACCTCTGCAATCCAATGCAGAGGAGGCGTTTCCCAATAAACCCATTAGAATAATTGTGACCTTCGCACCTGGAGGAACAGCAGACGTTTTAGCTCGAGCGATCGCACCTGGTTTGTCGGCCGAGCTCGGTCAGCCGGTCGTAGTGGTGAATAAAGCGGGAGCAAACAGCATTATCGGGACACAAGAGTTAGCTCGTTCAGCTCCCGACGGATACACCATGGGAGTATTAATTAGCACCCATGCTATTAACCCTTACATCACTAAATCGCTACCTTACGATAGCCAAAAAGATGTCACTGCCCTGGCATTGATGGCTATCATGCCCGGTCTGTTGACAATCAACCCCAACGTACCAGTTAATACCGTTCAAGAATTGATTGCTCTTGCAAAGGCAAAGCCAGGCCAACTTGCCTATGGCACCCCTGGCGGAGTCACCTCAGGTCAGTTATCAATGGAGTACCTGGTCAAACTCGCTAATGTAGACATCACACAAGTGGCCTACAAAGGAGGTGGTCCAGCCATCGCTGACTTGCTCGCGGGACACATCCAGATGTTAATCAATAGCCCGACCTCAGGCTTACCATATGTACAGACAGGCAAGCTAAAGGCTTTGGCAACAACAGGGGCGAAACGACCACCCGTTCTCAAAGATGTTCCAACCCTCGCCGAATCAGGTTTTCCTGGATTTGAGACCTACGAATGGTACGGCTTATTTTTCCCAGCTGGGGTACCAAAAGCCATTGAGGAGAAGATGTACAGGGCAATCATGAAGGTACTGGCGACGCCAGAACTCGTTAATCGCATTGCCGAGATTGGTGCGGAACCGAGCAACTTTACACCTGCTGAATTTTCCGACTTTGTTGCTAAAGAAGATAAGGCATGGGGAAAACTCATCAAAGAAATCGGCAAAAGGCCCGAATAATTGCTGTCAAACGGCACCGTCTTGATAACTCAAGGCTTTTTCTATTCTTCGTTTGGCTACCGTGGTGCGAGGCACACTGAAATCAAACCACGTGCGAACATCTTCTTCTATGCCAACACCGTGCATAAAGTTATAGATCGCTTTTTTCAGTCCAATGCCTAACGCATGATGATCAACGCCTGTTGGATCGATAAATCCGACGTCGTTTTTTGCAAATGTCACTGGTGGTAATGGCGCAAGCGTGATTCCATATTTGTCGGGATGTAACCCGACTGGCGAATGAACGGTACAGGTGAATCGATGAAAAAATCCGCTTTGAATACAACCATTTAAAAATAACTGCCGAACATACTCAAGCGCATCTACAGTTTCTTGTACTGTCTGTGTTGGAAAGCCGTACATTAAATAAGCGTGAACCATCACGCCGGCATCCGTAAAGGCCTTTGTTACTCTTGCCACCTGATCAATCGAAACACCTTTTTGCATAAGTTTGAGTAAACGATCTGAGGCGACTTCCAAACCACCTGACACAGCGATACACCCGCTGTCAGCTAATAATTCGCATAGCTGCGGACTAAAGGTTCTCTCAAATCTGATATTGCCCCACCAAGAAATACCAGTCTCGCGCGCAAGCAACTCTGTGGCCAATGCCTTTAGAGATTTAGGAGGAGCCGCTTCATCTACAAAATGAAACCCAGTCTGCCCTGTCTCTCTCACAATGGCTTCGATGCGATCGACTAAAACTTGAGCTGATGCAGTTTCGTATCGCCCTATGTAGTCTAGACTGACATCACAAAAACTGCACTTCTTCCAATAACAACCGTGAGCGACGGTGAGTTTATTCCACCGACCATCGCTCCATAGTCGATTCATCGGATTAAGCATATCCAATAGAGATAAATAGTTCGCTAGCGGCAAACCGTCCCAAGTGGGCGTACCCACTTGTTCGAAAGGCACTTCAGGCTCAACAAAATTGACGTACTTTACTGCAGCCGATTGTGAGTCACGCAAAAACGTCCTCACTAGTCTTTGCCCTGACCGCTTGCCCTGTATGAACTCAAACAAAGAAAGCAGTGGGCGCTCGCCCGCATCAAGCGTCACAAAATCAAAGTAATCGAATACTCGCGCGTCCTTTAACTCTCGCAACTCAGTATTAACGAAACCACCACCAAGCAAGGTCATGATAGAGGGATTTTGGGCCTTAATTGCCTGAGCAATGCGAAAAGCAGCGTAGACTGTACCGGGGAAAGGCACGGAGATCAGCACAATCGTTGGCGCATGCTTTTCAAGCGACTTGATAGTTAACTCAGCAAGCAACTCATCGATAAGGTTTTTAGGTGCTAATAAGGCACTAGCTAAGGCGTCAAATGTCGGTTGACTTGCTGAAATAGATTCTGCATAACGAACGAATTCAAACCTTGAATCAATCGCATCTTTGATGACATCCGCTAGATCATTTAAATACAAAGTTGCCAAATGCTTGGCTCGATCATGCAAGCCCAAAGCTCCAAACGCCCAAGATAGAGGATCGCCTCCTTCGTCATCTACGTAGGCATCCAGCGTTTCGAATCGCGGCCCCTCGGGCAGGTACTGTCGGCTCATTATTCGATGCGCCAGGGTCGGATCTCGGCCCTGTAAAAACGAAATCACCGCCGTAATAGTCGAGAGATATCGCTTCCTTTCTTGCGAGAAAAATCTCGTACTAGCAGTTTGTTTCGCAACCGATATTTGATCAATACGCTGTGCAATATCTTTCAACCCGTCCACAGACAGTAGTCTTAAAACCAGCGCTAAGGCCAAATCTTCTTGGAAGGCATCAAAACCTTGAGAACGCAAAAAACCCGTCAAATAAGCAGTTGACGGGTAAGGCGTATTTAATTGTGTCATCGGCGGGATCACCGAGAGGACACGCAAATTCAAAGTGGACATATCGCCCACAGTTTAAGCCCTGAATCGCGATCCAGCATCCACAGAAATAACGTCTCCACTGATGTAACTTGCCGCATCGGATGCAAAGAAAACAGCTAAATTCGCAACCTCCTCGGCTTTACCCATCCTGCCGTATGGCAAATTCGCCATCAAGCGTGCATATGCTTGCCGGTCTACTTCCGTTTTAGGGTTAAGCAAATTCTCCGTTCTTGGAGTATGAATCAAGCCGGGATTAATACCAACGACTCTGACACCGTTATCAACACTCTCGGCGCCGAACGCCTTGGTAAAAGCGATCAGTGCAGCATTCGCCACCGAGGTACCAATAGAGTTGGGGTTCAATTTCTCGCCGGCGATGCCGATGATGTTAATCATGACACCGGTCTTGCGTGCCATCATGCTAGGGTAAAGTGCTTTACAAAGCATAATCGTCGACATGACTTTACCTTCAAAGCCATCTCGAAAATCTGCTGAATTAATATTTAGCAGGCTACCCCTTGAGATTGCGCCAGCGGAGTTAATCAGAATATCAGTCTCGGGAAATTGAGCGGCCAGTTTTTCAGCCTCGCCTGGCAACGAGAGATTTGCTGATGCAACGATCACCTCTACCGCAAAGTTGTCTTGTATATTCCTCTGCGCAGCTTGCAATGAGGTCAGATCTCTTGCCACCAGCCGCAAATTACACCCTTTCGCAGCTAAACCTTTCGCGATTGCCAAGCCGATGCCTTTTGAACCACCCGTCACCAGCGCGACTTTACCGTTGAATTCATTATCCATGAGCCAATCTTCCATGTAGAGTCTGAATCATATCGTTTTGGCGAACGCACTGACAAACGATCAAGGACAGGGCAATCCCCCTTGTGTTTAGCTCATTGTTCGATTACACCTAAAAAATCAAAACAATGACAGAGACATTACATGATGAAGTTTTGCTCGAAGCAATACTTTTACTCGCTATCAAAATCACTAAAAATCTTGGCAGCTATCAATATGATAATCGGGTGTTTGATTGCATCTGTCGATAGTAAGGCTCAAGTGCAAGGCGACAATCTACGATCCGACTATCCAAGCCAACCCATCAAGATTATTGTTCCGTTTCCTCCCGGAGGAGCAACCGACGTCATAGCAAGGATCATTGCTCAGAAACTAACCGAGCAAATGGGGCAAACAGTAATCGTCGAGAATAAAGCTGGCGCAAACGGGAATATTGCACATGAATATGTCGCCAAAGCCCCAGCGGATGGGTATACCCTCCTCTACAATACTTCGTCGATTGCGGTCGGAGCTGCGTTGTACAAAAAATTGAACTATAACGTCCGCACTGATTTTGCCCCGATTGCATTGACATCTGTTGTGCCGATGCTGCTAGCTGTTAATCCAAACGTTCCGGCGACCAATCTGCGAGAGTTGATTGCTTTACTTAAGAGAAATCCCGATGGCATGTCATATGGATCTGCTGGGGTGGGAAATGTCACACATCTCTCTCCATTTATGGTTTTACAAAAACTTAACCTAGTAGCTACTCATGTTCCGTACAAAGGCAGTGCGCCCTCGGTTATCGGTTTGGTTGGTGGGGAAATACAGTTCAACATGGAGCCACTGACAGTTGGGCTTCCGTTCGTAAAAGAGAAGCGAATTCGTCCTATCGCAGTTTCAACTATGGAAAGATCCCCTGTACTACCCGATGTTCCAACATTAAATGAGAGTGGCATGCCTGGTTTCGAAGTAGGCGCGTGGCAGGGTATTCTTGCACCCGCGAATACGTCCGTCTCGATTGTGAAACGGCTAAATCAGGAAGTCATGAAAGCGCTATCGTCGCCCGATGCAATTGAAAAACTTCAAGCCCAAGGCGCCCAATTACTAAAATCAACGCCACAAGAATACGCAGCCTATTTAGACAAAGAACTGAACCGCTGGGAAGAGGTCGTAAAAAGCAGCGGTGTTCAAGCCGAATAATTATTATTTAACGGAGATTAATATGCCATCAGAGCGCTTTCAAAAAGGACTGGCTAGACGTCGAGAAGTACTTGGAGACGCTTATGTCAATAATTCTTTAAAGAAAAAAAGTAGTCACACTGAAGCTTTTCAAGAACTCATCACCGAAGCTGTGTGGGGCCACGTATGGTCGCGACCGAACCTTACAGACAGAGAACGTAACCTAATCAATGTAGCGTTGATGGTATCGCTTGATCGACCTCATGAATTGGAGCTATACATCAAAGCTCGTCGTCAGACCGGAGCAACCATCGAAGAAATCGCAGAGGTCATTCTGCACTGTACCGTCTACTGCGGCGTTCCGGCATCGCTTGAGGCGTTCAAGATTTTTGACCGAGTGATCGCCGAAGAGCAAACTGCAACAGAAATACCAAAAGCCTAAATAAGCCAACAAAGCACTTCTCTCTCAACTTATATCCTCGATTGCTGGATAAGGACCATCCAGTAATCGATAGCGTTGCAATATCGCATGTCTGACAATGCGACGACTGACTTTACCTTGAGGGTTGCGAGGTAACGCATCAAACTCGATATACAGCCTTGGTTGTTTATGACGAGATAGCACGCCAACTTTCTCTTGGCACTGCACAATCCATCCAGCTTTGCATGACTCACCCACAGCAACAATCACCTCTCCCCAATAATCTGAAGGCAGCGATGTGATGCATATTTGGCCGCTCAATGACAATCCAGACAAAATTGCCTCGATCTCATCTGGATTTACCCGATAACCTCCTGTTTTGATCACGTCAGCAATCCGACCTGTCAATACTAATCGACCACGATTATCCACATAGCCCAAATCACCAGTTGCATGCCAACCGTCTGCTCCATGAGGTATGAGTCCGTCAGGGGACATCAGTGTATTGGACATTTGTGGCGCACGAAGCAAAATCTCCCCGTTGGATTGATCCATCGGATCATCTGACACTTCTGGGTCAGCTATGCGAATCTCAACGCCAGGTGCGGGCCAACCAACGCAAGCGCCAGGCCGACTCCCCTCTGTTGAGGTAAAAAACTCATGAGTGCTGGCAGGATCAAGAATCGTAATAGGATTGACGCATTCCGACTTACCAAAAGTCACTCGAACAACCGCGCCAAACATTGCGCAAGCCTTTTTATATAAAGCTTGTGTCAACGGCTGTGTACCAGTAAAGATACAGCGTATGCCTTTAAATGTCTGACCCTCAAATTCAGCGGTTATTTTGGCTAAAACAGTCGGTGGAGCAAATATGGCGCAAAGCTGTTCCTCGCGCAGCAAGTGAGTAATGCGCGGAACGTCTACGCCTTGCAGTAGCACAACTTCACCGCCTAGATCACACCAAGCATAGGTAATGAGCGATGCCCCATGCACAAAAGGCGTCATAAGTAAGATTTTTTCACCTGGCGACGGTATGAATGGCAGCGTCGCTTTTTGTAACTGCTCTCCGCTTGCTCGTGCGCCATGGGTGTACAAGACACCTTTAGGTTTACCAGTCGTACCCGAAGTAAACATAATACGACCAGACACATGGGCATCGATTGGTGCAAGAACGGAACTCAATTCATCTTGTTTAGCGACAATTGATTCAACAACTAATACCTTCAATCCAAGCGACAGAAGCAAATTCTCTTTATCTTTTGGAGCGACAATCAATTGAAAACCAGCCACCTTCTCACACCAATCTAGTTCCTCGCGGGTACTGTTAAAACTGAGCGGTGTCTCACATGCGCCCTGCAACCGAATACCGTAGGAGACCCAGACCGCTTCGCAACTGTTCGGCAGTAAAACTCCAATTGGCTGACCAATCGTCACGCCTAACTGATTTAATCGCAAGGCTAAAGCATGCGCAAACAAATCCAGTTGCCGAAAACTTAATGTATTGTCGAGTCCATCTCTTACTGCAATGTTGTCCCCATAGCGCTGGGCCAGGGAACGTAAATTCGATGACCACGGAATCGGCTTAACAAATGGAACAACTGATTGTGTTAACACGTCAATTTGCCTGTTTTTTGAAATACCATGAATCGCCAATGATGCTACAAAACAACCGCACAGGTGTAAAGACAGGTAATTTAATCTGTAAAATCAAAGCTAAATCGGATAAGACCTGAACAATTATTAGAGACGACGGGCAATATGAAAACTAGATTTATTTTGGCAATTAGCACTGTAAGTATCGTTACCAGTACTTTTATCGGGATGTCTAACACTAGTCATGCGCAAGACGTCTACCCAAATCACGCTATAAAAATGATCGTTGCGTGGCCAGCAGGGCAAGCAACAGATCTTGGTGGGCGTGTAGTTGCACAAGAGCTATCGAAGGAGCTCGGCCAACCTGTTGTCGTTGAAAACAAGGCTGGAGCCGGTGGCGCCATCGGCACAGATCTGACGGCAAAAGCGACTCCCGATGGCTACACCATTACGATGGCATCGAGTGGTCCGGTGACAGTCGTACCGCTTTTTCAAAAAACGCCTTACGATCCAGACAAAGACCTGATACCCGTTGCAATGGTTGGATTGTCACCGTACAACTTAGTGACAGCACCGGATTTCCCTGCCAAAAATGCAGCAGAGTTTGTGGCACTAGTTAAAGCAAATCCAGGGAAGTACACTTTCGCGACGTCTGGCGCGGGAGCGACCGCTCATCTGATCACGGAGTCATTCAACGCTGCGACCGGACTGAAGTCTGTTCACGTACCCTACAAGGGATCCAGCCCGGCACTAACTGACGTAGCAAGTGGTCAGGTGAACTATGCCATTGAAACGGCAGCGGCAACGATGCCTTTTATTCGCAACGGAAGACTGAAAGGATATGGCGTATCACTCAAAAATGGAAGTACGGTCACGCCAGGTCAGATACCATTAGCCACAGGCGCAAACATTCCTGATTTTGATTTAGGTGCTTGGATGGGGATTATGGTTCCCAAAGGGACGCCTCAACCTGTCATTGAACGATTGAGCACCGCCATCGCAAAAGTAATGAAGCTACCAGAAGTCCAAAAACAATTTGATACGATTGCAGTGCAAGTGGACTATAGAGATCAGGCTGAGTTCCGCAAGTACTTGAAGTCAATCAGTCAGGAATTTGCAGCAGTAATTAAAGCAAATGACATCAAGGTTGAATAAATCGGCCAATCAGAATGAGGCTCAAACGTCTGAGCCTTCGCCAAAGCTTTACTGACCTAAACTCTTGAAATTCGGTTTAGTTCCATTGATCCAAACTAGCACCGTTTCGTGAGCTTTAGCCAAGGCGGGCTTATTGTTTTTCTCTTTCTCGGCTTGCGCAGTATAAAAAGCAACTGACTTATCGCGGTTATTGGACCATTGGTAACCAACCCAAAGACTAGCAACAGCTTCTTCCGGGTAGCCAGATAAAGCCAACGCTTCACCAAGAGGAGTCCAGGTAGAGGCTCGGCGAGGATCGAGTACGAGTGCGGCAGCCAGTACCTCGACGGCTTCGTCTGGCTGGCCGGCTTGCACAAACGCATAACCCAGATTTCCCGCAACCTCAACGTCCTTCGGGTTTTCTTTCATTGATTGCGTAAACGCTGCGATCGCAGCCTTGTTATCGCCACGCTTTAAAGCATCTAGGCCCTCCGTATTCAATTTTCGGCCAACAGTTTTATTTCCTAAATTTGGTTTGGGTAATGCATCAATCCGAGTAGCCGCGGCTCGCACTGAATCAATATCCTCATTAGCAGCAGCTCGCAGCGTTGCAACTAGACAACCGCCAAGATCTTCACAATCTTGAGCAGTCGGATAGGCTTGAGCCTCCTCCGAGTTTGAATCTTGCGCTACCTCTTCCTTTGGAGCCGCAGCAGCAATAGCTTGTGCCTGATTTAAATCAGAACTTGATTCTTTCTTCTCAACAGATGCTGGCTTAACGCTGGTTAGATCCAAAAAATCATCTCTCAGAAGCTTCACAATCGCCGTTTGAGCACTAGACAACTCTGCAGAGATATCCATCGCCCTACCATTGAAGCTCAACTTACCGTCAGCCAATTGATAACCCGCTTTAAGACCATCCGGCGTCTCTTGTGCGATACCGAACATCAACGCCATACCTTTGTACTGTGGATCAATCTCTTTGACAGTCAGACTACCAGTTGATCTTAATTGTTTAACCAGGTTGAAATCACTCGGCTTATTGGATGCGCTTTTGAGTAACTCAAGCGAAACACTCCCATCCAAGGAACCCTCTTTTGCCGAAGCAGTAATTTTGGTAATACCAACTGAAAATCCCTGGTAGATCAAATCACGAAGAGCATCTTGTGCTTGCGTCTTTTCTGCGACCGTCAAGTTGGTGGCATTAGCATTATTAAAAACACTCGAGAGTGTTTCGACACTTTTTGCATTCAAGTCTTTCAAAACGATATCAAATGACGCGTCCTTAACGGTTACACCGCTATAGGCGACATTTTTTATCGATGGAGTGATGCTCATATCGAGACGGTCGGCCCTTTGATTAGAGCTAGCCTTCAAGGAGATACCTGATGCCATCGCGTCCTTGGTGCTCAACTCATCAATTGAAAACTGCATTGATCCTAGGCCAGAAGCAATATTAGTCAACTCAGTTTGATACTTGAGTTGTTTGATATCCAAGGCATCGTCAGAGGCGCGGATAACAACGCGATTTGTAACAATATCGAAAGACAACTTATTTTTGCCGCCTGATATAGACCCTGTTGTCGGACCAAACTCAAACACCACTCCATCATCACGAGCAGCGAGTTTCGGAATAGCAATCGTAGATGTCAATTTGCCGCCAAAACCTATTTTTGCAATGCCGTCCATGCGAGCACTGTCACCAAATAGTCTTGCGATTTCCTTTGAGGCATCTCCCGCTGGCTTCAAGTCCCAATCAAAACGAGTAACAGAGTCTGGCAATATGAAATGAGATGCTTTATAGGTCGCAGCAAGATCGATTGAAAATGCGGAAGCCTCTGACGCATCGCTAATACTGACGGTAAATTGTCCTGAAGAACTTAAGAATCCACTATCTTGCTTTAAACCTTTGACAGCAACACCGACATTGCTCGACATACCGTCAACGAAGTTCTTAACTTCGGTCTGAAACGCTTTTTGAGCGTACATGCTCGCGCCGAGCCAACCAGCTACCAACACAACAATAAAACCTGCCCCAATAGCTATCTTTTTAGTGCTCATGAGCTTTCCTTAGGTTTACACACCCGAACTTCGGCGAATTGGGTCGAATGTTACCAAAACGACAAAGAAATACTGGCATTATTTGAAGTAAAGGCGATTTAATTGAGTCGACTCGCATTAGCAGTCCATTAATCTGTTGGCTGTTGTTTCTGAGTTGCGAGTAAGTTGCTGTAAGTCTTTGCGTATGCATGGCTCGTCTGCGGCATAATGACATTCGACGCTAAATCTAGAGAAGTCTGATGGCATATTTACGCACTCTAAAATCGTGCCTGCTCGCACTCTGCTTTGGGTATTTTTCTGTAGCGAGCGCTGCCGATCTAGTCAGGCAATTCGACTCAATTCTTATACCGGCGGTCGATCAGTTCGCTGCAACAAGAATGTCAGTTCAGGTTTTCAAGCCCGACGGTCCTGGGCCATTCACCGTTGTGCTTTTCGCTCACGGCAGAGCTGCCTCGGAGTCTGAAAGAGCCTCGTTCTCGACCCCAATTCCGGATGGACATGTGAACTTTTGGTTAAGGAAAGGCTTTGCGGTCGTAGCACCACTCAGACCTGGTTACGGTCCGGGCGGCGGCCCTGATAGAGAGAGATCGGGATCGAAAGTAGTCAATCATCAGTGCAAAAGCGAAGGCGACCTAAGACCATTCCTCAAGCACGGCATGTTGGCACTTAAAACAGCTCACGATTGGGTTCGCATGCAGTCGTGGGCAAAAAAAGATCAAATTATCATGGAAGGTCAATCAGTTGGTGGGCTGTTAACGGTTGCCTATAGTTCGGAAAATCCGTCAGGCGTTGTAGGCTTTATTAATTTTTCTGGCGGGGCAGCGGGCTACCCGGCCGACCACATTGGCCGCAGTTGCTCAGAGAATCAAATTACCCGTATCTATGAGATTGCCGGCGAAACTAACCGCATTCCGAATCTGTGGCTATATGCGCAAAATGATGGTTTTTGGGGTTCTGCAGCCCCAAAACATTGGTATTACGTTTTCTCAAAAGGTGCGAACCTAGGGCAAAGTAAATTCATTCTTACCCCACCTGTCGAAGGAAAAGATGGTCACTACCTACTCAATTACGGCGGCAAGTACTGGGGAGATCCGGTAAGCACCTTTGTCAAATCACTTAATCTGCAGTGAACAGAAATGACAAAGGGCTACAGACTGAAATCTGTAGCCCTTTGATTTATTGGTGCGCCCGGCAGGATTCGAACCCACGACCCCTTGGTTCGTAGCCAAGTACTCTATCCAACTGAGCTACGGGCGCTGCAAAGCACAAGACTATAGCAGTTTTTTGAAATCCAGACAAACTAAGCTAATTAACCGGATATTCTGGGTAGATTCGCCGCCTTGATTGCTCTCCCCATCTCAACATACCCTTTCTCTAGTGTCTCAAGATATTGCTTGCCCGGAGTGGGTGCCGGATCAACGCCTAATTGATTTAGGCGCTGCGCGAGAGCTGGGTCTCGCATTGCTTGCAATGTTGCGTTTTCCAAGATTTTGATCACATCAGGTGGCGTGCCGCGCGGAACCCCCAATCCGAGCCAGGAATCAATTTCCACGTCATAACCCTGCTCCTTCATGGTTGGAACTATTGGCAATTCTGACCACCGCATGGGACTTGCAGAGGCAATTAAGCGTAATTTGCCGCTTTCAATATGCGGCAAGATATCGGAAGGATTCTGCACAATCACGGCAACATGACCACTCAACAAAGACGTCACCGCCTCTGCTCCTGACTTATAAGAAATTTGTTCGAACTTGCCACCTGTAATGCGTCCCAGTTCGATAATCGCCAAGTTATTAGGTGCAGAGGTTGTACCAAAAAACAAGCCACTTCCCGACTTTGCTGCTGCGACCAAATCAGCAAGATTCTGATAAGGCGAGTCTGCCCTAACGGCTACTCCATAGCGAAAGCGACCAAAACCGGCTATGAAATCAAAATCCTTCATTGTGTAGCTGAGATCCATCATATGAGGCATGATGGCAACTGTCGAATAAGTAATCACACCGACTTGATAGCCATCGGGCTTTTGCCTTGCAACATACGCCGGACCCAATGTGCCCAAGGCTCCAGCCTTGTTTTGAATTACCACCGGTTTGCCAAGAAACTTCTCCATTCCTTGAGCAAGCGCACGTGATGCAACGTCCGTGTTGCCGCCAGCTCCGTAGTTCACAATTAAATTAATCTCTCGATCAGGGAAAGACTGCGCGTGCGCGGTATTCGACAAGATGAGAGCACCGAGCAACACGACCGCTATCCCGGACATCGACTTAACGACTTTTAAAACCGATTGCATTATTGTCTCCTTGTATTCTGATTTTCCTAATCAATCGCAAACGAGTCGATAGAACTTTCTTACTAAGACATAAAAAAGCCGCCATTGATGTCTAGTGTTGCGCCGTTGATAAATCCACTCGTATCGGCACATAAAAAAGCAATCGCGTCACCAACCTCCTGAGGAGTACCAATGCGTTTAACAGGAATTTGCTCGGCGTATTGACGGTTGACCTCTTCACCAGCTTGCATGGCCATGTCGGTTAGGATACGACCCGGCGCGACGCAATTGGCAGTGATACCAAACGTCCCCATCTCTGAGGCAATCGCTCGAGTCAATCCAAGTAAGCCCGCCTTGGACGCCATGTAGCTTGGTCCAGCAACCACGGATTTGGAGCGACCTGCAAGAGAAGAGACATTTACTATTCGACCAAAGGCATTTGCTTTCATATCTGGCAAAAACAATTGGCATGCGAGCATGACAGATGTCAGGTTCACCTGCAGCACGTTGTTCCACTCGTCGAGTGGCAAATCCAATACTCCATTCGAACGACCATCTGCTCGTTTAGGCGAAATACCGGCGTTATTGACCAAAATTGATACCTTGCCTAGTTGCGCGTTGATTTGTTCACGTAAGCGCGCCATAAAACCCTGATCGGTCACATCTCCCCGAAAAGCGAGCACACTCTTCGATCCCAAACCTAACTGAGCGAGATCAATTGGCGCTTTGTCTATCATGACGACAAAGCGCCCTGCCGCTACGAGCGAGTTAACGGTGGCAAGCCCAATTCCCTTTGCCGAGCCCGTGACCAAAGCGATTTTCTTATCCATCAAATCGCCTCAGGTGTGTAAAAGGTAATTGGTGGAAACGCATTCGGATCGGTCATGATCTCAATAAGAGTTGACTCTTTACTCACACGGGCAGCATCGATTGCTGGACCAATTTGGGCAGGATCTATCACTCGCACGCCCTGGCAACCACAGCTCCGAGCTATCGCAGCATGATCCACCGGCTCAAAATGAACTGCCGAAGTGTGCGAGCCGAACTTCACATTCTCAGCGTGTTTTTGATAGCCAAGAATGCCATTGTTTAGCACAAACAAAATTACCTTCAGTCCCATCCGTCGAGCAGTTTCAAGTTCAGACCAGACGTGTCCGAATCCGCCATCACCCGCTAAACAATACACCTCTGATTCATTACGAGCGACTTTGGCGCCCAGTGCCATGGGAAAGCCCCACCCTAAACCTGCCAAACCACGAGGAGTAATAAATCTCATACCACTGGCAAGGGAGGTCAGACAATTAGCGATCCAAATTGACGAATAGCTAGCGTCAGCAACAACAACCGAATCAGCAGTTAATCGGCTCTGTAACTCGTGCATGACCCGCTCAGGCCTGATCGGTCGTGAATCACTCTCTCGAACACCTTGAGACTCGCTCAAATATTTGGCACGCGCTGTCTGGATTTCCGACTCAAGCTGTGCCCGCTTGGACAAACGCATGCTCATGTCGATTTTCTTGAACGCGTTTGATAACGACTCGAGCGTATGTTTAGCATCGCCCACTAAACGAACAGCCTCGTAATTGCGCCCGACCTCGTTACCATCTATATCTAAATGAATGTATTGAGCACCCTTAGGATACAGTTGCCAAGAGTCGGTGCCATTCTGATTAGTTCTGTTACCGACTAATAATATGACATCAGCCTTGGTAACCAACTCACGCTGATAACGAGTCGCGCCGTTAGGCCCCATAAAATATCCAACCACCCCAACAGCTAGAGGATGTCGCTCATCGACACTGCCCTTCCCCATGACTGTTGTCGCAACAGGCAAGTGTGCCTCATCCATTAACCGAGTTAACTCTAAATGAGCATGCGATAAATGCACGCCACCGCCTGCGATAACTAATGGTCGTTGCGCATGAGCCAGGAGTTGTGCTGCGTGCGTCACCGCATCGGGCAATGCGACGACTGGATCGAGAGGAAAGTAACCAAGCGATACACTCCGAGGACTTGCAATGGCAGGTTCACTTAAAAGATCAGAGGGGAACAGCAACACGACTGGCCCTGGTCGTCCTGAGCACGCCATCGTGAAAGCTTGATCAATGTAGTCCTCCACTCGACTGGCATCAGTGACTCTTCGTACCCATTTAGTGACGGCGCTAAACAATCCCAGATGATCCAAGTCCTGGAAAGCGTTTTTATCTGTCTGATTACGGGCAACGTCTTGTACGAAGGCAATCACTGGACTTGAAACTTTTAGCGCCTCGGCCAGAGGCGGTACAAGCAAGGTCGCGGCAGGTCCGTTTTGTGCAGTAACAATTGCGGGCTTGCCAGTCAACCGTGCATACGAATCGGCCATGTAGCCGCCTGCGTTTTCAGTTCGATAGGCGATCTGCTTTATGCCGGCCTGCTCGGCAGCCAAGTGAATCATGGATGGCAAACTTTGGCCAAACATTAAACTTACGCCATGCCTTTTAAGTGCTTTAACAATCGCGTGAGCAACCGTATCAATCATCTTAAAGCCACTAGCTTCAATGGCAGGATGGAGCTTGGAAGGAGTTCGTATCATGTTGTCTCGATAAGTCTTCTTATCAGGTCATTCAATACCTGACTGTATTTTTTAGTTATGTTCGAGTGCCCGGCACTTCTAACCGAAGCACTACACGTCATACGATACTTTTAAAATATGATTTTTGCTACCGCATCAAAGACGTCAGCTGAGCTAATCGATTTGATGTCTTTTGATGGTGTTTTTGGTACGACATAACTGGTGTCATCACGCTGCCAAAACCACTCAAGATTGGTTTCGTGAAACACCCCAACATAAGGCACGCAAGCAAACTGCGCATAATGAGATGGGCCGCAATCATTTGCAACGATAAGCTTAGCTTGGGCAGATATCCAGGCTACTTCGGACATGGGCCGATTTGAAAGTAGGTGGAAATCGTCTCGCCGCAACGACACCAACCAGTCGTACTCCCGTTGCTCATCTGGTCCAAGGACAAAGCAAAACTGAGTATCGTGCCCCAGACGAACACGCAATAAATCCGCGAGTTCAACGTAACGAGCTACCGGCCAGCGTTTGTACTCTCCCGCTCCACCGCCTGGCATAAAAATGACGTCAGCTGCGCAAGGTGTCTGCGTACGTTGTGCGGCAATTGCCTGAACACAAGCTCGAGCTGACTCTTTTACGTCATATGGTCGATAGGCTGCAAGTAACTTCAAATTGGCAACGCCCATGTACTCAGAATAGTTTTTTTTATACGAGTGGGTCCAAAATAAATCCGTTAAGCGACCATTTCGAAAGCCAACCCTGGCTTTAACACCTTTGATTAAACTGACTAAAGAAAATTGCTCGCTGGCAAAATGCAAAGTCAAAACCAAGTCAGGCTTATTGCCAAGTGCTTGGAAATTTTGCTTCAAACGATTAGCGCGAATATATTCATCGACCCACGGCAAACTCTCGTAGTGTTTGGCTAGGTCATCTTGACCAACAACTCGCAATCGGCAATTAGGCCAAAACTGTTTGATTTGAAACAGCACTGGAAAAGCGACGATCTGCGTGCCTAAGAACACCATGCTTCGAATATAAACGACGACTTCTTGCATGCAAACTCACCAAAACGCGGATGCGATCCTGTAGGTCGCAAACGAGGCAAAGTAGGCCAGAGCAAAGAGATACACCAAAACAACCACAGGTAATTTCCAATTACCACTCTCGCGCCTTATGGTTGCAATGGTAGACAAACATTGAGGCGCAAAAACATACCATGCCAATAAAGACAATGCAGTCGGGATACTCCATTGCTGCGAGATCATCGGGCCTAGGGCTTCAGCGACGTTCTCCGTCGAAGACAATGCATAAACTGTACCAAGTGCGCTTATAGCAACCTCCCTTGCAGCCAATCCTGGAATGAGCGCAATTGAGATTTGCCAATTAAAACCGATTGGAGCTAACACGACCGCTAGAGCATGACCAATTATCCCTGCGACGCTGTACTCAATTGGCAGGCCTGTTGCTCCCTCGGGTGCGCCGGGAAAACTCGCCAAAAACCACAAAGCCAACGTCAAGATCATAATGACACCGCCAACTCGACGCAAAAACAAACCAGCACGTTGCCATAAACCAATCACAATATTGCGTAATAGTGGCAATCGATAAGGCGGCAATTCCATCATCAGCGGGCGTATCTGGCGGCCAGCTGCGGTAAAGCGCTTGAGTACCCACGCCACACCCATCGCACCAAAAATACCTGCGAAATACAAAACAAAGATCACCAAGCCTTGTAATTCAAAAAATCCAAAAATTTTTCGAGATGGAATAAATGCACTAATCAATAATGCGTACACAGGCAGGCGCGCAGAGCATGTCATCAGCGGAGCAATCAGCATCGTGACGGTTCTGTCTCGTGCATTGGGTATGGTACGCGTAGCAATAATTCCCGGAATCGCGCACGCAAAGCTGGATAACAACGGAATAAACGATCTTCCAGACAAACCTACCGATCCCATTAGGCGATCTAATAGATAGGCAGCCCTTGGCAGATAACCTGACTCTTCAAGAGCCAGGATGAAACCAAATAAGATCAAGATCTGGGGTAAGAAAACAATCACAGAGCCTGCTCCCTTGACCACACCATCAACGACCAAGCTACGCATCCAGTTATCGGGCAAGAATTCGCTCAGGATGCGAGCCAACCAATCAGCGGAATCCTTTATCAGATCCATGGGCACCTCTGCCCAACTGAACATGGCTTGAAAAATCAGAAACAATAGAACAACCAATGACAACGGTCCCCATACGGGGTGTAACAAAAACCGGTCTAGCTTCTCGGATTTAAAATCAGGAGTCAAATGATCGAGATTAAGTTTACGAAGAATCGCCTGCACCCGCTCATGATCCGTTTGTATTTGCCCAATAGGCTCACTTAGCAATTCGAGACTTAGATCCGGAGGTTGCCAAATATAAGGCTGATCAAACAGATCTCTTAAAGCCTGATCACCTCCGGCCTGAATAGCAACGGTTGAAACAACTGGTAAACCTAGCTCATTAGCTAAGCCAGCCTCATCGATGTGTATGCCCCGAACACGGGCTTCATCGGACATATTAAGGGCGACTAAGCAAGGCAATCCCAAACGTTGAACACCCAGCACAAGACGCAAGCTACGTCTCAAGTTGGTCGCATCGACTACACAAACGACCAAATCTGGCTGCTTCTCGCCAACGGCTCTTCCAGCAAGCACATCGCACGTCACTCGCTCATCGAGCGATCGAGGGTACAAGCTGTAAGTGCCAGGCAAGTCAAGAATCCGTAGAGTTTTATGTCCTGGCGTAACTAGACGACCTTCTTTGCGCTCAACCGTGACACCTGCGTAGTTGGCTACTTTTTGGCGACTACCCGTCAGTCTGTTGAATATCGCAGTCTTGCCGCAATTTGGATTTCCTACTAGAGCGACCAAAGGCCCAGTCGCATGAAAATAGACCGGTGCCTCACGCATGATCAGCAGTCAAATCAATACAAGCAGCCTCGGCTTTGCGCAATGCGAAAGTGGAGACTCCAATTCTCACAACCAGAGGGTCTGACCCGGGCATGGTGCGCCGCAAAATAACGATTTCCTCACCGGGTAAAAAACCAAGCTCACCCAATTGACGTGCACAGTCAGGCATCTGATCGCTCTGATGAACGGATGCAATTCTAAAAACTCGACCTATCGGCGCCTGGTCTAGGGATTGCCTCGAATGCATATCAATTGAAGGCTTTAGTGATGCAAAATGTTAATGATAACGATTCTTATTATAGTTACATTTGGAAATCTGCGCTGAATTGTTATCAACTACCGCACAAATCAACTTTGCCAGATTTATGATTGCAGTAATGCAGCAGTCGCCCATCACAAACAATTTTCGAGACAAACACATTGAGTACGTTGCAAAAGCTAGAGGCGCTGCTGGACTATGCCACCGCCGCCAAAACTTTCAAACTTGAGTTGCCTTACACGTTCAACTTTGGGCGCGACGTTGTTGATGCCCAAGCCGCCAAAGCTGACAAACCTGCCTTGATCTGGCGCAATGAGGCCGGAGACGAACGTCGTTTTAAGTTTTCAGACGTCGCCAGACTTAGCAGCCAAATCGCCCATCAACTGACAAGCCTCGGGTTAAAGAAGGGAGACCGGATCGTGGTCTTGCTGCCTCGTCTGCCAGAATGGCAGCTCACTATGGTAGCTTGCATGAAAATCGGTGCCATCCCTATCCCTTGCATAGAGATGCTTACCCATAAAGACGTGGCATACCGGGTAACGAATTCTGGTGCGATCGGTGCCATCACGACCGTTGCAAACATCACAAAATTCGAAAGCTGCTCAGGAATAACGGTACGTCTAACTGTAGATGCTCGCTGCGACGATTGGGCGTACCTAGGCGACTCGGCAACTCAGCCGACAACGTTCGAATGCGACGACACTGCCTTGGATGATGCCGCGTTGCTCTACTACACGTCTGGCTCATCAGGAAACCCCAAAGGCGTCTTGCACGCATCGCGGGGAATTTACGCGTGGCGCTTATCAGCCGCTTGGTGGCAGACGCTGGTCGAATCAGATATTAAATGGTGTACTGCCGACACGGGTTGGGCCAAAGCCGGCACGGGCATCTTATTTGGGCCCTGGAGCCGGGGCAGTTGCGTATTCTTTTACGACGGTAAATTCGACGCACAGCAGCGGCTGGAGTTACTTGCACAATATCGCGTGAGCGTGTTTTGCGCGCCTGCAACCGAGTTTCGTCATCTCGTAGGTCTATCAGTTAAATCGCACGACCTTTCGGCATTAAGGCTGTGTGTCTCTGCAGGCGAGTCAGTTAATCCGGACGTCGTCAGACAATGGCATGCAATGACCGGTGCGCAGTTACTTGACGGTTACGGTCAAACTGAGACCTTGATGACCATACTGAACTACCCGTGTATGCCGGTTAAACCTGGATCGATGGGAAAACCATTGCCGGGCTTGCATTTCGAGGTGCTTGAGCCAGAAAATAATCAAAACATACTTGGCGACAATCAAGAAGGACAACTGGCGATGCGACTTCCCAGCGAACAGTTCATGCTGGGGTACTGGAACGACCCGCAGCGAACCAGAAAAGCCATGACAACGATCGCAGGACACGATTACTGGCTCACAGGCGATCTCGGCTATCGCGATGAAGAAGGCTATCTTTTTTATAATGGACGCACTGATGACATTATCAGCTCAGCCGGCTACCGAATTGGCCCAACTGAAGTAGAAAACGCCCTTCAAGAGCACCCTGCTGTTATCGAAAGCGCAGTGGTAGCAAGTCCCGATGAAGAACGAGGCGAGATCGTCAAAGCATTTGTACTCTTACAGCCAGACGTTCAAGCAAGCGCACAACTGGTTACAGAGCTGCAAGAGCACGTCAAGGCAGTCACGGCCCCTTATAAATATCCGAGAAAAATAGAGTTCGTAACCAGCTTGCCGAAAAATCCTTCAGGCAAACTGATGCGTAAAGTACTTCGCGATCGGGAATTCGAAAAAGTGCCAAGCACGCCTGGTGATTAAGTAAGCGGATCCATGCACCATTTCTGAAATGCAGGCCTCGCGCACAGATTCTGATACCAGACATCTAGATTAGGTAACGAAGGACGTTCTATCGGTAGGTTGTACCAACGAAATGCACCCACACCAACTGGAATATCACCCATGCTGAACACATCGCCCGTCACATATTTTTTTTCAGCAAGATGACTATCTAACAAAACTAAGTTTTGCGTCAACAATTTGCTAGAGGCATCGATCGCAGCCATGTCGCGTTTTTCTGGTGGTGTCCTAACAAGACCCCAGAACAACGGTCGCAAATTGATCCACATCGTAGTGGCGAACCAATCCATCCAACGATCTGCTGAAGCGGCCAGTTGCGCATTGTTAGGACACAAACCACCCAAACCATGTTTACGCGCCAGATAACGAACGATAGCGTGTGACTCCCACAATATGAAGTCATCCTCTTTCAAAACAGGCACGAGTCCGTTGGGATTCATCGCTTTGTACTCTGGGGTATTGTTGACGCCATACGCTAGGCCTGCATCGATACGATCAAAATTCAAGCCTAGCTCTTCGCAGGCCCAGAGTACTTTCTGGACATTAATAGAGTTTTTTCGTCCCCAAATTGTCAACATTTTCTTGTCCCCTTCATGCATTAAGTGACTTAATTTTCCATACTCATGGATTAAATATTAGCCTCTTTTGTTGTTAACATTAGCTACATCTTCTATTAACTACTATTTTTTGCTGGATCGATCATGGACATCGCGAACAAGGTATTTATCGTCACTGGTGGCGCTTCTGGTCTCGGAGCAGGTACTGCACGCATGTTAAGCGCGAACGGAGCCAAAGTCGTACTAGCTGATTTACAAGACGAGGCGGGTGAAGCGCTCGCCAAAGAATTGAATCAGCGCTATGTACATTGCAATGTCACAAGCGAAGATGATGCACGCGCAACCGTTGCCGCTGCACTTGAAATGGGCAAACTGTTCGGTCTTATCAACTGCGCAGGTATCGCGCCGGCATCCCGCACAGTCGGTAAAAATGGAGCCCATGCTCTAGATCTGTTTCAAAAAGTTGTGTCAATCAATTTGATAGGGACGTTTAACATGATCCGTGTGAGCGCCGAGGCGATGAGCAAGAACGATCCAGAGCCCACCGGCGAGCGCGGGGTACTAATCAATACTGCATCGGTTGCCGCATACGAAGGTCAAGTGGGACAGGCAGCATATTCCGCTTCCAAAGGTGGTGTGGTGGGCATGACATTACCGATTGCACGAGATCTCGCGCCTAGCGGTATTCGCTGTGTGACCATTGCACCTGGAATTTTTGGCACACCGATGATGTTTGGTATGCCACAAGCCGTACAAGACTCTCTCGCAGCCAGCATTCCCTTCCCTTCACGCTTTGGCCGCCCGGAAGATTATGCCAAGCTCGTTCACTCTATCGTCACTAACGATATGATCAATGGTGAAACCATTCGACTTGACGGTGCCATTCGCATGTCGCCAAAATAATTTTCAGAGTTTCACTCTCGTGCGATACCAAAAATAATGCGAACGAGAATCAGCTAGGAGACAAAAGCATGCCCATTAGCGTAAGCAAAAGCGAAACCACCGAAAATCGTCACTATTACAAATTGCCCAACGGCACCGA
>Ga0164296_1001195_pt1 | contig 28429 bp, 24 predicted proteins | sample GEODES057metaG_FD_113533 | JGI IMG/M metagenome (GOLD analysis project Ga0164296, IMG submission 113533) | Dystrophic lake water microbial communities from Trout Bog Lake, Wisconsin, USA - GEODES057 metaG | ecosystem: Environmental > Aquatic > Freshwater > Lake | place: USA: Trout Bog Lake...
ATCACAGGCGTTGTTTATGGCGCGTGATTCACGCCTTCGTGCGATGCCACCTCCGGCGATCACGTTGGTTTTTTTCGCGCGTGATTCACGTCTTCGTGTGATGCCACCTCGGGCGATCACGCGCGGGGATCCCGAACGGAAATGGCCGGGACAAGCCCGGCCATTCCTTGTGTCAGGAGGCTGACGCGCCTTAGGTTGAGTAGTCCGAGAAGGCGACGCCGGCAAAGCGCGCCCGGTAGTCGGTGCGCACGTTGACGAGTGCGACCATGCCCTCATCGACCTTCTTCTGTGCGCGTTGCAGTGCCGGGGTGATGTCTTCGGCGTTGGTGATGTATTCGCCGTAGCCGCCCAGCGCTTCGCAGATTTTGTCATACCGCGTGTAACCAAGGTCACGGCCCGGCTTTTCGCGCTTGGGATCGCCCGTCCAGCCGCCATTCAGGCTGACGACCACCAGGATGGGGATCTTGTGGCGGATTGCGGTGTCCAACTCCATCACGTTCAGCCCCAGGCTGCCGTCGCCGTGCACGACGATCACCTGCTTGTCCGGGCATGCGACCTTGGCGCCGACGCCGAACGGCAGGCCAACGCCCATGGTGCCGAAGGGGCCGGAGTTCAGGCGATGGCCGGGGGCGAAGGTCGACATGGTCTGGCGGCCGTAGTTCAGGGTTTCCTGCCCGTCGACGCACAGGATCGCGTCGCGCTGCATGAAGTCGCGCACGGCTTCCAGCATACGCACGGGATGGATGTCGCCATCCTCGGCATATTTGTTGGCCCCGGCGCCGGCACGCTTCGCCGCCTCGCCATCGGCAAGTTGCTTGCGCCAGCCGGCATATTTATCGGCACTGACGCGCCCGGGGATGGCTTGCAGCAACTGGCCCAGCACCGCTTTGCAATCGCCGACGATGGGAATGTCGACGAAGCGTGCCGCCGCGCCGATTTCCGCCGGATCGATATCGATGCGCGCGATCTTGGCCGAGGGCCCGAAGCGGGGCGGGGAGGCGTGGCCGATGATGTAGTTCATGCGTGTGCCCAGAACCAGGATCAGGTCGGCATCACGGAATGCGCCCGAGCGCATGGCCAGGTAGGAATAGGGATGGTCGTCCGGCACCACGCCGCGGCCTTGCGGGGTGGTGTAGAACGGGATGCCGGCGGCCTCGACGAAGGCTTGCATCTCGGTCCATGCCTGCGACCAGATCACGCCGGAGCCGGAGACGATCAGCGGCCGTTCGGCGCTGGCGAGGGCGCTGACCAATGCCTCAACCTGGCGCGGGTCGCCGAGTGGGCGGCTGTCCAGCACCGGGCGGCCGGCGAAGCTCCAGTCCACCAGGTTTTCGTCGATCTTTTGATACAGCATATCGCCCGGGCAATCGATGTAGACGGGGCCGGGTTTGCCGGTCATCGCCTTCTGGATCGCGAAGTTGATCTGCTGCGGAATGCGCTTGAGGTTGATCAGGCGGTCGACGTGCTTGCAGCAGCCGCGCATCAGTTCGACCTGGTCGATTTCCTGGAAGACCTGACGGCCGAACTGCGACAGCGGGCTGGAGCCGCCGAAGGCGATGACCGGGCAGCAATCGATCAGCGCATTGGCGATGCCGGTGATCAGGTTGGTCACGCCGGGGCCGGAGGCCGCCATGCAGACCGACGGGACTTGCTTGAGGCGGCTATAGGCCTGGCACATGAACGCCGCCGCCTGTTCGTGGCGGACGTCGATCATGCGGATGCCTTCCTGCACGCAGGTGGCTTCCGCCAGCAGCATGGGCCCGCCCATGATGAAGAACAGGTCCTTGACCCCTTCCATCTTCAGGCAGCGGGCGATGATTTCCGACCCAGTGATTTCGGCCATATTCTTGGACTCCCTTTACGAACCGATAATATTCGCCGTGCGCAACCCGCTGATTTGGTCCTTGTTCAGACCCAGCCATTCGTCGAGCACGTCGTCATTGTTTGCGCCGAGCAGGGGCGCGGGTTTCACCGCCGGTGGGCGGCCGCCGAAGCGCACCGGCCAGGCCACCATTTTGTAGGGGCCGCGGTTGGGCACATCGATCGTCTGCATGATGCCGCGTTCTTCGAACGTCGGGTCGCTGTGAAGCTCCATCGTGTCGAGCACCGCGCCGGCGGGGATGCCGGCGGCGCCGATGATGTCCATCGCTTCGTGCTTGGTGCGCTGGATGGTCCAGGCCGTGACCATGGCATCGACCTCTTGCTTGCGCTCGGCCCGCGCGGCGGGGGAATCGTAGCGTGCATCGCCGATCAGGTCTTCGCGCCCGATCACCGCCAGCAGGCGGCGCCAATGTTCGGGGTTGGCGCGGGAGGTGTAGACATAGACATAGTCGTTCGGTCCGCCGCCTTTGCAGGGGAAGGTTCCCATCGGCGGGTTGCCGCCGGTGACCGAGGTATCGGAGGCGCGTGGCGCGGCCTTGCCGGTGTTGCCCTGCACGGCGAAGGCGATGCGCAGATAATGCATCATCGCATCTTGCATCGCGACCTGTAGATGCTCCCCCTGGCCGGTCTTGGCGCGTCGGAACAACGCCGCCAGCACCGAAATCGACAGCAACATGCCGGTGCCGGTATCGCCCAATGACGGGCCGGGCTTCAGCGGTCGGCCATCCAGTTCGCCCGTCGTGCTCATGATGCCGGAGCAGGCCTGGGCGATCATGTCGAAAGCGAGGTTCTTTTCGTACGGGCTGCCTTCGCCGAAGCCTTTGACCTGGCAGTAGATGATGGACGGGTTGATCGCCTTGATGACGTCATAGCCAAGGCCCAGCCGTTCCACGGCGCCGGGGGCGAAGTTTTCCACCAGGACGTCGGCTTTCAGCGCCAGGTCCTTGACCAGTTGCAGGCCCTTGGGGTCCTTCAGATTGACGGTGATGGATTTCTTGTTGGCGTTGAATTCCAGGAAATACGGATCGTCCGCGCCGGGTTTGCCGCCCAGCCGACGGCCGGGATCGCCGCCCGCGGCCGGGTTTTCCACCTTCACCACATCGGCACCGAACCAGGCCAGCGTCTCGGTGCAGGACGGACCGGCTTCGAACTGTGTCAGGTCCAGAACGCGAATGCCGGCCAGGCAGTCGCCGCCGAAGGCGTTGGTTGTCATGGCGTTTCCTCGTGTATCGCGCTGTTTTCCGAACGCTAGGCCGAAAAAACCGGACTGGGTAGTCCCTTGGCTGGCGAAACCGTGCGCCAAGGCGCATATCAGGCGGCGTGATGCGTCGTTTCTGTCTGCTGTTCCTGGCTTTGCTGCTGCTCGTTCTGGTTCATGCGCCGGCGCGGGCGCTGGAAAGCGCGCCGGTTACCAGCCCGCGCGCGACGGTGACGCTGGTCTCTGATACCGACTCGATCGAGGCGGGGATGCCGTTTCGTGTCGGGCTGTTCATCCGTCTGGCACCGGGGTGGCACACGTATTGGAAGAATCCGGGCGATGCCGGCGTGCCACCGGCGTTGACGATCGAGAATGCCGAGACCTCCGCCATCGCCTGGCCGACGCCCGTCCGTGTCGCGGAAGGCCCGGTCATGACTTATGCCTATACGCAACCCGTTCTGCTGCCCGTCACTGTCACGGCGTCGCCGAACGTGTTGCGGGCCCATGCGTCTTGGCTGGTGTGCAAGGAGATTTGCGTGCCGGAGGAAGGGGATTTCAGTCTGACCCTGCCTGCCGGCCGGCCATCGCCATCGCCGCAGATGGCGCTGTTCGTCGCCCATGATCGGGCGATGCCGCGTCCGTCGCCTTGGCCGACGACGATCGCCGCGGATGGCACGCTGTTCGCGCACGCGACAGCGCTGGCGGAGGCTGGGGTGACCGATGCCTGGTTCATTCCGGATGATCCGGGGTGCATTCAGGATGATGCGGCGCAGCCGGTCTCGATCCGCGCGGATGGGCTTATCCTGGCGTTGAAACTGGCCAAAGAATTCGCACCGGCGCATGGGCTGTCCGGCCTGCTGGTGATCCGTGACCGCGCCGGCGAGACGGCGCTGGCGATCGCCGCGACGCCCGGTGACGCGACGCCCGGTGACGCGACCCAAGGTGACGCGACCCAAGGTGACGCGGCACCGGCCAAAGGCGAGGCAGCGAGAGAGGCAGCGGGAGACGCACTGGGCGAGGCACCGGGCGGGGAGGAGGCACTGGGGCGCGTGCTGGTGTTTGCGTTCCTCGGCGGCTTGATCCTGAACCTGATGCCCTGCGTGTTCCCGATCCTGGCGATGAAGGCGGTATCGTTGGCGCAGCATCGCGAGGGCGCGCACAGCGTGGCGTATCTGGCGGGCGTGCTGGTCACGTTCCTTGCCCTGGCCGCGATCCTGCTGGTGGCGCGTTCGCTCGGCGTCGCGGCGGGCTGGGGGTTCCAATTCTCCGCGCCGGGTTTCGTCGCGGCGATGACGTGGCTGTTGTTTGCCATCGGGTTGAACCTGTCCGGCGTTTTCGAGGTCTCGGGTGCCTTTGCCGGTATCGGCGGCGGCTTGGCCGGGCGCAGCGGCATCGTGGGCAGTTTTTTCACCGGTTTGCTGGCGGTGCTGGTGGCGACCCCGTGCACCGCGCCGTTCATGGGTGTTGCCGTTGCCGCCGGCTTGGCAGCGCCGTCCTACGTGACGGTGCTGGTTTTTGTGATGATGGGGCTGGGGCTGGCCGCGCCCTATGTCATGATCGCCTCGGTTCCTATGCTGGCCGGTTTGCTGCCGCGGCCGGGCGCGTGGATGCAGGTCTTCCGTCAGGCGCTGGCGTTTCCGATGTATGCCGCCGCCGTCTGGCTTTTGTGGGTGCTCGGTCAAGAGGCGGGGCCGGACGGCGTGCTGGCGACCGGCGTGGGCCTGGTGCTGCTTGGCTTTGCGGCTTGGGTGCTGGGGTTGGTGCAAAGCCTGCGTCTGCGCGCCCGCCGCCTCGGAACTGGTCTGGCGCTCCTCGCGGTGCTGGCGGCGCTTGCCATGCTGCCGGCGATCCAGCTTTTGGAGGGTCAATCCCAAATGGGCCAATTCCAAACGGGGCAACGGTCCGATGGGCAACGTCAGGGTATGGACGCCGCGGGGGCGCCCTTTGGCGCCGAACCGTTCACGGCGGAGACGCTGGCGCGCCTCCGCGCCGAGGGGCGGCCGGTTTTCGTCAACATCACCGCGGCGTGGTGCGTCACCTGTCTGGTGAATGAGCGTGTGGCGTTGGATACCACGGCGGTGCACGCCGTCTTCGCGCGGCATCACGTCGCATATCTGAAAGGCGATTGGACGCGGCAGGACCCGGCGCTGACGGCGTTTTTGCGTCAGCATCGGCGCGATGGCGTGCCGCTTTATATTTTCTATCCCGCCGATGGCGGAGCGCCGGTGGTGTTGGGACAGATCCTGACCGAGGGCGATATTCTGGGCTTGTTCAAGGCCGGGTAACCTTGGTTTGGGCCAAAGGGGCTCGGCCCAACGAACGCGGCCAACTGGCCTGAGTCCACCTTGTCTCAGCCCACTGGTCTGGGCCTACTTGTCTGGGCCCACTGATCGCAGCCCGCTAGTCTCGGCGGATTGGTTGCAGCCGGTGTGTGGCGCTCGACAGGTCTCAGCCGGCAGGCCTCAGCCGCATGGCCGTAGGCTAGGATGCCAGATCGTATTCCGCTTCCGGCGTATACACCGACGCCTCTTTGCCCAGGCGGGAGCTGAATAGCGTGAAATGTTCCACCGGCAGCGGTTCGGCGCGGAACAGATTATGCGCCTGGACATAAGAAATGATCTTCGCCTCATGCGGGCTATCCAACCGCGCAAGCGTCACATGCGGCTGAAACCGTCGCCGCTCGGCTTCCAGCCCGCAGCGCTGCAGCGCGGTTTCGATCTTGGTCTGCAAACGCTCCAACTGCTCGTTCCGCTCCACCCCCACCCACAGCGTGGTCGTGCGGCCGCCTTTGGCAAAGGTGCCGACGCCGGTCAGCGTCAGCGAAAAGCCGCGCGCGCGCAGTCCGGCCAGGGCCAGATCGATTTCCTCTGCCCTATGGCCAGGGGTTTCGCCGATGAAGCGCAGGGTGATGTGGTAATTTTCCGCCGGCACCCAGCGCGCACCGGCGATCCCGACACGGGTGAGCGTGGCAATCTGCTCCCGCAAAGACCAGGGTAGATCGAGGCCGACAAACAGTCTCATCCGGTCCACCCTATTGCCGGTTGGTTTCCGCCAACAGCTTTTCCACGAGCGGTAGGAGTCGCGCAACCACATGCCGGACACCGTCGGGGTTGGGATGCAGCCCGTCCGACTGGTTCAGCGCTGGCACCGCGGCGACGCCGTCCAGAAAGAACGGATCGTACATCACACCTGGCCGCTGCCCCAGCCGGTCGAAAGCGGCTCGGTAGGCGGCCTGATAGTCCCGGCCCAGGTTTGGCAGTGCGAACATGCCGGTCAGCAATACCGGGATGTGTCGCTGCGCCAGGGCATCCAGAATGGCGGCCAGATTGGCCTCCATCGCCGCTGGCTCCAGCCCGCGCAGCCCGTCATTGGCACCCAATTCCACGATCGCGGCATCGGCGCCGTCGGCCAGCACCCAATCGAGCCGAGCCCGTCCACCAGCTGTGGTGTCGCCGGAGACGGCACCGTCGATGAGGGTAACGGCGATACCGTGGTCAGCCAGGGCTTGGCGAAGCTGGGGCTGGAACCCCTGATCCTGCGGTAGGCCATAGCCGGCTGATAGGGAGTCTCCCAGGATCAGTAGCCGCGGTGGGGCAGACCTCGTGTCGGGCGCAAGCGCGTCTCCGGCTGCAGCGTCGGCTGCCCGTGCCGCGCCCGCTGGCGAAAGTGCCACCGCGAGCAGCGTCGCTGAGAGCAGCGCCATGGGGATAAGCCACTTAGATACGCGCAACTTGAGGGCGAGCCCCTGGGGGATGAGTCCCTGGGGGATGAGTCCCTGGGGGACGGGTCCTTGTGGGACGAGCCTTTGGGGGCCGAGCCCCCTGGTGATCTGCATCTTGGGGATCGGCATACCGGCGGTTACGCACCGCGGCACGACGGAATCACGAACAACGCAGAAAACCCGCCGCGCGCGGCCACGGGGCTTTCGCCGTCCTAGTGTCGCCCAATATATAGTGTCCATGGATCTTACCCCGCACGCACTCTCCGCGCCGCTGGTTCGGGTTAGGGGGCTGTCCCTGACCGTGCCATCCGCGGCCGGCCCTGTCGATATATTGCGTGGCATCGATCTCGACATCGATAAAGGCCAGGCGGTCGGGTTGGTCGGCCCGTCCGGATCCGGCAAAACCAGCCTGCTGATGGTGCTGGCCGGGTTGGAGCGCGCCAGCGCCGGCACGGTCATGCTGGACGGCCAGATGGTGACCGGTCTGACTGAAGACGCGCTGGCTCGGCTGCGCCGCACCCATATCGGCATCGTCTTTCAGGCATTCCATCTGATCCCCACCATGACGGCGCTGGAAAACGTCGCCGTGCCGCTGGAATTGGCATCGATCCGCGATGCCGCCGCCAAAGCGCGGGCCGCGCTGGACTCGGTCGGGCTGTCGCACCGTCTGACCCATCTGCCCGGCCAGCTTTCGGGCGGGGAGCAGCAACGCGTCGCCCTGGCCCGCGCCGTTGCCGCCGAACCGGCTTTGCTGCTGGCCGATGAGCCGACTGGTAATCTGGACCACGCCACCGGGGCGCAGGTGATCGAACTGCTGTTCAGCCTGCGCGCCCGGATCGGCGCAACCTTGCTGCTGATCACGCATGACCGGGATTTGGCGGCACGCTGCGACCGGCAGGTGCATATGTCGGACGGCCGGTTGACGGACGCGGACCTTGCCTCTTCCGAAGCCGGCACCTGTGGCGCGTCGCCCGGTGCGCGACACGGTCCTGTCGTCTCATGAGATCATGAGCATCGCCTTCACCCTAGCGCGGCGGGAACTCCGCGGCGGCGTGCGCGGGTTGTGGATCGTCGTGCTCTGCCTCGCACTGGGTGTCGGCGCCATTGCCGCCGTCGGCTCTTTGCGCTCGGCGGTGGAGGCGGGACTGGCCTCGGATGGCAGAGCGCTTTTGGGTGGCGATCTCGAGGTTGATACGGGGTCGGAGACGGTGCCGGCCGATCTTCTGGCGTGGCTGGCCGAGCACGATGCGCGGGTGTCGGAGGTGGCGCAGATGCGCTCGATGCTCGCCGTGATCGACCCGGAGGGACAGGTGGCAGGGCGGCCGTCCGGACAGCGGTCCGGCCAACGACAACTGATCGAATTGAAGGCTGTCGACAGCGCTTGGCCGCTGGTCAGCGAGACTGCTCGTGGCGACGCGCATGGCGGCCCGATTGGTGACGCGACCGGCGGTTTGGGCATCGACCCGCCCATGACGCTGCAGGCTGCCTTCGCCGACCATGGTATCCTGATCGATCGCTTGATCCTGGATCGGCTGGGGCTTGCGATCGGTGATCGGGTGCGCATCGGTTCCGCCACCTTCCGCGTCGCCGGTGTGCTGACCCGCGAACCCGACCGCATCGCCACCGGTGCCGCTTTCGGGCCGCGCGTGCTGATGGCGATGGACGACCTTGCCGCCACCGGGCTGCTGATGCCGGGCGCGATGGTGCGCCATGCCGTGCGTCTGACCGCGCCCGCTGCGCCGACGATGGCACGCCAACTGGCGGAACGCTTTCCATCGCGCGGCTGGCGTATCCGCGACCCGCGCGATGCCGCGCCGGGTGTGACGCGGTTCATCGACCAGATCGCCTTGTTCCTGACGCTGGTTGGTCTGACATCACTTCTGGTCGGCGGCATCGGTGTCGCCAACGGCGTGCGTGCGTGGCTGGATGCACGTGCCCGGACGATTGCCATTCTGCGCTGCCTCGGTGCTTCCGCCGGCCTGGTGTTTGCCGTCTGCCTGATTCAGGTGATGGCGCTGGCAAGCCTGGGTATCATGGCGGGCGTCGGGTTGGGCGGCCTGTTGCCGGTCGTTGCCGGTCGGCTGCTGTCAGGTCTGCTGCCGGTTGCCCCGGTGTTCGGCTTTTACCCAGCGCCGCTAGTGCTCGCCGCGGCGTTCGGCGTTCTGATCGCGCTTAGTTTCGCCCTTTGGCCGCTGGCACGCGCCGCGCGCATCCCCGGTGGCGCCTTGTTCCGCGACGCACTGATACCCGAGGGCACGCGCCCGTCCTGGCCGTTGGCCTTGGCGAATTTGGCGCTGGTCGCGGCGTTGATCGGCTTGACGGTCCTTGCCGCGGGCGACCGGCGTTTCGCGCTGTATTTCTGCGCCGCGGCGCTGCTGACGCTGATCCTGTTTCGCGCCGGCGGTTGGCTGGTGATGCTGGTGGCGCGTCTGGCCGCCGGTTTGGGTTCTCCGGCCATGCGCCTGGGCATCGCCAATCTGCACCGGCCCGGAGCGCCGACACCGCTGCTGCTGCTATCGGCTGGCCTAGGGTTGTCGACGTTGGCAGCGGTGGCTCTGATCCAGGGCAATATGGGCGTGCAGATCGCCGATCAGTTGCCGGCCAAGGCGCCGAGCTTCTTTTTTATCGACATTCAGAATGAGCAGGTTGCGGCGTTTCAGCGGATCGTCGAGGCACAGCCCGGACCGGTCGAGGTGCGCGATGTCCCATCGCTGCGCGCCCGTGTGGTCGCGCTGAAGGGCGTGCCGGTGGAACAGGCGCGGGTCAGTCCCGACTCGGCCTGGGCACTGCGTGGCGACCGGGGACTGACCTATGCCGCCGCCGAACCCGAGGGCGCGCGCATCGTCTCCGGCGCCTGGTGGCCGGCGGGATATGATGGCAAGCCTTTGGTATCCTTGGACGCGACGCTGGCGAAGGGCTGGGGTGTGGGCGTGGGCGATGTGGTTCGCGTCAATGTACTGGGCCGTGATCTGGACCTGACCATTGCCAACGTGCGTGAGATCGACTGGCGGTCCTTGGGGATCAATTTTTTCATGGTCGCTAGTCCGGGGATATTGTCGCGGGCGCCGCATACGCATATCGCCACGGTGAAACTGCCTGAGGACCAAGAGGCGGCGCTGCTGCGCGCAGTGACAGATGCTCTGCCCAATGTCACCGGCATACGGGTGCGAGACGTGCTGGGCGCGGTCGCTGATATTCTGAACCAGGTTGCGATGGCGTTGTCCGTCACCGGTGGCGTTACCTTACTGGCCGGCAGTCTGGTCCTGGTCGGCGCTGTGGCGGCCGGGCAACGGCGTCGTATTCGCGAGGCGGTGATATTGAAGACCTTGGGTGCGACGCGCAGGCAGATCCGCGCGGCGTGGCTGACGGAATTCGGCATACTGGGTCTGGTGGCCGGCTTGATCGCCGCAGCGGTCGGTTCCGCCGCCAGCTTTGGGGTGATGCATTACATTCTGCACACGTACTGGATTTTCCTGCCCCGAACGCTCATTTGCACGATTACAGGGGCGCTCGCTATCATGCTGGTGTTCGGGTATACTACGGTATCGGCTGCGCTGCGGGCACCGCCGGCGCCCCTGCTTCGCAATGAGTAGCGAGGAATAGGTGGTGTTATTTTCCTGCTCTGTTCGGACCCGCAGCCGGACCAGTTGACGCAACCAAACCGGTTGTTGTCCTTGCCCTCAAAACAGGGCTGGGGCCTTGACCGGACGCTCGGCGGAACCGGGCGATCGCTTGAAAGGAACAAGAAACCCATGGCTTTTGGTCCGCAATACGGTGCCTACCCTCAGACCTCCGCCACAACCGCGGCCGTCTTCGACGCCGGCCTGCGGGCGTATATGCTGCGGGTCTATAACTGGATGGCATCTGGCCTGTTGGTGACGGGCATCATCGCCTATGCGATTGCCAACACGTCCCTGATCAACGCGTTCTACCCGATGGTGCAGACGCCCTATGGCATGATGCACCACGCCAGCGGGTTGGCGATGATCGCGATGTTCGCGCCGCTGGCGTTTGTGCTGGTGCTGTCGTTGGGCGTGAACCGGCTGTCGCTATCGGCCGCGCAGGGGCTCTTCTGGCTGTTCTGCGCCGCGATGGGTGCCAGCATGGTCAACATCTTCCTGATCTACACCAGTGAATCGATCGTGCGCGTGTTCTTCATCACCGCCGCGACCTTCGCCTCCACCAGCCTCTACGGCTACACGACGAAGTCCGATCTGACGAAAATGGGCAGCTTCATGATGATGGGCCTTTTCGGCATGATCATCGCCAGCTTGGTGAACATCTTCGTCGGTTCCTCCGCACTGCAGTTCGCGCTGTCCATCATCGGTGTGGTCGTCTTCACGGGCCTGACGGCGTATGACACGCAGCGCATCAAGGCGAGCTACCTGCAATTCGCCTATGCCGAAGGTCCGGACGGTGCCGCCAAGCGCAGCGTTTACGACGCGCTGAGCCTGTATCTGAACTTCATCAACCTGTTCATGCTGCTGTTGCAGTTGCTGGGCAACCGCAACAACAACTAACCCCTGTGCCGGACATGCTCTGCCGGTCATAGCTCATCGAGATTGACCGATAGACGTGGCGGCAAAGAGGACGGGTGCCAAAAAGAAAGGGCGGGGAAATCCCCGCCCTTTTTCGTCTGACCGACCGTGTTGTCGGCGCGCTTTATTTCGACGTCTTGCGGGCTGTCGACGAGTTGGCCGTCTGGCCGGTGCAGACATCGACACTTGCGGGGATCAGGTTTTTGCCCGCGGCATAATCGTTCAACTGCTCGTTCGAGGTCAGGGCCAGAACCTCTTTGAACATCTGGGCGTTGCGTGGGCAGAAATCGGTGCCCAGATCGCTGCCGAGGCGGGACATCGCATTGGCCATATCGGTGACGAACTTGTCATGCTCGGTCTGTGCCGAACGGCCATAGCGGTGTTGGAAATACGCCGAGACCTGCCGCTCGTTGGCCTGCAGGTCGCCTTGGAAGCGGCGGATGAAGGCATTGTATTGGTCATCGGTATGGCAGCCGGTGGCCAGCACCATCAGTTCGCTGCGCAATGCCTGCACTTCGAACGCCACCTGGTCGGAGTTGGAGGTGCAGCGCTGCGCGGCCATTACGGGCTGCAACGGCAGCAAGCTCAGGGCAGTCAAGGCGGCGAGAACGGGACGCATGGTTTCTCCTCGGCGGCAAATACGATCGGGACGCGGGGGATGCGGCTGGCGCCGTTGGGCCGCCCGAGTCCGACGAGCCTGTAGCCTTATCCCCCGCGTCGCGCCAACCACGATCGTGTGAGTATTATAAAATTACAATAAGCACAGAGTATTCGGAATTATGTTAGATTTAATTCCGATAATGGGTTTGATGATTACTGGTTCACGAAAAAATTCTCTCCGCCCAGTCATGCTTTATGCGCCGCGGCACCGGCCGGTCCGGGGTGATGGCCATGTCTGCGCTCTGCTTTGCGGCGATGTCATCACATCTTGTCGCAAGGTTGGCTGACGGGGCGCGGCCGCTGTGCTAGGCGGCTTGCGCATGAGCGAACGTAACGAGCACCTTCAGAGCACGCATTACGCACTTGGTAGCCTGGCGGCCGGGTGTTTGGTGCTGGGCTTGAAGGCGGCGGCCTGGTGGATCACCGGTAGTGCTGCGCTCTATTCCGATGCGGCCGAAAGCATCGTCAACGTTGCCGCTAGCTTGATCGCGTGGGGCGCGTTGACCTTTGCTGCCCGTCCGGCGGACGCGAATCATCCCTATGGGCATGACAAGGCGGAGTTTTTCGCTGCCGTGGTCGAGGGGGTTTTGATCGTCTTGGCCGCCTTGATGATTTTTTCCGAGGCATGGGACACGTGGCGCAATCCGCATGCGCTCGATCTGCCGCTGCTTGGTGTGGCGTTGAATGCTGTGGCGACGGGGATCAATGGGATCTGGTCCTTGGTCTTGATCCGTGCAGGCAAGCGCTTGCGTTCTCCGGCACTGCTCGCCGATGGCCGCCACGTGGCGGCTGATGTGGTAACGTCGGCTGGCATTGCCGCGGGCGTGCTGTTGGCGGTGTTCACGGGCTATTTCGTGCTGGATCCGATCCTAGCGGCGGCGACGGGGTGTTACGTGCTGTGGTCCGGGATGAAGATGATTTCCGCATCGGTCAGCGGCTTGATGGATGCTGCGCCGGAGCCGGCGGTGGTTGAGCGTATCCGGGCTGTGGTCGCGAAGAGCGCCACGGGCGCGATCCAGGCGCACGACCTGCGCACGCGCCATGCCGGGCGCCTGACGTTTCTGGATTTTCACTTGGTCGTGCCGGGCGCGATGACGGTGTCCGATGCCCATGATATTTGCGATCGCATTGAAAATGCGTTGAAGGCCGAGATGGGCTATTTGGTCATCACCATCCATGTCGAGCCGGAAGAGAAGGCAAAACAGAGCGGTGTGACGGTTTGGTGATCTTTTGATGTAATATCGGCCGCCGTTATGCAGCTATAAGTTGTTTCAACTTGTCTTGACACGCGTCTGGCGGCTGACTAATAGCTCGTCCTCCGCTTGAGGCGCCTGGGTTTTCGTAAGGGAACTGGGGCGTTTTCGGGCTTTCAACCTTTGCGAACGAACGAGAATGGCCAACACTGCATCCGCGCGCAAGCGTATCCGACAGACCGCAACCCGCACCGAGCGGAATACCGCGCGTAAGTCGCGCATGCGCACCTTTGTGAAGAAGGTCGAACTTGCTATTGCGACCGGCGACAAGCCGGCTGCCCAGTTGGCGCTTCAGTCCGCGCAACCGGAAATGCAGCGTGCGTGCGGCAAGGGTGTTGTCCATGCCAATACGGTGGCCCGCAAGTTGTCCCGTTTGTCGGCGCGCATCAAGGCGCTGCCTACCGCGTGACACTGCGCTGCGGCGTATCTAGAGCGCCGCTAGCAGTATCGTCGGCCGCCTTTCCAGTTTTCGATTAGTATTATCGGCTCTGGCCGGTGTGTTTTCGCTTATGCGCTCGGTGTCGGATATTGTATCCGGCCGAGCGTTTTTTGTTGGTTATTTGGGTGGGTGGGTAAGATTCTATCTTTCGTCGACCAATTCACTTTTGACGCTGTTTCCCCGTTGCCTCCGCGATTGTCTCGTGCATACTTTGGGGCACGGGCAGGCTACCAACGGCCAGATCCGACGGGGTGATGGATCAAAAAAACATCTGCAGCAATATGCAGAGACCGGGCATTTATGCCCAAAAAACAGCGATCGGGCAGGTTTGCCCAAGAAAAATTAAGAGATGCCAACTGTCCGGCGGGGTCGGGCGGCGCATGTTCTATGATGAGACCTCGGCCGCTTTGGGGGCGTTTTTTGAATGACGACGACCGTCCAGGATACTGTTGATCAAGAGCCGCTCTCCCAGTCTTGGGATCGGATCCGGGCACGGATGCAGGCCGAAGTCGGCGACGTGGAATATCGCACCTGGCTCCATCAAATGAGCCTTGGTCCACTCGACGGCGACGAACTCACCATCTTCCTACCGACCCGCTTTTTGCGCGACTGGGTATCCAGCCGTTATGGCGATCGTCTGCGCGCGCTGTGGCTGGTTGAGGCTGCGGCCGTCAGCCGGGTGGATTTCCGCGTTGGTGCGAAGAAACCGGCCGCCTCGATCCGCCCGCTCGAGACTGAGCCGGAGGCACCGCCGGTGCCGCGTGCCCGATCCGTCGCGCCTGCGCCGGTCAGCAGCCCAGTGGCAAAGCAGCGGTCGGCCAAGCCGGCCGAAACCACCGCCATGTTCGATGACCGGCCGGCGGAAGCACGCTCGGACCTTGCTGCGCCGCTTGATCCGCGGTTCACGTTTGAGGGGTTTGTCGTCGGCAAACCCAATGAATTTGCCTATGCCTGCGCTCGGCGAGTGGCCGACCAGCCATCCAGCCCGGGCTTCAACCCGCTATTCCTGTATGGCGGCGTCGGGCTGGGTAAGACCCACCTGATGCACGCGATAGCATGGGAGTTGACGGACCACGCCAACAGGCCCGTCTCGGTCGCCTATATGTCGGCCGAAAAATTCATGTATCGCTTCATTGCCGCCATTCGCAGCCAAGCGACGATGGAGTTCAAGGAAAGTCTCCGTAGTGTCGATGTGCTGATGATCGACGACCTGCAATTTCTGATCGGCAAGGAAAACACGCAGGAAGAATTCTTCCATACCTTCAACTACCTGGTAGAGCAGGGTAAGCAGATCGTCGTCTCGGCCGATAAGTCGCCGTCCGATCTGAACGGGTTGGAGCATCGGCTGCGCACGCGCCTTGGCTGCGGCATGGTGGCCGATCTGCATTCCACCACCTATGAACTGCGCTACTCCATTCTGGAAGCCAAGGCGACGCGGTCCAACTGCCCCGTGCCGGCCAAGGTGATGGAGTTTCTGGCGCATAAAATCACCTCCAACGTTCGGGAACTGGAAGGCGCGCTGAACCGCTTGATTGCGCATGCCAACCTGTTCAACCGCCCGGTGACGTTGGAAACCACGCATGAAGTGCTGCACGACATCCTGAAGGCGCATGACCGGCGCGTGACGATTGAAGAAATTCAGAAGAAAGTCGCCGAACATTTCAGCATCCGCCTGACCGACATGTCTTCGGCCAGACGTGCGCGGGCCGTTGCCCGGCCGCGCCAAGTGGCGATGTACCTGGCCAAGCAATTGACCAGCCGCAGCCTGCCGGAAATCGGTCGCAAATTCGGCAACCGCGATCACACCACGGTGATGCACGCGGTGAACCGGGTGACGGAGTTGATGGAACGGGACGGCACCTTCGCCGAGGATGTGGAACTGCTGCGCCGTCTGTTGGAATCAGTCTAACGGATCGCGCATTCCCTCCCGCCGGCGGGTGCGGCAGTCTCGGCAGCCGCAAACGGGGGGAAGGACATGTCCGACAAATTATCTGGCCGCATTGCGGTCGTTACCGGATCGGCCAACGGCATCGGACGCGCCAGTGCGCTGGCTTTAGCGCGTCAGGGTGCCAAGCTGGCGGTTCTTGATCTAGAGGCGGATCGTCTCGCGACGCTGGCCGCCGAAATTGGACCTGACACGCTGGCGATCGCCGGCGACTGCACCAGCCAGGCCTTCATCGAAAGCGCCTTCGCGCAGATCCTCGCACGGTTCGGCCGGATCGACATCCTGTTCAACAATGTCGGCCAAAGCGCGCGCGAGAAGGCCAGCCATTTCCACGACTCACAACCCGAGACGTGGGATTTCGTGCTGAACGTCTCGCTGCGGTCTGCGATGCTGGCGACTCGCCAGGTGGTGGGGCACATGCGCAAGCGGCGGATGGGCAAGATCGTCAATATGTCGTCCGAGTCGGCCTTTTATGGCGATCTTGGCCTGGTCGACTACGCCGCCGCCAAGATGGGCGTGATCGGCTTCACCCGCGCCCTGGCGCGTGAGCTTGCGCCATTTCAGATCAACGTGAACGCCGTCGCACCCGGTGCGATCGGCACCCGCGCACATGATCGGTTGCCGGCCGAGGTGATCGACAAGATCAAGCACTCCACGCCGATGGGCTATATCGCCACCCCTGACGACGTCGCCAATGCCGTCGTCTTCCTCGCCACCGACGATAGCCGCTTCATCACCGGTCAGTCCTTGCTGATCGACGGCGGCCGGTGGATGATCTGAGCAGGGACGTCAAAGGCACAAGCAGCATGCGGGTTGGAATAGAGGTCGGCGGCACATTCACGGACCTTGTCGCCGTCGACGGGGAACAGGTTACCGTCGTCAAGGTTCCGTCCACGCCCCATTCACCCGATATCGGCGCTTATGCCGCACTTGGCGCCGCTGGCATTGCGGCCGCTGATGTGACCGATCTGGTGCATGGTTCCACCGTTGCCACCAATGCGATCCTGGAGCGCAAGGGCGCGCGCATCGCGTTTGTCACCACTGCGGGATTCCGTGACATTCTGTTTCTGCAGAGACATGATCGGCGCAATATCTATGACCTGCGCTATGCCAAGCCGGCACCGCCCGTTGCCCGCCGGGATTGTTTTGAGGTTGCCGAACGGGTCGACGCCACCGGCGCGGTGATCCGGCCGCTGGATGACGCTGCCATCCGCCGCGATCTGCTGCCGGCGTTGGCGGCGACCGATTACGCGGCGATCGCGATCTGCCTGCTATCCGCCTACGCCGATCCCGATCATGAATTGCGTCTGGAAGCGCTGATAAAGGACGCACTGCCGGGGGTGCGCATCGCCTGTTCGCACCGCGTCGCGCGCGAGTTTCGCGAGTTTGAGCGTGCCTCCACCACCACGCTGTCGGCCTACGTCCAGCCGGTGATCGACCGCTACCTGGACCGGTTCGAGGCGACCCTGACTGCGGCTGGTTTCAAAGGCCATTTCAGTGTCATGCAATCCAATGGCGGGCGGTTGCCGGCGGTGGCGATGCGCCAAACCGCGATCACCGCGCTGTTCAGTGGCCCCGCCGCGGGTGTGGTTGGCGCGATCCGCCAGGCCGGCCGTTCGGGGCGGGGTAATCTGATCACCTTCGATATGGGCGGCACGTCGACCGACGTGTCCTTGGTGGTCGATGGCGAGGCGTCTTTGTCGCCGGAAACCGAGATCGACGGCTTGCCGGTGCGAACGCCGGTGCTGGACATCGTGTCGGTTGGTGCCGGCGGCGGCAGTCTGGTGTGGATCGATGATGGCGGCATGCTGCGCGTTGGTCCGCGCAGTGCCGGTGCCATGCCGGGGCCTGCCTGCTATGGCCGTGGCGGCACCGAACCGACGGTGACGGACGCGCATGTCGTGCGGGGCACGATCCGGCCGGAAGCGTTTCTGGGTGGTGCGATGACACTGGATGCGGCAAAGGCTCACGCTGCCTTTACCGGCGTCGCCAGTCGTCTGGGCATGGATATTGCCGGCGCTGCCGCGGCGGCGATCCGGTTGGCGGTGGCCAATATCGTCCGCGCGATCCAATTGGTATCGACCGAGCGGGGCCGTGATCCGCGTGATTACGTGCTGCTGCCCTTCGGTGGTGCCGGTCCGCTGCTGGCGGCGGAAATCGCCGAGGAGTTGGGCATCAAGGAAATCCTCGTGCCGCCCAATCCTGGGGTCGTCTCGGCCCTGGGTTTGTTATCGGCCGATTTCGTCCGCCTTGCCGGGGTGACCCGCCGCACCCGGTTGGATGCCGCCGCGCCGGACATGCTGCGTGATGCCTTCGCCGATTTTCAGCGCACCGCCGCGCAAGAATTCCGCGCACTCGGCTTGCATGGCGCGCTGGCTTACACGCTGACGGCGGAGATGCGGTTTGTTGGCCAAGCGTTCGAAATTCCGGTTGATATCGACCCAGGCGCGCTGCCCACGCTGACCGCGACCGATCTTGCCGACCGCTTCACCGCGGCGCATCGGCGGGTCTATTTTCATGGCGGCGAACCCGGCCGCAGTGTCGAGATCGTCGGTCTGCGCTTTGGCGTTCGCCGCCGGTTGGAGGCGCTGCCGGCTTTCCGCGAGCGCCCGACGCAGATGCTGCAACCCGAGACTGTCGCAGTTCGTGTCGGTGGAGAAACATTGGTGGCGCGCTTGATCGATGCCGCATCGTTGCCGGGCCCCATTCACGGGCCGGCGTTGATCGAAGGCTATAGTTCGTCCACCTGGGTGCCGCCTGGCTGGGTGGCGGAACGGGATGCGCCGGGCAATCTGCTGCTGCGGAGGGTGGCATGAACAAGTCTGATCTGGACCCGGTCGATTATGCGATCATCAGCCAAGCGCTGATCGCCGCAGCCCGCGAAATGGGTGCCAAGCTCGTCCGCTCGGCCTATTCCACCGTGCTGAGAGAGGCGCGCGACGGTTCCGCCGCTATCTTGGATGCGCAGGGCCACACTGTTGCGCAGGCCGAGCTGATCCCGATGCACTTGGGCACGATCGGTCATATTTTTCGTTCCTGCGCGGAGCATTACGATCTTACCGCGTTGGAGGAGGGCGATTTCTTCGCCATCAACGATCCCTATTCCGGCGGCCAGCATCTGCAGGATGTCTTTATTTTCCACCCGATCTTCCATGCCGGCCGGGTGATCGGCTTCGCCGCCTCGGTGGCGCATCATCTGGATATCGGTGGCGGCAGTCCGGGGCTTAATCCGCATGCCGCGGATGTCTATGCCGAGGGGCTGATTATACCGCCATTGAAATGGAACATGGCGCGTGACTGGCACGGTGGCAATTTTGAAAAGCTGCTGCGTGCCAATGTGCGGGTGCCGCATCAGACGATGGGCGACTTCGATGCTCAGATGGCGGCCAACGCGATCGGAGCCGAGCGGCTGAGGGAATTGGCAGATCGTTACGGACAAGGCAAGATATCTGCGGTGATGGCTGCTCTGCAGGATTACGCCGAAGCGCGCATGCGTGCGGCCATCGCTCAGGTGCCGGATGGTGTCTATCATGGTGCCGATGTCGTTGATGATGACGGCATCAGCGACGAACCTCTGCCGGTGAAGGTGGCGGTAACGGTATCGGGTGATACGATATCGTTAGATTTCAGCGGCACGGCACCCCAGGTGGCGACGAATTTGAATGCGCCGTTCGCCTCGACGCTGTCTTCTGCTTTATCGGCGGTGAAGGCGGCGCTGACCAGTCCGGATATTCCGTTCAATGCCGGTGCGGCGCGCCCGGTGACGATCACCGCACCACACGGCTCGATTCTCAATCCCCGCCATCCCGCGCCGGTGCGTGCTCGGCTGGAAGCTTGTTTTCGGGCTTGGAACGCGGTGATGAAAGCGCTGGCGCTGGCGGTGCCGGAAAAAGTGGTGGCGCCGGGTTTCGATACCACCACCGTTGGTGTTCTGTCGCATATGGAACCGAACGGATGGAGTATTTATCTCGAGATTTACGGCGGCGGCTTTGGTGCGACGGCGCAATCGGATGGCTGCGACGCGGTCGATGGTCCGCTGTCCAATTGTTCCAATACGCCGGTTGAGGCCTTGGATCAGGATTTTACCTTCTTTCGTGTCTTGGAATACGGCCTGCGCCCGGACAGCGCCGGCGATGGTACCACCCGCGGTGGACTGGGTTTTCTCCGTCGGTTCGAGATCTTGTCGGACGATGTAACGATTGCTTTATACAGCGATCGGTTTCACCGCGTGCCGGAAGGATTGTTCGGCGGCAAACCCGGCACTGCCGCGTTCTGTCAGATCGAGCGTGGCAATCAGGTGATTGCGCTGAAGTCGAAGGACAAGGCGACGTTGCGCAAGGGTGATGTGGTTACCCTCGCGGTCGGTGGTGGCGGTGGTTATGGTCCGCCGGAGGGGCGCAGCCAGGCGGCGCGAGAGATGGATCGTTTAGAAGGATATATAACTGCATGAGCCAGCAGCGGGCCTTTGTTCTGGGTGGCGGGATCGTTGGCGCATGCTGTGCCCTTTCGCTGCTGCGCGGCGGCTTCGATGTGACGTTGGTCGAGAAGGACCGGCCGGGCTTCGGTGCCACGTTCGGCAATTCCGCGTCGATCGGGTTGGCGTCGGTGCCGCCGTTGGGCATGCCGGGCATGGTGCGGGATGCGCCGAAAATGCTGATGAATCCGCTGCATCCCCTGGTGGTGCGGCTGGGCTATCTGCATCGTTCCTTACCGTGGTTGATGCGCTTCGCACGGGCCACGTCTGTGCCGCGGGTGGAGGCGATCGCCCATGCACGGGCGGCGTTGCTCTCGCGGGCTGGCACGGAGTACGAATCCCTGCTGGCGGAGATCGGCCGGCCCGACCTGATCAGCAACACCGGGCTGATCCAAGCCTATCAGTCGCAGGCGGCGTTCGCCAATGCCAAGGGCGGCCTGGATTTGCGCCGCCGCAACGGCATCGAGGTGATCGAGATGCAAGGGGCGGCATTGCGGGAACTGGAACCGGCCTTGTCCAACACGGTGGTGGCCGGCGCCTATTTCCCGGCGGTGCAGACGGTGATCAATCCGCTGCATCTAGCGGAGGCGATTGTGGCGGCGTTCGTTGAACGCGGTGGTCGTTTGTTGACAGAAACGGTAACCGGGTTTCAGACCGTACCAAACGGCGTTGCGCAGGTGATCACCAATCTTGGTCGCCATGACTGTGACTTGGTGGTGGTATCCGCCGGCGCTTGGTCGCGCGACATTGCCGCGATGCTTGGGGAGGCCGTCAGCGTGACGGCGGAGCGCGGCTATCATGTGATGATCAATGATGCGCCGCATTTGCCGAAGGTGTCGTTGGTATCGGGTGATCACAATGTTTCCATCGTTACGTTGAACACGGGTTTGCGGATGACAACGATGGCCGAGTTCACGGCGATCGACGCGCCGGCCGACCACGCGCGGGCTGAAGCGATTTTCCGGGCCTCTGCCGGTATGATCAGGGGGCTGACGGTGAACGTCGCCTCGCGTTGGGTGGGGTCACGGCCATCGACGCCTGACTCACTGCCCGTGATTGGCCGCTCACCGAAGCATCGGAATGTGATCTTTGCCTTTGGACATGGGCATCTTGGGGTGACCTTCGGTGCGGTCACCGGCACGATCGTTGGCACCTTGGCGCGCGATCAGGCGCCGAATTTGGACATCACGCCGTATCGTGCGGATCGAGGCTTCGACGGGTCGCATTTGGCGGCCTAGGCCTAGGCGGGCCGGATGACTGTGCATCCGGCCCGAATGCCGCCAGAGCGAATGCCTCTAGCGCGAATGCCCCCAGAACGATTGGCCCCAGAGCGAATGGCCCCAGAGCGAATGGCCCGAGGCTAACTGGCCCCAGGCTCGCCCGCCAAGGTGACTGGCGAAAGGCCGGCGCGCCTCAGGCAGCCATTTGCGCCACGGTGACACTGTCGCCGGCGACGGTGGTTCGGCGCATATCGCGCACCCGGGTTTCATCGAAGCGGCGCACCCGGTGCATGGTGGTGCGGTTGTCCCACATCACCAAGTCGAACTGCGCCCATTTATGGGCGTAGCAGAACTGAGGCTGTGTTGCGTGTTCGGCAAGGTCGCGGATGAAGGACCGTGCCTCGGGCATCGGCCAACCGATGATCGTGCCGATATGCGATGACAGGTAGAGCGATTTCCGACCGGTGACCGGATGCGTCCGCACCAGGCGCTGACGTACCGGGGTGAACATCTTGCGTTCTTCGTCCGATAGGTCGGTAAAGCCCAGGGTGCCGCGGGAATAGATCAAGGAATGTTCGCAGACCAGATCCTCGATCTCGGTTTTGGTCTTTGCATCCAGCGCGTCATAGGCCGCGCGCATATCGGCGAATTCGGTATTGCCGCCTTTTTCGACGACAATGCGGCCCGATAGCAGCGAGTATTTTGCTGGTATGGCGCGGAATGAACTATCCGAGTGCCAGAGTTGATTGCCGAGGTTGAACAGCCGACGCCGGTCGTCGCGCGCGAGCGGTTTTTGATCGGCACCCAGGTTCGACACATCGGCCATATCGGCGGCCAGGCGGCGGTCTTGCGCCTTCGTCACATTGCCGCCGGCCGACATTTCCAGATCGCCGAAGTAACGGCTGAAACGCTTCTGTTCATCATCGGTGAACGGCTGGCCGTGATAGACCAGCACGGCGTAGCGATCCATGCCGGCTTCCAGCGTCGCCACCTGCTCTGCTGTCAGCGGCTTGGTGATATCCACGCCCGAGACCTCGCCGACGAAGCCAGGGGTCAGATCCTTGATGGCAATGGTCATGGTTTTTTCCTTCGTTATTCCGCCGCAACCGGCAATTGTTCGGCTGTCAGGCCGGTTCCCTTGATCGAGGTGCGGCGCATGTCGCGCACCTCATTCAGATCGCGGAACCGTGTGGCGCGATGCATCGTCGTGCGATTGTCCCACATCACCAGATCGTCGACACGCCAGACATGGGCATGGGTGAAGCGCGGCTGTGTCGCATGTTCGGTCAGGTCGCGGATGAAGGCGCGGCCTTCCGGCACCGGCCAGCCGACGATGGCGCCGATATGGGACGACAAATAGAGCGATTTCCGCCCGGTCACGGGATGCGTGCGCACCAGACTATGGCGCACCGGACGGATCTTTTCGGCGTTCTCCGCACCGAAATCGTCAAAGCCCAGGGCGGCGCGGGAAAAGGCGATGGAGTGTTCGGTAACCAAGCCCTCGACATCGGCTTTGGTTGCATCGTCGAGCGTTTCGTAGGCCGCGCGCATATCGGCGAATTCGGTGTTGCCGCCGGAGGCGGGGACGATGCGAGCCGATAGCAGGGAGTAGCCGGCCCCGGTCGCACGGAAGGACGCATCGGCATGCCACAACCGGTTGCCGAGTGCATACATGCGGCGCGCATCGTCCCGGCCGCGCAGATCGCCCTTGGCATCGAGGTTTGAGATATCGCCCAACTCGGCCAGTTTCAGTCGCCGTTCATTGGGCTGCAACTGTGCGATCAGCGTTTGCTCCAAGTCGCCGAAGTTGCGGCTGAAATCGCATTGCTGCTCATCGGTCAGCGGCTGGTTGCGCCAGACCAGAACGGCGAATTCGTCCATGCCGCGTTCGATTGCCGCGACCTGATCGGGTGTCAGGGGTTTGGAAAGATCGGCACCCTGTGCTTCGGCCACGAAGCCTGGGTGCAGCGGCGTGAAGGTTATCGTCATGGTCGTTTCCTTTCAACGCGGTTCAAGCCGCGCGGTCGTTGTGCTGCCTTGAAGAGCCGAACCTGGATAGACCCGGGCGTAGGCCGCGATCGGTGCGGCGCTGCGCACAGGTCTTCTTCAGGGGCTTTTCCGGGGGCCTTTTCCGGGGGGCTTTTCCTGGCCATCGTCTCGTTGGCGGGTAGTAGGCCGCAAAGTGCGGCTCTTGCCAAGCGTCGCCGCGGTCGGGATGATCTGCGCAACAGGAGGGAATGCGGACATGGCGCGTTGGATTGCCGTTATCGGCATGTTGCTGGCTTGTCTGGGTGTCAGTGACAAAGCATTGGCCGAGGCGACGGAGATTCGGTTCGCTCAGCAATTCAGCATGGGCTATTTGCAGTTCAACGTCATGAAGCACCGCGACCTGTTGGCCAAGCACGTTGCTGCGGCTGGACTGCCGCCCGTGACGGTGTCTTATCTGACGTTCAACGGCCCCGACATGATGAATGATGCGTTGCTGTCGGGCTCGATCGACATTGCCTCGGGCGGCATGCCGGGGCTGCTGACGATCTGGGCGAAAACGCGTGGATCGGCGCAGGAGGTGCGGGGCGTCTCGGCGATGTCGCAGCAGGCTCTGATGCTGAATTCGCGCAATCCCAACGTCCACTCGGTTCGGGATTTCACGGCCGCGGACAGGATTGCCCTGCCGGCGGTGAAGGTCTCCGCCCAGGCGGTGTTGCTGGAGATGGCCGCCGCGAAGGAGTGGGGGGATGCGCAGTATGACAAGCTGGATAGCCTGACCTTCTCTCTGTCGCCACCGGATGCGACGGCGGGGATGCTGTCGGGCAATGCCGATTTTAACGCCGCCTTTACGGTTCCGCCCTATCAGAACATGCAATTGCGCGATCCGGCGGTGCATACGGTGATTACGTCTTACGATCTGATCGGCCCGTCCTCGGGCGGCATGGCTTGGACGACCAAACGCTTCCACGATGCCAATCCGAAACTCTATCGCGCGCTGCTGAATGCGATGCAGGAGGCGTCGGAATTCATCGCCGCCAATCCGACGGAAACGGTGGCTTTCTATGCCGCGGACGCCAAGGCGAAGATCGACACCGCGTTGATGGAACAACTGATGGCGGATCCCCGGTTCAAATATATTCTGACGCCGCATGCGACGATGAACTGGGCCTCGTTCATGTATAAGGTCGGTCGCATAAAATCCATGCCGGCATCGTGGAAGGACCTGTACTGGCCCGAGATACACGATCTGGACGGGTCGTAGCGCGACGGTCGATCGCGTCGCGCATCGGCAATAGCGATGGACGACGCTGCTGGACGACGATGCTGGGCTGGCGGAGGCTAACGCGGGGAACGCGCTAGGTTCCGGCAAACGCCGGACGGCGCGCGATGCGAAGCACGAGGATCGCCGCCAGCAGACAGGCTATGCCGCTGGCCATGAAGGCGGGGACGTAGCTACCGGCGAGGTAGCGTGTCTCACCGGCGCCGAAGGCTGCCAGGGCGCCGCCGATCTGGTGGCCGGCGACGATCCAGGACACCATCACCGGGGCATCCTTGCGGCCGAAGGCTTCGTTGGTCAGCGTGACCGTCGGTGGCACAGTGGCGACCCAATCCAAGCCGTAGAAGACCGAAAAGATCGCCAGGCTGACGACGCTGAAATCGGTGAATGGCAGGATCGCCAGCGACAGTCCGCGAAGGCCGTAATACCAAAACAGCAGAATGCGGGCGTTGAAGCGGTCGGTCAGATAGCCGGATAAGGTGGTGCCGACCAGATCGAACAGCCCCATCGCCGCCAGCAGGGAGGCGGCGTGCACTTCCGTGATCCCGTGATCGATGCAGTAGGGGATCAGATGGGTACCGACGAGGCCGTTGGTGGACAGGCCACAAATGGCGAAGGTGGTGAACAGCAGCCAGAAATCCAGCGATTTGCTGCCGCGTATCAGGCCTTGAATGGCGATGACGAAGGGGTTGCCGGACGGTTTCGGTATCGGCACGATCTCGTGCGTGCCATAGGCGCCCAGTCCGATGGCGGCGGGGCTTTCGGGCAGCAGCAGCATCACCGCTGGCATCAGCGCGATGATCGCGACCATCACCGTGATCGGCGCGGCCGACCAGCCATGGCCGACGACCAGTGAGGCGAGCAGCGGCAGGAAAACCAATTGGCCTGATGCATTGGAGGCGGTCAGCAGCCCTACCACCAGGCCGCGGCGGTGGACGAACCAGCGATTGGCGATTGCTGTCGCCAGGCCGACCATTCCCGCGCCGGAGCCGAGCCCGACTAGGACGCCCCAGGTGAGGTATAATTGCCAGATCTGGGTGACTTGGCTGGACAGCCCGGCCCCGAGCACGAGCAGCATCATAGATCCCAGCACCGTGCGTTTCAGCCCGATCGTCTGGATCATGCCCGCGGCGAAGGGGCCGACCAAGCCGAACAGCAGGATGTTCAACGACACCGCGCCCGAGATCACGCCCGGATTCCAGCCGAACGCCTCTTGCAGCGGCACGATCAGCACGCCGGGTGTGGCGCGCACACCGACCGAGGTGAGGATGACGACGAACATCACCGCCACGACGACCCAGGCGTAGTGAACGCGATTGGCAAGCAGGCGGGCGAATAGGGACGGACCCATCGGTAACTCCGGAAACGAGCCGGAGGTAGGTGCTTGGTGCCCCCCAGATGTCAAGCGGCAATCGCATGGCTGCGCGGCATGAGGTGTTTGACTGCGTGACGGCGTAAGAGCTCGCGGCGGATGCGCAGAAATCGCTGGCATCCGTGGAGCGAATTGGGGACAGTGCGGGCATGATCGGATTGCGCCTCTCGACGCTTCGCACGCGTTTTCTCAGCCTGCTGTGCTGTCTGGTTTTGAGTGCTTGTGCCGGACGGCCGCAGACCTATGACACACCGTACCTTGCGGCGAACCTGTTTGAGATCAACGGGGATGCCGACACGGGCGCGATCAATTACTCGGCCTGGGCGTTCGCGTCCGACAGCCGCCTGGCCGGTGACCCCGCAGCGGCGATGCGGGCGGAGATCGCGGTGGAGTATCTGGCCGGCGCTTTGCGTGACAGCGGGCGCTGGTTTGCGATGGCGCAATCGACCAAGACCAAGATGGTTCAGGCGCGGCAGGACATTCGGGCGATCGTCGGCATTCGGCCGGATGCGCCGTCTCAGGCGGTGGTGGATGCGCTGCTCGTGGCGTCCAATCAAATTCTGTTGAACAATCGTCCCGGCGCGTTGCTGGCGCTGTCGGCGCCGGTTTTCACGGCCACACCGGAGCAGACGCTGGCGATCTACAGCAATCTGCCCTTCATCCCGGCGGCTAACGCGGCAACGTCGGCTGCTTTGGCGCAGACCTTGTCGGCCGGGGGCGGCCGCAACTAGCGTTCCAAGGCGCTGTGGCTGCGACGGCGATCTGGCGATCATGGCTGGTGGCCTGATCAAGCTGTTTGAAAGCGCGCCGCACTGCCCCTAGAGTGATTCAAATTTCATCCGTGCAGCAAAGGCGCAGCGTCCATGGCGGAACACGATCCTGACCAGAGCGGGCATCATCACCATGATCACGCCCATCACGACCACGCCCACGACCACCCCCATGGGCACCCCCATGGGCACCACCATGATGAGCCGTCGGCGCTGTCCGAAACGGAACTACGGGTGCGCGCGCTGCAGACGATCCTGATCGAGAAAGGCTATGTCGAGCCGGCGGCGCTGGATGCGATCGTGGAAACCTACGAAACCAAGATCGGCCCGCATATCGGTGCGCAAATCGTCGCCCGTGCCTGGACCGATCCGGCGTTCAAGGCGGCACTGCTGAGCGATGCCTCCAAGGCGGCGGCGCCGTTCGGCTATCGGGGCGCGGTTGGCGATCACCTGGTCGCGGTGGAGAACACCGATGGCACCCACAATATGGTCGTTTGCACCCTGTGCTCCTGCTATCCGTGGGACGTGCTGGGTCTGCCGCCGGTCTGGTATAAGTCCTTTGCCTACCGCTCCCGCGCGGTGAAAGAGCCACGCGCGGTGCTGGCGGATTTCGGTGTCACCCTGCCGGAAAACACCGAAATCAACGTCTGGGATTCGACGGCGGAGGTTCGTTACATCGTGATCCCCAGCCGCCCTGCCGGCACCGAGGGATGGAGTGAGCAGCAACTTGCCGCGTTGGTGACACGTGATTCAATGATCGGCACCGGTCTGGCCGCCTCTCCTGCCGGCGGTGCAGCATGAACGGCATCCACGACATGGGCGGCATGGACGGGTTCGGCCCGGTCAGGCCGGAAGTCGATGAACCCGTCTTCCATGCGGCGTGGGAGGGCGATCTGATGGCCATCACCCGCGTGATGGGGGCCATCGGCGCGTGGAACATCGATCAAGGCCGCTATGGGATCGAGGTGCTGCCCCCGAACCTCTATCTGCTGCCCTACTACGAACGCTGGCTGGAGCGGTTTGAGCGCGCGATCGTGCAATATGGCTATGCCGATGCCGATGAGATCGCCGCGGGCCGTTCGCTGCGTCCCGGCAAGACGGTCCCGCATGGCGGATTCCGCGTTGCGGATGTGGTACGCGTCTCTTGCCGCGGCAATTTCACCCGCCAAGCCACCGCAGCCGCCCGCTTCGCGCTCGGCGATCGGGTGGTGGCGAAGAATGTTCACCCCAGAGGTCATACGCGCTTGCCGCGCTATGTCCGCGGCAAGGCCGGCACCGTGGTGCGGCTGCATGGCTGCCAAGTGTTTGCCGACAGCGCCGGCATGGGGCAGGGGGAAAACCCGCAATTCCTCTATACCGTGCAGTTCGACGGGCAGGATCTGTGGGGGCCGGATGGCGATCCGATGTTGAAGGTCTCGGTCGAGGCGTTCGAACCTTATCTGGATCCGGCGTAAGATGACCGCGGCGGAACAGGCGGCGATGGTTACTGTGCCCGGTATCCCCATCGATGCGAACGGGCCGGTGTTCAAAGAGCCCTGGGAAGCACAGGCTTTCGCCATGACCCTGGCGCTTTACGACAAAGGCTTGTTCGCCTGGAGCGAATGGGCGGCAATGCTGGGGGAGACCATCAAGGCGGCGCAGGCGGCGGGCGATCCCGCCGCACGCCCGACGATTCCGGTCACCTTATGATCGC
>Ga0164296_1001196_pt1 | contig 28388 bp, 19 predicted proteins | sample GEODES057metaG_FD_113533 | JGI IMG/M metagenome (GOLD analysis project Ga0164296, IMG submission 113533) | Dystrophic lake water microbial communities from Trout Bog Lake, Wisconsin, USA - GEODES057 metaG | ecosystem: Environmental > Aquatic > Freshwater > Lake | place: USA: Trout Bog Lake...
CTGAAGGATGTACTGGAGCGGTTGCCAACGCATAAAAACCATCTGATCCACGAGCTACTACCGCACCGCTGGCAACCTCAGCAGTAAATGCAATGGTCACCAAAGGTGACCATTAACATCTCGGTCAGCAAAATTCAACCTGTGTTGCTTAGTCGCTTACGAAGATTTGAGCAGAAGGTACGAATTATTTATAAAGAATTGATCTATTTCGGGAAAACCCTTAAAATAGAGAAATGCTAAATGTTGAAACTGAACAAAAAAAGGATATTGTTGGTTTTTGGGGTGGTGCTTGGATTCACAATTGGCCAGCGTATCCCGATCGTCCTATTGGGTTACTTGGTGTAGCTATAAATTCACTTGGCTCAGGGCACCTCTCAGAAATAAGGACACATTTAGTGAACTTGGACGAGCAGGATCGGTTTATGCGCTTTGGTTACACAATTAAGGATGAGCAAATAGATCGGTACATTAGTAGTTTGAATTTTGAGCGAGATGATATCTACGGAATCTTTAACACCTCTATGGAGCTAGCTGGCCTAGCACACTTAGCGTTGCCAAAAGATAAAAAGACAGGTCAGGCTGAGTTTGGAGTGTCTGTTCTAAAGAAATACCGCGGAAAAGGGTACGGAAATAAACTTTTTGAACGTGCAGCTACACACGCCACAAATAACAGTATTAACCAAATATATATTCAATCCTTAAGTGAAAATGCACCCATGCTGAAAATAGCTCGAAGGCATGGAGCCATTATTCACCGGGAAGGATCAGAAACAGAAGCGTATGTATCACTGGCTAAGCCTTCGATCGACTCTCATATGAGCGAGCTCATATCAGAACAATATGCGAATACAAATTACGATGTAAGAGTTGAGATTAAGAAATTTTGGGATTTAATGAGCGATCTTCAAAAAATAAATAAAAAAATACACGGTGCTAATAATAGATCCCCAGGGGATTAAATCTTTCGAATACATTAAAATCGAAATCTATCTTTTCGAAATCTAGTCCCAGCTATTCATTAAATTACTTTAAAAATACGATTGCTTAACAAAAATATATTTTCTAAATTCATTGACTGGGTAACGCCCAAAATGAAAAGCTCAAAAGACGTCGCTGTTATTCTCAAAAAAGCACACGTCGACAAAGCCATTGGGGCAGAGACACTTCGCATGATGCAAGGCGTTTTGGATTTGACCGAACGAAGTGCCGGCGACATTATGATCGCTGCCCCATCTATGGATGTTGTCAATATTGAAGATTCAATGGAAGATATATTGAGTTTTGTGATTGAAATAGCCCACTCAAGATATCCAGTTTATGAGGGAGAAAGAGAAAACATAATTGGAATTTTGCACACCAAAGATTTAATCAAATTACAAAAGGCGCCAGAATTAAACTTACGAACGTTGCTCAGACCAACGGTATGGATACCTGAGAGCAAGGGTTTGGTGGATTTGCTAAGAGATTTTCGACGCAACAGAAGCCACATGTGCATCGTTGTTGATGAATTTGGAAGGGTGGCTGGCTTAGTCACTATAGAGGACGTTTTAGAGGAAATCGTGGGTGAAATCGAGGATGAATTCGATACCCACGAAGATACGGGTGAAATATTTGCTTTATCAGACGGTTCTTACCGGGTCAGCGGGAGAACAGAATTAGCAGAGGTAATTAAGGCATTCAGCATAGAACTCACAAAAAGCGAGGAAGCAGAAGAGTTCAATACCATCGGCGGGCTGATAGCACATGAAATGGGGTATGTGCCGCGCAAAGGTGAAACATTTGTACTTGGACAACATAAATTCGAGGCTATGCACACCAAGTCTGGCGTTGTAAAGTGGTTCCGAGTTCGTAAACTAATTCTTCCGTTATAAATCAAAAAGCGTAAACCCGATTGCTACACTTACGAATTAGAGAAAAAAGTGAAATCACAGCAGACAAATGTCGGTGGACTTTGAAAAATATTGAAAACCTATAAAGTTTTATTCAGTAAGGTAATCCAACACACACTCCTTGTAATTGCAGGCATTGTTCAAACCTACGCCACCTGTAGCCCCTATACGGGCGAGACCAAGGGGTGGTTACAAATAATCTGCGCTGCAGTACTGTGTAGTTACTTAAGTCGCAGTGCTCTAAAAGACCCTGCAACTTCGCCCGCAGATGGAATTTTTAAAGGGTGGAGACAACCATTTACATACGGTTACGTTTTTGCCTTAAGTTGGTTGGGCTCAACTTTTTGGTGGATTTACATTTCGCTACACACTTACGGAGGGCTACCTTCTTCACTGGCGGTGATCTCAGTTGTAGTCCTAGCAGGAGGATTAAGTGTTTATTACGCAACTGTTTGCGCCCTATACAGTGTCGTGTCAAGAAATTTACCAAACGTAGCAAAGTGGTTTTTATTTGGAGCCTTGTGGACCACAGCTGAACTTGCAAGAGGTGAATGGTTCAGTGGATTTCCTTGGGGTGCAGTGGGCTACGCGCATTTGGATAGTCCTTTAAAACTTCTTGCTCCCTATATTGGTGTCTACGCTGTCGGTGCAATAGCCATGACACTGGCTGCATTATTGAGTTATTTGTACCGAATTTTCTTAGAACATGGCTTTAGATATTTGAAAAAAGGAAATTCAAACTTATTGTTCTCGCAAAAAATTAAATGGTTACTGGTATTTTGCTTTTACTGCTCTTTAACGCTTCCACTCGCAAGTATCATAAGCAGAGTAGAGAACTTAAGAGATAGCGAAGAGAAGCTAAGTAAAGCCATGAGCTTTAGTTTGTTACAGGGAAATATTGGGCAAGACATTAAATACGGAACCGAGGGGCTTAAAGCGCTAAATTGGTATAAAGACAAAATCATGGAGGCTAAAACCGATTGGATCATTACCCCTGAGACAGCCGTGCCTGTTTTAAAGGTTCAATTACCCGAGGGTTACTTGACTCAAATAATCGATCACTTAAAAAAGGAGGAAAATCATCGCCAATCCGTTTTAATCGGTCTAATAGGTACTAACGGTGATGGCTACACCAATTCTGCTGAAGGTATAAACGCACAAGGAGAGGTATTTCAATATAGCAAGCATCACCTCGTGCCGTTTGGTGAATTTATTCCTCCCTGGTTTAAATGGTTCACGGATTTAATGCGTATACCACTTGGAAGTTTTACAAGGGGAGAATTAGATCAGCCAAGCTGGGAAGTGGGAGAACAAAGAGTTGCCGTCAATATATGCTATGAGGATGTATTTGGAGAGGAGATAGCTAAATCGTTTATCAAGCAAGAGGGCACTGAACCTACTGTGATGGTAAATATGAGTAATATTGGATGGTTTGGTCCTTTCTTAGCGGTAGAGCAGCATTTAAATGCTTCTCGAATGAGGGCAGTAGAGATGCACCGACCAGTCTTGCGCGCAACCAACACTGGTGCAACCGCTTTTATTGATCAAAACGGTTATGTCAAGGGCTTTTTACAAAAATACACACAAGGAGTTTTAGTAGGTGAGATACAGGGTGTTTTAGGCCCAGCTACATTTTATGCAAAGTGGAGTGGTCAATATGGTTTAATGCCTCTTTGGTTTTTTTGCACCCTTTATTCTTTAATTTGTTTGAGTATAGCTAGGTACAAAAAGAAAAAAAGTATTTAAATGCCAATTAAATACTTACACATGCTTGACTGATAACATATTAATGACAGAAGTATTCTTAAAGTACAAAGCTATGATTTCAAGCATCCAAAGCCTTAAAATAACAACACCTGAGGATACTCAAATCGATTGAGCAAAATAGATGTGTAAATCGATTCAATAAACAAAAATGCTGACTTTTCAAAAAATCATACTCACCCTACAAAATTACTGGGACAGCAAGGGATGTGCTTTACTTCAGCCCTACGATATGGAGGTTGGTGCTGGAACATCTCACACGGCTACATTTTTGCGCTCCATTGGCCCAGAGCCTTGGCGGGCAGCGTATGTTCAGCCCAGCAGGAGGCCCAAAGATGGTCGATACGGACAAAATCCAAATAGGCTTCAGCATTACTATCAATTTCAAGTCGTTTTAAAACCTGCACCATCCGATATTTTAGATTTGTACCTTGGCTCGTTAGAGGCTTTAGGTTTCGATTTGAAAAAAAACGATATTCGTTTCGTAGAGGATGATTGGGAAAATCCTACCCTTGGTGCATGGGGCTTGGGGTGGGAGGTATGGCTAAACGGGATGGAGGTGACGCAGTTTACATATTTTCAACAAGTTGGCGGAATAGACTGCAAACCGATCACTGGGGAGATTACATATGGGTTGGAGCGTTTAGCAATGTATTTGCAAAATGTTGATAATGTGTACGATTTAAAGTGGACTGAGAATGTCAAATACGGCGACGTTTACTTGCAAAATGAACAAGAACAGTCAGCCTATAACTTTGAGCACAGCGATGTTGAATTTTTATTTCATGCATTCGGTGCCAATGAACGTCAAGCCCATTATCTAATAGAACAAAAACTGGCCTTGCCAGCCTATGAACAAGTTCTCAAGTGCGCACATAACTTTAACCTTTTAGACGCTAGAGGGGCAATCAGTGTGACTGAGCGGGCGGCTTTTATAGGGCGAATTAGGCAGTTGGCTCGCTCAGTTGCACAAAGCTACTTAGAGAGTCGAGAAAGGCTTGGCTTTCCTATGGCGCCAAGAGAGTGGGTCGAACCATTAATGTCTAAGACTGAGTCATAAAAGTTCAACGCCTAAACTGAGAAGAACATAAAAAGATGAAATCTGAGAATTTATTAATTGAGTTATTGGTTGAGGAGTTACCTCCCAAGGCGTTGAAAAAAATTGGTACAGCATTTGTTGATGCAATTTACAGCGGTTTGGGCGAGCACGGTCTTTTAACCGAAAAGAGTGAATCCACCGGTTATGCAACCCCTCGTAGACTTGGAGTGCTGATCAAGGGCGTGCTTGCCAAAGCCCCAGACAAGCAAATTAAGCTAAAAATTATGCCAGTTTCAGTTGCTTTGGATGCCCAGGGACGGGCCACTCAGGCGTTGTTGAAAAAGCTGCAATCTCTGGGACTAGAGAGCATCCAGTTGAGCGAGTTGAAGCGGGAGATGGACGGGAAATCGGAGACACTTTTCTGCGACAAAGTCCAACCCGGAGCCGATATAGCCGTTGGTCTGCAATTAAGTTTGAACGGTATGCTTGGCAAATTACCCATCCCCAAAGTAATGAGTTATCAGTTAGATAGGGGCTGTGAGATGCCGGGGTGGAGCACTGTGCATTTTGTTCGACCTGCTCAGTCTTTGATTGCGCTACACGGAGCGTGCGTGGTTCCTGTTCATCTTTTGGGATTAGAGGCCAGCAACCAAACAATGGGCCACCGCTTTGAGAGTCTTAAAAAAAGCATAACGATTACGAGTGCAGATGATTATGAGCATTTGATGCTCAAAGAAGGTAGAGTCGTCGTGAGTTATGAGCGCAGGCGAGAGCTCATTGAGTTGCAATTGACTGCAAAAGCCCAGGAGCTTGGAGCTGATTACTTCCCGCTGAAAGACAGCGCACTCTTAGATGAGGTTTGCGCCTTGGTAGAAAATCCTAACGTCTTAACCTGCAGCTTTGAGGTTGAATATTTGCAAGTACCTCAAGAATGCTTGATTCTGACGATGAAGGCTAACCAAAAATATTTTCCCCTTTTAGACAAAGACGGAAAGCTGACAAATAAATTTTTAGTAGTGAGTAATATCTCTCCCTTGGACTCCAGCGCGGTCATACAAGGAAACGAACGTGTGGTGAGGCCACGACTTGCGGACGCGAAGTTTTTCTATAACCAAGACAAAAAGAAAACGCTAGAGTCCCGTATCACTGGTTTATCTAAAGTGGTTTATCACAACTTATTAGGCACTCAGGGCGAGCGAATGGAGCGTGTGTGCGCCATTGTGAGTTTGCTGAGCGATCAGCTAGGAGCTGAGCGAGTGTCTTTGCAGGTCAGATCTAACGCGATCTTGGCAGCGCGTTTAGCAAAGACCGATTTACTCACAGATATGGTCTCCGAGTTTCCCGAGCTGCAAGGCATTATGGGGATGTATTACGCCCTCAATGAGGGTATGGCACAAGACGTAGCGTTTGCAATCGAAGATCATTACAAACCTAGGTTTGCGGGGGACGAGACTGCGAGAACTTTGACGGGGCAGCTGGTGGCTTTGGCCGATAAACTAGAGACTTTGGTTGGACTGTACGGGATAGGTCAAGGGCCGAGTGGGGATAAAGATCCCTTTGCGCTGAGGAGGCATGCACTTGGTGTAGTTCGAATGTTAGTTGAATGCGATTTGTCCCTAGAGTTGACACCCCTATTGAAGGGGGTATCTGAGGTGTTTGGGAACAAGTTGAAGGTATCTCAGGAAGAATTGGTCTCTCAAATTAAAGCCTTCATATATGACCGTGTGAACAGTAGTTTAAAAGAGCAAGGCTACAGCGTTAGGGAAGTTGACGCCGTAATCAGTCAAAATCCTGAGCTTTTATCTCAAGTACCTCTCAGAGTTAAAGCGGTTCATGAGTTTGGGTTGTTAACTGAGGCCCCAGCGTTGGCGGCAGCCAACAAACGGATTGGCAACATCTTGAAGAAAGAAAATATAGATACATCACTTGCGGGGTCTTTAAAAATAAATACGTCCCTCTTCACCCAGCCTGCTGAGAATGATCTTTACCAAACACTCGAGCGAATTGTTCCAATTGCTAAAGCCAAATGGAACGATAAACAATATAGTGCGGCATTGGTGGAGCTTGCTGCTCTTAAAGGGCCAACTGATGCGTTTTTTGACACAGTAATGGTCAATGACCCCAATGAGGAGTTGAGGAAAAATAGATTGGCGCTATTGAGCACCTTGCACCTAGAAATGAACCGTGTTGCGGATTTGGCTCGGCTGGCTTGAGGCCGCAATCTATGTCAGCCTCTTTAATTAAAGAAAGTAGACGTTGAACATTAAACTAATCATCTTAGACCGAGACGGGACGATCAACTACGACCGCGACGATTATGTTAAATCCGTTCAGGAATGGCAACCCCTGCCCGGCGCAATACAGGCCATCTCCAAACTAAACCATGCTGGATGGCACGTGGTTGTTGCCAGCAATCAATCTGGCTTGGGGCGTGGACTCTTTGATGTGGAAACGCTTAATGCGATGCATAGCAAGATGAACAAGTTGCTTGCAGCAGAGGGGGGGAGAATAGATGCAATTTTTTACTGCCCCCATACACCAGAAGATAAATGTAATTGTCGCAAACCCTTGTCTGGACTCTTTACTCAAATCGGAGAACGATACGCAATTGATATGAGGGGGGTGCCAGCTGTAGGAGACTCTTTAAGAGATTTGCAAGCTTCTGAAAAAGTAGGCTGTGAGCCACATCTTGTGTTGACGGGTAAGGGTGAGCAATACAGGTACGCAGAACTGCCCAATGATTTCCCCAAATCAACCGTTGTTCACAAAGATCTTTTGGCGTTCTCGGATTGGTTGTTGAAGCAGGATAAATCTCGCTATCCAGTCAGCGCCTCTCGCAGTCGCAGCTCTTTCGTATAAAGCGAATAAAAATCAAAAGGTCTCTAATAATTGACAACTATTCCTAACGCGCCCAATTCCTCCCTTACGCCACTCAAACGAGTTGAAGTATTTATGAGGTCAACTTTGTATATGTTTTGGCTAATCATCTCTGTGGTCCCGTACGCAATGTGTGTAGTACTTTTGAGTTTTTTAGGTATGCGTGGTGAGCGACTTTATTGGATGGCCAGCCGCTGGCTTAAGATGGCAGTCACAGCAGCCAGAAGCATTGCCGGGATAAGCTACAGAGTACAGGGGTGGGAAAATTTACCCCCCAAAGGCAGCCTTGGAGCTGTTTTATTGGTCAAGCATCAATCCACTTACGAAACTTTTTTGATGCCAGCGATCATGCCTAATCCCTTAGCTTATGTCTTCAAGCGGGAATTGCTGTATATTCCTTTCTTCGGTTGGGCTATGTGGCGATTGGATATGATTCACATCAATAGGAAACTAAAGGCGGAGTCATTTCAGCGAATCGTTGAGCAAGGTAAAGTTTTTTTAAACAAGGGCATTTGGGTGATCATGTTTCCCGAAGGTACCCGCATTCCAAGAGGTCAAAGTGGAAAGTACAAAGTGGGAGGAGCAAAGCTTGCAATTGCAACAGGGGTGGATGTCATTCCAATCGCTGTAACCTCAGCAAGGTGCTGGCCTAAAAATTCTTTTCTCAAATATCCCGGCACAGTTGATGTTTCTATAGGCCCAGCCTTTTCCTCCAAAAATTGCACCCCCGATCAGCTCAACGAAAGAGTTGCAGATTGGATTGAAGGTGAGATGAAGCGCCTAGATCCCACTGCCTACTTGCCCTCATAAACTAAGGATCAAAGATTGAGACAATTTGTCCAATTGGTGTTAGATCTGTTTGATACCCCGTTGGCCAATTCGCCCAACGGGCTAAATCTTTCTATAAAAAATAAAGCTCCAAATGCAGTGAAAGACTCCTTGCCTTTTGATGGCACAGAGAGTGGTGCAAAGCCAGCCAATGGAATATTTGAAAGCAATAAACTCATGCACTTGGACTCAAGCGAGTCCCAGGAGACTTTGAACAATGCTTTGCAAAGTAAAGAACAGTTGGAAAAATCTCAAGTTAATTTATCTAGACACCCAGACGCCAAAAGAATTATTGTTTTACACAATACACAAATAGCATACGCATTCAGGCGCACAAAGCGTAGGACGATTGGCATGAGCGTTGGCTACGACGGCCTGACGGTGAGCGCTCCTAGGTGGGTAGGTTGGGGTGAGATAGAGTCGGCTCTTTATGAGCGAGCAGATTGGATTGTCAGAAAAATAGTTGAGATGAAAGAACGCCAACGACTACTCTCTAATCGTAAACTCGTTTGGGCCAACGGAGCTACGCTGCCCCTACTTGGAATCGAGGTTGAAATTGTTTTAGATCCTGCACACTCATTTAATGAGTCAGGTGGCGCATTAAAGACTGAGTGCGGTCAAATTATCTCAAAAGTGAGTGAAGTGGTTGAGGGCTGTAAGCTTTATCTAGGCCTGGCGCTTTGTGCCCACAGCATTCAAATTCAAGATGCTGTGCAGGCCTGGTTGATGCGTCAAGCAAAAGGACTTTTCAAAGAAAGGTTGGAGCACTTCGCACCCCAATTGAACGTAACTTGGACCAAGCTTTCTTTAAGCAGCGCTAGTACCCGTTGGGGCAGCGCAGGCTCGGATGGCGCAATAAGGCTAAATTGGCGACTTATTCACTTTAAGATGGAAGTCATCGATTACGTCGTTGTCCATGAACTAAGTCACTTGAGAGTTATGGATCACAGTCCCAGGTTTTGGGAGACTGTCAAGGAAGTGGTCCCCGACTTTAAAGAAAGACGGGCTGCTCTTGGCGCTAAGCCCGTTCCAATCTGGTCTTAGTACTTGAGTCCTAGGCTCTGTGTATACGGCTCGATCATTTATACACCAAACCGCGTAATCTGGCCTTCAACCACAAACCTTTTGAGCGCTCCTTGATGCCACCACCAGTGCAAGTGTGCGAGAGCCTCGCCAATTGCAAAAGTGATTTGATGAAGATCTATTTCACGCTTAAACATAATACCCATCACGTCGTGCGCACTATGTGGCTTTAGAACACAGGCTTGAAAGACCTCCTCCAAACGGGCCTCGTGATGAGTTCTTAACTCATTTGTGCGTTGCGCTATCCCGTGAAAGGGTAAGCCGTGCGAGGGGCATACTAAAGTGGACTCCGGCAGGGGCTTAAAGTGTAAAAGGGAGTCTAGGAATTCTTTGACTGGATTTGACTCGGGTGCATTTGCCCAGACACTCACGTTGGTTGATATCTTGGGTAGCAACATATCGCCACTAATGAGCAAGCCGCGCTCTTGGTTATAAAGCGATATGTGCTCGGGTGAGTGGCCATAGCCCTCTATGCATCTCCAGCTTGAATTACCTATTTCAATCAAAAGACCGTGCTCTATTTGCACAAAATGATCGGGTATTTTGGGTACCATGTTTGAGAAAGCATCTGACCTTTGTTCAATGGACTTTAGCCACTGTGCGTTTGCGAGTCCGTGAAGGGCCATAAACTGTGCAACCAAGACCCCCCCAAAGCCTGAATCAGAGTTGAGGACGTGTTGGGCTGTGTCGTATTCTTTTGCGCTCATCCACAAGGGCGCATTAAAGCGCTTGCAAAGCCAGTGTGCGTTGCCCAAATGGTCTGGATGCATGTGAGTTGTAATGACCCTGAGTATTGGCTTATTCATGAGGTGGTTCTTAATCACTTGCTCCCATAAATCTTTGGTTTGGGGCGAATCAATTCCGCAGTCCACTAAAGTCCATCCCTCTACTGAATTGATACAGTCCTCTAGCAGCCAAAGGTTGATGTGGTCTAGAGAAAACGGCAAAGGCATACGCAACCAGTAAACGCCAGTGGAGATGCGCTGCACTTGGCCAGGTTCGACAGGCGAGGGACCAAGGGGATAAGACAGGCCCGGGTTGGAGTGGGGGGTTGTAGGCAAGGGGAATCGTTCTCAAGTTAAAATATGAAGTGTATTTTCCTTGATAATTCAGTAGAGCAGAAAATTATTTTTAAGAATTACTATTGAATGAACACATATTTAAACCATTTATTTGAAAACAACTTGGCCTGGGCCGCGCGGATGGAGAAGACTCGGCCAGGTTTTTTTCAGCACCTCGCAAAACAACAGGCCCCTAAATATCTGTGGATTGGTTGCTCTGACTCAAGAGTGCCTGCAAATGAGATTGTCGGCCTGGATCCGGGAGAGATTTTTGTACACAGAAACGTTGCAAACGTCGTGGTTCACTCAGATTTGAACGCTCTGTCGGTGATTCAATTTGCGGTCGAGCACCTGCGAGTTGAGCACATCATGGTTGTGGGTCACTACGGGTGCGGAGGCGTCATTGCTGCAGCCCGTGGGATGCGCATTGGGCTGGTGGACAATTGGCTACGTCACGTACAAGATGTGCGTCTACGCCATCGCAAGAGGCTTAATCACCTGCCGCAAGAACAACTTGAGCGGGTTTTATGTGAAATGAATGTGATTGAGCAAGTTGGTAACGTTGCACTATCCAATGTATTGCAAGATGCCTGGGCAAGAAATCAAGGAGTCGTCGTTCACGGATTGATATACGGGCTTGAGGATGGTTTAGTTAAAGATCTTAATGTGAGTATGAAAGGCCCATCAGAGGTTGTAGATGTGTTTAGAACGGCATTTAAAAAATATCCCATTGGACCCTAAATAAATTTAGGTTTCGATTGAGCCTTAGATGGGACCTTAGATGGCGCTAAAAGGGACTTAAATCAGTCTCAGGTTTTATTCTCACGACTTATGGAAGAATTTACGAGAGATCAATTTATTAGCGTAACTACTTACCGGGGCGTTTCGGGCTGTTTTTTTACCTACCCATTTACCCTTAAATTCAGCCATTAAACCCAACTCTTTTAGGTCTATAGGCCGAAAGCTGTTCATAAAAGCGCATACTTATGCTTTTATAAATGCAACAAAAATAATTTTTTAATAATTATTTAATTTATAACTGTTAATAACTTTACAGAAAAGGGTTTCATCGTGAATGATCCAATCGTTGAGAAAATTCAAAATCATCCCAAGTACCATGAACTTCAAACCAAACGAAACAATTTTGGTTGGTTACTATGCATATTGATGTTAATCGTTTACTACGGATACATAGGACTCATTGCTTTCAACAAACCTTTTTTGGGGCAACCGATTGGTGAAGGTGTGACGAGTTTGGGCGTTCCAATTGGAATGGCCGTTATTGTTTTTACGGTGCTAATTACGGGTGTTTATGTGAATCGTGCAAACAGTGAATACGACGCATTAACAGCGCAAATTTTAGAGGACGTTGCAAAATGAAAATTAAAACTCAACTCATCGTTCTCTTATCCATATTGTGTGGATATGCTTTTGCAGCAGGCACAGACGTTGGACAGGTGGCCAAACAAGAAACGAATTGGACAGCCATTATTTTGTTTGTCACTTTTGTCGCAGCAACACTTGGTATCACAAAGTGGGCAGCTTCGCGGACCCGCTCCGCGGCTCAGTTTTACACGGCAGGGGGGAGTATTACGGGCTTTCAAAATGGACTGGCCATTGCGGGTGACTACATGTCTGCCGCTTCATTCTTAGGCATTACGGCAGCTGTGATGGCAAATGGCTACGACGGCCTTATCTATTCGATTGGATTTTTAGTGGGCTGGCCAATCATTACCTTTTTAATGGCAGAGAGACTCCGTAATTTAGGCAAATTTACATTTGCCGATGTAGCCGGTTACCGCTTCCAGCCAGGACCGATTAGGGCCTTTGCTGCGACGGGTACTCTTGTCGTTGTTGCCTTTTATTTGATTGCACAAATGGTCGGTGCCGGACAACTTATCAAACTGTTGTTTGGTCTCGATTATTGGGTCGCGGTTGTACTTGTCGGTGGACTAATGATCGTTTATGTGATTTTCGGTGGTATGACTGCCACGACGTGGGTCCAAATCATCAAAGCGTGCATGCTTTTGTCTGGCGTCACATTCATGGCCTTTATGGTGTTAGCAGAGTTCAATTTCAGCCCCGAGGCATTATTTGCTAAAGGAGTGGAAGTGAAAGCGACTATTGCCTTGGCTGCGGGAGCAACGGCTGAGGAGGCTGCCAAAAAGGGACTTCTTATTATGTCTCCCGGGGGCTTTATCAAAGATCCAGTCTCTGCCATCTCGTTTGGAATGGCGCTGATGTTTGGAACAGCTGGTTTGCCCCATATTTTGATGCGATTTTTCACCGTGCCTGATGCAAAACAAGCGCGTAAATCGGTGTTTTGGGCAACCACCTGGATTGGCTATTTTTATGTGCTTATTTTCATTATTGGATTTGGCGCTATAACGCTCGTATTAACCAACCCAGACATGGCGGACGTGGCCAAGGGGGTGATCAAAGGCGGGGCGGGTACTGCAAATATGGCGGCTGTTTTAGTAGCCAAAGCTGTTGGAGGCGATGTTTTCTTTGGCTTTATTTCAGCAGTTGCTTTCGCCACTATTTTGGCCGTCGTTGCTGGTCTAACACTATCGGGCGCATCTGCGGTCTCGCACGACCTGTACGCCACCCTTTTTAAGCACGGTAAAGCAGATAGCGCCGATGAGTTGCGTGTTTCTAGAATCACGACGCTGTGCTTAGGTGTTGTTGCAGTGGTGCTGGGAATTGCGTTTGAGAAGCAAAATATTGCGTTCATGGTTTCACTCGCTTTTTCGGTAGCTGCTTCGGCTAACTTTCCCGTTTTGTTCATGTCAGTGCTTTGGAAAGATTGCACGACCAAAGGGGCTGTGATTGGGGGCTTTTTAGGCCTGATTTCATCAGTTGGCTTGACCGTTGTTTCACCCTCTGTGTGGGAGGTGACACTGGGAAATCCGAAGGGGTCTGCCTTGTTCCCCTTTGCCTCTCCTGCTTTGTTTTCAATGACGCTTGCATTTGTGGCTATTTGGATTTTCTCCCTACTAGATCGCAGCCCTGCGGCCCAAAAAGAGCGTGACGCTTACGCGGCACAAAGAGTGCGCTCAGAGACCGGTTTCGGTGCATCTGTCTCCTCTGGTCATTAAAGTGCTCGGTAGACTATTAGAATAACTATTTTTTTAAAACTCAGCTAAAAGGCCGACTTATAGTCGGCCTTTTAGCGTTCGTTCGGCGCAAAAATCATAAAAATTTTGCATTAAAGCTATGCCTGTTAATAGATTGCTGTCACCTTACTGATCACCCTTAAACCTTCTAACTTAAGACCGGATGAAGATAAATCTACAAATCTTTGTTGACTGCGTCAAGTCTTTTAATTAAATTTTTCCAAATTTGAAGTTGGTGCTCTGCATCAAATGAGGACCATCCCGCAATCTCCTCTATACGTCTTTGACAACCCAGACAAATGCCGTACTCATCCATCTGGCAAACTGAAACACACGGCGAAGGTAAAGGGATGTTTGCGTCCATTTTGGAGATCAATAGCCATCTTCTCTTGATCATACTTGCGTGCACGGAGCTTAGGGTTTTTGTGCCGCTTTCGGTGCTTTTATCTGCGTCCTTTGTTTGTCGCTCGCTTGTCCCAGCGCTTTGCATAAGTGGCTGTCTGGCCTCGTGAGCTTGGGGGTGAATTGCGGGCTGAAATAGTTTGGGAATCATGCAGAATTCTTGAATATTTTAAAAAATCAAAAGTTTACTTAGGTTGTGGGTTCACATCAAATTAAATCAGCACCAAAGAAATTTTAAGAAGGATAGATCTCTTTGGGTGAGAATTTGTTTGCAAATAAACTCAAATAACATTAGAACTCAAATCCTATTAATTTGTGGAAGACGGCGCATGTGTTTTAAAAGCTAATGATCAGAAAAACCTTGTTTTGGCCCCATAAAAGAATTGTCTTCCAACCTGCATAGAATGTATGTTTTCTACAAAATACGATGACATCTATGGACGACGGCATTATCAAGATCACGGGTGCGAGACAACACAACCTGAAAAACCTGGATGTACACATCCGCACGGGAGAGTTAACCGTTGTCACCGGACCCAGTGGGTCTGGCAAATCCAGTCTTGTTTTTGACACCCTATACGCTGAGGGTCAACGCCGTTATGTAGAGACTTTTAGTGCCTACGCCCGTCAATTCTTAGACCGCATGGATCGTCCCGCAGTCGATAAAGTTGAGGGGGTCCCCCCGGCCATTGCAATTGATCAAACCAATCCCGTGCGCAGCTCACGCTCGACAGTTGGGACCATGACAGAGCTTAACGACCATTTAAAACTTCTTTTTGCAAGAGCGGCTCAGCTTTTTGATAAAAAAACGGCAAGCCCCGTGCGCCTCGATAACGCACAGACCATTTTCGCTGAAGTGCACTCCAGAGTTTCCAAATTGACTGCGGATCCTAGGCTATTTTTTACTTTTCCAGTCGAACTCCCGAACTCCGCAACACCCCAAGAAATAGAGCAATGGCTGAGCGCCAGTGGTTTTACGAAAGTGCAAGCGCAGCGCGAAGTAGCCACCTTGAGCGGTCCAAGAAAAGTCATTGATGTGGTGGCCGACCGCTTTCGATTGGGCTCTGTAGATCAGGCCCGTGTGATCGAGGCGATAGACACAGCCATTAAGCGCGGGGCTGGTCGCTTAAACATTTATGTTGATCCTGCCCAAGACACGGGCAACACCATGGCTGGGGCTGACTCTGAGATCTGGAAGTTCTCAACCGGGTTGCACTGCCCAGAGAGTGACCTCACCTACAGTCCACCAACGCCTTCTATGTTCTCTTTTAACTCACCCCTAGGTGCGTGTGAGACTTGCCGTGGGTTTGGGCGGGTCATCGGTGTGGATTACGGACTGGTGATACCAAACGATAAGCTGACCCTTCGCTCAGGAGCCATCAAGACTATTCAAACCCCTGCTTGGTCAGAAGCGCAGGACGATTTGATGCGGCATGCTGAGAAAGAGGGGATTCCAAGAGATACGCCTTGGTATAAGCTGTCCCAATCACACCGAGACTGGGTGATCAACGGCTCACCCGATTGGAATGGTAAGTGGAATCAAAAGTGGTTTGGGATAAAGCGTTTCTTTGAATACTTGGAGACCAAATCCTACAAAATGCACATCAGAGTGCTCTTATCAAAATACAGAAGTTACACCCCGTGTCACGTCTGTGAAGGCTCACGTTTAAAAACGGAGAGCCTTTTGTGGAGGATAGGGAGTTTAAAGAGCGCCGAGCAAGCGACTTTACTTGCCTCTAGGTTTAGACCTGCAGGCGTAGACTGGACAGCTGAGCAGATGCTCACACTTCCTGGACTGACGCTTCACGATTTGATGCTCCTGCCGATTGATCGGTTGAGACTTTTCTTTGATGCGATGGCTTTGGATAACTCTTTAAATGTTCATGACAGCGCAGAGCGTCAAGCCCTGATCATGTTGTTTGATGAAATTAGGACACGGCTTAAGTATCTTTGCGATGTGGGCCTAGGCTATTTAACGCTGGACCGTCAAAGCAGAACTTTGTCCGGAGGCGAGGTTCAACGTATCAACTTGACGACAGCCCTTGGAACGTCATTGGTTAACACGCTCTTTGTTTTGGATGAGCCCAGTATTGGGCTACACCCAAGGGATATGTCCCGTATTACACAGGCCATGGAGCGTTTGAAAAATGCGGGCAACACTTTGGTCGTAGTTGAGCACGATCCGGCCGTTATGTTGGCTGCTGACAGAATCATTGACATGGGTCCTGGACCCGGAGAGCGGGGTGGACAAATTGTTTTTGACGGTACCCCTGAACAAATTAGAGGAGCAGACACATTAACCGGAGATTATTTAGGGGGTCGCAAATCCATAGGGCTTGGCTTTACCAGGTTGGTGCGTGAGTCCACCAAACGCTTGATATTGGAGGGGGCGCAGGAGCATAACTTAAAAGATCTCTCAATTGAGTTCCCCTTGGAGAGACTGGTCTGTGTCACTGGGGTAAGCGGCTCTGGCAAATCAACACTTATCCAAGACATTTTGGCGCCGGCCCTCTTAAGGCACTTTGGGCGTTCTACTGAAACTCCCGGGCGACATGCAAGGTTACTGGGAACCGACCATCTGGGAGACGTCGTATTTGTCGATCAGTCTCCGATTGGTAAAACTGCTCGCTCTAATCCCGTAAGTTATGTGGGTGCTTGGGATGCGATTCGGGAGATTTTTGCGAACGCAACCGTCTCTCGGCAAAGAGGATATACGGCCTGTAAATTTAGCTTTAACGGTGGAGACGGCAGGTGCCCAACTTGTGGGGGCTCTGGCTTTGAGCACGTTGAGATGCAGTTTTTGAGCGATGTTTATTTGAGATGTCCAGATTGCAACGGTAAGCGCTACAGGCCTGAGATACTGGAGGTCAAGTTGGAGAGAAAAGACCCCCTCAGCGGTGTCCCCGTTTACCTGAACGTCTCTGATGTGCTTGAGCTCACCGTGAGTCAAGCGGTAGCCCTTTTTGCAAAAGACAAAGAGGTAATAAGAGCCCTACTGCCCATCGTAGATGTAGGACTGGAGTATGTGAGGCTAGGGCAGCCCGTACCCACCCTCAGCGGGGGTGAGGCACAGCGCCTGAAGCTTGCGGGCCATCTAGCGCAGGCCTCTAAATCCGCCGCTAACAGTCGTCAGTCTTTGGCTAAAAAGGGTACGCTTTTCTTGTTTGATGAGCCAACAACGGGACTGCACTTTGACGATATTGCAAAGCTGATGCGCGCACTGCGCAAGCTCTTAGAGGCGGGCGATTCTTTGGTGGTGATTGAGCACAACTTAGACGTCATACGCTCAAGCGACTGGATTATTGATCTAGGCCCTGAAGGAGGTGAACAAGGTGGCCAATTGGTTGCACAAGGCACTCCGAGTGATTTGCGCGCTCACCTTGCCTCTCATACCGGTCAGGCTTTGCGCGAGTATGAGGCCTCATTAGTTGGAGAGGTGTACGAACTCAGCCCCGCGTCCATACAGAGCAAAACCAACCACTCAGATTTAGACGCGCACTCCAAAAAAATTAGCCACATCAATCCTTCTATTCAAATCATACAAGCGCGTGAACACAACTTAAAGAATTTAAGTGTGGACATTCCTAGACAAAAATTCAACGTCATCACGGGTGTAAGTGGTTCGGGAAAGTCAACTCTTGCGTTTGACATACTGTTTAACGAAGGACAACGCAGGTATTTGGAGAGTTTGAACGCTTACGCGCGCAGTATCGTGCAACCCGCTGGCCGCCCCGAAGTGGACGCTGTCTACGGCATTCCCCCAACCGTTGCCATCGAGCAAAGACTGTCCCGCGGGGGGAGAAAATCAACCGTTGGCACAACCACTGAAGTGTGGCATTTCTTGCGACTTTTATTTGTTAAATTAGGTATTCAACACTGTGTACACGATGGTCACGCAGTAGAGCCTCAAAGCGTGGACCGAATTGCGGCGCATTTGCTCAGAGAATTTAAAGGGAAAATGATTGGGATCTTGGCCCCACTTGTGATCAACCGCAAAGGGGTTTACACAGAGTGGGCCGACTGGGCAAAGCTCAGGGGGTATACCCACTTGAGAGTGGACGGAGAGTTTGTGCCGACGAGCAATTTCCCTCGCATCGACCGGTTTAAGGAGCATACGATTGAGCTTCCCGTACTGAGCTTGACGGTCTCAGCGAGCAAGGAACCCGAGTTGAGGCAGGCACTACTCACCGCGCTTGAGCACGGCAAAGGGGTTTTGCATATTTTGAGTGAACTTGGTGGCTTAGGGGTGGCCATGTCAGAGGGCCGGTCCACATCCCGTGAGGGTCATTTGCACACCTATTCAACGCGAAGAGCGTGCCCTGTGTGTAGCACCTCTTATATGGAACTAGATCCCAGACTTTTCTCGTACAACAGCAAACACGGCTGGTGTTCAGCGTGCGTGGGCACGGGCCTGAAGTTGTCGGGGGAGCAAAGAAAAGTCCTGGATGAGACTTTACAAGAGGACCGACAAGGCCGAGAGCAAAGCTTTGCAGAGCCAGAGGTGGAAGATATCAGTGACCTGCCCTGTCCAGGTTGCGAGGGGACCAGACTCAATCAGATTGCGAGGAGTGTGAAATTTCAAAGCGTCGCAATCACTGATTTGGCTAAACACAGTGTGAGCGAGTTGAGGGGATGGGTTTTAAAACTTAAACTCTTTGGGCGTGACGCAGAAGTTGCTAGAGACCTGATACCGGAGATCGCAAGTCGTTTGGAGTTTTTGGAGAAAGTAGGTCTTGGTTATCTAACGCTTGAGCGGGGCGCACCCACTCTCAGCGGTGGAGAGGCCCAAAGGATTCGTCTGGCTGCGCAACTTGGAAGTAATTTACAAGGGGTGTGCTACGTACTTGATGAGCCAACAATAGGTCTGCACGCCCGCGATAATCAGATACTTTTATCCGCTTTAAGAGACTTAAGCGAAAAAGGCAACACGCTGGTGGTGGTTGAGCATGATGAGGAAACAATCAGAGCCGCTGATCACATCATTGACATTGGCCCCAGCGCTGGCAAAAGAGGAGGACATTTGGTTGCCCAAGGCAGCGCAGCTGACATCAGTGCAGCAAATGAATCCCAAACAGGTCAGTACCTCAGACACGCTATGCGTCATCCCTTTCAGCTGCGGCGCAGCGTTAAAGAGTTAAGCGAGAGCGCCATTTTTCAGTTACAGCAAGAGGGCCGGCTCACGCTTGAAGGGAGCGGCAAAAGAGGGGACAAATCACTCAAGTCTGAGAAGCCTAAGCCCGCCACAGGCAAAGCCTTGAATAAAACATTAACCAAGGCTGAATTAAAAGCAAACAAGCTCTTAGAGTTGGCCACTTTGAGTGCGGCCATCAATTCGGCGGATCTCCAACAGGAGGCGCCTGTTCAGTGGTTAAGCGTTAGAGGCGCGAATTTACATAATTTAAAGAATGTGACCGTCAACATTCCACTTCGACGCTTGGTGGCCGTCACTGGTGTAAGTGGATCGGGCAAATCAACTCTGGCAAGAGATGTTTTATTAAAGAACGTACAAGCCGCTGTGCTTAGAAAAGGCGAACAAACCTGGTATGGATGCGAATCCATAAGCGGTTGGGAGCAAATTGACAGGGTTTTGGAAGTGGACCAGACCCCTATTGGTAAAACCCCGCGCTCATGCCCTGCCACCTACATCGGTTTTTGGGACACGGTTAGAAAGTTGTTTGCCGACACCCTAGAGGCCAAAGCCAGAGGCTACAGCGCAGCGCGGTTTAGTTTCAATACGGGTGAGGGGCGTTGTCCGGGGTGCGAGGGACAGGGCATGAGAACGATTGAGATGAGTTTTTTGCCTGATATCAAAGTGCTCTGCGAGATATGCAAGGGCGCGCGTTTTAATCCTGAAACATTGATGGTGCGGTGGCGCGGCAAGAGCATTGGGGATGTTTTATCCATGGAGGTCGATGAGGCGGTTGAGTTCTTTGCTTCGATGCCTGCCATCTCCCACCCCCTTCAGCTATTAAAGGACGTAGGACTAGGCTATTTGACGCTTGGACAGCCCTCCCCAACGCTTAGTGGGGGCGAGGCGCAGAGGATCAAATTGGTGACTGAGCTCTCTAAGGTACGCGACGATATAACCCGAAGAGGACAAAAGGCGCCCCATACACTTTATGTGCTTGATGAGCCTACTGTTGGCTTACATATGGCTGACGTAGATAAGCTCATCCGGGTCTTGCACCGCCTTGTCGATGCACGCCACAGTGTGATTGTGATTGAGCATGATTTGGATCTAATTGCCGAGGCCGACTGGATTATTGATTTAGGCCCCGAGGGGGGAGACGGAGGGGGGCAGGTCGTGATGTCCACAACCCCTGAGAAAGGCGTCAAGTTAAAGACTCACACATCTCGTGCCCTCGCCCCTGTGTTGTCCAGGTGATCGAGTTCGTCTCGAAATCGCAAACGCTGTAAGCTTTATTAGCTTGATGCGTCTTGAAGCGCAAGCCCTGCGTGTTCGCGCAAAGGGTGGAATTCAATTTTAGGAAATCTTTCTTGAGCCAAGCGCACATCGTAGGGCGATGTGCACAGGTAAGCCAGTGTGTTAGCGGCGTCTAGCGCCATGCGCTGGGGGTACGCGTTGACAAACTCTTTTAGTTGAGCTGAGCTTGGCGCAGTGATCCATCTGGCTCCGGTGTACTGACATGACTCTAGTTTGACATCGCAGTCATATTCAGCTTTAAGTCTATGTTGCACAACCTCAAACTGCAACGCCCCAATTGCCCCAAGCAACATCGAGCCGCCCATCTCGGGCCTAAAGACTTGGATAGCGCCCTCCTCACCGAGTTGGGCAAGACCTGTTTGGAGTTGTTTGGTACGAAGAGGATTCTTTAAGATAACAGTCATAAAGAGTTCGGGGGCAAAAAAGGGCAAGCCCGTGTATTGAAGTGCAATACCATCCGTGATCGTGTCTCCTAATTGCACGCCGCCGTGTGTGGTAAAGCCGATAATATCCCCCGCAAACGCCTCCTCTACGGCCTCTCTGCGTTGGGATAAAAAAGTGACAACCGAGGTGGGCCGTAACTCCTTAGCTGAGCGCTGCACCTTTAGCTTCATGCCGGGCAAGTACTTACCCGATGCGACCCTAACAAATGCGATACGGTCTCTGTGGGAGGGATCCATATTGGCTTGAACTTTAAACACCACCCCAGAGAAATGTTCATTCTCCGGCTGTATCTCCTTGATCACTGGGGCTTTATCAACAATGAGGGAGCTAATTCTGGGTCTTGGGGCAGGGGCAAGGTCAACCAGGGCATCCAAGATTTCCATCACGCCAAAATTATTTACCCCTGATCCAAAGAAAACGGGTGTTTGTTTGCCGGCTAAAAAAGCCTCCAAATCAAAGGAGGGCGATGCCCCTGTTGCCAACTCCATGCTCTCAATGGAGGCGTCCCAGGTATCCTTAAAGCGCAACCTAAGTGAGTCTGCATTTTTTAATGAAATAGCTTCGAAATCCTCAGGTCTGCGCTCAGATCCAGACTCGAACACAGTCATTGTGTCGTTGCGAAGATTCAAAATCCCAGAGAACTGTTTGCCTTGACCAACCGGCCAAGTCATTGGCGTGCATGGCATGCCAAGCTCTCGCTCCACCTCATCAAGCAAGTCAAGAGGGTCGCGTACCTCTCGGTCCATTTTGTTAATAAAGGTCAGGATAGGGGTATTTCTTTGTCTGCACACCTCAATTAAACGCCTTGTTTGTGCCTCCACTCCGTTGGCTGCGTCAATCACCATTAAGGCCGAATCGACCGCGGTTAAAACGCGGTAGGTGTCCTCGCTGAAGTCTTTGTGTCCGGGTGTATCCAGCAAATTAATGACGTGGTCGCGGTAGAGCATTTGCATCACCGAGCTGGCGACCGATATGCCGCGCTGCTTTTCTATCTCCATCCAATCACTTGTTGCGTGCCGAGACGCTTTGCGGGCTTTGACGGAGCCCGCAATTTGAATAGCACCGGAGAAAAGGAGAAGCTTTTCTGTCAGGGTGGTCTTACCCGCATCGGGGTGGGAGATGATGGCGAAGGTTCGTCTTCGACGGACCTCTTGAGATACTGTGGTCATGGTTTGTATTTTCGCTAACCCTCGATGATAACGTGAAGTAGGGCGGCTTGGATGCTCGGGGGGTACACAAGCACAACGTTGTGTCTAATTTGGAGGAGGGAAACCTGAGTGAACAAACAATAAAGTCAATGAGTTAGACATTTAGATGGCGATCAAAATTGACCCAGCCAATTGAATCCGACGAATTCAGGACTGTAGTAATGAGTTTCGCCAAAGAGCTCAGATCAACTGGCTTTGTAAGTAAGTCTTGGACTCCATGAATTTCGCAGATATCTTTCAGATTTTGATCCAACTGACCAGAGATGACCGCTACCCTGGTTTGAGCCTTCTTTAGACCACAAATTTGTGTAAGTAACTGCGCGCCGCTAAGCCCCGGCATATTCCAGTCCAACAAAATGAGGTCAAAGGGCTTAGCCCGTAAAAGCTTAACTGCGTCCTCTCCGCTACCGGTTTCCTCAAAATGAGTGGACACCAAGCGGGGGTGCTGACGGTTGGGAGCCTCTTTTTTTTGTACGTTATCCAGAAAAGCGTTCTCAACGATCCTTTTGAGCGCTAATCTCAATACGTGCCGGTTGACCACCAAGTCATCAATAATCAAAATAGATAAGGCCCCATCCGCACCAGGCGCACTCGTATCTTTGTCGTGCTCGTCGCCCGCGTCAGAGCTTGTTTGCGCTAGTGTTTGGCTGGCAGGGTTTGTAGAGTTAGTGTGGCTGTTTAGATCAAGTGGGGCGTGGTTGAGGAGGTGGTTTTGTTTAAAAATGTGTGTTTGGTCTAGATTGGGTGTAGGTAAATTGGGTGCAAGCGGAATCGTCACAGTGAAGGTGGTTCCGTGGAGAACTGAGCTTTCTTCCTTCGTCACGCTTTGAGCGTCTATATGCCAGCCGTTGACTTGAGCCACACTCTTAACAACCGCCAGCCCCAGTCCAGTGCTTTGTTTGTCCTTGATAAACGGGGAATCACTTTGCGGTGATGTCGTGTAAAAGGGCTCGAAAATGCGGGCCATATTTTCTTTTGAAATGCCGTTGCCTGAGTCCGCAACCAAAACCTTTAGTGTGTCTGATTCGCCAGGGCCGCCAAACAGGCTTAATTTGCTTTTGGTGCGCTCTTTTAGCAAAGAAATTTTTATGTAGCCGTTAAAAGTATGCTTAATTGAATTGTCAACTAAGTTGATTAACAGTTGCTTAAAACGCAACCCGTCTAACCACAGCTCACCTGGTATGCCCTTTTCAATGTAAAGCTGCAAATCGAGATTTTTAGAATTCGCCGTTTCTTTGAAAAGATCATAAACCTCGCTCATGATGTGCGTAATAGATACAAGCCCCTTTTTAACTGCAAAGGAGGCGGACTTCATACTTGCCGCATCCAGGGTATCGTTAACTAAGCTCTTTAAATGCTCCCCCGCTCCAAGGGCTCCACGGACATGCAGTTGCGCATCGGGGGGAAGTGTTTTGCTTGTGTTTAAAAGAGACAAATGCAAAAGAGTCACCGACAAGGGGGACCGTAATTCGTGGCTAATGTAAGCGGTCCACAAAGCTTGGCGAGCAGATTCTTCTTTTAATTTTTTAACACGAGCTCGGAGTCGTTGGTTCCAAATGAAAAGAGCTAGACAAGCAAAACAAGCGAGAGCGCAAAACACCCAAGCCAAAACCCAACTCGACATCCAAGAAAAAATCCAAGAACATATCCAATTAAGCATCCCAAAAAATTTGCTTTGGCTTTGTATTGCGTCCATTTTTTAAAAACTCAGGAATTTATACCTTTGATTAAAGAGTGTGGCAGTTTTGATTAAAAAAAACCAATTAAATTAAGAGGTTACTGGGTATTCCTATTAAAAGTCTTGGTCTTTGTGTGGTTTTAAGGATCTATCATCACACAAAACTTTACGAAGTCTGGCTTTGCGCTAAAATATGGGCAAATCCGAGGAGCGCTGCAGTCTTTGTTCAACAGTTTAGAGCACAGATGAGGCTCGGATCTTGATCACCAACTGCGCTCACCCACTGATAGATGTGAGGTGAGTCCCAGCAGCAATGATGGTGCATCTCTCCTACATCCATTATTGGTTATCAACAATGAATGGAGTTGTATAAATGAGTGCTGTTTTAAAACCTGTAGACAAAGTAGATTACGCAATTGCTGACATAACCCTTGCCGCTTGGGGACGCAAAGAAATCAAGATCGCAGAAACTGAGATGCCCGGCCTTGTTGCCATTCGTCAAGAGTTTCAAAAATCACAACCCTTAAAAGGAGCTCGCATTACAGGCTCCTTGCACATGACCATTCAAACGGCAGTGCTTGTTGAGACACTCCAAGCTCTTGGGGCGCAGGTGCGTTGGGCCTCTTGCAACATTTTTTCAACACAAGACCACGCTGCAGCAGCACTGGTGTTGAACGGAACACCTGTGTTCGCTTACAAAGGCGAGAACTTAACTGAGTACTGGGATTACACGCACAAAATATTTGAATTTGGGGCAGCGGGCACCAAAGGCGAAGGTCCAAATATGATTTTGGATGACGGCGGAGACGCAACTTTATTGATGCACATTGGCCAAAAAGCAGAGAAAGACTTGAGCGTTATCAGCAACCCTCAAACTGAGGAGGAGACTTGCCTATTTGCGTCCATTAAAGCTAAGTTGGCCGTAGACCCCACTTGGTATACAAGAAAGTCCGCCGAGATCATTGGAGTGACAGAGGAGACAACAACTGGCGTACACCGTTTGAATGAAATGTCTGCAGCGGGTACTCTTTTGTTTAAAGCAATCAATGTCAATGATTCAGTAACTAAAAGCAAGTTTGATAACTTGTACGGTTGCCGAGAGTCTTTAGTGGACGCGGTGAAACGCGCAACTGACGTGATGATTGCTGGAAAGGTTGCAGTGGTTGCTGGTTACGGTGACGTGGGCAAGGGTAGTGCACAAGCACTTCGCGCTTTGAGCGCCCAAGTATGGGTGACTGAGATTGACCCAATCAACGCTTTGCAAGCCGCAATGGAGGGCTACAAAATAGTGACGATGGAGTACGCCGCAGATAAGGCCGATATCTTCGTGACTGCAACCGGTAACAAACACGTGATTACTCATGATCACATGGTCGCTATGAAGGATCAAGCGATTGTTTGTAACATTGGTCACTTTGACAATGAAATAGATATTGCCAGTGTTGAAAAATACACATGGGAAGAAATCAAACCTCAAGTCGATCACATCATCTTTCCCGATGGCAAGCGAATCATCATGTTGGCAAAAGGCCGTTTGGTGAACCTGGGTTGTGGCACGGGCCACCCAAGTTTTGTGATGAGCACCTCCTTTGCTAACCAAACCATTGCCCAAATTGAGCTCTTTACTCGTCCCAACGAGTACCAAAAGGGCAAAGTGTATGTTTTGCCAAAGCATTTAGATGAAAAAGTAGCACGCCTGCATTTGTCTAAAGTGGGCGCCATGCTCACTGAGCTCTCAGATGAGCAAGCCGCATATATCGGTGTTCCCAAAACTGGTCCTTACAAACTCGATACGTACCGTTATTAATACGTACCGTTATTAATTCGGTAGGGTCGCGACTTTGCTGTGACAAAGTGAATAGGGGGTTTGCACCGTTCAGGTGCGACCCCCTTTTTAATGCATGTTGAAAAAGTATTTTAATAAAAAGAGCTTTTAATGAATAATCTAAGCATTGAATTTTTCCCACCAAAAACTCCTGAGGGAGCAGAAAAATTACGAGCCATAAGAAAAACGCTTTATGAGTTAAGGCCTTCCTTTTGTTCCGTTACTTACGGTGCAGGCGGAGCAACGCAGGCGGGTACTTTTGCAACTGTTGCGGAGATTCTCGCGGAAGGTATGGACGTTGCCTCTCACTTTTCGTGTATTGGCGCCAGTGCGGACAAAGTACGTGCTGAGTTGGGTGAATTAAAAGCAATGGGCGTTAAACGTTTGGTGGCTCTTAGAGGGGACCTGCCAAGTGGGTACGGAGCGGGCGGAGAGTTTCACTATGCAAGTGATCTGGTTAAGTTCATCCGCGCTGAGACGGGCGGGTACTTTCACATCGAAGTGGCTGCGTACCCGGAGTTTCATCCGCAATCCGCAAATCCTAAAAGTGATCTGAATGCTTTGTTGGCTAAGGCGCGAGCCGGCGCCAACTCCGCCATTACGCAGTACTTCTTTAACCAAGATGCATATTTTCGTTTTGTGGAGGAGGCAAGCGCACTCGGAGTAGAAATACCCATCGTCCCGGGTATCATGCCGATCTCAAGCGCGAATCAGTTGATAAGATTCTCAGACGCTTGTGGCGCTGAGATACCTCGTTGGTTAAAGCTTAGACTTCAGTCTTTTGGGGATGATGTAGAGTCTATTCGTGATTTCGGAGTGGAGGTGATTTCAGCTCTATGCGAACAACTTATCAAGGGTGGTGTACCTGGGCTGCATTTTTACAGCATGAATCAATCTAGTGCTGTCATGCAAATTTGTAAAAACCTAGGGCTGCGTTGATTGAAAAACAGTAATGTATTAAATTAATAGAGGGCATTAAGCGGTTAATTTATTGGAGGTCAGGCCCCTTTTGCGTTCATAAATGTTGTCATAAAAAGTTTCAATAAAAGCTTGAAAACATATTTATAATGCAACCGAAGGGCTGTTAGCTCAGTGGTAGAGCAGAAGACACTTAATCTTTTGGTCGGAGTGTTCAAATCCTCCACAGCCCACCACTTTAGTTGATGAAGGCGCAGTTCAAGAGTACTTGTGTGTTTAGGCACTGCGTCTATGCAAAGCACATCAAAACAAAGCTGGTACATCACGGTTAATCACAGCACAGCACTTCGTAGCACTTCATAGCACGGCACAGTAACCTAGCGCTGATTCTTAGAACCTCTGAGAGCTAGAAGTCCCGGTCGTGACACAGGGTCTCGGCATGACACCACCCTAAAACCACCGAGCCACCGATTCATGCTCAGCTTTTTTTCATTTTGAACGATTAAGCTAACTCATCACTTCGCATTGCGTCATAAGAATGATGTAGTTTTGGTCCTCATTGATCATAAGCTGTAAAGAAGGTTGTAACATCAACGTATGTTTAGTTACAGACACGCTTATCACGCAGGAAATCACGCAGACGTGCTCAAGCACACAGCGTTGATTGCAGTTATTCAGTACATGATCCAAAAAGAGGTCGGCATCACAGTGGTTGATACCCACGCAGGCGCTGGGATTTACCGGCTCGATAGCGACGCAGCAGAGCTCAGTGGTGAGGCACAGGAGGGGCTGAGATTACTGCTCAAGAATGCGGGGGACAATAAAGTGGAGTTGGGCGAGTTACTGGGCGAGTACGTCCAGGAGTTGGAGCGCTTTAACCCAAGTGGTGCGCTCAAGGTGTATCCCGGTTCACCCATGATTGCCCAAGATTACTTAAGGCGTCATGACAAGCTAAAGATCTTTGAGCTCCACCCCACGGACAGCCGAGTGTTAGAAAAACACGTTGAACAATTGCGTGCGGGGCGACAAATCAACTGTTACAAGGAGGATGGATTTGAGGGTTTAAAAAAAATACTGCCTCCCCCTACTCGCCGCGCGCTGGTGTTAATTGATCCCAGCTACGAAATGAAGTCTGACTATGCTCGTGTAATCAGCTGCATCCAAGACAGCTTAAGGCGGTTTGTAACGGGAACCTATATGGTTTGGTACCCAGTGATTGCAAGACCTGAGGCCCACGACCTACCAAGACGCTTAAAGGCTCTGGCACAAGAGGTGCACAAGCCCTGGCTGCATACTACGCTTAGGGTTAAGTCGGGTCAAATGGGCTCTCAACTGGATGTGTTGGGCACTGCCAAAGGCCCCAAACGACCGGGCTTATCTGCATCGGGTCTGTTTGTGATCAATCCGCCTCACACTCTGGAGGCGCAACTCAAGACCTCTTTGCCCCAAATGGTGGAGCTCATGGGGCAAGACACCTTGGCAGGATTTAGTTTAGAGGCCAATCGCTGAACAAGGGGAAATGAGATTAATATTCGAATTTCAGCGAGGTTTGAACAAGTCCTATCGGGTTACAACAGTGTGCTATTGGTTAAAAAGCAACAAACCCCTAATCTGGGTTATAATTTAAGGCTTCGCAGCGAAAATGTGGCCCCGCGGCGCAAGGTTTCTCCCCACCTAAGAGGTTCTCACTAGAAGAACACCGACCGTGGAAAAGGGCCCAACAACCCACTCAAGGATATGAATATGTCAACGTTCAGCGCAAAACCCGCTGACGTGAAGCATGAGTGGTTTGTGATTGACGCCACCGATAA